>JAEEGK010006284.1_pt1 | contig 28624 bp, 30 predicted proteins | sample 8958771 | NCBI WGS metagenome assembly JAEEGK01 (sample SAMN16246547, study PRJNA631951) | gut metagenome | biome: gut microbiome; feature: rumen; material: SC-attached | host: Bos | place: Iran: Karaj | collected 2018-10 | reverse complement strand
CCAACCTAATGTCGCGAAGCAAGGAAGCCCCGAAGGCTTCCCGCGATTCCTGGGCAGCCTGCCGTGCATCAAACGTAGCATCGAACGCCATTTCTTTTCATCTTGCATTCATTCTGTTTTCAACGTTTCAGATTTATCTTCATTTCACTTTTCTTTCCTACTTTCATTAATATATCTCAAGGTGTCTCCTGTCTTGATGAACATATCCGTCATCAACTGCAGCACCAGGAGGAACGGCTTCTCTTCTTTGGCAACTTCTAAACTGGCTGGACTTTTAGGTTATACAGGGGTCCCTTTATTCCTTCTTGATTCTTCCGTCGATGACATTCAAAGCAGCATCGATTCTTCCGATCTGGCTATATTCGGATGCCCCTACCTATCCACTGGCATCCCGCCATCTTTCTTCGATCTTCTGGATAATCTGTCTTTATCCAGAGGCATCCCTTGCATTTTCGTTCTTGCTTGCGGAAATGCAGGCATCTTATGCCTTGGTACAGTTCATTCTGTCGAAAAAAGACTCAAGGCTCTGGGTTTCACCCATTTCGAATCTGTCATGATAGACAATACCTATGGGCTTGCTTTAGGCGAGCTCCTTCCTAAGCACGAGCGCAGGATCGATAAAGCCTTCAGAAACATACAGCGTTTTTTGTAATGCTTTTGTAAGGCCGCTATATTGCTCAATCACTAGGTTTTAAGGTTATTATCTTCATCTCGGTTCATGAGCAGGCCGTTGATCTTCAGGAGGGCTTTGGACGTTCTCCGTCTATCCAATCCTATCGATGATTTTTCAGGTTTCGTTCAGTATTCCGAACTTGCAGGGCTTTCTATCTATGATGTCGAGGCCCTTTCCTGTCTCTACGACAACGCCAAGAACGATCTCTTCCTCTTGATAACCTGCCAGGACGATTCCTTCACCTTGGACGCTTGCGCCGATCTGGCTTCTTCCGTCGGATAGAAACGCGACGACGTCTACTCTCTTATGTACGACCTAAGGTACTCTACGACCTTATCTGCCGGCTCGTCGGACGAGATCCCTCTGAAATTCTCCGATTCTGGCCTCTCGTTCTCTACCGAGGGCTGTATGAAGGGCGAGATCTCTGTATGCGGATGCGAGAGCTTCGAACCTTGCATCAAGGTCCCCGAATACGTCAACGGAGGTCGCAGCAGATACCACGTGGTCGCTATTGCCCCTAACGCCTTCTCCGAGAAGACGTCTATAAGTTCTATAATCCTTCCTGAATCCATCCGCGACATAGGCTACAGGGCCTTCTACGGCTGTTCGTCGATGAACGATTTCATCCTCCCTTCCAGCGTCAGAAGGATAGGGTTCAGGGCTTTCGAAGGATGCGTCTCGCTTTCATCCATAGCTATCAGCTTCAAGAACCCTTTCTTCAGGACATTCCCTGGAGGGCTTCTCTGCTCCTTGAAGAAGGTGGACGGGAGGCTTGTTCCTTCCGAGGTCATCCGCGCTCCTTATTCCCTGTCCGGTTCCGTTACCGTTCCCGAAGGTATCACGAAGATCGGCAGCGAATCTTTCGAAGGATGCTCCGGCCTTACCGAAGTGGTCCTGCCGGATGAGGTCAGCGCCGTCATGTACCGCGCCTTCGTGGGATGCTCCTCTCTCGAGCATGTCTGCGTGCCGGACAGGGCTTCCGTAGGATTCCATGCGTTCCCTGATGCTGTCTCCGTCGAGACCAGGCAGGTGGGAGGCCCTTCAGACGAGGTCCTCCAGGAATGACCTTAGCTTTCCCCGGTCCAGCCTGGTCCTCGCCGCCAGCTCATCGGACATCCTGTCCAGATCGACCGTATTCCCAGCTACGGCTTCGGAGAACGCTTCGGGAGCGGCTTTACTGAGATACCATGCCATGTTGATGTCCTTCTCGTCGAATTCTAGGTCCATCATGGCTCCGCGCATCATATCCAGGTTCCTCGCCAGATTCCCTCTGCCCATCTTCCTGTACAGATCCTCGAACTGCTCCCTCCTTCCCATCTCGTCCTCTCCTGACTGTGATAAGGTATCTCCCGTTGGAGTTCATCATCCTTATGGATGCCGCCTTTCCGGTGTATTTCATCGAGACGGCAGACAGGATCCTCCCGTCGCATTCCTCCTCGACGTAGAGGTCGTACACGTCCTGCTTCACGAGAGGGTCGATCCTGTATCCGGAAATGTATTCGAGCGCGTCTTTCGCCGTCTTGAAATAGGTTCCGTTGCGTACGTAATGGTTCTGCCTCTTCGAGCCGCATCTCCCCTTGGTGTTCTGGATGTGTGTCTTCGAGGCCATGGCGTCGTCCATGTTCAGGAAGAACCTTATCGGCGTGCCGGCGCCCTTCTGGAGGTCGAAGGTGACGTCGGCGTTGTACCACCGCCTTTCGATGCGCACCACGTTCCAGGCGTGGGGGCCGCCGGTCTTTCTCTCCTTTCCCGACACCACGGAGCTCTCCACACCGTAGCAGTTCAGCAGGAACGCCGCGGCTTTGGATATGCCGTCGCACACCCCTTTCTTCATGGTCATCGGACCCACCAGGCTGTGGGAGGACTCTTTGTCAGTGCCGTCGTAGGCCACCTTCCCGGTCAGCACGTCATGGACTGCCAGCTCGATGCTGTACGCGTCGCTGGTGCCGGCTATGTACTTGTCGTAGATCTCCCTGGCGTTACTGGTTATGACGGTCTTCAGCTTCTCCCTGTCCTTGGCGAACCTGTTCCTCTGGAAGACTATGGTCGACGTCTTGGATCCTACGGTCAGGCTGCACGCCAGGTCTATCCAGAATATCTGCGGGTTGTCGTAGAGGACGGATTCCAGGAGCGTCAGGCAGGTGTCGTCGTCCAGAGGCTTGCTTATGGTCACCGAGGCCTTATCGTCGATCATCGCCCTCCTGATGGCCACATACGGTTTCTTCAGATGCTCCGGGAGGGCTTCGTAATGGAATCTGGACGACGTCCCCGGCTGGAATCCGCCAATGCCTTCTTTCACTTCATCACCCCCCGTTTTACAATCATAATACCGTTGTCATGAACAGTTCGATACTTGTTAATATCCATAATCCGCTTTCCTATTATGCCTTCTTTCAAGAAAGGCGAGCCTGTTTCTTTGAATACGGGCAAGAGCGCCATAATACTCAACGAGAAACCGCTGGGCAGCGGCGGTCAGGGCGAAGTCTATCTTGTCAGCTACGACGGTGCCGAATACGCTCTGAAATGGTACACCTCCATGAAGATAAGGACCAATCCGGACTTCAAGGAGAACCTTATGGGCAACGCCCGTATCGCCAGCCCGAACGAGAGGTTCGCCTGGCCGGTGGCGGTCACCGATGATTACAAGGGCAGCTACGGCTACGTCATGCGCCTGCTCCCCAAGGAGAACTACGAGTTCAGCGACTTCCTGAGATCCTACAAGCTCACCAAGGGGGATTCTCCCAAGAAGATCCCCGTCAGGATGGCCGATTTCGGCTGTCTCTTGAATTCCGCTTTCCAGATAGTCGAGTGCTTCATGGACCTGCACAGGCTGGGAAAGTCGTATCAGGATCTGAACGACGGCGGAATCTCGATGAACATGAGCACCGGTGACATTATAATCTGCGACTGCGACAACATAGCGTCAGACGGAAAGAACTTCGGGATCAACGGGAAGCAAGGGTACATGGCGCCCGAGATCATCCTCCATCAGAATCCTCCGAACGTCTATTCGGACAGGTTCTCTCTCGCCGTCATCCTTTTCAAGCTGTTCTTCCGCGACGACCCGTTCTGGGGGAGGAAGGTCAACAAGTGCTGCAACCTCACGGATTACAACTACAGGAAGTTCTACGCCGAGGAGCCGGTGTTCATCTAGCATCCCACCGACGAGTCCAACCGTCCCAAGGAGGGCGTGAGCGACAACGTCATCAGGCTCTGGAAGCGCTATCCCGACTATATCCACGACCTTTTCGTCAGAGCTTTCGTGGACGGCATCCGCGACACCTCCAAGAGGCCTCTGGAGACGGAATGGATCTCCGCGCTGGTGAGGCTCCGGTCGGAAGCGTTCACATGTTCGTGCGGAGGCTTCTCCTTCGTCTCCGAGGAGGACAGGAGGAACGCGTCGTTCACATGTCCGAGATGCCGCGCCAGCTATCCTCTGCTGAAGCTGGGGAGCACCTGCATCCCTGTCGCCAAGGGGGCGGTGGCGTACAAGTGCCAGCTTCATGCGGCATCCGACGACCACAGCACCGTGGCCCTGAAGGTTGTGGAGAACCGCCATACCAAGGGCCTCATGGGCATCAAGAACGTCGAGGACGTCGAATGGGAGGTCCGCTACGACGATTCCAAGAAGACCGTCAGGCCGAACGACGGGGCCGAGATAAAACCAGGGATGAAGATAGAATTCGATTTCAAGACCACAGGATCAGTGCTAAGGAGTGATTGAGATGTCAGACGAAGTGTTCGATCCGCTCGAAGCGGAACCCATTGCGAGAAAGAGACTGGTGCTTTTCTACCTCATAGACACGTCCGGCTCCATGGATGGGGACAAGATCGGGATAGTCAACGAGGTCATGGAGGAGGTCCTCCCCGAGCTCAGGAACATCGGAGGAGCGGATTCCGACATCCAGCTGGCCGTCCTGACCTTCGGGACCGGCTGCTCGTGGATGTATTCTACGCCCCAGTCATTGGAGAGCTTCAAGTGGAGCAGGATCTCGGCCGAGGGGATGACCCCGATGGGAGAGGCGTTCATGGAGCTCAACAAGAAGATGTCCAGGGACGCGTTCCTGGCTGCCCCGCATCTGTCCTTCGCTCCCGTCGTCTTCCTGCTGACCGATGGATATCCCACCGACGACGCGTACGGGGGGCTGGATTCTCTCAAGGAGAACAAGTGGTTCAGGAGCAGCCTGAGGATCGCTCTCGGAATCGGCGACTACGACCGCCAGATCCTGGATGCCTTCACCGGCAACAGCGAGCTCGTCCTGTCCACGGCGACCGGCAAGAACCTCGCGCAGCTCATCAGGTTCGCGACCATCTCCAGCTCCACCATCGGAAGCAGGAGCATAGGCATCGACAGCGGAGACGCCCTCACCGATGAGTCCAACGCCATGAAGCAGAAGGCCTTCATCGAGATGAAGAAGGACCAGCTCGGCGACTCCGACGATGACGACATGGACGATTCGGGCTGGTGAAGATGTCCGATTTCCACGGGATATCCGGGTCCCGTCGGGGAAGGTCCCACATCGACAGCGTAACCGTCTGCCAGGATTCCACCGCTCGCTACGAGTCCGAGGAGCTGGCGATAGCTGCGGTGTCCGACGGGCACGGCGGTTCCAAGCACTTCCGCAGCGACGTGGGATCGAAGGCGGCCGCGGAATGCGCTGTGACGATCATCAGGGAGTTCGTGGAGTCCGAAGGGTTCGAGGAATCCTTCAGGAGCAACCAGGACGTCCTGTTGGACAACGTCTGCCGCACCGTGCTGGCCTCGTGGTACTCCCGCATCGAGGACTACGACAGGACGTATCCCCTGACCGACGAGGAGCGGAAGCTGATAGAGGAGAAGGGCATCGTTGAGCCGGCGGACGACGCGTACCACCACACCAGGTACGGCGCCACGCTGATGGCTTCAGCGATCTCCGACCGGTTCGCCTTCTGCATCCAGATCGGCGACGGCGAGATAGCCTGCATCGGCGAGGACGGCAAGGACTTCTCCCCCATGCCCGAGGACCCGGACTGCAAGGACAACGTCACCTCGTCCCTCTGCCAGGCCAGCCCTCTGGACAGCTTCAGGTACTGGTGCTCCGCGGATTCGGTGCCCATCGCCATCGCTATGTCCTCCGACGGCGTCACCAACACCTTCGGCTCGATCGACAGCTACGTCCGCTTCTGCCGCACGGCCTCCTGCTTCGCCCTCGACGGGGGAGACCAGTGGGGAAGGCTCATGGACCGCCTCATAGCCCGCTCCGACGCATCCGTCATGGACGACGTCTCGATGGCCGTGGTTTGTCGCGAATGCCCCGAGCTCAGGAGGATGAAGGACGAGGTGGACGCCAAGTACAGGGTGCTCGACAAGTGGGTCTCCGTCTCCGTGGAGAAGGTGAAGGAGGTCCGCTCCTTCGGCAGCTCCAGGAAGAGCTTCGTATCCGGCCCCCTGGAGTTCAGGCTGTCCCATCCCAGCGCCGTCCTGGTGTCTTACAAGGGTAAGGACGATACTGTTCACGTCCCGGAGCGTCTGGAGCTGGACGGGGATACGTACGAGGTCTGCGGGATCTCGTCGAAGTGCTTTTCGAAATCCTCCATGCGCCACGTAGTGATACCGGCTACCGTCCGGACCATCGAGAGCAAGGCGTTCTACAAGTGCCAGAGGCTCGAGGACGTCACCTTCAAGGGGTCGCCCGAGCTGGACTTGCTGTCCTTCTTCAGCTGCAACAGGTTGTCCGCCGTCTACTACAGCGGAAAGGCTCCGGAGCATCTCGGCAAGAACGTCGCTCTCGTCCGCAAAGGGCGAGGACGAGCTCGAAAAGATATTCCTTCATCTCCGTCAGGGTCGACAGGTCCATCCGCTCGTCTGGAGTATGGGCGCCGAGGATCGTCGGCCCTATGGAGATGGCCTGCATCCCTGGATGCTTCTCCTTTATCGTGCTGGATTCCAGCCCGCCGTGTACGGACACAATCCTCGGCTCCTTTCCGAAGACCTTTCTGTAGACATCCGACGCGGTCCTCACCAGATCCGAGTCTTCAGGCTCCTTCCAGGGAGGGAAGGTCTCCGAATGCGAAGCCTCGGCTCCGGCCGATGAGAAGCGCCTCTCTATCCTCTCGATGAGCCCGGTGAGGGCGTCCCAGTCGGAGCTCCTCGGCTTTATCACTATGGCGAGGTGTTCCGCATCGCCGTCTATGATCCCGATGTTGGACGACGTCTTCACGCCGTAGCGGTCCTCCTCGAGGGAGCCGTTGGGACAGGACAGTATCGAATCCAGAACGGATCCTGTGAACTCGGCTGTCCATGAGGTCTCGCACGGGTCGCAAGGCTCCAGTCTGAACTCGATGCCGGGATCGGCGTCCTTGAACCTCTCGCACATGCCTGCGGCCTTCGATCCGAAATCCTTCTCGGGGACGCCGTCGCAGCTGAACCTGGCGGTGCAGGAGGTGGGAATCACATTGGAAGCTTTTCCCGCTTCTATAGAGGCTATCCTGACGTTCGGGAGGCTGCGGAGGTATTCGGACACGAGGAGGATGGCGTTTGCCCTTCCAGACCCGATCATGCCCGCGGAATGGCCTCCGAGAAGCCCTGACACCGTGAGCTCGTACATTCTTTCGTCCGATTGGCTGGTCTCGGGGACAAAACAAGCGTCTATATCCGTGGATCCGGCGCTTCCGATGGTTATCTCGTCCATGTCCTCGCTGTCAATGTTGATCATGGTCCTTCCCTTGAGCCATCCGGAGGCCATCTTAGACGCCCCGATCAGCCCCACCTCCTCGTCGGTGGTGAAAAGGCATTCTATGGATATGCCGTCCAATCTGGGGTCCACCAGCGCGCAGAGCATCAGGGCGAGGCCGCCACCGTCGTCGGCTCCGAGGGTGGTACCGTCGGCATGGATCCATCCATCCTCCACGACGGTCTCCAGTGGACAGCTCACGAAATCGAACTCGCGGACCGAGTTGGGGACGATGTCCTGATGCCCCTGCAGAACGATGGTCCTGCCGTTTCCGGCACGGCGTATGAGGACATTCCCGGCGGCGTCCTTCTCGTGCTCGAGGCCGTGCTCAGTCGCGAAATCTGTCAGGTATGCGTTTATCCTCTCCATATGTCCGGAGGGACGGGGCACCTTCGTCAGCTGCAGGAATAATCTAGCTTCTTGAGTGTCGGAAAGATCCATCGAGCCCGCATGGGATTCGGACGATATACGGATTGTCCAGGATAGTATCTGGGTAGCTGGGGTTTTTATAAATACTGAAAACCGTGATTCCAAATTGGAGGATAAAAATGTACAAGAACATCCTTGTAGCAGTCGATGGTAGCGAGAACAACAAGCTCGCGGTCAAGGCAGCTGTGGGACTGGCGAAGGAGTTCGGAGCCAAGCTCACGGCGATATACGTTGAGAATGTCGGGTACAGGCTCCATCCCAACGTGGCGATCCAGGAGGACCCGCTCAAGAACGCCGATGCGGTGTTCGAGTTCATCAAGTCCTATTCGGCGGAGCAGGGAGTCGAGGTCCAGTACAAGGTCGCTATCGGCCATCCTGGAGAATCGATCACCGACCTCACCCCGGATTACGACCTGGTCGTTTGCGGAACGCTTGGACGCTCCGGTCTGAAGAAGGCGGTTCTCGGTAGCGTATCCGAGATGATTACCCGTTTCTCTGATTGTCCAGTTCTGCTTATCCGTTCTCCGAGAGCATGACATAAACGGTGCGGACATGGCTGTCCGTGCCATTTTTATCTATAATTTAATGCACAACATCGGTAATTATTCAATAGTTTTATCTGTAATAGTTACTATTCTGTTAACGTGACTAGAGCCGAACGGTTCATGGACATCCTTCAATCAACAGGCGTCAACCTCTTCGCCGACTCACCTTCGAGACTCATACCTTACATGAACCACCGCGGATTCACGGACCAGGAGATCTCATGTCTGTCCAAGATGGCTGAGACCGAGCCGAAATCCCTTTCCGAGATCATAGTCTCGGAGGACGAGGCCTCGCTTCTGAACGCGGTATCCAAGCTCTCCAAGACCTTCAAGAGCGACTGCAAGATCTGCGCGTCCCTTATCGAGGACCTTCGCAAGGCCTCGGACATGTATTTCGGAAGGCCGCAGCTCGTGGACAGCCTGTTCGATGTCAAATCCATCAAGGCAGTCAAGGACCGCTACGGAACGCTGGTGACGAAGGACTTCATCTTCTCCCCGGTGGAGAACGGCGTCGCGCTGGAGAAGTACCAGGGCTCCCGTTCCGCAGTGGTCATCCCGGACAACGTCCTCTACGAGGGCGGCGCGCATCCCGTCGTAGCCATCGCGGGGTGGGCGTTCGAGGGCCTTTCGTTCATCACATCCGTTTCTCTTCCTTATTCTCTGACGTCCATCGGAGACAGGGCGTTCGCCGACTGCTCCGAGCTGAAGTTCATCGAGATTCCTTCCGGCGTTTCGAATATAGCGTTCGATGCCTTCGACGGATGCGATTCCTTGCAGGCGTTCAGCGTCGATGTGGCCAACGGCCATTTCGCCTCCGACAGCCAGGGCCTGCTCTTCAGCATCGAGAGGAAGAGCGTCGTCATGGCTCCGGCAACCATAGAGGGCGATGTCGTCATCCCCGACCAGGTCGTCGCGATCGACGAGAGCGCGTTCTACGACTGCAGCAATCTGAAGTCGATAGTGGCCAGGGGCTCTCTCGAGACCATAGGCAGCTGGGCGTTCGAGGGATGCACGTCTCTGGAATCCGTCGCTCTCGGCAGCAATCTCAAGCTCATAGACAGCGGGGCCTTCTTCGGATGCCGCTCCCTTAAGAAGCTGGATATCCCCGATGGGGCCAGGATCATCGAGAGCAGGGCTCTGTCCGGCTGCACCAGCCTGAGGGAGATATCCCTTCCTGGAACCCTCTCCACGATCGGGAAATGGGCATTCGAGGGATGCGCCTCGCTGGAGGAGATCCTCATCCCGGGATCCGTATCCAAGCTCGGACAGGGATTCTTCTACGGATGCGATTCATTGAGAAGGATCGATGTCGACCCTTCGAACCCTTCCTTCAATTCCGACGAGTTCGGGATACTGTACGACAGGAAGCGCTGCGTCATGCTCCGCGCCCCTAAAGCCATCAGCGGAAGGCTGATCGTGAGGGACGGCACTGCGATCATCAACGAGAGGGGATTCGAAGGATGCCGCGACATTGAACACCTTGAGCTTCCGGAAAGCGTGAGCCTTATAGGCAGGAGGGCTTTCGCAGGCTGCTCCGGGCTCAAGGCTCTGGCCATCCCGCCGATGGTGAAGTCCATCCCAGACGGCGCATTCGCGGGATGCACCTCCCTGGAATCCGTGACGATACCAGAAGGAGTCGCCAAGATCGGATGTGGGACATTCTCCGACTGCCCGTCCCTGAAGGAGGTCAGGCTCCCCAAGAGCGCCACCTCGATAGGATACGGCGCTTTCGACGAAGGCGTCCGCATCATCAGGGAATAAGGTCGCACTCGATCTGCGGATTTCCTATCTCTCCTGTTAATGTCTTGCTTTCGTATATTTTTTAGCGACATTATATTTAAGACGAGTGCATAGTTACATCCATGAAACGGACATCCGTCTGCGTCAACAGGCTGGTCGACAGGAGGTACAGGCCTGTCGTCCTATGGGATTGCGTAGACGGCAGTCTGGTCAAGCCCGAGGGCAGGACGGATTTCCCCCATTACGACTTCAGGGAGTCCATAGTCCCCGGGGAGCTCAGGCTCCTGGACTGGGAGTACGGCACCGGAGACGCTGGATGGGCCAAGGACACCGAGTCCGGGATGAAGCTCCTCCTGATGGTCTATTCCAACGATTTCAACCCGTTCTGGAAGACGGCCGACAACTACGCCCTTCTCTCCTCCATTCTCAAAGGAGGCTTCCGCCCTTCGTACATGCCGGATCCGAAGAAGACGTTCGCCGCGGTGATCAACCCCAAGACGAACCGCGCGATGATCATGGAGCCTGGGACGTACGTGATACAGAACGGCGTCATCAAATGCACAGCGGAGCGCTACCAGATGGCCCGCGTGCGTTCGGACGACATGCTCCTGAACGACGAGACGCCCGAGATGAAGTTCTACTGTCTGGACAGCTACCTGGACCGCGAGTCCGATTTCGTCATGGAGGAGGGGAAGACCAAGATCACGGTCACTCCTCAGGGCGAGAAGGTGGACGTCGAAGCCTTGGAGGAGGAGATAAGGAACCTCAGGCTCCAGATCCTGGACGCCTCGGAGAAGTACGAGAAGGAGGCATCCGAGAGGCTCCGCCTGGAGACGCTTCTGAGGACCTCCTCGGAGGACAACCTGAAGTTCGCGCAGGACAACGACCGCCTCAAGAATAGCATGGCGGAGGTCGAGGCCAAAGCCGAGGCCAAGGTCGCCGAGGCCTATGCGATAGCGGAAGAGAGCAGGGCCAGGTACGAGTCGGCCAGCAGCAGCCTCCGCACCCTTCAGAAGGAATTCTCCGAGCTTAGGGCGTCCCTCGACGAAGCTCTGGCTTCCAGGAGGAACGGGCCTCCCACCGGGATCATGGTGAGGAGGGTGTCGGAGAACGAGCTGCAGTCCAGATTCTTCCGTCCTGGCGCGTATTCCGTCCGCATCGCGGTGGACGGCACCTTCCTGATAATACGCCCTGACGAGAACGGAATCCGCTGCGATGGGGGCGTCCTGAGGCTCAAGCAGCTCGCAGAGAAGGTCCCGTTCAAGAGCATGGCGACGTACAACACGTACAGCGTGCCCAACGGCGGCCTCAAGATCCTTCTGAAACGATCATTCCATCGGCTCGGTGGCGCCGCCGTACATCAGGTAGTCCAGTATCTTCATGAATCCCGCCTTCGTCCTGTCCGTGATGAAGCGGGAGTTCTGCTTTATGTACTGCTTGAACACGGACGAGGCGTGCCATTCCTTCTCGTCGATCTCGAAATCCCTTCTGTCCGACGAGGTGAACACGCTCTCGATGTCGTAGAACTTGCGGTCGATGTCCGACAGCCTCACGACTTCCACGTCGCTGTCCTCGGCGTACTTGTAGAGGGCGTTCCCTGCGGCGTCGCCGTCCACCAGGATGACGGGGTTCTTCGAGATGTTCCTTATCCTCTCTACGATGGTCTCCTTGTCCCTCACCCCGTTTATGGGAAGGAACGTGATGCCTTTGATGTCGAAGAGGAGCTTGAACGCTGTCAGGTAGTTGTAATCCGTGATGCCTTCCACGAACACCGTCTTTTCGTTGGGGTCGAACAGGACGTGCCTTCCGATGGTGAGGCCCTCCAGGATCGAATCCAGCTGGTCGGGGTTCTGGGTGTCCATCACCGTGAACTTGTCGTGGACGTGGGCGTGGTTGGTCTCGTCCAGAGTCAGGATGCGGAGCTCGTCCAGGTTGTCGCAGTTTATCAGGAACGGCGAGTGGGTGCTGATCACGAAGGTGATCCCCTTCTCGATTGCGAACTCCCTGATCATCTTGGCGAGCTCGGTCTGGCCCCTGGCGTGGAGATTGGTCGCCGGCTCGTCCATGACGACGATGTCGCCTGGGTAGAGCTGTCTGACGCACAGGACGTCGAAGAAGAAGTCGAAGAACCATCTGAACCCGGAGGATTGCCTGTCCAGGTCAAGAGGGACACCGGACTGGTGTATCTCCAGCCCCACCAGGTCCTCCATGAGGCGGAACCTGAACGAATAGGAGCTGCTCTTGTACAGCTCGTTGAAGAGGTCCGCGAGCGGTTTGAGCCTCTCGTTGATGTAGTCCTCTGCGGCCGTCAAAGAGCCCGTGGTCCCTTTGCGGAGGAACTCCTCGTGAGCCTTGTTCACTATCGAGGGGCCGTTGTCGATGTACAGCAGGACCCTGGTGATGATGTCGCCGTAGTCCTCGTACCTCTGCTTCAGGTCGGCCTGCTTGCGGTTCGCCTGCTCGTACCTCAGGACCGTCGGCACGAACGGGTACCCGTAGCGCTCCATGAACCAGGCGTCGCCGTCCTTGCCCTTCGGGATAAGCTCTGCGACGTCCTCGTCGAAATCGCTCACCTGATCCGGGGCGCATTCCAAGGCCTTCTTCCTGATCAGCGGGTCGGACATGAGCTTCCTCATGGTATGGACCATGCGGTCTCCTGGAGCCGAATTGACGACGATCCAGGCGGCTTTTATCCTTGTGTCCACAGAATCTCCGTCCGTCAGCTTGTCGAGGATTGCGTACGAATCCTCCCTCACGGCATGGACGTCGTCCGGATCCCATTCGGGGCTGATCTCCTTGATGGCCTCCCATTCCGGGTCGACCTCCCCGTTGTCGAAGACCAGCATGCGGATGTCCGGTCCGGACCTCCCTTCCTCCAGCGGGAACGACGGGTAGTCGCTGTCGAGGTACTCCGGGTCGTCCAGATGGCAGATGGCATCGAGGACGTTGCTCTTGCCGCAGTTGTTGGGGCCGACTATGAATATGACCCCTCCCAGACGATCCTTGTCGATGCTGCGGTTGAGGGTCATCTCCGTGTCGCTAATGCCGAAATTGCGGAAGTTTCTGATGCGTATCTTCCTGCAGTGGCTGTTGCGCTCCTCGACAGTGTCCATCTTAACGCCGAATATTCCAACACTTTCAAGGAAAAAATACCATCGGTCCGATTTTCTGTAAACCAGAGATTCAGCACCCGCAAATCTGTCGATGCCATGCATCCAGAATCGAGGAGAGAGTTCTTGTTGGATGGATATGCAAAGCTATCCCGGGATCAGCGGAGGACGACCTTCAGCCCGCCGTTGAAGTGGTAGGCGTCGTACTTCCGGGGCTCGTCGAACTTCACAAGATCCTCCAGAGACGGGATGGAGAGCGTTCCGTCCACGCATGCGACCTTCCCCTGGACGTCGGGCTTGAAGGTGACGTAGGAGCCGTTCCTGGCCATCCTGACGTCGTACCTGCCTGCCTCGAAGAGCGAGGACTCGAACTGCGTGGCCGATATCCTTTCCACTGTGCCCGCTATCTCGGAGAGCGGTATCCCGGACTTCAGCTTCCTGATGATCTCGTCCTGCTCCTTTATCCTGGAGTCCTTCTCGGCGATCGTCTCCGCGGCTATAGCCTCGGACTCCTGGAACCTGTATTCCAGCGCGGAACGCTCCATGCGGATCTTCTCCAGCTCGGCTCTGATTATGGCGTTCTCGGACTCCAGCTGGGTGCACCTCTCCTTGGCCTCTTCGGAGGCTTTCGGCATGTCGACGAGCTCCTTGTTCCTCTTGCGGAGGGCTGCGTTCTCCTTGGTGAGGGATTCGACCTCCTCCATGAGGTCACCCAGCCTGGTCTTAGCCCTGGCCAGGTCGTTTCCCAGCTCCCCGTTCTTCTTGCGGAGCTTCTCGTTCTTGGATTCGATGTCCTCCACCCTCTCCTTGAGCGATGCCACCTTGGCCTCGAGGTCCGGAGAAGGCTTGCCGATGGCGGTCTGCTTGTTCCTGAAGGAGCCTTTGGCGCTGGGCGGGGAAGCCTGCATAGCCTCCGTCTTCTTGCGGAACTCTTCCATGTTCTTCTTGAGGTCCTCTATGACCAGCTTGAACGTCTCGGCGTCCTCTTTAGAGATCTCCATAGGCTCCTCTGCAGGCTTTTCGAGCTCTTCCGTCATATCCTCGACCTCCTTCGACATTTGAACAGGGGTGTATCCAGACCGTAGGTTAAAAACATGGCACACCCATCTACCCCTGCGCATGACCCTATTCGCCGAGCACAGCTACAGCCGCGTCATGGTGTTCGTGGACTACATGAACATCAGAGAGTGCATTCCGCACACGGGCAAGGAGCCCACCTTGGACCTGCTCAGACTGACCAGGATACTGGTAGGTGGGCGGGACCTGATAGGAGCGTATGTCTTCGATGCCTCCAAGAAGTACTCCACCGAGAACGACCTGATGATCCGGGAGCACGACAAGCTACGCATGGACGGGTTCAGGGTGATCTCCAGGGAGTCCATGGAGAAGACCTCCGACGGGCGCCTGGTGCAGAAGGAGGTCGACGTGTCTCTCGCGTGCGAGATGCTGGAACACGCGCTGATGAACCATTTCGACGTGGCTATCGTGGTCTCCGGAGACAGGGATTTCGTCCCCGCGATGCAGAAGGTCCAGGCAGCCGGGAAGAGGGTCGAGGTGGCTTCATTCAAGGGCTCGGTCAACAAGGAATGCATCAAGACCGCGGACGTGTACAAGCAGCTGGACGACATCCCGTTCCTCATGATGCGCCCGGCTTTCGACGAGGGCGGTGACTACGTTGGATGAGGACTCCGATTACGACCAGAAGTTCGGCAGCCTCGTCAAGGACATCGACAGGTACATGGTCCTCGAGTTCGAGGTCAATCGCAAGTTCAAAGGGATAAGCGGACTGGTGGCTTTCACGGACGATAACAGCATCGTCTTCCTGAGGAGCGGATACGAGGACGTCGTGCGTCCTGGAGAGATCTGGCTCTGCTCGGTGAGCAAGAACGAGAACGGCATAAGGTACGCCAGGCCGATGGACCAGGTCACCCTGTCCATGCTCATGCAGATGAACGAGAACCTCCGCAGAGCCATCGAGGACTCCCTCTGGGACAGGAATAAGCCCGTCTACGAGGACGCCTTCCGCCAGCGCTTCATCGCCGAGGAGTACGACAGGATCAGGGAGGAGCTCAAGGAGGAGAGCCGCAAGACGGTCAGCGAGCTAGAGTCCAGGATACATGAGCTGGAGACCCAGCTGGAGCAGAAGCAGTTCGCCCTGGAGTCGATGAGCGTGGGCGTGGACGACGAGGAGATCACGCTGTCCTCGGAACCGGTTCGCGCCAACGTCCCGGAGCAGCCTCCGCAGTACTACCGCGAGACGGACCCTGCCAGGCTTGGGGAGGACGCGAGATCCCCGCTCCCAAGGGCGTTCAAGGTCCGCCGGTTCGGGCCCAGGTCCTTCCAGAGCGAGTACTTCACCGGAAGGAGGTGCTTCGTCCACATCAGCCCCAGCAGGAAGTACGTGCTGGTCCGCTTCCACGAGGACGGAAACATCTACTGCTTCAACCACACCATCTCCATAGGCGGCCTGGAGAGGATAAGCGACTACGTCGAGGGCGCCGAGTACAACGCCGAGTACAGCAAGAGGTACGAGGGCATCCTCATAAACCTGCAGTCCAGCTGAATCTTTCAGGACAACAGGTTTATCCGTCGCGGTCGATTCGGCATCCATGGGGAACCTTAGGATAGACACCGACAAGTGCATCGGCTGCGGCAAATGCGTCCGCATGTGCTTGGCCAACAACCTCGAGGTCAAGGACAAGAAGGTCCGCGAGCTCGGGGCCGGCTGCATAAAGTGCGGCCACTGCGTCTCCTCGTGTCCGAAAGGAGCGATCGAGCTCATCGGCGGCACCGAAGGCGAGACCTCTCTGAAGAACAAGGGCATGCTGGACGGCAGGCTGATCTCGGACGAGGACCTGGAGACCCTCTATTCTGCGATGAGAGGCGGATTCGCCGGAAAAAGGTGCTGGTTCGCCACCCTGCAGGGCGAGCAGCTCGACAGATACGTGGAGGATTCCATGGATATCCTCAAGAAGGGCGCATCCGACATGCCCATAGTGGGGGATTGGGAGAAATGGAGGGAGAAGCACGACGTCCTGGAGCCCAACCCGGTCCTATGGGAAGGGAAACAGGTCCTGTTCATATTCGCCGACGGCCCGGACCAGGCCTTCGAAGCGTCCAACAGGATGATCGTCAGAGGCTTCCCGATGGGCATCCGCGGATTCCATTCCAACGCTCTCATGATGGCCCATAAGCTCGAGCCTACGATGCTGGACGCCTACTTCCCGGGCGCCGTCGGCAAGATGTACATGGCCTTCGTGATCGGCCACGGAAGGCGTCTCGTCGAGCCGCTGTTCAAACCGATCGAGAAGATGAAGAGCATCTTCCGCTGATACTCAAGCTGGCCAGGGAATCTCCGGCCAGCATCCCTTTTTATATCTCTCTACCGATTTTGAGGGCATGGCTCCAGCATTCGTTCGCGTTCCGGTAAGCGAATCGCTGGTCATGGCGGAGTCCGCGGCCGACTTCTATGCGGACGACCCCGTCTTCGCCTACCTCCTGGGGAAGAAGAACGGCCCCATGCAGAGGCGTCTGGTCCTGAGGAACTGCATCGTGACGTCCGACGCCACGCAGTCGATCTATTCCGACGATTCCCGCAAAGCCTTCGTGCATGTGGTGGAGCCAGGCTCATGGGACGGGAATCTCCACCAGTTCATCCTCAGAGGGACGATGAAGATCCCCTTCGTGATAGATTCCGATGCCATAGCCAGGCTGTCCGACTATCGCGATGCTTGCGTGAAGTCTATGCCCAGGGAGGGCCTCAGCCATATTTCCGCCGTCTATTTCTCCGACGGATGCGACGATCTTGCCAGCAGGGTCCTTGAATCGGTGTTCGAAGGTATCGGTGCCTGCTATTCCGTCGTCCATACCGACAGGGAGGCCTCTGTTTTCGAGAGTGCGGGCTTCGTCCAGCATTCGGCTTTCGACTTCCATGGCATCAGATGCAGGGTCATGTTCAGAGCAGATTAAATGCGTCCAATGCGATACTGGATGCATGTGGGGATACGAGGCTGCGCTCAGAGTTAGAGACCGCAAGATAAGCGAGATCGCTAAGGTCATAGGGTACACGAACGCAGAGAGGCGCTACAAGCTCCTGGGAGAGCTTGGCCGCGACATCGAGATCTGCAACTGCACCATATCCGGATCAGGGATATGCAACATACCTTCTGTCCCTGTTTCTGACCCTGGTTACCGCTCTTCTCTGTCCGGAACAGATCTGGAAGACGAGCTGGACCTCGATTCCATCAGGGCAGCACCTCCTCAGATCAGGGACTTCATCAGGGACATGTTCTCTATGGCCTCGAATGCCGCATCCGAGGACAGGACCGAGCCCTACAGGGATGCCGTGGAATCCTTGAAGGACGAGCTGGCCTCGTGCCGCGACAGGATCGACCAGCTCTCCGCCGAGATGGACTACAAGCGTTCGGAGCTCGAGGCTTCGGAGGAGGACAGGAGGGGCCTTCTGGAGACCATCGACGAGCAGTTGGCCGAGATCGCCTCTCTCAAGCGCAGGTTATCCGACATGGCAGAGGAAGCCGAGATCGGCCATGCCAGGATGGAGGAGCTCTCGACCCAGATAGAGGAGCTGAAGGCCCAGGCATCGGAAGAGAAGCCGGCAGATCAGCCTTCACCCGAGGAGCCGGAGCCTGTCGAGGAACAGGTTCCTGAGATCCAGGAGGAGCCTGCACCGGCGGAGGAGCCGGTTCCAGAGACCAAGGATGAGCCAGCGTCTTCAGAGAACCCGGCCTCAGAGCCCGCGTCATCGCCTGCTGAAGATGACATGATCTCCAGGATCTCTGCCATGAAGCTCGCCAAGATCGACCTGTTCATGGACAAGATGCTGTCGGGCGAGATCGACATGGACGAGTGCGACGACCTCATCAGCATGCTCAAGTTCGAGCTCGCCTTCCTGGACGCCACCAGGTCCGGAGGAGACCTCGACAACCTGCCTTTCGTCGCCCAGCCTTCGCCCAAGATCCTGAAGGATTACAGGAACTCGCTCACCGAGGAGGAGAAGACGCTCGACCGCGAGTACAAGAAGCTCTACAGGAGGGCCTTCCCCCTCGAATGAGGCCGTCGCATGGAAGATTTCGAGCAGCAGGACCTCTTCATCGACGCCGTGAGCGAGGCTCTGGACGTATGGCCGTTCGAGGTCATAGACCGCAACGAGATCCACGACCCCTTCGAGCCCGACCTCACCGTCATGGACCAGGACGAATGGGTGTTCACCGTAGTCTGCCAGTGGTGCGAGAGCGCGGAGGACCAGATACGCTTCTTCCCTGGGACTTTCGACATGAGGAAGTGGATCCAGGACGACGACGAGCGCCCCCTGTACTTCGCTCTGGGTGTCGGCGGAACCCCGAAGAATCCGGACATCATGTGCTTCTCCAGATTCTTCATGTACGCTCGCGACGAATGGCCGGTCGGACGTCTGGACGAGACCCGGATCAGGAGGCTCTGCCCAGAGTCCATCCGCAAGGCTGTGGAGAAGGATTTCGAGAGGATGTACTCTCCGAGCCGACCGTGTTGCCGGTACGATGGTTATTTATATAGCACCCCGATAGTGCCGGCCAGGTGCGTCTCATGGTTGAAACTGATACCAGATTCGAGAAAGCCAGGATCATCGGCGCAAGAGCCCTCCAGATCTCCTGCGGGGCTCCCGCATTTACGGACGTCGAGACCGCCAGGATGCTGGATCCCATCGACATCGCCGAAGCCGAGTACGACAGCGGCCTCATCCCGATCAGCGTCATCAGGAAGTGACCTGCCAAACCGCTTACGAACCTCTTGCCTTCTTGCTTCTGCGTGCTCCGATAGCCCCGGACAGGGCCATCGACAGCGCCAGCGACAGGATTATCGCTATCGCTCCGAATATTATCCCCTCGGGCACGCTCTCTATCGGGATCGCATCCCCGGTTATGGGATGGAACAGCCCCGCGACGAGCTTCAGGAAGAACACGTGGAACATCATCACCGACAGCGAGAAGATGCCCAGGACCGAGAGCAGCTTTCCGACGGACTGCAGCCTCGATACGGCCATGCAGAGCGTCATGAAGCAGTGCCCGCATGCGAGGGTCCCGACAGGCACGAGGAACGCGGAGACGCCCCCGTACTGGCCCAGGATGCCGTCCAGGAGGTTGTACCCTATGGGGAACACCGCGGTCCATGCGAGCCCGAAAAGGAGCATGAACAGGGTGAACAGCCAGAAGCGGGCGGTCTTCCATTCCCTCTCCATGCGTCCCAGGACGTCAGCCTTGGCGAGGCGGGCCCCCATGAGCATCACGGCCGCGGTTGCGAAGGCGGTCTCGCAGGCGAACGGAAGGTGGACGGGCAGGAACTCTATCAGGACAGCTGATACGCCGCACAGGACAGCCATGGAGGCTATGGTCTTCACATTGCTGTCGGACACCCTGTCCACCACCGCGTAGAACGGGACGCAGGCCACCATGAAAACGATGAAGAAGTAGTACGACAGGGTGATGTTGCACGGGCCGATCTCGTGGCGAGTGTGGGCCGGCTCGAACGTGGTGTTCCCTATGAGCGAATGGAAGAGCTCGTCCAGGAACTCTTCGAACGGTATCGCTCCCACCGTGGCGCTCACGAAAAGCCACATCGCGAACGTCAGCACCGTGGTGCAGATCACGAAGGTCGGGATTATCTGGACGAACCTGCGCCATACGTTCTGCGCGAACGTCCGTCCCGGCTTATGGAGATACCCCGAGATCATGAAGAAGACGAACAGCAGGGTGTAGAAGTACTGGGTGATCAGCGATACGGGGTCCGACAGGACAGAGGATCCCGTGGGGACCACCATCCCTTCGCCTTCGATGACGGCGTTCTCCAGCGCATGGCAGAACACGATGACCGTTATGCAGATGCCCTTGGCTATGTCCAGGGCGCGAATCCTGCCTGTCGCCTCGGTCGTCATCTCTTTGTCATGAACGATTTCATTTATAACTGCAACCTAAGGGGATCCGTTCTCAAATCAGACGGAGCACGCCGTCGACTCCTTGGAAGGAGCATCCCGAGATCCTATCGGGAACCAACTCGACGGGCTTGTCGTCCTTGTCCAGGAATTCCAGGCCGAAGAAAGCGCTGCCTCTGATGGATTCCAGTCCCGCGGGTATCGATACGCTCTCTGCGGAGATGCAGTCCGAGAACGCCCCTCCGCCGATGCTCACGACGCTTCCGGGGATGTCTATGGACTTCAGTGACATGCACTTGAAGAAGGCCCAGTCGTCGATCGCGGCGATCCCATCGGAAAGCTCTGCTTCGAGGAGCGACGCGCAGTCCGAGAACGCCCCCTTCGGCACGGTCCCGATGGCCGCCGGGATCGACACCTTCCTCAGGGAGGCGCACCCGGAGAACGCCCATTCTCCGATGTAATCCACGCTGTCGGGGATGGTCACGGACTCCAGCAGGAAGCAGTCCGCGAAGGCCTCCTCGCCGATGCACTCGGTCCCTCCGGGGAGGTCGATGTAGCGAAGCGACAGACAGCCGTAGAAGGCCCTCCTGCCGACGAATCTGATCCCGGCGGGCATGGATACCGATTCGAGCTCTGAGCAGCCTGAGAAGGCTTCCTCAGCCACGTAGACGATGTTCTCCGGAAGGGCGACGTAGGACACGGAAAGTCCGGCGAAAGCCCCCTTCCCTATGCAGGACACAGGACGCTCCTCTCCGCCGATCAGGACGGTGTCGGGTATCTCTGCTGTACCATCCTGGCAAGACCCTCTGACCAGCGTCACGGCCCCGTCCTCGAGGGCGAACTCCATGCCGCCAGCTTCCGTGCATTCCATGGTTGACGAAAGCAGTTACTGATTAATGAAAACTGTCTTCCAGTTCGAAGGAATGGCGTCTGTCCGTCTCGTTGGCGATGAGATCAAGAGTCTTCTTCTCAATGTCGTAAACCGAGCAATGTCCCGTATGCCACATGTCCACCACTCCCTTCCCCGCGAACCTGGCGATGGCGCGGTCGATGCGGGCCTCCATCCAGTCCTCGGCGACCATGTCCACGGTGAAGTCGCCCTCGCCCTTGCGGGTGTAGTCATTGTAGAACTCGCTGTACCAGAACGGGACGGTGGAGCGGTCGTAAGTCCTGGAGTACCATGCGGTCTTCAGGGCGGCGAACATGCTGTCTCTGTCGTGTATGTCGGCGTAGCCGTCGGACAGCACCCTGTACCTCTCCAGGCCGTGGGAATGGGGCTTCAGGTCCGCCCTCTTGTATACCCCGGACAGATGGAAGTTGGACATGATCCTGACGCCGTAGGTCACGCAGGTCCTGCCTCCGATAAACTCCACGACCGCGGATCCGATGCTGTCCATGAGCATGAAATGCATCTCGAAGCCGTCCATGTGCCCTCTGGGAAGGGAATGGACGTCCTTCTTGGACAGGAGCTCCACAGCCTCGTGGACGGAACCGGCATGGTCCAGGAGATAGCGGACGACCATCGCCATGGACATCCTCTCGGCGCCGGGGTTGGAGGATGCCGTCTTCCCCCTGTCGCTGACTGTTATCCCGTTCACGCAGCATGCGAATCCAGCGTCGTTCACGCCGTCCATGGTCATGAACGGCACGTAGGAGTACAGCTCGGTGTCCTCCCCAGAATCGACTATTGACGAAGGTATCAGAGAAGACGAAACGCCCAAGGTGGCATGCAGCCCGTCCCTGGCAGGCGTGTGGACGACGAAGTCGACCTTGTCCCCGATAGCCCAGTCGTAGTTCCTTCCGAGCAGGCTTCCCTTGGATACCGCGGAGCAGGATCCCGACGCGGGAGGGTTCGCCGAGAAATATCTCTCTGCGGCCTCGTAGTCGTAGCTGTGATAGGTCGTCTCGTACAGGAGGTCGTCCACCTTCCTCACAGGCCCCATGAACGTCTGGCTGGTGTTCTCGTCCATTCTGAGACCGAGAAGAGGTACTCGGACATTATCTTAGCGATTAAAAAAAAGAATAAGAGGTTTGGAGGGCGCTGGGCCCTCGTTTTCACCTGGATCTGTCGGTATCGACGGCAGAGGTCTCTCCTACGTCGAAGTTGATACCGCAGGACATCTCGGGGTGATGCTTGTGGTTCCACCACTGGATGGCCATCCAACAGGGCACGTATGCAAAGGTGGCGGCGATTCCGACAAGCACGTACTCGAATCCCATGTACAGGTTCACGTAGTAGAGCAGTCCGGGGATCATGAAGAAGAACTCGAAGATCATCATGAACCAGGCTCCGGCGTACCAGAACTTTCCGACCTTGTAGACCCTCTCGACATCCTTGAACCTGGGGTCCCTGCGTGACTTGATGAACGCCATGCAGCACATTCCGAGAGCGATGGCGAATCCGAGCGCAGAGACTGCGAGGATCTGGGACGCGGTGATTCCGGCGAGGATGACGATGAATCCGATAGCGGCCTCGAAGAACATGGCGTACATAGGCACACCGTACTTGTTGGTCTTGGAGAACACCAAGGGGAAGTTACCGTCCTTCGCCATGATCTGGATGGTCCTGGCGGTGGCGAGGAAGGCGCTCTGGATGATCATGACCATTCCGGCGATGAGCAGGATGACGGCGATGAGCCCTCCGATATCTCCGAAGTCGGTCTTGGCGATGGGTATCAGGGTGGAGGCTCCTGCCTCTTCGATTCCGGCCTGGCCGAGGGTACCGTACATGCAGAACGCGATCACGAAGTACATGAACAGGCAGAGAAGTCCGCAGGCGGTGAGGGCCTTGGGGACGTCCTTCTCAGGCTGCTTGTATTCGGCACCGTAGGTGGCTGCGGACTCCCATCCGACAGCGCTCCACTGAGCGACGGTGAAGCATCCGAGAATCAGCAGGATGCTGTCTCCGTTCCACGCCCATCCGGTGGGAGTCATTTCGTTGGTGATCGTTTCGAGGTGGAATGTTCCGTTGAACAGGGGGACGAGACAGATGATGAGGATGGGGATGATGGTGATGGCCGCGAGTATGAGCTGGACCTTCGCTCCGCCCTCGAGTCCCTTGCGTCCCGAGAGGATGATGAATCCGTAGATGAGAGCACCAAGGAGAAGATAGAAACCGGTAGCGGTCATTCCGTCGATTCCGAGGTTGAAGTAATCGTTGATGTAGACACCGGTCATGATGGTGAAGATAGGGATGACGGGAACCCAGGTGGCGAAGTACGCCCATGCTCCCAGAGATCCGATGACCCTGCCGGTGTTGATCTTTTTGTTCTTGTATTTCTCGTCGTCTCTGTAGATGTGCTGAATCGAGCCTCCGATGCCTGCTACGCCGAAGGTGGCGCACATCTCCCCGAGAGGGAGGTTTAGCAAGAAACCAGAAAGGACGGAGAACACCCATATGAGGATGCTCATAGCCCAGAGGCTCAGAGAAAGATCGCACAGAGACGGGACGATGAGGATGGGGATTCCCATAGCGATGATGAGACCCTGCTTCCAGTCAATCGTCCTGAGAAGCTCGTAGGTACCGCCCTGGGTACCGGTGCTTTCTGCGTCTGCCATTGGATGACCTCTTGTGCAACGTGTTTCCACTGATGCTTATAAGCATGTAACACTAGGTGGTATAAATTTGTTGACGTTTAAATAAAAATATTGAGCGCCTCACTTTATTAACTTTCGGAGCAAGAAGCATAGTTTCATATAGCATCCGACACAAAATACGCAATGTATTTTAAAGGTTGGCGATAAGAACCATTTCACTTTCTTTGTTTTTCAAATCAACTTGTCGGTACGATGTTATTTTAACATGTATTAAGATTCCAAGACAAAGATTTCAGAATCCAAGTTGAAATGGTGATTGCATGGGGCTTTTCGACAAAGTATTGAAGGATGTCTCGAAAGGAATTCAGGACGCCGTCAGCCAGAAGGTGGAGGATGAAGCCAAGAAAGCGGCCGAAGACGTCGTTGACGATGTTGTGGATAAGGCCAAGGAAGAGGTGGCTGGAGAGGTAGCTGAACAGGTCGGCGACAAGGTAGGAGAAGCCGCAACCGGAGCCGCGACAGAACTGAGCGATTCCGTAGGAGAGCTGAAAGACGCCCTAGGCAACCTGGACAGCGCGATGAAGGAAGCGAACGAATCCATGAAGGACGTGTCCGAAGAAGATTGGAACAGGGCCGCATCATTCCTGGAGGGCATGGCCAAGGACAGCATGAAGGGCATGCGCGTCTGCCTCGAATGCGAAGAGGCTGTGAAAGGGGACATGAAGTTCTGTCCGAAATGCGGGGCGAAGCTTCCTGAAAAGACCGTGATGGAGCTGGCCATGTGCTCCAAATGCGGGAAGCAGAACGTGCCCGGAACGGACTTCTGCGGAGAATGCGGCGCCAAGCTGCCATACAAGGAGATGATGGAGGAGAGGCAGATCAGGAAGGACCAGGAGGTGCTGTCCAAGTGGTCGGAGAACCTTTCCTGCTATCCGGCATGGAGCTGCGGCGGGAACGATTACGTCATCGAAAGGGTGGAGGACAACATATTCCAGTTCTCCGCATGGTTCGAGAAGGACCCCGACGGCGCCAAGAAAGCGGTGGATCAGTACGCTCAGATCCTGAAGGATGACGGATTCCGCAAAGCAGGGCAGTACCCTTCCGATCATCACCTGTACAAGATGGTGGACGGGGTCTGCTACCATGTGGATCTCGAACACTGCTTCGAGTCCGGAGCGGACACCGCCGACATCTATTTCATCCTGAACGACGAGCCGACCGGCGGATTCGACTATGTGAAGCCGGAGCCGAAGAAGAAGTCAGGCGGCCTGTTCGGCATGTTCAAGTGAATGCAACAACGGCCAGCTTCCGAGTGGAAACTGGCCGTAAACCTTTCAGTTATGTCTTACTGCTTCAGGAAGGACTTGCATCTGGCGTACAGGTCGTCCGTCGGCTGAAGGTCTGCCCAGCCCTCCGGAGCGTCTTTTATCGCCAGGCGGGTTCTTTCCGAGATCTTCTCGACGTCAGCGTCGAAGCTCTCCCTGTCTCCGATCCCGGTGTCTATCTTGAGGATGTTGCGGTAGTCCCCGAGGCTCAGGAGCCACCTCATATAGCCGTCGCGACCGGGCTCTATGCCGAGAGCCTCCCTCATATCGTCGGTCAGGCTGGCCTCCGTGGCTTTGGATTCGGCCTGGTCAGCATCCATGAACTCGTCGTAGTTGTTGGCCATCGCCGGGAAGATGTACAGATGTCCTACGAAATTCTTCTGGAGCTCGTTGTATTTGGGCCCTCCTGCTATATTGACCCCTACGCAGTCGTGGCATAGGTTTCCTTTGCTGTCGCAGAACATAGCGCTCGGCTTCATGCCTTTCTCTTCGCACCATCTGGGGATGTTCCAGTCGTAGTTCCCGCATGTTCCGAGGTAGAACCCTATGCCGTCCACGAACGGCTGCATGTCGACGGCGTACTCCTCGATGGTCGACTTCAGGACATCCGGTTTGGAGTGCAGTCCCAGGTCCATCGTCCTTATCAGGATGTTGAAGGCTCCTTCGACGGGTTGGTACCTCCAAGCCGTGACGTCTCCCCAGTCTATGAGGTCGTATTTTATCCCCGCCTTATCGAACTTCCTTTTCAGAGAAGATGCGCTTCCCGCATCGATCAAGGTTATCATCTTCTCCTCTGGGTCCTTTTTCAAGCTGTACAGCAGGTTGTCGTCAACCATCGGACAGATGATCACTCCCAGCACGCCGGACGTCATGATATCCCCACTTAAATTTGTAAATAAAACGGTTACGATTTGAGGAAGGCATACCTTTCGGTCTGGTCCACGTTGCGGAACTCGTGCTTCTCGTAGTAGCCGATAAGCTTCCCCTCGTCCCTGAGGGCGACCATATAGACGTCCTTGTTCTTCTTCGCGTTGTAGAACGTGTGGACGATGTTGTTCCTCTCGTCCTGCTCGAACCATTCAACCACCTTTGCGATCATCTCGCGAGCCCTCTGGGGATGGCAGTCCATGACATTCCTTCCGACCCAAAGCTCTCCGCCGTCGTCATAGTACTCCTCTACAGCGGCCGGATTCATGTAAACGATGGTGTGCCCTGTGTCGCAGATGACCACCGGCGCTAGGTCTTGGTCTATAAGGCTCTTGAAGAATGGAAGCAGGTCCATGTGCGGGCAAGGCGATTCGTCTTAATAGCGATTAGTCTGTAATCGGCGAAGATCCGTCTCGGCTTATCGTTCGACGTTGTTCTTCTGACTCGGAAATCGGTGAGTTTTCCTGTGGACAATTTCTTCTATGATATCCTCCATAGCGATTCCCGATAGCTTGTCGATGCAGACGCCAGTCATAGAAGAAGGGTCGTCTCCCGTTCCAGAAGATCGTGCATCCAGGGCCAAATGGCCTTCCTCATCATATATCGACATCGAATCTGAGATATCTTCCTGCAGAGAAGCCGTTTCCTGCGGCCTGGCAGAAGAGATGGACCTTTTCAATGTCCTGATGTGCTCGAACGATCCCGCCCATCATTCCGAGGCCATGGAGATCGCCCTCAAGAACAAGGACGAGGCGTGGGGAAGGATCCTTCTGTTCAGGATGTACTACAACGGCGTAGCGGCGGATTGCGATGTCAAGACCGCCCTGTACTGGCTCTATCGCGGGAATCCGGATTTCCTCTATAACAACGGCACTAGGATTCGTTATACCATCAACCCGGAGATCTTCCTGCATGGGGACATCGTGCTGTGCGGATCGAAGGATGAGGTTCGTTCCCTGTTCTGCATCTGCGCTCAGTACGGAGTCCGTCCAGACCATTACATATGCCCTGAACAGGATCTATACGAGTTCTTCGGAACGCCTTGCCCTGACGATGGACAAAAGAGGTGCTACATCAAGTTCAGCACCAGAAGGGATCTCTCCATCGGACCAGGCGCCCATTTCGTCTATTGTCCGTATGACGAGACTTACGTAGCGAAGAATCAGCTTCTGATCCCTAGGTTACTGCAGCCAGAGATGGAGGGCGTCGAGATCCCTGTTCCTGTCAGCCCTTCCGAGCTAGCGGCAGTCAGGAACAGCATCATGGTCGACGTTCGCGCTCTGAACCAGAACGGATATTATGTCGGAGCGGCGAATTCCAAAGCGCTCGTTACCCTTCATCTGGACCAGCTAGAAGCGATCTACAAGATGGGGAAGGCCATGTACGACAGGATGTGCTCCAAAGGCGGACTCTTCCTGATAACGTCATTCAATCCTATGGGCGATAATTTCAACAGGCTGAACAAGTTCGAAGGCATGGACTTCTCGGACGTCACGTACGTGGTCAGCGAGTCCGCCAAAGATCTTCCGATGCTTCTTGGTGCCGACGGTCTGGTCGCGAACAGATCGGACCTCAAGGCCATTCGTGTGTACCTGTCAATGAACAACTACGAGGACTCCAGATTCAGGATGGCCCCCAGGATGCCACTTTATCCGGGATACTTCTTCCACGGGGACCTGGACACAAGCTTCCTGACCGGGGTGGCCAGACGCACGGGCGAATCGTCCCTAGATCTGGTCGGACCTGTCGAGGACGACTGCAAGGAGATGGTTCGGACAAGGCTGAAGGCTCCGCCTATGGTTCTTCTGAACCCGTATGGAATCACCATAAAGGGCAGGAGCGAGACGGAGAACGAAAGAACCTACCGGATAATATCGGCGCTTTCCGAAATATTCCTCGAAGACGGATACATGGTCTACACCAACACGCCCTTCCCCGAACAGGCGGAGCTTCCAGGCACCTAGCGCTACGAAAGCGACATCGTGTCGTTCGTAGCCGAATCCTCGAAGTTCGATCTCATCGTCACAGTGTTCACAGGCTTCATGGAGGTTGCCATGTATACCGACTGCAACCTGGTGGTCCTCGGGTTCCCGGAGGATTCCCGCTATTTCATGGCTGAACAGCTCCATCACGACAATTACTGGGAATACGACGTCATGAACAACGATCCGGAAGTCCTGACGAGCACGATAGCCGAACAATTCAGCGATATGTGCATCGACAAGCCCAGGCTCAACAAGAAAAGGACCGAGCGTCTTATGACCATCAAGGAAAAGGCTGCGATATTCGCTGGTGAAAAGGTCTCCATCGATCTTGTGAATCTGCTCCATGACTCCATGAGCAAGGACGAGATAGGACCGCTTCTGGCCGAGGGTCCGGAAGACCCGCTTCTTTGCTGCATATGCGCCCGGGCGTTGGAGAGAGGCGTTCTTATCGATGCCAACATGATCGGTGCCATCAGGTGGTATCGGAAAGCGGAAAAGCAAGGCGTGGATTGGACGAAGGGCAGGATAATCCAGATCAGAAGGCGGATGAAGCGCAGTTCATGAAGCATCGATTTTGTTTGCAGGACATGCAAACCCTTTTTCGACCTCTTATGTGCTGGTATGAAACTCTAACTCCTGGATTTTATGGTATAAGTCCGGAAGCCTACCTGCGGCCTTCTGGGCCGGATCCGCAGGACCGTGCCGACCGGCGGGG
>JAEEGK010006283.1_pt1 | contig 28624 bp, 20 predicted proteins | sample 8958771 | NCBI WGS metagenome assembly JAEEGK01 (sample SAMN16246547, study PRJNA631951) | gut metagenome | biome: gut microbiome; feature: rumen; material: SC-attached | host: Bos | place: Iran: Karaj | collected 2018-10 | reverse complement strand
CCCAATCCCCAATCCCCAATCCCCAATCCCCAATCCCCAAATAAATTTATTTTATTATTTTAAAAAATTTTATAATTTTTAATTTAATATAATTTTAATAAATTTTATTATGTAAATATTTATAATATTTAATTTAAGCTAAATTTTATATATATTAAATAATATCAAATTTATGTATTTTAAAAATTAATCAATATATCATTAATATTATTAATAAAATAAAATACTTATATTAAGAATTATTTTAATTAAAAAATTTTATCCAATAATTAGAAGCAATATTCAATAATCTTGATAATTTTTTTATTTTTAACAAATTAAAACTTTGTTTATTTTTTCTTGTTTTATTTATATCATTTTTATCTTTGTTATTTATTTTTTTATTCAAGAAATGTTTGTTATTATTTTTTTCATTTGATTTATTTTTAATATAAATTTTTGGAACATTAACTTTGGATATTTTATTATCATTCATATTTATTTATTAAATTATATAAAAATAAAATATTATTTAATTTTATTTTTAAAATATAAATTTAATGGAAGAAAAAACATAAAAATATAAATTAAAATTTGGGTGAAATGTTGTTTGTTCATATATTTTATATTTTGATTTAAAAAATATTTTAAATTAATTTTTAGAAAAATTTCAATTTATTAAAAAATAATAAAAAATTTTTAAGTTTAATTGGTTTAATTAATTTAATTGTTCAGAAAATTATTTTTAATTATTGTATATTAAACTTTTTTATTAAAATTTTTTATTTATATTTTTTATATTTAAATCATATAAATATTTAAATTAAAAAATGATAATTATTAAATTTAAAATAAATAAATTTATAAAATATAAAATAAAAATTAATGGAAGAAGAAAAAAAAAATAATACATTAAGTGATAAAAAATCAAATAATGAAAGTTTGCCTCAATTTACAAGAATGGATGCTCATGATTACGAAAATAAAATTCAAGAACTTTTAGAAAAAATAGATATTTTAGAAACAAGATTAAAATTAATGGGAGAACAAAAATTTAGAGTAGTTTCAAAATTAAAAACATATGAAAACGAAAATGATATATTAAAAAAACAAATAGAAAATGAAATGAAAGAAGCAAAATTAAAATCATTTGATAGAGAAAAATATGAAAAACAAATTAATGATTTAAAAAATTCAAACAAAGAATTAAATGAAAAATCACAATTAAAATTTGAAAATTTAAATAAAGAAATTGAAGATAAAGAAAAAAAATTAAATCAATTAAATGATAAATTAAAAGAAAAAGATGAAGCATTAAGAAATTACAATGTAAATAATACATTATCACAAAAACATACAAATGAATATAAAAATGATTTAGAACTTCAAAAAAATTTAAATAATATTCAAAGAGAAAAAATTATAGAATTGCAAAAAAAAGTTGATCAATTATTTTCACAAAAACAAAACGAAGGATCATTACAAAATCAAATTAATCATTTAAAAGATGATAATAATCGTTTAATTACAATGTTAAAATCAACAAATGAATTTAAAGATTTTGCTTATTTAGGAGAAACAGTTCCAGGTGGAATTAGGTTTATTAGAGGGAATGAAAAAAAAACTTTTCAAACAAAAAAAGGAAAAAACACAATACAAAACAGTCAAAAAGAAATTTTAGATAATCAAAATTGGGTCCCAACTGAAGCTGTTGAATTTGCAGAAGAATTTAAAAATAAATATAATATTGACATGAGTGAAAATCTATTAAATAATTTATTAAGTAGTTTAAATAGAATTTGGAGATTAAGAGAAATTAAACAAATTAATAGAATTAAAAATCAATATCAATCTGAAATAGAATCTTTAAGAAGAAAATTAGCTATGAAACCTTCTTATAATGAATTCAATGCTAAAAAAACAATTTCTTTATTACGAAATGATTTAAAAAAAACAAGAGATGATTTAAGAGATAATATTGTTTTAAATAATAAATTAAAAAATAATCCAGAAGGAATTGATTTAGTTGATAATGCATTAAAAGTTGCAGGTGGATTTGCAAATACAAAAAAATGTTTAGAAAAAGAAATTGAAAATTTAAAGAATCAATTAGAAGAAAAAAATGAAAAATATCCTAAAAGTCATACAGTTTATAACCAAGGTTGTTATTATATGAGTAAAAAAGCATATGAAGATATTGATTTATTAGAAAAAAATTGTAATAATTTATTTAAAGATTATGAAGAAAAAGTTAAAAATTCTACAATAATGGGAGGTCAAAATGATTTAGTTGATTATAATATAAAAAATTTAAATAATTCAGTTAAATGGTTTTATAATAATATTATGGATTTAATTAAAGATATTAAAGAAAAATTCAAAGGTTATAAATTTGATACTGCAAAAAATTTAAATAGTTTAAGAGCAAATACTTTAAAATAAAAAGATAGATTAATAATGAATGATTATTAGAATAAAAATATTTTATTTAATTTTATTTTTTTAATAAATTTTATAAAAATAAAATATGAAATAATATTAAATATATATTTATTAAAAAATCAATAATAGTATTTTAACTGAAAAATCTTTCATCAATAACAGATTTTTTTGAAACATTTTTTTCTCCTAAATAAGCTCTAATATAATATAAAAAATAATCACATACATATGTTAATAAAATTCCAATTTCACAATTATGTAAAATTCTAGTCCAAAATTGATAAATGAACATATCCATCATCATCCATTCCCATTCCATTCCACTGAAAAAAACATCATCAAATTTTAATCCTTCATCTTTATAAAGAATAATTTCTTCTGCATTTGTAATATTAATTTGAGTATTATTTGCAGGTAATTCTAATATATTTTGAAGAAAAGTTTTTTCTCTAATATAAACATTTTTATTTTTAAATACATTATCCATTTTATTTCTTAATTGATTATTCATATATGAACTCAACATATTAAAATTTTTTTCTTCAATTTCTGGTAAATATTTAAATATTGAACCTAATTTTCTTTCTTTTATAAATTTTTGAAGATCCATTCCTTGATTTTGTGCTAATAAAGCTTCATTTTGAATATAAAATAATCCATCATAAATAGTTCTCATAGGATAACTAATATACATAACATAACTTTTAACATCATTATCATTATTATCTAATTCTGGATTAATAATATTTTCAGCATTATTTAAATAATTTAATAATTCATTCAAATTCACATCAGCTTTATTTGCAGGATTTTGACCATGAATATAAAATCCATGTAATTTTTCATCAAGTATAAAAACACTAATATTTGAAACAAAACATAAATCAATAAATTCTTGTTTTTTTAAAGGAATCCAGTTTTGTAATAATCTAACAATAACATATTGAATTATTAAAGCAGAAAATATAATACAAGTTGATATAAATAATCTTAAAATATAATTTACTCTTCCATAATAAACAAGACCCAATCCAGGAGTTTGAAGTTCTCTATTATCCCAATGAGCTTTATAATATAAAATAATATGCCAACAAAAAGCAAAAAATAATGAAGTAAGTCTTTGTTTTTGCAGAGCATTAAATTGATTAGCAACATGAATTAATCTCCAAGCACCTCTATATTTTCTATATTTTGATGTTGTTGCTTCATCTCCTGAATTATTTTTAAATAATTCTTTTTCATGTTCCCAATCTATAAAATATATATCAAAATTTACTTGAAAATATATTCTTAATATCATAAATATCATATACATTCCAAAACCTATTCCGAACATTATATCAAATTTTCTATAATATTTTTTATATTCTTCTAAAGGAGGCATTAATAAATAAATTCTATTTGCTAATTTAAAGAAAAAATACCAATATGCACATAATATGAAACAATACCAAAAAGAAAATAACCCCCACCATTTACATATTTTCATTAATAAAGTCAATAAAAAAGATTTTGAAAAACTTTCTGGTGTTAATTCTTTTGGATTTAATTGAACCCAAACTATCATTCTAAATATAACAATAATAAGAACTAATATAATACATACAATTAAAAAGGCTAAACATGCTTTCATAAAATTTTTTATATCTGTTTTATATTCACTTATAAAAGATACATAAACTACATTCTCTCCTTGAATTTTTTTTTGATAATATATTTCAAAATATGGTCTATATATATTATGTTTTTTGTTCTCATTTATTAATTCAACAACAAATTTTATTCTTTGAGCATACCAGTTATTATTATTTAAAAACATTCTATTAATCAAAGTCCAATTTTTCATATCAGTTTCATTTTGAATTTTATCACCAATTTTAAAATTATCTACTAAAATGGGAATTGAAATTAATTCAATATTTTCATCACCAGAAAGTTTATTATTTAAAAAAATTTCATAATATAATTTTTCTTTATTATCTAATTCTTCTAAATTAATTTGACAATCTATTAGTACATCATTTCCAAACATACTGAAATTACTTGCTGCATTATAACTATTTGAACAAAAAATAAATTTATCTTCTAATTTTACCATATCTTTAAAAATTCCATTTTCATTATAAATTGCTACATATAAATCAAGTTTATTGATATATAAATTCTGATATCTTTGGTCATATGTAACTTCAAATTTAACGATATTATCATCGTTTTTTCCTTTTATATATTCTTCTGCATTTTCATATTCTGAACTTTCTATAGGAAAAAGTTTAGGAACTGAAATATTATTTATAGAATCTTTTATAAATTGACATATAGTATTACTGCTATCATAAAATGAATATGTACACAAATTAGCAAGATATTGACATGATACTATATCAGAATTATTAATACATCTATCTTTAGTGTAATTCAAATCGTTAGATTCTTGTAATCTTCTTGTTGATATATTTGAATTATTAATTGTGACATTAGGAATGCATGTAATATTTTCAAATTTATTTCCAAAAACATCATTTGTTGCCGGTTCATATGTTACAGTTGCATTATTTTTTTCTTGATTATAACATATTATTTCATCGGTTTTTGAATCATAACCCATGTATGAATCATTCTCACTTGAATTATATACAATAAAATCTAAATGATCATCTGTTTCAAATTCTTTTAATCCAAGTTTATGTGAACATTCAAATTTATTACTTGTGGTATTAAATTCATAAATATATTTTTTTCCACATATACAACCTGTTAAATCTTTTGTAGTAGTACTATTTTCAGGACAAACAATTGTTATATAAAATTTATATAATGAAAAGAATGTAATTAAATTAATCAATAAATTTTTCATTTTTTTAAATCTTTTATTTAAAATATATTTTTAAAATTATTAATAATAATATTATTATTATCATTATTAATCAATAAATAAAATATAAAAAATATTTTAATTTTATTAAAATATATTTTTATCCACACATCTTTGCCACTTCTAACGCAATTTTAATCATTTCATCAAAAGTTTTTTCTTTTTCTTCATTAGAAATTTCCAATCCATGAATAACCATACTATCACTAATAGTACAAATAGACAAAGCATTTTTTCCACATCTCATTGCATTAGCATACAAAGCACTAGCTTCCATTTCTTGAGCTAAAATTCCCATTTTACTCCACTCAAGTGCATTAACAGAATCCATATAAAAATTATCAGTACTCATTATACATCCAAAATGTGTTTTATTTTGTAATCCTAATTTGTTAACAACTTGATCAGTTTTTTTTATTAAATCATAACTTGCAATAGGACATAAAGTTCCAGGTAATTTAAATTGATCTGCATAATTAGAATTAGTACATGCTCCAATTCCAACAACAATATCTTTTAAATTAATATGTTTTTGCATTGCTCCTGCTGAACCTACTCTTATTATATTTTCTACTCCGAAAATATTAAATAATTCATATGAATAAATTCCTATTGAAGGGATTCCCATTCCTGAAGCCATTACTGATACTTTTACTCCTTCATATTCTCCGGTGTAACCTTGAACACTACGAACGTCATTTACTAAAATTGGATTATTTAAATAATTTTGAGCTATATATTTTGAACGTAGTGGATCTCCAGGCATTAATACTGTTTTTGCAAAGTCGCCTACTTTTGCGTTTATGTGAGGAGTTGGGGTTGTCATTTAATTCTTTTTGATATAGGTGTTTTTTTATTTATAAATTTTTAATTTTATTTTATTTATATTACTATTATAATTGAAATCCGTTAAAGAGAATTTAAAAATATTTTTTTTGTAAAAATTTGTTTTTTTTCCTTTGGAATAATTATTTATATATTTTAATTTAAAAAAAAATTCTTTTTTTATAATTATAATAAAATAATCGATTATTTTAATAAATAAAAAAACTTATTTAAGTTTCTAATAATTATAAATATTTTTATCGATATAAAATATTAAATATATTATATTTCAAATTATTATCTATAAATATAATAAATAAAACATTTATTTATTTAATATAATATAATTATAATAAATAATTAATTTTATAATAATAATCAAAATATTATTATTAAAATAAAAAAATGATAAAAAATGAACAAAATTCAAACACAACAACAAATTCAAAATCATCAAGAAACTACAAAAATCAAAATAAATTCCAAACAATAACAAATAGTAATAATAAAACAAATAAAAATAAAGCAATTAATAACAACAACAATAATAAAATAAAAGTAGTAAAAATTCATCCATCTTCACCAATATTAAAATCAATATCAAAAGATAATTTAATTTCTGAAATAATAAAAAATCAACAAGAAAAACAAATTCCTCCTTATCAAACTTATAATTTTAAAAAAGATAATTTAACTTCACAATACACTTATTCAACTGATCCAACAATTGATGATGATTTAATTAAACTTTACAAAGAATATTCTTTAGCTAAAAATTCTTGTCAACAAACTCAAAATATTTTCAATACTTTAAATAATAAATTAAATTTATTAAAAAAAGAAGAAAATGAAATTAAAGATAAAAAAACAAATTATTTAACTAAATTAAAAAAAAATAAAAAAATTCAAAATGATAATAAAACAATTAAAGAATTATTATTAGAAAATAAACTTAAAAATGATGAAAAATTAAAAAATCAAAAATTAAAAAATGAAAATTTAAAAAGTGAAATTGAAAATACATTAAAAACTTTTAGATTTAATGTAATTAATAATAATAAAAAAATAGGAAATGAAGTTAAAGAAAAGAAAATAAAATTATTTAAATCATTAAAGTTAAATAGAGAACAAGATTTAAATAATAAACAAATAAAAGCAATTAAAGTTCAAAGACAAAGAGCAATTTCTCAAGAAAACAAAAAACAAAAAGAATATGAAAAAAAATTAAAAATTAAAAATGATTTATTAAATAAAATTAAAATAGAAGAAAATAAAAAAAAATCATTTGATAAAAATGTTGAATATTGTCATAGAGAAAGTATGAAATTAATTAAAAGAATCAAAGATATTAATAAAAATAATGGAATAAATAACAATGATAATAAATTAATATTTTCATTTTCAAGAGATGATATTATGAAATAATAATAATAAAATATTAAAATAATTAAAAATTAAATAAAAATATAAATTTTATAATGATTTTTTTGTGTTTATTTATTTAATTAATAATTTATTTAAATAGTTTATTATATTTTATTTAAATTGATGATATTTATTTATAAATAAAAAAATATTTAAATTTATATTATATTTTAATATAAAAAAAATATTAAATTAATATTTAATTTATTTATTTTGTTTTATGTAAGACGATGTTAAAAATCCATTACTAAATTTTTCTATTTCATCTTTTGGAAATCTTTTATTTATGAAATTTCTTTTATTGATATTATTAGTGAAAAAACCACTTTCAGAATTTTTTGAATTTAATATTAAATTAAAATTATTATTATTATTATTTCTATTAAATAATTTTCCTGTTGTTTTATTAAACAAATTTTTTGAAAATTTATTTTTTTTATTTGATTTAAAGCCATTTTGATATTTATTAAAATTATCATTAACATTTTTAAAAGGTGATATGCATTTAATGTAATTTTTAATAATTAAATTTTTATTATTAATTTTAGGTTTTAATTTATTATAAAATTTTTTTTTCTCTTTAATTTTTTTAATTATTTCTTCATCTTCTTTCAATTCTTTATAAATATAATTTATATTATTTCTATTTGGATTAGAATAAGTATTTATTCTAGGTGAATTAAAAGGACTAACTTCACTAATATTATTTAAAAAAATATTATTTATATTTATAAAATTATTATTATTACTAAAAGAAAAATTAAAATTTTTTCTCTCATTATTTTTTTTGTCAAAATTAAATGTTTTATTTATATCCGGTCTTAAAAAAGAGTTTTTAACTTTATAATAAGAAAAAATATTTTTATTACTATTATGAACATAATTATTATTATTTAAATTATTTATAACTCGATTATGACTTTTATTTTTTGTTAATAATTTTTTATCTAAAGAAATATTTGATAAAGTTGAATGTTTTAAATTAGGAATTCTTGAACCTAAACCTTCTAAACTTTTTTCTAAATCATCTGAACGGGTTCTACTAATTGTTGATAAAAAGGATGAACTATAAATCTATAATTAAAATTTATTTATAAAAAATTATATATTTAAAATTTAATATTACATTTTTGTTGTTAAAGATGTACATAATTAAAAAAGTTTGTTAAAATTTTTATTTATTATTTTTATTTGAAAAATAATTATATATATTATTATATATTTTAATAATAATTAAAAATTTATTTTTATATTTTTATTAGATTAAATTTATTTTTTCATTTAATTCTTAATCTAATTAATTCTTTTGTATTAAAAATATGAAATAAAACCAAATGAAAAAAAAAAATAATTAATTTTTTTAATTATATTTAAAATTTAAAAAAAATATTAAATTAAAAATATTAAATAAAAAAAATTCAACAAATAAAATATTAAATATTAATAAATCAATTAATAATGACATCTTTAAATCTCAAAAATTTCATCAATAATAACAAAAAAAATAATAAATATATTCAAATTTCACAAGAAACATTATTAAAATTTGAAAAAAAAATTCTTTCAAAACTTTGTATTAAATACAATTCATCAGATCAAACATATAATATAAATGTAATAAATAATATAATTTATAATGAAAAAAGTCATATAGTAGCAACATTTAAAGATTATTTAATAATTGATGATTATTCAGAATTTTTAAAACGATATTATAAATTTGAAGAAAGTATGATTAGACTTCCAAAATTTTATGAATATTATGAAACTTATTCAAAAATTTATCCAAATTACACAGCAATTTTTGAAGGAAAATATATTTATAGAAACATTCAAAGAAAACAAAGAATGATTGATTTACAAGAACAAATGGAAATTAATAATAAAGATAAAAATAATAATAATAATAATAAAAATAATGATGTTAAAAATTTTAATTATTTTAATGAAAATAATAATAAAGATAATGTTTTTGATACTGATGTTATTAATTCTATTTTAAATATTACCAATAAAGAAGATATGGAATTATTATTCAATATTAATAGAGATAATTTTATTCAAGATGAAAAAAATTTTACTGAAAAAATTATGGATATTATTGATGTTATTGAAAAATATGAAAATCAAAATAATAATGATTTTTCTAATATTAATATTGAAAAAATATGTAAATCACCAAATAATAATAATATTATTAATAAAAGAAATAATAATAATAAAAATTATAATAACAATAATAATTTATTATATTTATATAATAGAAATAATATAAATAAAACATTAAAAAAATATTCAAATAATAATAATTCAAATTCAAATTCTTTAATTAATAGCAATAGTTCAAATAATTTTTTTAATTTAAATAATCTTTCAAAATTTTTATCTAAAAACAGTACAACAAATTCTAAAAATAATATTTTTAATTTATACAACACTAAAAATATTTTTAATAATAATAATAGTAATAGTAATAATAATAATAGTAATTTACCTATTACTGATCGTGCTTTAATAGAACGAATTGAAATAAATTTACATAAATTAAAAAAAAATTCATCTATGTTTCATAATAATAATAGAAATAAATCAAGTTCTATAAATAAAGAAAAAAATTTAAATAATAGTAAAAGTATTTCAATCTCTAAAAATAATATTAGCATTTATACTAAAAAACTTATGAATAGTACTAAATATTCGACTATTAGACAAAGTAGTTCTAATACTTCTAAAAATAATAATAATAATTTTAATAATTATAAACATAGTTTGAGTGGAAAGAAAAAAAAGAATAATAGCAATAAAAATATTAAAATTAATTATTTAAATAATAAAGCTCTAAAAGAAAGAATAAATAATTTAAAATATAATAATAATAATTCATCTTTACAAAATAATATTTCTTTGAATAATAAAGAATCTTCTTTACAAAATAATGCTTCTAATGTTTTTAATAATAATAATAATACTAATAATAATAAAAATTTTACAAATAATATTATTTATATTATTAATCAAAATCCAAAATTTACTACTCATATAACATTATATGAAAATAATAATAAAAATAATAATAATAAAAATTATCAAAAATTAAATAATAATAATAAAAAAAATAAAAATAATAATAACAATAATAATAATAATTATATTTCAAAAATTTATACAAAAAGAGAAGATCATAATCATATTAATAAAAAAAACAATTATTTAATAAATAATATAAAGCGTGAAAGTTCATCAAATTCAAATTCAAGAAAAAATTTTCCTCACAATAATAATAATATGATTAGTAATAATAATCATTCAAAAATTTCTATAGAAAAAAAAATTAATTATAATAATAACAAATTAAAATCAAGTAGTTATAAAAACTTATCAAAATTTTCAAAAATAAATTCTAATATTAAAAAAAGAAATATTCAAAGTCCTGCATTTAAAATTAATAATTTAACAAATGATATGTTACAAACAGCAAGAGAAATAAGTTATAAAGATATTAATATTTTGAGAAGCACATTAAGAAGTTCTATACAAAATAACAATAATAATAATATAAGTAATATAAGTAATATTAGTAATAATAATATTAATAATAATATTATTCATAATACTAATAATAATAATAAAAACATTAAAAATAATAAACATATAATTCATAGTAATTCTAATTTAATTTATAATATTAGAAATAATCAAAGTAATAGTTCAATTACTTTAAGTAGAAATAGAAGTATTAATAAAAATAATATTAATAATAATAATATTAATAATAATAATAATAATGAATCTATTCATAAAATTAATAAAAATAATTCTTTAACTAAATTAGTTTTTTTTGATATGATTAATTCTCAAAAAAAAGCAAAAGGAATTAATATTAAAAATTTTTCCAAAGTTTGGAATGTTAATTTATTTAAACAAAATAAAGATTAATATTATAATGAATTATTATAAATATAAATTGGTTATAGATATAAAAAATAATAACAAAATTATATTATTATAAATAATATAAATAATTTTATAAAAATTTAATTGATTTAAAATTAATTTTTAAATTATAATTTTTATTTTTTAATTTTTAAATAATATTTATTAATTATCTTAATATTATTATATTAAAAAACTAAAAAATTTTAATTATTACATTTTATTTTTAAAATTTTTGTTAAAAATAAAATAAAAATAAAAAAACAACTATAAAAATAATTCTAAATATTTATTCAAATAAAAAAAACAATTTAAAAAGAAGTTAAATGAAATTAAAAAATCATCAAATTTCTTTAATAATAATAATAATAGTAATAATTCCATTATCAAAATCTTCAATGAACAATTGTATTTCAATAAATTCTAATCAAAACTCAACTTCAAATTCAATTAAAAACAATATTCTTTATATAACAAATAACATTTCACAATCAGATTGTTTTTCACAATCATTATCATCATCATTAAAATGTTGTTACAAACAAACAAAATTTGAATATGAAAATAATAAAACTTCTTCTAATTTTAATAAAATTATTTCAACTCAAGGAACATGTTATCCTTTCTATGATTTTAATAATATTTCAAATAATAAAGAAAATTACTTTAACCAATTAAAAGCATTTTATAAAGAATTTAAATTTTTTGCTGAAAATATAACAAAATCAATTTATTATTATGGAAATGTTAATTATTTAAATGAAATAATTGAATGTCCAAATAACAATGAATTTTTATTTAATATTTCAAATATTGATTATTCTGAAAATGAATTAAAAATTATTAATAGTGGTTCTACTTGTTTTGATTACAGTTTAAATTTAAATAATTCATTAGAAATTTCACAAGAAATTTGTAATAAATCCAATATTTTAAAAGATTCAATTGAAGCTGGAAATGAATGTTGTTTTATTCAATTGATTGTTCAAAATAATAATAATGAAAGTAAAATATTAAATTATTGTTCTTATGTTATGGGATTTGAAAAGAATGTTTATTTATATAAAAAAAATATTATTAATTTGGAAAATGAATACGATAATATTAGATTAAATTTAGTTTGTAGTGATTTTAATTTAAAATATGATAGTAATAATGGTGAAATTGTTGTTGTTGAAGATGAAACTAAAAATACTAATAATACTAATATTAATAAAAGTAACAATAATAAAATTAATAATAATAATGATTATAATAATTATGAAAATAATAATGAAATTCAATCAAAAAGTTATTTTATAAAAATTAATATAATTATTTATTTTTTATTATTAATATTATAAAATATAAATTAAAAACCTAAATTTAAATTTTAATTCAAACATAAAAATTAATAAAAATTAAATTAAAAATAATTAAAATTAAAAAACTAAAAATAATTTTTAATGAACAACAATAACATAAATCAACTTCTCATAAACAATATTAACAACAACAATCAAAACATAATGAATAATATTCTATCATCATCAAACATAATTCATCAAATTCTCGAATTAAATAATCAATCTATTCAATTAATATTAGAAGAAAATATTGAAGCTGCATTAGAAATTTTATCCGACGCTCAAATTTTATTAAATAAACACAAATCAATAATTACCGAATCAAAAGTTTCAGTAATTATTAATCACAATATAGCATGTTGCTATCAAAAACAAAAAAACATAGAAAAATGTATTAATTATCTTCAAAAAGTTAATAATGAATTTAATATTTATCTTGAAAATAAACATAAAATTCAAATAAATACTAATTTTTTTTTAAATAAAATTTTAACAGAACAAATTAATTCAAATATTTTATTAGGTGATTTTATTTTAGAACTTCGATTTTGTGCTAAATTTCATTTACAAATGTGTGCTGCTTTTTCACAAAATAATAATCATATTGAAGCTCTTAATCATGCACGTTTAGCTGCTTTAATATGTGAAGATAATATTGTAAAAACTTATTTTTTATTCAAACAAACAAAAAGTGAAATTTTAAAAGACACCAACAACAAAAAATTCTCAAAAATTTTCTATGAAAAATTAATTGAAAATGAACCAATAATAATTTCATTATACAAAACAATAATTGAATGTTCAAATAATTATAAACAAGGAAAAAACATAAATAAAGAAATTTTTACAAAAGAAAAAATTTTTTCATTTATTTCAAATAAAGAAACAAAAATTTCAACAAGAAATATTTTAGGAATAATAAAAAATGATGATTGGTTAAATTTATTTAACATAGGAAATATTATGTTTTTATACGCAATGTCATACGATGATTTAGATTTAGATTCAGATCCAAAATATGAATTATTAAGAGATGCAATAATAGAAAAAATTTTAATGTTAACAGTTGCATTTTTTAGCATAGCAAATGAACTTAGATTTATTAATAATAAAAATGATAATGGAGCTTATTATCATTCAAAATCTGTTGAAATTGCCTGTTCATTTTTACCTTGCACTTGTCCTATTGTCAAACATTATGTAAATACTTATTGTAAATATTATGGAAATGGTAATTTAATTATTGATTTAGATAAAGAATTTAATAGTGCTGGAGAAATTAATGAAAATTTTGTTGATATTTTAAAAGATCCTATTTTATTTATGGGAAATGATATTATTAATATTACTGATACTAAAAATGTTAATGTTAGTGCTAATAATAATATAAATGTTAATAATAATCTTGGATTAAATGGGAATAAAAGTGAAAGTGAATTAACTGGACCGAAAACTGATAGAAGAGAAAAAGATAGTAAATTTAGTTTAACTGGAAGATCTACCAATTATATTAATAATAATAGTAATAATAATACTGTTATTCATGGAAGTAATAATAATCATAATAATAAAAAACCTAAAATTAGAGAAATTTCGGCAAAAAGTAGGAAAAATAATAATGAAATTTATAATTTTAATGTGGGAAATAAAAATCATAAAAATAGTAATAATAATTATAAAAAAAATTTTTATCAAAAAGATTTGTTTACGTATAAAAAAATTATGAAATGAATAATAATAATATTTTTTTAATTAATTAAAATCATAGTATGTATATTATATATATTTTTATAATATAATTAATTAATATATAAATAATTAATATTATTTTTTATTTAATTATAAAATAAAATAATAATTATGATTATTAGAAAAAATTTTATTTGTATTTCAAATCTTTGCTTTCAATCTAAAATATAATAATATTTATAATAATAATAATATTAAATTTAAAAAATAAAAATCTATTTATAATAAATTAATTATTCTAAAAAAAAAATCAAAAAATCAAATTACTTTGTATTTTTAAGTTCAATAATTGCATTAAAATGAACTTTTTTTAAATTATCCAATCCATTAAAAATCGTATCAAAATTTTGTGCATTATGAAGTATTGCTTGAGCAACTTTAATAATATCACTTTCATTTTTTTGACTAACTTCATTTAATTTATTAGTAAAATAATCATTTATATATTCTTCTTTATTAATTTGTTCACATATTTTAATCGCAACGAAAATGGTACTTGCAGCTAATAAAGAAGGTTTTTTTTGCATTAAATTATAGTCATGACAATTCATTTTAGCTAAATAAACACATACATAATTTAATAAATTAATCATATTTTTCGTATATAATTTATTAATAAATTTTCCTAATTCTTTTTCTTCATTATCATCAACTTCTTTTATATCATAATTATCACATAATATTTTACTTTCAATATGATGTTTATTACATTTAACATAAAAAATTTCTTCAATATAAATACTAATAAAATCCCACATAGTAGGAACACCAACAATGTAATTTAAATATCTCGTAATTTCATCTTCTTTATTTTTAATATCATCACAAGATAATTTTCTATGAGCTATTTTATCTTGCATTATTCTTAATCTAAGAGGATATATATCTTGATATTTACTAGCTATAAACATTGATGTTACTCCTATTAAATGTAGTTCAGCTGGTTGTAATATTTGATTTTTTTCACAACACACTTTAAAATATCTATCCATTAAATTCACACTCTCAAAAAATGTTGATTCATCACAATGATAATTACTAAGAACTTCTATCATCCAATCTACCATTCTTGTTCTCATTCTTTCTGTTATTTTATGAGAATTTAAATAATTTTCATTCTGTTGCTCATCTGCTAATAATGTGTTTATTATTGCATTTGAATAATCATCTCTAACATATTTTGAAAACATTTCACGATAATCATCTTGATTAAATTTATTTTTTTTGGATAATGAAATGTTTGTTAATAAATTTTCTATGTTTAAAGAAGATTTAATAATTTTACTATCATTATTATTTTCTATTGAATCATTTTCATTTTCTAATAAAAATTTTGAATTTTCTTTTGGGTTTTCTTGAATATCATTTGTTTTTATAATATTAATTTCATTTTTATCGTTTTCGTTAATAGCTTTTAATGGAATACTTTTTTTTTTGTTGTTTGATTTTTTTTCATTATTATTTAATTTTTGTGATGCAAGATTTTTTCGAAGAACACCTCCACCTTGAATAATTTTTTTTGAATTAGGTTTGTTTCCAAGAACATTTAAATGAGGATTTATATTATTATTCTTAATATTAACAGACATTAATAAAATTAAATTCTTTTTTTATTATAGCATATATATTAGAACTTATCAGATTCTGATCAAGTTTAACGGAAAAATAAAAATAATTATTTAATTAATAAAGTCAGAAAAAAAAAATAATTAAATATTATATTTTAGTTAAAATTAAGTAATTTATAAAATAACATTTTTATATTTATTTATATTTTTAATAAAATATTTTATTATAAATATAAATATAAAAATTTAAATTGATAATTGATAACAAAAAAATAATAATAACAACAAAAATTTCTAATAAAACCAAAAAATTAACTATATTTTAATAAATTTATTTAAAATTTTCTAATTAATTAAAACATAACAAAAAATATAATATTAAATAAAATATCAATGATTAAAATAAATTTAATTATCATAAATAAATAAATAAAAATAAATTTTAAAAATAAAATAAAAAATAAGTTATTTAAATAAATATAAAATAAATAAAAATAAAAACTTAAATGAGTAATTCAGAAAAAAGAAGTGCTAATCCAAAATTTACACAAGAAGTAAGAAGAGGTGATAAAGAAATAGATGATATAAAAGCAGTAATTGAATTTTGTACAATGTCTCCAGAATTAAAAAGTGAATGTATAGAAAAAACAAGAGATGCAATGAGAACAACAATAGAAAATAATTCAAGTTATTTTAAAAATTTAGCAAAGAAAATAAAAGTAGGTTTAGAAAATGAACATGAAGAAATTTGGAATGTTATTGTTGGAACTGATTATGGAGCATGGATTAATTTTGATAAAACAAATTGTTTATATTTTAGAATGGATGAAATTTATTTTTTAATTTTTAGATTTGGTTATGACACAAAATAATTTTATTTTTTAATATAATTATAATAATATATAAATTAAAATTTTAATTAAATATTAAAAGTTATTTTTCTATGACATAAACATAATATTATTTTTTTACATAATTAAATAATATAATTTAAATCATATTATTAATATTATTATTATTATATTATTATTATTATTTATTATTTAGGTAATTTATAATATTTATCAAAATCAATATTTTTAAAGGGAGAATTTTCATGTAGATTTTTAATATGAATTCTTACAATTTTTAATAAATTCATTAATTTATCATCTAATTTTTTTTCATCTTTAAAAATCATATTTAAACAATGCATAATTCCAAACAAAGTTCTTGGAACAACATTAATAAGTAAACTTTGTGAATAATATTTTAAGGCAATTTTAAAATTTTCAACATTATTATCAATACTCGCATAAATATCACCTATTTTATTAAGAACTTGATAATTATTAGGATTATGTAACAAAATTTCTTCTAAACAAAAAATAGCTTTAAAATAATTATTAGTTAATAAATAAATTTCACTTAATTCATAAAAAGCATCTTCATCATCCATGTAATTTTTAATATATTCATTCCACATTTCAATGTAATCATTTACATTATCTAATTTTATTTTACTTTTTGTAAATAAAATAAATCTTTTTAATGATTCTTTGTCTTCTTCATTATCAATTATTAATTGTTTGTATTGTTCAAAAGAATTTGATTTTTTTGGATTAATTTCATTATTTTCTGCGTACATTCTTATTATTTTTTTATCTTTTCCAAATTCATTAAATAATTCTGATATTATTTCTAATGTTTTTGAGTAATTTTTTAATTCTAAACAAATGTAAAATAATTTTTCTTTGAAAAAAAATATTTCTTTTCCTAATGATTTTTTATACTTTTGAATAAAATTATTTAAATGATTGTATAAAAATATTGAAGTTTGATTATTTAAATTTAAAGTTTTTTCTAAAAAATCTTTGTATTCTGAAAATGATTTATTGTTCCAATATTCAATTGATTTTTCTATTGAACCTTGAAATTCTTTTGATGTCATATTTAAATAAATAAATAATAATATTTATAAATTTTAAATAAATATTAATTATTTATACTTTTAATTTTAATAAATATTTTAATTTAAATTATTATTAATAGATACTTTTTATAAATAAATAATTTTTTATGAGAATTAATATCAATGAAGATATTAAAGAAAATTATAAAAATAAAAAAAATAGAAGCATTAAAGTTTATTCAAGAAATTTTAAATATAATAATAGTAATAATATTAATGAATATAATAAAATTAGTTCAGGAACATTAACTGAAAGTTTTCCTGAAATTAATAATGAAGAAAATATTACAGTTAAAAGACTTTTAGCTGATCATGATAATAAATTTAAATATACTTTTAAAAATTATCAAAATAAACATAATTATAATGTTTCGTTATTTAATTTATTAACATTTAAAAAAAATGTTTCTTATTATAATTTATCATTAAGAAATAAAAAATCTAATTTATTTAATAATAAAATTATAAATAGTCATATAGATAATTATCAAAAATTATCAATAACTAATAATGTAATTAAGTTTAAAAATATGAAAGAAAATAAAAAAATATTATTAAATGATTTAGATTTATTAAAAGAAATAAAAAATAAATCAACTTCTAATTTTAATAATAAATATAATATAAATTTTTTTAATGAAAATAAATTAAAAAGAGATTATATTTCTAATCTAATTAATAAATATAAAAAAGGACAAACTATAGAAAATTTAACAAATGAAATAAAAAATCGAAAATTTAAATTATATATAAGTAATTATAATTATATTCCAGAAGAAAAAATTAATAATATAATTCATTTAAATGAAAATAATTTAATAAATAACTTATATTCAAATGAAATAATAAATAATAATAATAATAAAGTAAGAATTAACTCTTTAAAAATAACAAGACCTTTATCTTATGTAATTCATGATAATAAAATCAGTTATGTTTGTTTATAAATTAATTAAAAAATTCTTTAAATTAAAAATTTAAATAAATTTATATAATATTTGTTATATAAAATTTAATTACTATTATTATTATTAAGTAGATTCATCTAAATATTTTCTTTTATCCATTTCTAATTTATTCATATTTCCAATATATGATAGTTTAGAACTTTGAGGAATTTGAACAAAACCTTTTCTTTCTTTATTTCTACAACATAAACAATAAATAAACATAAAAAATAAAAACCCTAAAAATACTCCAATTATAATCCAAATAATATTTCTTGTAATCCAATTTTGAACACTTTCAATATAAACAGGAAAAATATGATGTATTAAACATTGAGAAACTTCAAATGTTTTTTTTTCTTTATTATATTTAGAACAATCATTTCCTACAATTAAATGTTCAACATAATCTCCTGGTTTATTAATATTACATATTAATGATTGAGTTTTTCTGCTAAATGGTAAATAAAAATAATTTTTTTCATTTGAAAATGCAGCTAAATAAGGAAAATTTATTGGATTTTCTTCTTTATCAAAATGAAATTCTTGATTAGATAATAGATAAAATTTTGTAACTTTTTGATTATAATTTAAAAATTTTTCTAATTTATAGCTAAAACTTTTTTGAAAAAATGTATTTCCTCGAGTTAATAAAAATAAAAAATTATTATTTTTATCAAAGGCATAAGTAAAATAATTTTGTCTATCTGTTATTATATCATTTGGATCTATTCTAAATCTTGTAATGTAAATTCTATTTAATTTAGGACTAAATTCGAAATTATCATTTGCAATAAGTTCAATTAATAATTCATTTATTCCATTTTCTTTTGTATTATCAACTGTAATTCCAATAAAATAAGTTGATTTTCTAAATTTATTTTCAAATAAAACATAGTCAAATTTATAAAAATAAGGATGCTCAATATGAAATTCAGAATAATATGAAAAATTCTTTAAATTAAATATTTTTAAACCTTTAAATTTTTCACTCATCGTTAAAACATAAACAGTTTTTTTATTAACTAAAATATCAGTAATATTTTTATATTCATCTATTAAAATTTCTTTTTTTAATGTATTTATATCATAAATTAATAAACCAATTTCAGATGCAATGAAAATATTTTTTTCATTATGAGATATTTTAGTAATATTATTAATTTCATCAGTAATTTGAATATAACCTAAAGAAGTAATATTTAAATAATTTATTTTTTCATTTATATTAAAAATATTTATTGTTTTATTATTAGTTAACCCAAATAATAAAATAAATTTACAATAATTTGGATTAGATAAAAATAAATTTAAATAATTACTTTCAATTTTTATATCTGTATATTGATTAATATCTTCTATTTTAAATAATTTTTTTGAATTTATTGAAAATACTTTTAATTTTCCAGTAAAATCAATTCCATAATTGAAATTATTTGAATATACAATATTACTTAAATTCATTTTTAATTCATATCTATTTTTATAAACATTTCTATTTGAATAATAACATTTTATATTAAATTTATCAACTTTTTTTTTATCATTATTAATTCCATCAAAATAATTATTTGGAATAATATTAGAATCAATATTTGAATAAACAACATAATCTTTTACATTTTTATCTTTTTCATTTCGAAAATTAATATTATTTATTATAATATTATAATCTTCATCTCCTAAAGAAAAAGATGCATTGTATTTAGCTAATAAATCAAGAGAACCTACAACATGATAATTAGATTCACCTGTAAATAAAACATGTGTATTTAAATCTTGAAAAATGTCTTTTAAATATTTAGATAAAATATTAATATTATTTGTTTCTACTTTATTATCTAAATCAACTAACATGTAGTATTCAAAACTAATTTTAATATAGCAAAAAAGTATTGAAATGTAAAATAATAATATATTTGACATTATTAATTTAAATTTTTATTTAATTTAATATTTATTTTATTATTTTAATTTATATATTTTTTTTAAATAAAATGGATGAGCAAATCAACGAACTTTTAACTTTTAATGATATAAAAAATATTAAAAGAGAATCATTAATAAAAAATTTACAATCTCCAAGAAAATCAAATGAAGAAACAAAATTAATTCCTAAATCAGCAAAAAATAATAAAATTTTATCTTTTAAAGAAAAATATGATGAACAACTTTTATTATCAGAAAAAAGAGCAAGAAGAGAAAAATATTTATTAGACCTTAAGAAAAAAAATCGATTAAATTTAGAACAATTTTTAAAAAATCAAATTGAATATGAACAAAATAAAAATTATAAAATAGAATTTAATAGAAATAAATTAAGGGAAGATGAAATTGAAAAATCTTTAAAAGATAAAGTTCCATTATGTAAAAATACATTAAAAATATGTAAAAAAATAAATTATTCACCAATTTTTTTACGAACAGAAAAAATAATAAATACTCAAAAAGAAAATATTAATAAAATAAAAACAAAATATGAAAATTCTCAAACAAATTATACATTAAAAAATTATTGTTGCACTGATATAAAAAACAATAAAAAAAATCATAAAAGAAAATCTTCATATGATTATAATAATAAAATTAGATTTAAAACTTGGTTAGATCAACAAGATCAATGGAATAGAATGGTTCAAAAAAAAAATATCGATAGAATAAATTCATTAAAAACTGTTGAAAATGAAAAAAAAAATTTACATCCTCATTTATCTCAAGGAACTATTAAAATATTTGAAGATAAAGAAAAAAATATGGAAAATAATTTAACTAATGATACTGATGGTGATTTTTATTATAGAAATACAAATACTGGATATGAAAAATTATACACTGATATGTATGAAATCGATAAGAAAAAAACTTTGTTATATCAAAAAAGTTTACCTACTTTTATTCCACAAACTAATCCTAATAAAAAAAATGTTCATTCTAAGTATTTTAATGAAAAAAATTATATTACAAAAAAAAATTATAATGAAAATAATATAACTTTTAATTTAAAAAAAAAATTACATAAAAAATCGAATTCTGTTGATAATAATATGATTAAAAGTAATAATTTTCAAATGTTTTTTAATGATGAATTAACTAATAGTAATATTTTTACTAGAGAAAGAAATGAAGAAAATATTGAACATTGGACACATGCATTATTAAACTTAAAAAATGATGGTGAAGAAAATGAAAGAATATATCATTTAAATATTATGCCAACTTGTCCTTGGAATGAAAATGCTATAAATGAAATAAAAATGTGTGGCCATGCAAGAGATATAGTGAAAAAATTTTTATAAATACAAAAATTTCAACTTTTCAAAAATTTAAATAAATATTATTTATTTTTTCTTTTAAAATTTGATTAAAAAATATTTAAATATTTTAATTATAAATAAATATAAAATATTATGAATTTAATTTTAATGAAATATGATTAATATAATTATGTTATTCATTAAAGTTATTTTTTAAATTAAAATTTGATTAAATTTTATCAATAAAGAAGTAATTTTTATTTTTTAAAATAATATAATATAAATTGAAAAATATAAAATATCTAAATTAATATTTAAATATAATCATTTAAAAATTTTTTATAATTTATTTATTAATATTTAATATAATTAAAATATTATTTTTATTTTTAATAATTTTTAATAAATTATAAATTTATAAACAATTTAATTTTATATTTTTATATTTACAAAAAATTTGATTACATTTTTTGAAATTAAATTTTATTCATCATTAAAAGAAGAATCAGAAGAATTAAATTCTTCTTCATCTTCATCTTTTTTCTTCTTTTTTTCTTTCTTTTTATTCTTTTTTTTTTTTCTTATTTTTTTTATTTTTCTTTTTACTATGAATTTCTTCATCACTTTCTTCAACATCATCTTCGTCATATGTAAAAATATTTGTTCCATTTTCTTTTGCTTTTTCCACATTTTTTAATTTATTATAATCAACTTCCTCATCATCAACAGTTTTTAATATTCCCATTTCCCAAAAATGTTTTCTCCAAACATTTTCTTTATGATAAAAATAAATCCCTTCTCCATTTTCTTTTCCTTCCTTCCAATTTCCATCATAAACATCTCCATTTTTATAATGATAAATTCCTCTTCCATCAAATTTTTCATTTTTAAAATCACCAACATATCTATCTCCATCTTTAAAATAAAAAAAACCTTTTTCACCTATAATATTGTTATCCCAATCACCTTCGAAAATATTTCCATTATTAAAATAAAATATTCCTTTTCCATGTTTTAATCCATTCACCCAATTCCCTTCATATCTATTTCCACTCTTAAAATCAGCTATTCCAAGCCCATTAAAATTATCATTTTTAAATCCACCTTTATAATAATCTCCATTTTTATTTTTATATCTTCCATTTCCATTAAATTTACCATTTTTAAAATCACCTTTATATTTTTCTCCATCATTTAATTTATAATAACCTTTTCCATCTTTTTTATCATTTTTCCATTCACCTTCATATTTATCTCCATTATTATAATATAATATTCCTCTTCCTTCTCTTTTATCATTCACCCATTGACCTTCATATTTCCCTAATCCATAATATAAAAACACTCCTGTTCCATTTTTTTTACCATTTTTAAACTCTCCTTCATATTTATTTCCACTTTTAACGAAATATGCAAAACCATAACCATCAAATAAACCATCTTTAAAATCACCTGTATAATAATTACCATTATTAAAAGTATAAGTTCCTTTTCCTTCAAATTTTCCATTAACAAAATTTCCATTGTATTTGTCTCCGTTTTTGAATTTAAATGCTCCTTCTCCGTTTTTTTCACCATTTATAAAATTTCCTATATATGTATCTCCATTTGAATAATAATATCTACCATTTCCATTTCGAATTCCATTTTGAAATGTTCCTGAATATTTTCCGTTACTATATGTAAAATTTTTTATTACTGGAATTCCATCATTTATTGAAGATAATTTTTGAGTTTCGTTTTTATGATCTAAAATAATCATTGGATTAAATTGAGAATTTGTTTTATTTTGTTCTGAATTTACTTCATCTATTTTTTCAATGTCGCTTATTTGATATTTTTTTTTTTTTGATGAGATTGATGCATTTTCTTTTCTGAAATTGCTATATAATCTATTTTTAGTTACATTAGATTTTATACTTTTTTTATCATAATTATTTTTATCAATATTGTTTTCATTAAGAATATTATTATTATTTTCATTATTATTTTTATTATTATTTGTTGAATTTAAATCTAAATGTATTTGTGGTCGTAAAACTTCACTTTGAATTTCATCTTTTGAATTAATAATTCCAATTCTTAAATTTTCAGTCATAAAAATTAAAATAATTTATTATTAATTTAATATTAACAATATATTATTTAATTATTAATTAAATAAAATATATAAAATAATAAAATATAATAAAAAAAATAAATATTATATAAATGTTAATTAAATAAAAAAAATATATTAAAACTTCAATGACTGAAGCAAGATTTGAAGATTATACAGATAACATTAAAGACATTGTAGATAAAGCTTGTTCAAATGTTTTATCAAATAAACAATATGATCCAAATCAAGCCAACAAATGGATCAAACAAATCAATGAACAAATTTTAAAAGATTGTAAAAATGAAAAATTTCCCTTTAAAGTAATTGTTAGTGGTTATATTCTTCAATACGGAGGAGCAGGATTTAATAGTGCAACTAATTTCTATTGGACACCTGGTGAAGATGGAAAACTTTTATATAAATATGAACCTGAAGATCCTAAACAAATGGGAATGTATCCTTTCTTTTATGTTTTTGGAATTACAGAATAAATAAAATATCTTATTTAAAATATTTTATTTTTTTATGCTTATTTAAGGAAATTGAATTTAAATGATATAATTTAATAAATTTTATTATTTTTTTATTTTTTTTTTGTTATTTAAGTTTTTTTATATCTTCTTTTTAATATTTAACAATTATAATTTTTTGTTTTTATTTATTTTGATATTATGAATAAAATAAATATTAATATGAATAATTGGAAAAAAATTTTATTTTTATTTTAATAATTTTTTTAATTTTAATAAATTTTATTATTTTAATAATTAATTTATTTTAATATATTTTAATATTGGTTATAATGAAATCAAAAAAATAAAAATTAAAAATTAACCATAAATAAATAAAATATAATTTTAATGCATAATAATATTATTTTTCAAACATATTGATTAAAATTTAAATTATATATATTTATATTTATAATCATATAAAAGAAAAAGAAAGAATAATTTATATTATTATTTTTTAATAAAAATAAATTTTAATATATAAATTATAAATTTTAAATTATATAATTTAAATTTTATATATAAAATAAAATATTTATTTATTTTTATGCATTTTATATAAATTATAAATAAAATAAAAATTAATATTCATAATAAACTTTTAATTAAATTAATAATAAAATGAACTATAATAATAAAAAATCAAATTATCAAGGAAATTTTTATTCAAAAAAAAATCATTATAATAATAAAAAATATAATTCAAATTTTAATAATTACTATGAAAATAATTTTACAAATAATTATGATTATTCTGGTTATAAAAGAATAAAAATATATAATAATAATAATAACAATAATAATTATAATGCAAATAATTCTTATCAAAATATTCCACCTGTAAATGCTTATAATCCTAATTTTATTTATAAAGTTGAACTTTTAAATAATTCTTATTTATATAATAATAATAATAATAATAATAATAATTCCATTAATACAACATCAAATAATATAAAAAAAATAAATAATAATAATTATAATAATAATTATAATATAAATAATAATAATATTAATAACACAAATAAAAAAGAAGAGATTTTCAAAATAAAAATAAAATTAAAAAATGAAGAAAAAGAATTAATTTTATATAAAGGCGAAGATATTAATAATAGTATAAATAAATTTTGTTCACAAAATAAAATAGATAATAAATTAATTAAACCTATATTTAATAAAGTAAAATATTATTTAGAATTTTATGAAAATCTTATAAATAAAACTAATCTTGAAAAAGAAGATTGTGATATATTAAATAAAGTTAATTTATTATATAATGATAATAAAGGTATATAATTTTATTTAAAATTTTTTCTTTTTTATATATAATAATTAAATATTAATAAAAATTTATTTGTTATTTATTTATTTAATTTAATTAAATTTAATCATAAAAAAATTTTTTTAAATATTAATAATTTATTATTAAATTATAATAAAATATTAAAATAATAATATTCATCTTATTTTAAAATAATTAATTAATATATCTTTTCATAATATTTATAGTAAATTTATTTTATATTTAAAAAATATATATAATTTTATTATAATATATATTTATAAATTTAAAAAATATATTTACACTTCATTGATTTTATCAATTATTTCATAGAATAATTTTTCTTGTAACATTTCATCAATTTTTTCATCAAAAGATAAATTTCCCCGATTTTTTTGTAATATCTCATTTTTTTGTTTAAATTTTTCTATCATAAAATGAAATTTTTCAATTTCTTGTTCCAAATTTATAATTCCAAAATAACTAATTAATTCATTTTCATTATTAATATTAGGATTTCTTATATATTGAATTGCAGTTTTTCTATAATCATATTGTAATAAAATTTTTTCTAAAAATTTTATTTCTTTATTTAATTCAATGTAATATGAAAAATCTAAAACTTTTAATATATATTTTCTTGCTAAATTATATTGATACAATTTCTTTGGATGTTTTGATTTCTTTATATTTTTTTTACAACGTAAAAAATAATATTTTATTATTAAAGGATAATTTAGTAATTTTTTTGAAATATTTGGATTTTCAAAAAAAAAATTTTTATTTTCAGTTAAGTTATGATAATTTTTATTTTTTATTTTTTTTTGTTGAAAAATATTAAAATTATTACTATGAATAATTGTGTTTTTCATTTTATAATTTGATATTTTATTATTATTATGATTACTTAATTTATTTAATTCATTTTTTTCTTGATTTATATCTGTTCGATTTATAATTTTATTATTTATTTTATTTGCATATTTAAAATTTTCACTTAATATATCACTTGAATTTGATAAAATGTGATTTAATTTATAATTACTATTTTCATTATTAATATAATTATCATTTGTTTTTTCATTATTGATTATATAATTTTTTTTTATTTTTTGTATATTTGATTGATAAATAATAGGTTTTATACTTAAATCAAATAATCTAGTTTTTTTTTCTGGTTTAAAAGAAATATATCTTTCAACAATATCAACTTCTCTCAAAATTTTTCCAAAAAAATTTGATAAAATACTAAAAAAAAAAATTTCAATTTTTATTAAAGTTCCTACCATCGCAGTTAAATCTGGAATTTTCATAAAAGATCTATTATATTTTGATATATCTTTTATTAGGTAAAATGATAAATAATAAAAAGATGTTTCACGCTTTTCTTCAAATAATTCTTCATCATTTTTTAATATATATTGATATTCATGTGAATAAAAAGCATATTTATGATTTTCTTTTATGGAAGAAGTTATAATACCTTGATCATCTCTACTTATTACTTTTTGAAAATTAAATTCATCATTTCTTTGTAAATTAACTGATAATTGATATTTATATTTTGCATAAGTTATTTTTAAAGGATTTCCCTCATCATCCGGTTTAAAATAAAATTCTGGATAAATAAATTCAAAATACCATTCTTTTTTACTTATATCTTTTAATATATCTAATGAAACACATTTAGATTTAGAAGATGAATAATCACCCCCATCTTCACAATAACTTAAATAAATTCCAAAATAATGTAATTCATCATTTTCACCGTTTCCCCCAAATGAATAATTGTCATAGTTTATACAATAATAATTATTAAAATCCCACAATGAATCATATTCACTTTTTGTTGTTATATTACAAATTGAATAATTTAATTGTATTTTATTAGAGTGTATAATTTTATTTGATAAAGAACTTTTTTGAATATTATAATAATAAATAAAAGGATAAATTTTATTAGAAATATTTACTCTATTACCATTTTTATCAGCAATTTTCCATGCAATTAGAAAATTATTTTTATTTATATTTATTATTTCATATTTATTTGGTTTTTCATTAGAAATTAAAATTTTTGGATTTTCTCTAAAAAAAAATTCTGAACCAATTACAAATAAAAAAACTATTGAAATTATAAAGGAAGTTAAACTTAAAAATCCACCGATTGAAGTTTTATATATTTCTTCATTAAATAATGTAAAATTAAAAGGAGGTCCAAAAAAATCTAAACTTTTAAAACATTTCATAATTTATTATTAAATTTAATATAAAAAATTTTTTACAATTTTTAATTTTATAAATTAATATTAAAAATATTATATATTTTTAATTTTTATATATAATAAAAAAATTTTTAATAATAAAATAAAAAGATATAAATTATGAATTAAATTGGGGATTGGGGATTGGGGATTGGGGATTGGGGATTGGGG
>JAEEGK010006282.1_pt1 | contig 28624 bp, 27 predicted proteins | sample 8958771 | NCBI WGS metagenome assembly JAEEGK01 (sample SAMN16246547, study PRJNA631951) | gut metagenome | biome: gut microbiome; feature: rumen; material: SC-attached | host: Bos | place: Iran: Karaj | collected 2018-10 | reverse complement strand
ATTGACGACGCCCTGCTGGTGAACCGGCCGGGCGGAAAACAGGTGGTGCTGGAGGTGCAGCAGCACATTGGTGAGGACACCGTGCGCACCGTGGCCATGGACTCCACCGACGGCCTGTCCCGCGGCCTGGAGGTGGAGAACACCTTCCGGCCCATTTCCATGCCGGTGGGCGCCCAGGTGCGCGGCCGCGTGATGAACGTCACCGGAGACGCCATCGACGGCATGCGGGATATGGACCGGGAGAACTCCCAGCCCATCCACCGGGATCCTCCCAAGTTCGAGGACCTCACCACCAGCCAGGATGTCCTGTTCACGGGCATCAAGGTCATCGATCTGCTGGAGCCTTATCTGAAAGGCGGCAAGATTGGCCTGTTCGGCGGCGCCGGCGTGGGTAAGACCGTGCTCATCAAGGAACTCATCAACAACATTGCCAAGGCGCACAACGGTTTCTCCGTATTCGCCGGCGTGGGAGAACGTACCCGTGAGGGCAACGACCTCCTGCGGGAAATGATAGAGTCCAACGTCATACGCTATGGAGAAGCCTTCAACAAGGCAATGGAAGAGGGTAAGTGGGATCTCTCGCTGGTAGACCCCAAGGAACTGGAAAAGAGCCAGGTGTCCATGGTCTTCGGCCAGATGAACGAACCTCCGGGAGCCCGTGCCAGCGTGGCCCTGAGCGGCCTTACCCTGGCCGAGAGTTTCCGCGACAGCGATACCGGCGCCGGCCCCAGGGATATCCTCTTCTTCATTGACAATATCTTCCGTTTCACCCAGGCCGGTTCCGAGGTGAGCGCCCTGCTGGGCCGTATGCCTTCGGCCGTGGGTTACCAGCCCACCCTGGCCACGGAAATGGGTAAGATGCAGGAACGCATCACTTCCACCAAGAACGGCTCCATCACCTCCGTCCAGGCCGTGTACGTGCCGGCCGATGACCTCACGGACCCGGCTCCGGCCACTACCTTCTCCCACCTGGACGCCACCACGGTGCTCAGCCGTAAGATCACGGCCCTGGGTATCTATCCGGCCGTTGACCCGCTTGAATCCACCTCCCGTATCCTGGATCCGAACATCGTCGGCCAGGCTCACTACGACACCGCCCAGCGCGTGAAGCAGATCCTTCAGCGCAACCAGGAACTGCAGGACATCATCGCCATCCTGGGCATGGACGAACTCTCGGACGAAGACAAGACCACGGTGAACCGCGCCCGCCGCGTGCAGCGCTTCCTCTCCCAGCCTTTCTTCGTGGCCGAACAGTTTACCGGCGTGAAGGGCGTGATGGTCTCCATCGAAGACACCATCAAGGGCTTCAACATGATCCTCGACGGAGAAGTGGACTACCTCCCCGAGCAGGCCTTCCTGAACGTAGGCACCATCGAGGACGCCATCGCCAAGGGTGAAGCTATCCTTGCATCTGCCAAATAGATTCTTCGCTTTGCTTAGAATGACAATCGCGCTTCATATCCTGAGTCCTGAGGGAACGTTGGTAAAGGCCGATGTCTCCCTGGTCACGCTGCCGGGGATGCTGTCGCCGTTCACCGTGCTGCCCGGCCACGCCGCCCTGGTCACCGCCCTGGAGGAAGGCGACGTGCGCTACGTGGAAAACGGGGCCGAGAAACGCCTCCACATCAAAGAAGGATTCGCCGAGGTCGGCGACGACAAAGTTAACGTCTGTGTAGAAGCATGATCCTGACATTCCTCATATCCCTTCTTCTGTTTGCGCAGACTACCGTACCTAACATGGAGGAGATGGCCGATCAGGTCGGCCATGACGAAACCGTCAACCAGGACGAAACCGTCAACCATGACGAAATGGTCGGCCATGACGAAGATATCAATATTTCCGAAATCATCTTCGAACATATCGGCGACGAGTATGAGTGGCACATTACGGAGTGGAAGGGGAAACCCATCGCCATTCCGCTGCCCTGCATCGTCGTGGACGGGGGTGTCAAGGTCTTTACCGCCCATCACGCGGAAGACCGCGGATACACCTTTAACGAGGACGGCAAGCTCGTCAGCATGGTAACAGGGGAGCGTCCGCTGGACCTGTCCATCACCAAGAACGTGCTTTCGCTCATGATGAGCACCCTGCTGCTGCTCGTGATCGTCCTCTGCACTGCCCGCTGGTACCGCAAGCACGACGCCCTGGAGGAAGCCCCCACGGGCCTGGCCGCCGCCATGGAACCCCTCATCATGATGGTCCACGACATGGCAAAGGAGAACATCGGCCCGGATTACAAGAAGTTCTCGCCGTTCCTTTGCATGGCGTTCCTGTGGATCCTGCTCAACAACTTCCTGGGCATCCTGCCCTTCTTCCCGGGAGGCGCCAACCTCACCGGCAACATCGCCATCACCCTGGTACTGGCCCTGTGCACTTTCTTCACGGTGAACCTGAACGGTACCAAGCACTACTATAAAGAGATTTTCCTCCCGGAAGTTCCGGGATTCCTCAAGCCCATCATGCCGGTCATCGAGGTGTTCAGCGCCATCATGAAACCGGTATCCCTGACCATCCGTCTGTTCGCCAACATGCTGGCCGGCCACATCATGATCCTGTGCATGGTATGCATCATCTTCATCATGGCCAAGTACGGTCCGCTGCTGAGCGGCTCCATGACGGTCGTCAGCGTCCTTTTCGGCGTGTTCCTGGATGCGCTGGAATGTCTGGTGGCCTTTATCCAGGCTTATGTATTCACGATGCTCAGCTCCATCTACATTGGAATGGCACGTGCCCACGGAGAATAAAACTTTAAACATTTATACCACTATGATTCTTTCTACTATCCTTCTTCAGGCTGCCGCCGGTGCAGCTCTCGGAAAAGCCGGTGCCGCTCTCGGCGCCGCCATCGCTGCCATCGCTGCCGCCTTCGGTATCGGTAAGATCGGTAAATCCACCATGGAGGCCATCGCCCGCCAGCCCGAGAGCGCCGGTAACCTGCGTACTTCCATGATCATCGCCGCCGGTATGGTCGAGGGTGCCGCCCTGTTCGCCATCATCGTGGCCCTGCTGGCTATCGTAATCAAGTAAGTCCCATGAATCTCGTTACGCCTGATTTCGGCCTCCTTTTCTGGATGGTCGTCATCTTCGGCATCGTGTTCTTCCTCCTGGCCAAATTCGGCTTCCCGGTGATCACCGGCATGGTGGACGAGCGCAGTGCCAAGATCGCCCAGTCCCTGAAAGACGCCGACGAGATCCAGGCGCGGATGGAGCAGTGGACCAGGGAACACGCGCAGATGCTGGAGGACGTCCGCAAGGAGCAGTCCGCCATCCTGCGTGAAGCCACCGAGACCAAGGCAAAGATCATTGCCGATGCCCGCGACGCCGCCAAGGCCGAGGCCGACAAGATCCTGGCCGACGCCAAGCTGCAGATCGCAGCCGAGAAAGAGAGCGCCCTCCGCGACGTGCGGAAGGAAGTCGCCCTCCTGAGCGTCCAGGTGGCCGAAAAAGTGCTCCGCCACGAGCTGCAGGACGAAGGCAACGACCGGGCATTCATCGACAAACTGGTCGATGAAGCCACCCAGGCAGAACTCCGCTCATGAACCGCAGCATCGTCATAACCCGCTACGCCACCGCCCTGGTGAAGTATGCCCAGGAAAGCGGGCAGGGAGAAACCGTCTGCTCCGAGGCCGAAGCCCTGGAGTATGCGCTGCACACTCAGCCGGACCTGCGCCGGATGGTCGCCGCGGCCGACGACGTCGTCTCTCCCTTCGACAAGAAGAAGCTCCTGCAGACCGCCCTGGGCAACAAGATGTCTCCGGAGCTCAGCCGCTTCCTGACCCTTCTGAACCAGAACGGCCGCATGACGCTGGTGGAAGATATCCTGCGCATATTCGTGGACTATTACCACCACAGCGTCGGTGTCGTCAAGGCGCACCTGACCACGGTGAGCGAGCCGTCGGAACGTCTTCTCCAGCGCCTGAAAGACCTGGTGAAACAGAAGACGGGAGACGATGTAATCATTGAAGTGGAGGTGGATCCGTCTATCGTGGGCGGCTTTGTCTTCGACATTGACACCTACATGATGGACGCCAGCGTAAAACGCCAGCTGGATTTGATCCGTGAACAGTTTATTGAGAAAAACAGAAGAATTATCTAACGATGGCAACTTCTTTGAAACCCTCGGAAGTGAGTGATATCCTGCTCGGACAGCTCAAAGATATGAAAAACGATCTCCAGTTCGAGGAGATCGGCAAGGCCCTGCAGGTGAGTGACGGTGTGGTGCGCATTTATGGCCTGGACCACGCGGAAGCCGGTGAGCTGCTGGACTGCGGCAACGGCATCATGGCCGTGGTGATGAACCTGGAGGCCGATAACGTGGGCGCCGTCCTGATGGGCCCCACCGACCATGTGAAAGAAGGCATGGTCGTCCGACGCACCGGAAGAATCGCTTCCATCGGCGTATGCGATGCCCTGCTGGGCCGCGTCGTGGACCCGCTGGGCAATCCGCTGGACGGCCTCGGCCCCATTGACGGCGACAAGGTGGACATGCCCCTGGAGCGTAAGGCTCCGGGCGTTATCTTCCGTCAGCCGGTTTCCGAGCCGTTGCAGACGGGCCTCAAGGCCATCGACGCCATGATTCCTATCGGCCGCGGTCAGCGTGAGCTCATCATCGGAGACCGCCAGACCGGTAAGACGGCCATCGCTATCGATACCATCATCAACCAGCGCAAGGAGTACGAAGCCGGCAAGCCGGTGTTCTGTATCTACGTCGCCATCGGCCAGAAGGGCTCTACGGTGGCTTCCATCGTGAAGACCCTGCGCGAGCACGGCGCCATGGATTACACGGTCGTGGTGGCCGCTACGGCCGCCGACCCGGCCGCCCTGCAGTACTACGCTCCTTTCGCCGGCGCTGCCATCGGCGAGTATTTCCGCGACACGGGCCGTCACGCCCTGGTCGTGTACGACGACCTCTCCAAGCAGGCTGTGGCTTACCGTGAGGTCTCCCTGATCCTGAAGCGCCCCTCCGGCCGTGAAGCTTATCCGGGCGATATCTTCTATCTGCACAGCCGTCTGCTGGAGCGCGCGGCGCGCATTATCAACCAGCAGGAAGTGGCCGCTTCCATGAACGACCTGCCCGAAGCCCTCAAGGACAAGGTGAAGGGCGGCGGTTCCCTGACGGCCCTCCCGATCATCGAGACGCAGGCCGGTGACGTATCGGCCTACATCCCTACGAACGTGATTTCCATCACCGATGGTCAGATCTACCTGGAGCAGGCCCTGTTCAACCAGGGTGTGCGTCCTGCCATCAACGTGGGTATCTCCGTGTCCCGTGTGGGCGGCAGCGCCCAGGTCAAGTCCATGAAGAAGGTGGCCGGTACCCTGAAGATCGACCAGGCCCAGTGGACGGAGCTGGAGGCTTTCTCCAAGTTCTCCTCCGATATGGACAAGGTGACCGAACTGGCCCTGGACAAGGGCCGCAAGAACAACCAGCTGCTCATCCAGCCCCAGTACAGCCCCATGCCCGTGGGCGAGCAGGTGGCCATCCTCTACTGCGGTACGCACGCGCTGATGCGTGACATCGCCATCGACCAGGTGCGTCCGTTCCAGGATGTCTTCCTGGACCGTCTCCGTGCCGCCCATGCCGCCGACGTCCTGCAGCCGCTGGGCGAGGGCAAACTCACGCCCGAAATTGAAAAGATCCTTACGGACACCGCCGCGTCGGTGATCCTGTCCATGAAGTAATGCCCTTTTTGTCATTCTGAGCGAAGCGAAGAATCTATGCCTACTCTGAAGGAAATAAAGGGCCGCATCGGCTCGGTCAAAAGTACGCTGAAGATAACGTCGGCCATGAAGCTGGTGTCGTCGGCCAAACTGCGCAAGGCGCAGAAGGCTACCGAGGCCATGCGCCCCTACGAGGCCCAGCTCCAGCGCATGCTCGCCATGGTGCAAGATGGTGCTTCCGTTGTGCCCGGTTCCGGATCTTCCGTCATGCCCGGCTCGGGTTTTTCCGTCATGCCCGGCTCCGACCGGGCATCTCATGCCATCGTCGCCATCGCCTCCAACTCGTCCCTTTGCGGCGGCTTCAACGCCAACGTCATCGGCAAGGTGCGCTCTGTCCGTCAGGACGGGGACGTGGTCTATTCCGTCGGCCGCAAGATGGCCGATGCCATGCGCAAGGACGGTTTCCCTTCGCCGGAAGACTTCTCCCATTTGGCCGAACATCCGGAATACGCTCCGGCGGCCGCCCTCGTGGAGAAGCTCTGCGAGGAAGTGGAAGCAGGCCGGTTCACCCAGGTGCTGCTGGTCTATAATCACTTTGTATCCACAGCCAAACAGGTTCCCACGGTGGATCTTTTACTGGCTACTCCGACAACGGAGGAAAAGGACTCACCGTCCTCCGCGTCGCTTCGCGACCCTGTCCGGGCAAATGCTCCGGACGGTGAGTCCTTTTCCTGCGATGCCATCATCGAACCCGGCAGGAAGGAACTGCTCTCCGTCCTGGAACCGAAACTCCTGAAGCTGAAACTCTACGCCGCCCTGCTGGACAGCGCCGCAGCCGAGCATGCCGCCCGTACCGTGGCCATGCAGACGGCCACCGACAACGGCGAGAACCTCCTCCAGGAGCTCACCCTCCAGTACAACAAGGGCCGTCAGCAGAAAATCACCGCCGAGATCCTCGATCTTGCCGGCGGTCAGGCGCAGGAGTAATTCCCGATTTATTTACGCAGGTATTTCCAACCGATCACCGGTAAGGAGAAAGCCAGGAAACAGGCCGCGATCCAGAAGACGGATACGGGCATGAAGTTGTATTGTCCGCCGGCGGTGAACCGGTCGATGAGCAGGCCGCTGGCTACGGACTGCAGACCGGCTGCGACATAGCTGGAGATGCCCACGATGCCCAGCGCCGCCCCCGTGGCTTTGCGGGGCACGAAGTCCAGGGCCATCAGTCCGGCCACAATACAGAACACCACCGAGAAAGAGCAGCTGAATACCGCCACGCAGGCCATGTTCAGGCCGAATCCGCCCCCGAGGAAGAGGAACCCCGCCAGGGAGAGGACCGCCATGATACCGGCGATGACCACGGGCCGCACGCGGTTGCCGCGGAAGAGGACGTCGGACAGCCAGCCGGCCGCCAGGTTACCCGCCACGCCGAAGACTTCGGCCAGGCCGATGACCTGCGCCGCCCGTTCCAGGGAGAAGTCTTTCTGCTTCTGCAGGAAGAGCACGCCCCAGTCGCTCACCGCATGCTGGGTGATGTAAAGGAAGGCCGTAGAGATGGCGATCACCCAGATGCCCGGGTGCTTGAAAACCCATTTCTGCAGCTCTGAAGTAGGCTTTTTATCCAGTGTCTGGACCGACTCGCCGGACAGCTCTTCGACGGAGGGAAGCCCTTCGCTTTCCGGCGTGTCGGAAATGAAGCAGAGGGAAACGACCAGGCCGATGACTCCCGCCACCGCCGCCGCCAGGAATCCCCACTGCCAGCCGGCCGCCGCCACGATGAAGCCCGTCATGATCATGGAGACGGACTTGCCCAGCTGCGGCGTGGAACTGAAGACGCTGTACATGGTGCCGCGGCTCTTCAGGGGGAACCATCGGCTCAAGGAAATGGTCCCGGGCGGCGAGCCCATGGACTGCACCCAGCCGTTCACGCCCCAGAGGATGGAGAAGGCGACGAGCAGCCCCCCTGCCGGCCAGCTCCAGAGCCCCACCAGCCCCAGCAGCAGATTGACCAGGGCCGATATGCCGATGCCCACCGCCATGAAGCGGCGTATGTTGCAGTAGTCCGCGATGAACCCGTTCATGAACTTGCCCACCGCATAGACGAAGTAGAAGGCCGATCCGATGATACCCAGCTGCCCCGCCGTAAGGACGCCGCCGTCGATGAGCGGCTGCTTCACCACGCCGAGGGTCATTCGGCATACATAGTATAGGGTATAGGCCACCGTTACGCCCCAGAAGGTGCGGGAGCGCAGGCGGCGGTACGTTCCTTCCACCTCCGCGGCAGGGACTTTCTCTGCGCGGGGTTTGCTGATGCGGAAGTAGGCGTACAGGGAGGACATCTTAACAATCGGCCAAAAGCTGGGAGAGTTTCTCGCCGGGGACGAACAGGCGCGCCTGCATGCCTGCTTCGCGGGCTGCCAGCACGTTGGTTTCGTTGTCGTCTATGAAGAGGACCTCCCCGGCGGGAAGGCCCGTACGGCGCACGGACTCTTCGTAGATCTCGCGGGAAGGTTTCAGGAGCTTCATCTCGCTGGAGATGAACTGGTCGCGGAATGTCGTTTCGGGGGCCAGTCCGTTTTCTCGGAACATTTCCAGGATGCGGGACATGGCGATGGGATTGTTGTTGGACAGCAGGTATAGCGGGTAGCGGCCGGCAAGGCGCTTGACCGTCTGTACGGTGTCGGGGTCCATCCCGGTCAGGAGGGAGTACATGCAGCGGTCCACGTCTTCGGGTTGGCAGCCGGGACGGGAATCCTTGAGCACCTCGGCGCGGAACTCGTCGGCGCTCAGGGTGCCGGCTTCCATCTCTCCGTAAATGCCTTTCTGGTGATAGGGGTCCAGCAGCTCGGTGATGCGGTCAAAGCCCAGGACTTCCTTGAAGGTCCGGATGCAACGGTCCAGATCCAGGCCGATAAGGACGCCGCCTATGTCGAATACAATCGCTTTTATCATAATTCAAATGCAAATTTACTGAAAAAATCATTACCTTTACATAGCCAAAAACAAGCAAAATGAAAGAACTTCTGCAAACCCTGGGTACTTGGAAATTCTGGAAGGAACTTATTATCATGACGGTGGCCATGCTTATCGCGGCCGCCGCCGTTTATTACTTCCTCATGCCCAGCAACCTCGTCATCGGTTCCATCACCGGTCTTTCCATGGTTATCTCCGGTTTGTTCGGAGCAGTCGGCCTCACGGTGAAGGTTTCGTTGGTCGTGACCATCATCAACGCCATTCTGCTGGTGATGGCCTGGCTCATGATCGGCCATGAATTCGGTGCCAAGACGGTTTACACTGCCCTCATCCTCGGCCCCTTCATCGAGTTCTGGGAAAAGGTCCTGCCCGCAGAACGCATCATGGAGGCCGGCTCCACCTCCGTCATGGGAGACCCCTGGTTCGACCTTCTCTGCTTCGTCCTTGTCCTGAGCGCCTCGCAGACCATCCTCTTCCACATCAATGCCTCGACAGGCGGTCTGGACATCCTGGCCAAGATCGTCAACAAATACTTCCACCTGGACATCGGCACGTCCGTTTCGGTGGCGGGCGCCCTCATCTGCTGCACGGCTTTCGCCATCAACCCGTTCCGGCTGGTGGTCATCGGCCTTATCGGTACCTGGATCAACGGCCTCGCGCTGGATTACTTCACGGCCGGCCTCAACCGCCGCAAGCGCGTGTGCATCATCTCCAAGGATTACGAGCGCATCCGCAAGTACATCATCGAGGACTTGCAGCGCGGCTGCTCCCTGTACAACGTCACCGGCGGCTACCACGGCCACCAGAACATCGAGATCCAGTCCCTCCTGACCCAGCACGAATTCGCCAGCCTGATGGACTTCATCAAAGTCAACGACATCCACGGCTTCATTACCGCCGGCAACGTCAGCGAAATCTACGGAGAATGGAACGCCAAAACCAAAAAGAAAGCCAAGATTTTCTAATTTGGCACGGTATTGGAATAAAGGGGTATCAGACATAAATATTGATACCTTACCATAAACCCCGCCGCCCATTGTGAAATGCGCGAGCGGGGTAATTCTTTACCGTGAAAAGATCGGGCGGTAGCGGAGGGTTAGATAGACAGTGCGGATGGCGAGGTGCACGAAGTAGGCGCCCATCAGGAGATGGATGGCGGCAGAGGGCGTGTGGGTAAAGCCGATGCCGGCGAACCAGACCGCAAAGAAGCCCGCGGCGCAGAGCAGGGTGCTGTTGCGCAGGTCGGCCGATGCCGTAGCGCCGATGTAGATGCCGTCCCACACGAAGGCGGGGCAGCCGATGAGCGGCATCAGCAACAGCCAGGGAACGAACTGCTGACCGGCTGCGACCACGGCGGCATCGGCCGTCATCAGGCGGAACAGCGGTACGCCGCCCAGCCCGTAGATCAGCATGAAAATCGCCGCCACGCCCCAGCTCCAGGCGAAGGTCTGCCGCACGGTGGAGCGGACGCCATCGGCCGAACCTTCTCCGACGAAGCGGCCCGTGAGCGCCTCGCCGGCATAGGCGAACCCGTCGGTGAAGTAACTGAAGATCATCAGGAACTTCATGAGGATGGCGCTGACGGCCAGCATCAGGTCTCCGTGCCGGGCACTCAGGACGGTAAAGCCGATGTAAACGGCGATCATTCCCAACGACCGCAGGAACAGGTCGCGGTTCAGGACGAAGAAGGAATCAGATGCCCGATTGCGCTCGTGGGCGTCATTCCCGGCTTGACCGGGGATCTCCTTAATAATCCGCCTCCTGGCCACCCAGAAACAATAGGCAAACCCCGTCCACTGCGCGATGGTGGTGCCGAGGGCCACCCCCGCAAAGCCGAGCGCATGCCCCAGCCAGATGGACAGGCCGATGTTGACCCCGTTAACCAGCAGGTCGGCCGTCATGGGCCGCAAGCTGTCCTGCCGGCCGATGAACCACCCCTTGAAAGCGAACAGCGAAAGCGTAGCCGGTGCCGCCCAGATGCGGATGTGGAAATACCGCGTGGCCAGTTCCCGCACCTCCGGGGAGCAGTCCACCACCAGGAACGCCAGCCATACCACCGCCCATTGCAGGGCGATGAGCGCCACCCCGGACATGACCGCAATGCGGAGCGCCCGCATCAGGATGCCGCCGGTGGCTTCGCCGCGGCCATAGGCCTGGGCCGTCAGTCCGCCCGTACCCGCCCTCAGGAAGCCGAAGTTCCAGTAAAGCAGGTCAAACAGCATCGCGCCGATAGAGATTCCGCCGATCAGGGCTGCCGAAGAAGCGGCCGGCAGGTGCCCCGCCACGGCGATGTCCACCATGCCCACCAGGGGAACGGTGACATTCGCCAGGATGCTCGGAAGCGCCAGGCGAAGGATCTCTCGGTTGAGTTTCATCGGAATTTCTTATCCTCCTCCAGCATGCCCAGATAGGAATTGTAACGCTCGGGGGAGATGAGACCCTCGTCCACGGCGGTCTTGACGGCACAGCCGGGCTCGTGGGTATGGGTGCAGGGAGTGAAGCGGCAGTCGGCCGCGGCTTTCAGCATTTCGGGGAAATAACGGGCGATCTCCTCTTTCTCCACGTCCACCAGCCCGAACCCCCGGATGCCGGGAGAGTCGATGACATATCCGCCGGACGAGAGCGGATACATCTCATAGAGGGAAGTCGTATGCTTGCCCTGCAGGTGTGCGGCCGATATGGCGCCGATCTTCGGGTCCAGCGCAGGGTCCAGCGCCTTGATGAGCGAAGACTTGCCCACGCCGGATTCGCCGGAAAACAGGTTCACGCAGCCCTTGCAGGCTTCCCGGATGGCGTCGATGCCTTCTCCGGTGCGCACGGAGGTCTCGATGACCGGATAGCCGGCGCTTTCGTAGATGTCCTTGAAGTGGGCGATTTCATCGGCCCCCAGCTCCCGGTACATGTCCGTCTTGGAGAGGACGATGGTGGCGGGGATGCCGTACAGCTCGCAGGTGACGAGGATGCGGTCCAGGAAGGGGAGTTTCACTTCCGGGAAATAGAGGGAAACCACCAGGTAGGCCCGGTCCACGTTGGCCGCGATGATGTGCGCCTGGCGCGACAGGTTCGTGCTGCGGCGGATGACGTAGTTCCGGCGGGGAAGGATTTCCGTGATGACGGCGGAGTCGTCTTCCATGATATACTTGACCCGGTCACCCACGGCGATGGGGTTGGTGATAGAACTGCCCTTGAGGCGGATTTTGCCGCGCAGCACGGCCGGGAACACCTTCCATTCGGGGAGTTCCGACAGCAGGTAATGGCTGCCTGCGTTCTTGACGACCGTTGCTTCCATCATAAGAGGGACTCCAGCAGGGGAGCGATGTGTTCTGCATAATGGACCATGCCCTGGTCCGTGAAATGGATGCCGTCCACGTAGTCCTCGGCCTGGGTCATGCCCTCGGCGGGGACGTAGTAGATATTCTTCTCACCGGCGGCGACCAGCTTGGCGAACAGCGCCTTCTGGGCCTCGTTCTTGCCGCGCACTTCCTCGGCGATGGCTTTGTCCACGATCCCGTGGGGGAAGAGGGGGTCTTCCACGAAGACGATGGGCGTGGACGGATGCTTGTCCCGGAGGATGCGGTAGAACTTCTCTCCGTTTTCGTTGATGCGGTCCGGCTTGGCGTTGGGAACATAGTCCAGCACGAAGACGGCGGGGTTCTCCACGCCGGCCATCAGCTCGGCGATCTCAAAATCCAGGAAGGCGTTGCCGCTGAAGCCCAGGTTGATCACCGTGCGGTTGAGGCGGCGGGCCAGGATGTTGGAATGGGCCATGCCCGGACGCGAGGCGCTGCAGCCCTGCAGGATGGACGTGCCGTACATGACAACAGGGGATTCGGACACCGGGCTGTTCAGCACCGGCTGCTCCAGGGTATAGCCTTCCGGGACGCCGATCTCCAGCATCTTGACTTCGTCGTAAAGGGCCAGGTATAGCATGTACTCCCGTTCTACGGGTTCCATGTTGCTCACCAGCTTGCGTTTGTGGTCGGCCTTGATGGCGCCCCATTCGAAGCCGGAACCCACGAAGCTCCATTGACCGTCAATCCAGGCGTAGAGGTCCAGGCCGCCGGTGCCGCAGTCGGTCATGTGAGGCATGTGGTAGGCGGTGTTGGTCCACTTGGCGTAGAGGGTGGGCGCGTTGCTGCGGAAACGGATATACAGGCCGGACGAGTTGGTGCCCAGGTTCCACAGCGGGTCCCGGACTACGCCGTGAAGGCGTTCGGGAAGGCGGCGGTAACGGGGGCCTTCCTCCTGGTGCGCTTTCCCGTAAACGGGGAAGACGGAAGCGTCGGTGTATTGGTATCCTTCCTGTGCCCGGGCTGTGAACAGACCGGCCATCAGGGCAGCGAGAAGCAGGATTTTCTTCATGAGTTTAGCTATAACAGATACAAAAATACGAAATTTTGTCGATTCGCCGCAAATGACTAACTTTGTTAGGAACAAAACCTGGACTATGACAATCAGTATCCAATTGCAGTACCTGACCCAGCTGGGCGAGAGTATGCAACTGCGCGTTGGCAAACGCCGCATCCCCATGGAGTCTTCCTTCGGTGGCCTGTGGCAGATCCTGCTCAGCGGCCGGGATATTCAGGATGGAGACACCTACACCTTCGAGGTGCTCCGCGACGGTAAAGTCGTCAAGCGCGAATGGCGCGGTCATCACTATAAGTCGCCTTCCCACGGCAAGAACATCATCGTCCGTTCCAGCTGGAACGACAGGCCGTCCAATTCGGCCTTCTATTCATCGGCCTTCTGCGACGTGATCTTCCGTCGGCCCGGCGGCGCGTCTTTCCTCCATCCGCATCCGGAGGCGGGCGCCCGCGGCAACGTGAGCATCCAGGTCGTCGCGCCGGAAGTGCGCAGCCATCAGTCCCTGGCCCTCGTGGGCTGCGGGGACAAGCTGGGCAACTGGGACCGCGTGCACCTGATGTCGGACCACATCTTCCCCTGGTGGTTCATCACCATGGACGTGCAGGAACCCATCGAATACAAATTCGTCATCGTAGATACCGAGACCCTTGAGATCGTCCTCTGGGAAGAGGGCCCCAACCACTTCTTCGCCGAGGTTCCCCCGAAGGACACGCAGGTGGTCATCGCAGACCTGCACCCCCGCTTCGCCACGGAGCCCTGGAGAGGCGCCGGCGTGGCCGTTCCCGTCTTCTCCCTCCGTTCGGAGGAAAGCTTCGGCTGCGGAGAATTCAACGACATCAGGCACCTGGTGGACTGGGCCGAAAAGACCGGCCAGAGCATCATCCAGCTGCTCCCCATCAACGACACCACCCTCACCCATACCTGGATGGATTCCTATCCGTACAATGCGGTGAGCTCCTTCGCCCTGCACCCGCAGTACGTCCATCTGCCCGCCGCCGGCGTCAGGGAAGACGCAGCCTACAGGCTCAAAAAGGCCGAGCTGGAAGACCTGCAAGCCATCGACTACGAAGCCGTGACCGCCATTAAGGTCAAGTATCTAAGGGAACTCTACGAGAGCCCGAAAGGGGCCGAGACCATGAAGTCCGCCGCTTACAAGGCCTTTGCCGAGGCCAACCGCGACTGGCTCCTCCCGTACGCGACGTTCTGCGTCCTGAGGGACATGAACGGCACCCCGCAGTTCGACCAGTGGGGCGAGTATGCCGATTGGGACCCCCGCAAATCGGCCACCGTCGCGGCCGAATATCCCGCCAAGGTGGGCTTCCACTGCTTCGTCCAGTACCTGCTGGACACCCAGCTGAAGGAGGCCGTCGCGTACGCCCACGAGCATGGCGTGGCCCTGAAGGGAGACCTTCCCATCGGCGTGTCCCGTTATAGCGTGGATACCTGGCAGCACCCGGAGCTGTTCCACCTGGACAGCCAGGCCGGCGCCCCGCCGGATCCCTTCGCCGAGGACGGCCAGAACTGGGGCTTCCCCACCTACGACTGGGACCGCATGGCCGAGGACGGCTACGCCTGGTGGCGCGCCCGCATGAAAAAGATGGCGGAATACTTCGACGCGTTCCGCATAGACCATATCCTGGGCTTCTTCCGTATCTGGGAGATCCCGGCCGAATACAAGAGCGGCCTCATGGGCCACTTCAGCCCGGCCCTGCCGTACTCGGAAGCCGGCCTGCGCTCCCAGGGCTTCGAGCCCGGCGCAGGGAAGGGGATCGACGTCCTCTTCGTGAAGGACCCCCGCGAGGAAGGCAGCTGGCATCCGCGCATCGACGGCAACAAGACGCAGCAGTACGCCGCGCTGCCGCCGGAGCTGAAACAGCGCTACGACACCCTCTCCGAGGAGTTCTTCTGGCATCGGCACGACGACTTCTGGAAGGAGAACGCCCTGCGCAAGCTGCCGGCCCTGCTGCGCTCGACCAACATGCTCGCCTGCGGGGAGGACCTCGGCATGATTCCCGCCTGCGTCCCTTCCGTCATGGAGGAGCTGAACATCCTCGGCCTGGAGATTCAGCGCATGCCCAAGGAAGCGAAGGTCGCCTTCGGCCATCCGGGCCGATATCCCTACTGGTGCGTCTGCGCCACGGGTACGCACGACACCTCTCCGCTGCGTGCCTGGTGGGAGGAGGACCGCGCCCTGACGCAGCGCTACTACAACGAGGTACTGGGCTGCGAGGGGGACGCCCCCTACTTCTGCGAGCCGTGGGTGGCCGAGCTGATCATCGGCCAGCACATGAGCTCTCCCGCGATGCTCGCCATCCTTCCCCTGCAGGACTGGCTGGCGCTCGACGGGGAAGTCCGCTACCCGGGAGACCCGGCCGATGAACGCATCAACATCCCCGCCGTCCCGCGTCACTACTGGCGCTACCGCATGCACTGCACGCTGGAAAGCCTGGTGGCCGACGACAAACTGAACGCCCGCCTGCGCTCGCTGGTGGAGGCGGCATCCCGAAATCATTGATCCCTTATGGAAAACGACTGGAAAGCAAGACTTGGGGTGGTCTATTCCACCAACCCCGACTTTGAATACAAGACCGAAGCTGCCGAAGAGGCCGAAACCCTCCCGCCTTCCAAGCAGCGCCTCATCGTAGGTATCGACCGGCGCAACCGCGGCGGCAAGCAGGTGACGCTCATCACCGGCTTCGTGGGCGGCGCCGACGACCTGAAAGAACTCTCCCGCATCCTCAAGACAAAACTGGGCGTGGGCGGTAGCGCGAAGGACGGCGAAATCACCGTCCAGGGCGATTTCAGGGATAAAGTGGTATCTATTTTGCAGGGACTCGGCTACAACGCGAAAAGAGGAAATTGATGCTGTTGGAAGAGCCTTTCGTAAGCGGCCGCTTACTGCTTGAAAATACACCCTCCGGGAACGCTCCTGTCGTGGCAGAGAGCGTTCCGGTTCTGTTTACCGTCCTGGCTGTGGCGTTTGTCCTGGCATCGTTCCTGTTCCTGCCCCGGCTGGTGAGCCTGGCCCCGCTGCTGTTCGACAGCCTCTTCCGCGCCCGTGGCAGCGTCTCGCTGGAAAACAGCGTCCGTTACAGCAACGACCGTCGCCTCCTGGCGACCATTCTGCTTCTTCCCAGTTCCCTGCTTATCTACCGCTACCGGCTCTGGGACGCCGATTTCGTCCAGGGGATGTCGGAGGGATGGCGCCTGGTGGTCATCATCGGCGTGTTTACCGTGTTTTTCCTCTTCCGGCTATTCATGTACGCGCTGTGCAAACCGCGCCGGCAATTGGACTTTTACCGCCTGTCCCGCCGTACGGCCTACACCTATTTCATCCTGCTGGCCATTATTACGCTTTTGACGGCGGGGTTATTAGCACTTATCGGTTGTAATGACCTGCTTATCAAGAAAGTGCTCATTCTTGAATCAGCCTTCGTATATCTCGTTTTTTTCCTGCGTCGTGCACAAATCTTAGCATTATCTTGCAATCCTTTGCGAACTTTTTTGTATCTTTGCGCGCTCGAAATTTTGCCGGTTGCGGCGTTAGTAGTTTCGACGATCTTACTGTAGAGAAGAGAAGTTTGTAAAAATGAGCATCCAGAAAATCTTGATTTCCCAGAGCGCTCCCCGCGTTCTCACACAATATCAGACCGTCACGGAGAAATTCGGCGCCGAATTCCAGTTCACTCCTTTCTTCCGGATTGAACCCCTGACTTCCCGCGAATTCCGCGCACAGCGCATCAATTTCCTGGACTACACGGCCATCGTGTTCTCCTCCCGTCACGTCATCGACGCCTTCTTCTCCCTGGCCGAGGAGCTCCGCGTCAAGATCCCCGAGACCATGAAGTACTTCTGCACCACCGAGGTGGTGGCCATGTACCTGCAGAAGCACATCGTATATCGCAAGCGTAAGATTTTCTTCGGTAACGGTACCCCGGAAAGCGTGGTGGACCTTGTCGGCCCCAAGCACAAGGGGGAGAAGTTCCTCATCACCATGACCGAAGGCTCTTCCGTGGATGCCCTGGCTTCCCTGTTCCAGGAGCGCAAACTCGAATATGCCACCGGTGTGTTCGTGAAGCCCGTGAGCAACGACCTCAGCGAGCTCAAGATCAAGGACTACGACATGGTGGTCTTCTACAACCCCGCCGACGTGAAGTCTCTCCAGGAAAACTTCCCGGACTTCCAGCAGGGTGACATCAAGATGGTCTCCTATGGCCGCTCCATCGTGAAGGCCATGGAAGAGGCCGGCCTGCGCATCGACGTGAAGGCTCCCTCTCCGGAGGCCCCGTCCGTGGCGCGCGCCATCGAACTCTATCTGGAAAGCCTTTAATGCATGGCCGATGAAACCCTCTCCAAGAACGAACGTCTCTGCGGTGCTACTGCCGTCGCAGAAGTGTTCGAACATGGCAAGGGTCTGACAGCCGGCTGTTTCCGTTGCAAATATCTGGTGCGAGAAGGCTCCGAGGAGCCCTGCCGCATCGTGGTCTCCGTTCCCAAGCGCCACTTCAAGCGCGCCGTCAAGCGGAATCTTCTCAAACGCCGCATCCGCGAGAGCTACCGCAGGCAGAAATCCCTGCTGGGCACCGGTGTGGACGTGTTGTTCATCTACACCTCCCGGGAAGTCCTTCCCTACGAGGCCATCTTTGCCGACATGACCGCCGTCCTTACCGCCATCTCCCATGCATCCAACGATTAAGAATATCCTCATCTTCCCGGCGGTGGTGCTGATCAAGTTCTATCAGTTGTGCATCAGTCCGCTGAAGCCGCCGTCCTGCCGTTTTACGCCTACCTGCTCGCAGTATGCGCTGGAGGCGTTTCGTAAATACGGACCCTTCAAGGGACTGTATCTGAGTGTAAGACGTATTCTCCGCTGTCACCCCTGGGGTGGAAGCGGTTATGATCCGGTTCCGTAATGCCTAAAAAAGAGAAAATACAGGAAATGTTCGACGGAATTGCTCCGTCTTACGATAAGTTGAACCATGTGATGTCCCTGAACGTGGACAAGCTGTGGCGTAAACATGCCCTGAAGGAGATTGTGGACGGCACGCCCCAGCAGATCCTGGACGTAGCCTGTGGCACCGGGGACAGCACCATCTCCATCGCCGCCGCCGCCCATCCCGGCTCGCGCGTGGTCGGGGCCGATATTTCCGAAGGCATGATGTCCCTGGTGATGGAAAAGGCCTGCAAGGTCGGCGTGCACGACCGTATCCGCCTGCAGGTGGCCGATGGCGAAAACCTCCCCTATGAGGACGGGCGTTTCCACCGTGTGACCTGCGCCTTCGGCATCCGCAACTTTGAGCACAAGGAAAAAGGCCTGCAGGAGTTCCTGCGCGTGCTCCGGCCCGGCGGCAAAGCGGTTATCCTGGAGCTTTCCGTCCCGCAGAACAGGACCATCCGCTGGTTCTACGACCTGTACTTCCTGCATATCCTGCCGTGGATTGGCGGTCTCATCTCTGGCAACAAGGCGGCCTACCAGTACCTTCCGGCCTCGGTGCACGCCTTCCCCTCGCCGGCCCGCTTCTGCACCATGATGTCCGAAGCCGGCTTCCGCCACGTCCGCTACAAAACCTTCACCCTCGGCCTCTGCCGCATGTACGTCGGCGAAAAGTAATAAGAACTATTCAAATCATAAATATTCTAACCATGAAACACCTGATTCTCGCAGCACTGGCTGCTTCCCTTCCCATCCTGGCGTCGGCCCAGATGATGCCGGACTCCACCGTCCAGGTCTGTGCTTACTGGAGCAAAGGCGACAGAGTCGCCTATGAGTGCAAAATCACCGAATATCGCATAGGTGCCGACAGCACCAAAACCACGACCAAGTCATCCTCTGAGACACGCATTTTTGAGGTTCTGGAGGAGACGGATTCCTCTTATGTGCTTCAGACGTCTTACAAGGACGTGTTCTCATCTGATATGAGCCTGGGGATTGGAGCCGAACTTACCAACAAACTGGGAGAAAGCGTTGTTATCCGTACCTTGACCAATGAATTCGGTGCAGTTAAGGGAATCCTTAATCCAGAGGAACTGGCCGAAACCATGAAGCAGCAAGCCCCACTTATTGTGGATGGCATTTGTGCTAAATATGACAAGAAGAAACTTGAGGAGTCGGGAATGGATCTGCAAGAACTGTTGCGCAATGTTACGGAGGTCTTTGGAAATGAACAGTACATCATGAATCTGTGCGGACAAGATGTTTACCCTTTGTTCTTCTATCATGGAACAAGGTTGGATATGGATAGCGAATATACCATGAAGTACGAGTTTCCGAACTTGATACCGGGCTCTGAACTGACTTTGGAAACGGACTTGTACTTCTGGGTAGATAAGGAACAGTCGGACTCGACCTTCGTGGTCATCCGCTCCTGCGCAGACCTTGACAATGAAGCCTTAAAACCTGTCGTTAGGGAGAATATACTCAATGCACTGAAGCTGACGGGTGTGACGGAAGATACGATGAGCCATGAAGAATTGATGGCCATGCTGGACCAGTACATGGAAGAAGCGCAGATGCAGATGTCCGTGAAATATGATACGGCCATACAGATCCATCTGGCTACCGGCTGGCCTACTTACTACTGGGGCGAGCGAAAAATCCTTGCGACAACGAAACTGGGTACGGCCGAACAGGTGGAAGAGCAGGAGATCTCGTACGCGAAAGAGTAGTCTCGGCAGGGCAAAATAATAGCATTTTCTTGTCCCGGTAGATGCTGGAGCACGTGCTCGGGAAAAAATACGGCGAAATCTTTCCCCGCCACGTGCTGGGTGATGCTGTCCAGGACCAAATTTGGCGATTTTGGTCCTGACCACAATCAAAACAACCATCTGCCCCATATTCAACACCCCACATTCAATCTGTATGTATAGTTGGAACGCACTGCAGGGCCGTTTTTCTTTACATACAGCAGGGAAAGAGATGCCCGGTCGGGGCCGGGCATGACGGAGTGATCAGGGTCTGGCATGGCGCAGGTCAGGTGGTTTTGTGTCGCTGGTGAAGGTGATTACCGTCGCAGGTCTGCGTTTTTTGACTGAACGGGGACGCGAATCGGCCTCTGGTGCATTCTGGCGTCGCAGCTCAGGCGATTTTTGCGGACCGGGGACGCTACTCCGTCGGACCGGCGACACAATTACATTTGACCGGCGACGTTACCGCTCGACCAACGCACAAGCAGAAGCCCTGAACACCAAAATCAAGGCATTCAGGGCTCAACTTAACTGCTTACAGTTTGTTCCCACGGAAAAATCCCGGTGAGCCCCTTTTCGTCATTCCCGGCTTGACCGGGAATCTCTTTTTTATTACCTTTGTGAGTTATGGATAAAAAGACATTCAATAAGTGGAACTGGATTGTGGCGGTGGCCGTGCTGGTCATTTCTTCGGCCACATATCTGTCCACGATAGAGCCCACCGCGTCGTTCTGGGACTGCGGAGAATTCATCGCTTCATCCTATAAGCTGGAGGTGGGTCACCCTCCGGGAAACCCCGTGTTCCAGCTGTTCGCCCGCGTGTTCTCCATCCCCGTTGATGCCGAGCATGCCGCCGTGGCCATCAATGCGATGAACGCCCTCCTGAGCGCGCTCACCATCTTCTTCCTGTACCTGACCATCGTCTTCTTCGCCAGACGCGTTGTGAAGAATCCGATCGCCGTCCTGGGCGCGGGTGCCGTGGGTGCGCTGGCGTACTGCTTCTCCGATACGTTCTGGTTCAGTGCCGTTGAGGGAGAGGTGTATGCCATGTCCTCGCTGTTTACGGCGCTGGTTTTCTGGGCCATGTGCCGCTGGTACGAGACGGCCGACGAACCCCATGCCAACCGCTGGATCGTCCTCATCACCTTCCTGATGGGCCTGAGTATCGGCGTGCACCTGCTGAACCTGCTCACCATCCCGGCCTTCGTGTTCATGTACTACTACCGCAAGAACGAAGACAAGCAGCTTCCTTTCAAGAAGCTCGTCGGCATCTTCGCCATCGGCGTAGTCATCGAATTCCTGCTGGTGTACCTGTTCATCCCGTACCTTCCGAAGCTGGCGGCCTTCTTCGACCGTATCTTCGTGAACGGCTTCGGCCTGCCGTACAACAGCGGCGCCATCTTCTTCCTGGTGGGACTGCTGGCCCTTTGCTTCTGGGCCCTGTTCGCCACGCTCAAGAAGGGCAAGGTGTTCCTGAATACCGTCACCCTGTGCGTGACGACGCTGGTCATCGGCTTCTCGCTGTTCTCCATCGTCATCATCCGCTCCAGCGTGAAGACCCCGACCAACGAGTATCAGCCCGATAACCCCTACACCCTGGTGCGTTACCTCAGCCGTGAGCAGTACGGCTCCACGCCGCTGCTGTACGGCCAGTACTACGACGCTCCCTACGACCTCAAGTCGGAGAAATACTGGGCCCCGCTGAACGGCAAGTACGTCCATGCATCGGCCCCCGCCGACGCGGCCTATCGGCCCGAAGGGAAGATGCTCTTCCCGCGCATGTGGTCATCGGCCGATCCCCGCTACGTGGACTTCTATGAGTCCTATACGCAGGGAAAGGGCACGCGCGTAAAGGGCGCCAAGCACCGCAAGCCTACCTTCGGCGCCAATCTCTCCTTCTTCTTCGACTATCAGCTCAACTGGATGTACTGGCGTTATTTCATGTGGAATTTCGTCGGCCGCCAGAACGATATCCATTCCCCGGTGCCCGGAGACGTGTTCTACGGCAACTGGGAAAGCGGCATCGGCTTCCTGGATGCCATCCGCCTGGGAGACCAGACGGACGCCCCGGAGCCGCTGGCCAATAACAAGGGCAAGAACCACTATTACTTCCTGCCGCTGCTGCTGGGCCTGCTGGGCCTGGTGTTCCAGTTCGACCGCGACAAGCGAGGCAGCTGGATCGTGTTCCTCATGTTCTTCATGACGGGCATCGCCATCGTGCTGTACCTGAACCAGCCGCCTTACCAGGTGCGTGAACGCGACTACGCCTATGCGGGTTCGTTCTACATGTTCGCCATCTGGATCGGCCTGGGTGTGGCGGCGCTGTACGAGTGGCTGTCCGAGGCCAAGTTCACCGCCAAGGTTCCCGCGAAGGCGCTCGCGACGGGCGTTTCCGTGCTGTGCCTGGGCGTTCCCGCCCTCATGGCCGCCCAGAACTGGGACGACCACGACCGTTCCCATCGCTACACCGCCCCGGAGATGGCCTACAACTACCTGAACTCCGTCGGCAAGAACGGCCTGCTGGTTACCCATGGTGACAACGATACCTTCCCGCTGTGGTACGCCCAGGAAATCGGCGGCGTACGCACCGACGTCCGCGTGGTGAATACCTCCCTGCTGGGCACCGACTGGTACATCGACCAGATGAAGTGGGCCTGCAACGAGAGCGCCCCGCTGCCGCTGAAGGTTCCCGCCTCCCAGTACCTGTACGGTACCAACGAGTTCGTATATATCGCCTACGACGACGGTTCCCCGATGCTCCTGTCCGACGTGATGGACGTCTTCCGCGATCCCAAGATGAAGGTGTCCCTGGAGAACGGCGAGAAGCTGGACTTCATCTGTGCCCGCAACCTGGTGATCCCGGTGAACAAGGAGAACTGCATCAAATACGGCATCGTCCCCGAGAAGTTCGCCTCCGAGATTCCGGATTCCATCATGCTGTCCATGCCCAAGGATAAGAACTACGTCTCCAAGCCGGAACTGTTCATGCTGGACCTGCTGTCCAACTATGAATGGGACCGTCCGCTGAGCGTGCTCAACATGGGCGGAGACCTCAATGTCGGCATTAAGGATTACCTCCTGTACGACGGCTTCTCCTACCGCTTCACGCCCATCCGCAACAAGCCCGCCTCGACCGACGCCGGCAAGGTGGATGCCCTGGAGCTGTATAACCGCATGAAGACGGACTACAAGTGGGACGCCCTCAAGCGTACGGACTACTTCGTGGACTACCAGAACATGTACACCTTCCTGGGTGTCCTTTCGCAGCGTCAGCTGTTCGTCACCGTGGCGAACGCCCTTATCGACGCCGGCGAAAAGGAGAAGGCCGAGGAAATCCAGGACATGTGCCAGGAAGTCTTCCCGGAACAGAACTTCCCGCTGGAGACCATCTCCGTGGGCTTCGCCGGCAACGACTACATGGTCGCGCAGATGGTGGAGAACTACTACTACCTCGGCGCTTTCGACAAGGCCCGCCCGATGGCCACCCGCATGGGTGACGCCCTCCTGCAGACCGCCCGCTTCTACCTGGAGTGGGGCTCGCTGGGCCGGAGCGAATTCGAGACCGCCAGCCGTGTCCTCCTGTATATGGCCGATGTGTGCAAGCAGTACGGTGACAAGGACCTGGGAGACGCCATGATCGACTCCCTGGAGACGCTCATCTCCGCCGCCAGCGGCAGCCAGTACGGTCTGGAACGCAACCAGAAAGACAGTATCCAATAAAACGAACATATGAAAAAGACCCTTTTCCTGGTCGCCTGCGTGGCCCTGAGCTTGAACGCATGGGCCCAGCCGACCGCCAAGCCCGAGAAGAAGGAAGCCCCCGAGAAGGAAGTGAACCTGACCTTCACCCAGGGCCTGTTCTCCGTGGCCCAGAATGAAAAAGACTGGTACCTGGAAATCCCGGACAGCCTCCTGGGCCGCCGCTTCCTGGCCATCACCCGTTTCGTGAGCAACACCCCCGGCGCCCGCGAGTACGGCGGTGAGGAGGTGAACGAGTCCATGCTCTACTGGGAGAAAGCCGTGAACGGCAACCTCCTCCTCCGTTCCGACGTGCTGAGCATCGCCGGCGCTGCCGGTGACGCCATCGACAAGGCCGTGAAGGTAAGTGCCGAGAATCCCATCGTCGCCTCCTTCAAGCCGGAGAAGAAAGCCACCGAAGGCACCACCCGCATCAAGGCCAACAGCCTTTTCGAAGGCGATACGCAGGTCTTTTCCTTCGATCCCCGCACCAAGAAGCAGTATAACCTGGGCGGCATCAAGGCCGATGCCAGCTTCATCACCAGCGCCCGTACCTATCCCATCAACACGGAGGTGACGGTCACCAAGACCTACAGCTACAACCAGCCTGCCGGCAACGGCGCCGGCCCCGTGGCTTCCGGCACCCTTCCCGCCGGCCGTGAGACCGGTGTGGTGACCGTGGTGCTGAATACCTCCATGATCCTCCTCCCCGAGGTTCCCATGCAGCAGCGTTACTTCGACGCCCGCGTGGGCTACTTCGCCAACGGCTACCGCCTGTTCACCGACGAGCAGCAGGGTGTGGAAAACATCCGCTTCATCACCCGCTGGCGCCTGGAAGCCCGCCCCGAGGACGTTGAAAAGCAGAAGAGGGGAGAACTGGTAGAGCCGGTCAAGCCCATCGTCTATTACATCGATCCCGCTACGCCCAAGCAGTGGCGCAAGTATCTGATCGCCGGCGTGAACGACTGGCAGGCCGCCTTCGAGCAGGCCGGCTGGAAGAACGCCATCCGGGCCGAAGAATGGCCGGAAGACAACCCCGACATGAGCCTGGAGGACGCCCGTTTCTCGGTCATCCGCTACCTGGCTTCTCCCGTGGCCAACGCCTACGGTCCCAACGTGCATGACCCCCGCAGCGGTGAGATCATCGAAAGCCATATCGGCTGGTATCATAATGTGATGACCCTGGTCCACGACTGGTACCAGGTCCAGGCCGGCGCCATCGACCCCCGCGCCCGCTTCATCAAGTACGACGAAGAGCTCATGGGAGACCTCATCCGCTTTGTGTCTTCCCACGAAGTCGGCCATACGCTGGGCCTGCGCCACAACAAGGGTTCATCCAGCTTCACTCCCGTCGAGAAGCTCCGCGACAAGGCCTGGGTAGAGGCCAACGGCCACACCGTGAGCATCATGGACTATGCCCGCTTCAACTATGTAGCCCAGCCGGAGGACAACATCTCCAAGGAGGGCATCTACCCCCGCATTAACCTCTATGACAAGTGGGCCATCGAGTATGGTTACAAGCCTACCTATATTAATGATGCCAAGGAAGATCACCTGTGGTGGAACAAGGAGATCGTCGCCCGTCTGGAGGCCGAGCCGCGCCTGTGGTTCGGCGGAGAAGGCAACGACCAGGATCCCCGCGCCCAGAGCGAAGACCTGGGTGACGACGCCGTGGCCGCCAGTGAGTATGGCATCCTGAACCTGCAGCGCATCATCGGCCAGCTCCCCGAGTGGAACACCGAGGAGGCGAACATGTTCACCAACCTGGACCGCATGTACGACGCCGTGGTCGCCCAGTATGGTCGATACATGGGTCACGTCGCCCAGAATATCGGAGGCCGATATATCACCAACCGCAGCGTGGAACAGCCCGGTCCCAAGTACCAGCCTGTTCCCAAGGCGCACCAGAAGAAGTGCCTCGCCTTCCTGAACGAGCGCGTCTTCACCCGTCCCGCCTGGCTGGTGGAGCAGCCCTACATCTTCACCCTCACCGACAACCCCGACAAGCAGCTGTATCCTCTCGTCAACAATGTCGTCAGCGCCAGCCTCCTCGTGAGTCTCGACCGCATGGACCGCATGGACCAGTTCGCCAGGGCCGATGCCTCCAACTACTCCGCCCAGGAGTATCTGAAGGACCTCCATGGCATGATCTTCACCGAACTGGATAAGGGTAAGAAGGTGGACAGCTACCGCCGCTTCCTGCAGACTCGCTTTGTGACTGTTGCCCTGGATGTTGTCAACAGCGCCCGCGGCAAGACTTCCCCCAGCGCCGACCTCCTTAGGGGCGAACTCTTCGCCATTCAGAAGAAGGCGGCCAAGGCCAAGTCTTCCGACCCCGCCACCGCCGCCCACTGGCAGTCCCTCGCCACCCAGATCGACAAGGCCCTGAAGTAGGCGTTATAGCCTTTGTTGCCAGCCGACTGTTTTTGTTAAATACCTGGCTATTAGACGATTATAAAATCTCCTCTCTCCGTTGCGGAAGGGAGGAGATTTTATATTTGATTGATAAACAGCGTTTTAATGAAAACACTCTGTGAGAGTTCACGTCGTAAATTATAATAATAGTTTTGATAATTCCGGAATGATGTTTATCTTTGCAAAAAGAACCAGGAACGATGAAAGTAACAATGACCGGTGATTTGTTGGTGTTGTTTACCGAGGGAAAGAGTAGTCGTTACAGGGACGTCGCCAGAAACCCGGTTCTGTTGAAAGGGTACGTTCGGGCTGTCAGTACGATGATGGCGGTAAACAATACAGATGAACTTAAGGCTTTCAGCTGGCTGCATTATGAGAAGTTAAAATACGGATACGCTGGGTATTCGTCAGTCCGGCTGGCAAATTCATTCGTTCACAGACTCATTTTTCTTGAGAAGGAAGATGGAATAGAAGTACAGTTGATAGAAATAGATGACACGCACTATGGAAACAAATGATCAAATGATGTATTTGGCTAATGGTGTCAGACCAGTCTTTCCGGTACATCCCGGTGAAATACTGGGAGAGGAACTGACGGCACGTGGTATCAGCGGCAAGGAGTTCGCTCAAATGGCCGGTATGCAGGCGACGCATGTGAGTGCTATTATTCATGGGACCAGAAACGTTACGCAGCCTGTTGCGGAAAAGATTGCAAAGGTGTTGGATGGGATTTCGGCGGAGTTCTGGCTCAAGATGCAGAAAGAATACAATATCGCAAAGAATCGGAAGACGAAAGGAGTATCCGGCTTGGTTTCCGGATACGGCCAGTCGGGCACTCCGGCTGTTGCACGTGCTTTGGCAGAGCCGGAGAGTTCCTATGGGAACAAGTGCCAGGTGTTGCTGTCAGTACCTCTTCCCGATAAGGCCCTTTTGGAGCAACTGGCTGGCAGGATGGACTGGAAAATTCTCTAGTTAGCGTTTCAAGCGGACGAAAATACTGAGCGGCAGGATTTTGCCGTAGGAATCGTTGAAAGCCAGTTCTCCGGAAGTCATTTCGAGGAACTGGTTTTTGAATGCTTCGCGGACGACCGTCTCGCCGAGGGCGGCGCTGTAGCCGTTGGAGTAGAGGTTGAGGACCATGAAGGAGTCCCGGTCGCCCAGGATGGCGGCGACGTTCTGAAGAAGGCCGAAGAGAAGTTCGTCCAGTTTCCACTTTTCGCCGTCCGGGCCGTGGCCGTAGGCCGGCGGATCCAGGATGATGCCGTCGTACTTGTTGCCGCGCTTGGCCTCGCGCCTGGCGAACTTGAGCGCGTCTTCCACGACCCAGCGAACGCCGTCCAGGCCGCTTCTTTCCATGTTCTCGCGGGCCCAGGTGACTACCTGGCGCACAGAGTCCAGATGGGTGACATCGGCCCCGGCGCACTTGGCGGCGAGGGAGGCGGCACCCGTGTAGGCGAACAGGTTCAGCACCTTCGGGGCCGGCAGTCCGTTGGCCTTGTGGATACGCGCAAGGCGGGAGGTCTCTTTATAGATGAATTCCCAGTTGGGGGCCTGTTCGGGGAACACGCCCACGTGCTTGAAAGAGGTGAGGCCCAGGCGGAGGGAGATGTGCAGGTCGCTGGCGGCGTGCGTCTCGGGGTCCGGGGCGCCGTTGTAGGCGATGCTCCACTGGTCGTCCATCCGTTTGGACTTGTTCCAGGTGCCGCTGTCCTCCTTGCCGGCCTTGCCGAACCCGGCGCCGGGCTGGAAGGTGACGTGGGAGAGGCGCTTCCAATCGGCCTCGCTCATGGACGGGGTCCACAGGGCCTTGGGCTCCGGACGGCGGAGCACATACTTGCCGAAGCGCTCCAGCTTTTCGCCGTTGCCGCTGTCCAGAAGCTCATAGTCTTTCCAATAACTTGCGGGGAATTCAACTGCCATACCAAGTGATTTTCTGCAAAGATACGGAAATAATTGTTAACTTTGCAGGCTGATTTCAAACGACGAAAGTATCAACACAATTATAATTTTATGCAACAATTCATTGACAAGTACAATTTCGCCGGTAAGAAGGCTATTGTGCGCGTAGACTTCAACGTTCCTCTGAACGAGAACTTCGAGATCACGGACGACACCCGTATCCGTCGTGCCATGCCCACCCTCAAGAAGGTCCTGGCCGAAGGTGGTTCCCTCATCATCATGTCCCACCTGGGACGTCCCAAGAAGGTGGATCCCAAGTTCAGCCTCAAGCACATCGTCGCCCGCGTAAGCGAATGCCTGGGTGTTCCCGTCCAGTTCGCTGACGACTGCCAGAAGGCCAAGGCCCAGGCCGACGCCCTGAAGCCCGGTGAAGTGCTTCTGCTGGAAAACCTCCGCTACTACGCAGAGGAGGAAGGCAAACCCCGCGGCCTGGCCGAGGATGCCTCCGAGGAAGAGAAGAAAGCTGCCAAGGCTGCCGTGAAGGCCTCCCAGAAGGAGTTCGTCAAGACCCTCGCCAGCTACGCAGACTGCTACATCAACGACGCTTTCGGTACGGCTCACCGTGCCCACGGTTCCACCGCCCTCATCGCCGAGTACTTCCCCAACGACAAGATGTTCGGTTACCTGATGGAAGGTGAGATCAAGGCTATCGACAACGTGCTCAAGAACGCCCAGCGCCCCCTGACCGCTATCATCGGCGGTTCCAAGGTGAGCTCCAAGCTGGCCGTCCTGAAGAACCTCGTCGGCAAGGTGGACAACCTCATCATCGGCGGTGGTATGGGTTATACCTTCATCAAGGCCCAGGGTGGCCAGATCGGCCTCTCCCTG
>JAEEGK010006279.1_pt1 | contig 28631 bp, 18 predicted proteins | sample 8958771 | NCBI WGS metagenome assembly JAEEGK01 (sample SAMN16246547, study PRJNA631951) | gut metagenome | biome: gut microbiome; feature: rumen; material: SC-attached | host: Bos | place: Iran: Karaj | collected 2018-10 | reverse complement strand
CTCTACTTACAGGAGTTGTTGTTCCCTTCTCGTATACATAAACTTCAAGTGCTCCGGGTACTTTTTCAACATAGAAAATATATGTTGTTGTATTTCCGCTTGTTACCTCCTGAGTTTTTGTTGCATCTCCCGATACTTTGTAGTTTTCAGGAGCTTTTATTGTTACAGTATAATCTCCGGCTTCAAGATCACTCTTTTCTTTCTTTCCTGTTGCATCTGTTGTACCAAGAGATTCGCTTCCTACACTTACGGTAGCACCACTTACAGGGGTTGTTGTACCTTTCTCGTATACATAAACTTCAAGTGCTCCGGGTATTTTTTCAACATAGAAGATATATGTTGTTGTATTACCGCTTGTTACCTCCTGAGTTTTACTTGAATCTCCCGATACTTTGTAATTCTCGGGTGCAACAACAGATACCGTATAATCTCCGGCTTCAAGATCACTCTTCTCTTTCTTTCCTGTTGCATCAGTCTTTCCAAGTGATTCACTTCCAACACTTACGGTTGCACCACTTACAGGGGTTGTTGTACCTTTTTCGTATACATATACTTCAAGTGCTCCGGGTATTTTTTCAACATAGAAGATATATGTTGTTGTATTTCCGCTTTTAACTTCTTTAGTAAGGCTTGCTTCTCCCGATACTTTGTAGTTTTCGGGTGCAACAACAGATACCGTATATTCTCCGGCTTCAAGATCACTCTTTTCTTTCTTTCCTGTTGCATCAGTCTTTCCAAGTGATTCACTTCCAACACTTACGGTTGCACCACTTACAGGGGTTGTTGTACCTTTCTCGTATACATATACTTCAAGTGCTCCGGGTATTTTTTCAACATAGAAGATATATGTTGTTGTATTACCGCTTGTTACCTCCTGGGTTTTTGTTGCATCTCCCGATACTTTGTAGTTTTCAGGAGCTTTTATTGTTACAGTATAATCTCCGGCTTCAAGATCACTCTTTTCTTTCTTTCCTGTCGCATCTGTTGTACCAAGAGATTCGCTTCCAACACTTACGGTAGCACCACTTACAGGTGTTGTAGTTCCTTTCTCGTATACATAAACCTCAAGTGCTCCGGGTATTTTTTCAACATAGAAGATATATGTTGTTGTATTTCCGCTTGTTACCTCCTGGGTTTTTGTTGCATCTCCCGATACTTTGTAATTCTCGGGTGCTACAACAGATACCGTATAATCTCCGGCTTCAAGATCACTCTTTTCTTTCTTTCCCGTTGAATCAGTTTTTCCAAGTGATTCACTACCTACACTTACGGTTGCACCACTTACAGGAGTTGTTGTTCCTTTCTCGTATACATAAACCTCAAGTGCTCCGGGTTCGGGTCCTACTTTGTTGAAGAATTTGCCCAATCGAAATTCCGATGAAGAAGGATCTGCATTGGTTACGCTTTTATAGATGGTTTTACCGTTGTCACCCAATCTGATAGTATAATCAGCCTTAAAATAAAGCGTTCCATCCTTGTTGGTTACAGCTAAATCAATTGTGGCATATCCGGAAGATTTAAGAATATCGCCGCTTCTTGTTCCGGCGCCTTCTTCTGTAATCTTATAATAATAATGATTTGTTTTTCCTTTCTCTACATAATACGGAGAAGTTGCGTATTTCGTATCCGAATGGAATGCAATTGAAGGGAAGGTTACCTTTCCCGTAGCTGCATTTGATGCATTCTTGTTATGGTCTTTATTATCTGCTTCTTCGGAATAGGTATTATCTTTCATTCTTTTTAAAGAGAATGAATAATCACCTGCATTGCTGCTTATTGTAGTATCTGCAACAGTATTTTTTCCGTTCCATTCTTTGGTAAATGCTTTATCCAGTGCAAAATGAATCTCTCCTACCTTATCGGTAGTAATCTCCTGGCTGCCTCCTCTATATATATAATGCCACTCTTTATTGCTTGTTACAGTGTCTGCTACCAACCAGCCTGCACAGCTTCCTTGATATATTTCCACTTTGTTACAATTGGGCGCCAAGAATACGCCTGCAGTAGTATTTAATTTTACTTCCGGATTATCTGTAATATTCCAAATAATCTTTTGACAGATTTCTTTATCAACGTTCGTTGCTGTCTGATTGCCTGTTCCCTCGTTTCCTTGCCATGGAGTCTCCGAAGTAATCTTAACAAACTTTCCGTTCTTTTGTTTAACATGTACCTCGAACTTATTAAAAGTAATAGAATCTTTTTTGGTATAATTGAAAACTATCACAGTAGAAGAATTCTTCTTTATCTTAAGACCGCTCGCTTCAGATATCGACTTCTTAAGTTTAGAATCAATATTGATATATACCGTCTTACCATCAAAACTGTCGCCGCTTAAGTCAAGATATCCATCCTTCATATAGCTTTTATAGTCTATGGCTTTTTTATCCTTTAACGTTTCCGACTGTTTTTTAGTCTCATTTATCTTGTCCTTTACCCATTTGGAGACATCTTTAGTACTGACCTGAACCGTGGGATTATTATCAAAGAAACTCGTATCAAAAACAAAATGCGTGGATTTGTTGTTGTTTTTTGAATACTTTTGTTTGATAAATTCATCATATAAACTCTGGCTTAATTCAAATTTAAATGTTCCGGCCGTTGTTGTACCGAATCTCATTTTATTTGTGATATTGCCGACAACGATATGAGCCGTACTGTCTTTTGTAAGAAAATCCACATCATTATTTTTGCCGTCGCGATCATCGGTAGTCTTATTAGTAAATGTGCCAACCGCCAAAGTGGACTCCATATGCTCATTTTGTGTGAAAGTATTCGCAAAAACACCAAAATCCACCATATCGTCAAGGATATTGCTGTAATTAACTGCACTTGCCGCATCGTACTCAGGTGCTTCTTCAGCATGAACGATCATTCCTGATGCTCCGAAAACCGAAGGCATCAATAATGCTCCTGTAAGAGCAAATGTTGCGATTCTTAGTAATAAATTCTTCTGTCTCATTTTTCTCGCCATCCTTCTAGTGAAACATTATTTAGTTTATTCTAAAATCCTCTATTTTTAAACCGACAGCTACTACCCTGGTTCTGTCTGTATTACATGTCGAGAGGATCATTAGTTCATCTTCGTCAGTTATGTCCGTTTGATAAAAATATGCTTTCTCATCATTATAGTCTTTCAGAGCCTGCATAATTTTTGTAGGTTCATCACCTTTGAATCCTTCAAAAACAAAATCTCCGTCATCGTTCATTTTGAAATCATCTTTCAGAAGGTGATCGTCCGAATAATGAGTAATACATATAAATCTGTATTTTCTTACCGATTCCTCGGTGTAAATATAAAAATATTCGTGTGCCTTAAAATAATCGAAATCTCTGTACATTCTGTGAAGACTGCCAAACATGGTCCCGTTGTGCATATTATGTCCATAAATTGTACACACTTTATCATTTAAGCACGGGTTGGCAAATTTTTCAAGACTTATACACCCCGGATATCCTTTTTTTTGATCAAAATTATGTTTCAGATAATAGTCATCACTTCCTTCTTTTTGTAAAATCGGATAATCTATGACTGAATCGGGTATGTATATGTACCCCACAACGTCCGGATTTAATTCTTTATATTTCTTTAAATCCGGTACTCTTTTTAAGTTTTCATCTGTAATAATTTCCTGTTCGTTTTCATAGGAAACTTCTGAATCAACCAAAGCAGTATTGCTTATCCATGATTCTTCTTTTATTTCTTCGTACATATCCTGCTGCTTCGAATTGTTGGTTCTGTATCCTATTAAATACACAACAAATAAAAGGATTGTGACCAATCCCAATGCAAAGAATATAATTAAACCCGGATACTTTTTTATAAAATCTCTCATAAAATAAATATTTCCCTTAACCAAACAAACAGACTGTAAAAATACAGTCTGTTTATACTTCTAATTTCTCTATGTCAGCTCCGAGATTTCTTAATTTGGTATCGAAATTCTCGTAGCCTCTTTCTATATATTCTATTCCGTCAATTTCGGATACTCCTTTGGCGGCAAGTGCCGCCAGCACAAGCGCGGCTCCGGCTCTTAAATCGGGAGATGTCATATTGGCTCCCTGATAATAATCAACACCGTCTATGTAAGCCGTGGTGCTCTCATCTACCACAATATTACAGCCCATCTTTTTAAGTTCATTGACATACATAAATCTGTTGTCAAATATTGATTCAACTACTGTTGAACAGCCGTCCGCAAGTCCGAGCGCAACCGAAATCTGAGGCTGCATATCCGTAGGAAATCCCGGATAAGGAAGTGTCTTAACCTGCGTTCTCTTAAGCCTGTCCTTAGGTCCGATTACGCGAACCCAGTCGTCGGATTCTTCAATCTTACAGCCGATTTCACGGAGTTTCGAAGAAATACTGTCAAGGTGGGTAGGGATAACATTGTTAACCACTATGTCACCGTGTGTGATGGCTGCTGCCATCATAAAAGTACCGGCCTCTATCTGATCGGGTATAACCGCATATGTACCTCCGCGAAGAGCAGGTACACCGTTAATTCTTATCTTGTCTGTACCGGCGCCGGTAATATGTCCGCCGATACCGTTTATAAAGTTTGCCACATCAACGACATGGGGCTCTTTTGCGGCACCTTCGATAACAGTTTTGCCGGGTGTTAAAACAGCCGCAAGCATAATGTTAATCGTAGCTCCGACGGAAACCTTATCCATGTACATTCTGGTTCCGCTTAAAGGGCCCTCGGTACCGTCCACAACTATTTCTGTAGCTGTAATCTTTACATCAGCTCCTAAGGCTTCAAAGCCTTTTTCATGCATATCAAGGCCTCTTCCGCCGATGTTGCATCCGCCGGGAAGCGGAACTCTGGCCTGTCTGTAACGACCGAGAAGAGCACCCGCAAAATAATATGAAGCGCGTATCTTCTTGATGTTGGGATTGTCAACCACATACTTGTCAATGGTCGAAGTATTAATCTTTAAGGTGTTGTCGTCAATATACTCAACTTTTGCACCAAGATTAACGAGAGTTTCAACCATGATGATTGTGTCGTTGACTTTCGGAACATTCTCTAATGTAATTGTCTCATCCGTAAGAATCGTAGCAGCCAGGATCGGGAGCGCAGCATTTTTGGCGCCGCTTATATCTACCGTTCCCTTAAGAGCTTCTCCTCCTCTTATTCTGTAGATTTCCATATATTTCCTCTGTATCGGAGCCAGACACGCCTTCGGCGAGTCAGGCACCTTTTTTTTGGTGCCTGACTCCGAAGGTGTCTGGCACCGTTTTATTAATTGATATAGTTAAGCGGGTTAACGGGAGTACCGTTTAAAATAATCTCAAAGTGTAAGTGCGGTCCCGTTGAAATACCCGTATTGCCGGAAAGACCGATCTTCTGTCCCTGGGCAACGCTCTGACCTGCAGATACTAGTACCTTGGAAAGGTGGGCATATCTGGTCTGAGAGCCGTCAGGATGAGTAATAAGTACCTGGTAGCCGTATCCGCCGCTCCATCCTGCAGATGAAACCGTACCACCGCTTGATGCCATAACCGTAGAACCTGTAGGAATGGCAAAGTCAACACCCTGGTGATTTCTCGATCCGATTCCGCCGGGTGAATTTCTTCTTCCGAATCCACTGGATACGGAACCGCCGGAGATGGGCTTGATGTATGTGGGAGGAACCTTGGTACCTCTCTCAACCACCTTTGCAACAGCCTCTAAAAGAATCTCTTCTTTTACGATGTTTCTGTTTACCGCATTTTCATTTTTATATGTTACATCACTGACTATCTTTCTGTAACCTGCTGAGGGCTCTGTAAGAGTAACCTGCTTGGTGGTGTACCAGTTGTCATTGTCGATGTAAATAATATCAGCTTCGTAGCTTTCCTCAACGATTTCTCTTCTGGTCCAGAGAACCGAAAGTTCGGGTTCGGGAACGGTGATTTTAAGTACCTGTCCCGCACGGATTGTGGAATTGACGTCTTTTAAGTATTCGCTGTTTAACTCAACAAGGCCTTCCATCGGAATCCCGACTTTATTCGAAATTGCAGAAAGTGTATCTCCCGCCTGAACCTCGTAAATTCTCTCAACATCCTGCAGTCCCGTAAGTATGGAAAGTGCAGTGTCAACATCCACAAGTTCCGACTTCGGAATATAAGTTTCCGCAACTTCTACTTCCTCGGAAAATCCTATATCCATTATACCCTGGGTGATATCCTTAAAATCCATATATTCAATAAGTTCGGACTCTGCTATATCCTTGCCTATCACGCTTTCAATACCGGCATTAAATGAAACCGAATCAAAATCTATATCTCTTCTTGTCAGTTTGGCTGTAAGCGTGGACATGATTCTGTCATCGTTTATTTCCGTTCTGACTTCGTATTCGTCGTTTTCGTCGTACTTATCAATTGCTCTGGTCAAAAGCTCGTTTACTTCATCTGAACTTGCCAGGTTTACGGTGGTATTGTTAACCTTAACCATATATGCTCTGGTCATGGTCTCTTTCTGATGATCCTTGAGGGTTTTGATTATTTTTGCGTATACCGCATCCTCATCATCAACCTGTTTGTATATGGATTCTTCACCGACTATCTCTTTGTGAAGATTTTCAATCATGTAAAGATCATTGTGTCCCGCTGCCAGCTGTTCTCTGGCTTCAACAAGCATCTGATTTGCTTTTTCGACGCTGTCTACGGTACCCATATCTTCGCCTAAAATCCATAAAGTAAAAGTGTTTTTACCTTCGGAAGAATAGGTGGTGAAATTCGGCAACAAAAACAAGCCTAAAACAAAAACGGATAGGCTTGTTATTATAAATGTTGCTCGGATACGTTTATAATGGTGCGTTAAGAATTTCATATTTCAACAGATAACGCCCGGATTTACTTAAAAATGTTAAATACTGCAAGTGCAGAAAGAACTAAGTTTAATGCTCCGAGAATTATCGCAATGGTAACCGCAATCTTGGTGGATTTAAGCTTTGCATAAAGTTCTCTGTTATGCTTTGTAAGTCCTTCTGTCTGGTTTTTGAATTCATCAACCACTACAGCCTGAACGTTACGGTATACCTTTACATTCTCCTTGTGTACGAAGTCGTCTGACTGTTTGAACATTTCCTGTAATGCTCTCTTGTCTTCTTCTTCCTTAATCAGACGTGCTTCTTCTTTTTGCTGCTCTTCGAAGAGTTTTCTTTCTTCCTCTTCTCTCTTGATCATTTCCTCTTCCTCGCTCGGACGGTTTATCGTCTCGATACCGGAACGGATGTATTCCAGATGATCCGCAATTTCACGGTTCTCTCTTCTGATAGCAAGTAAAGCGTTGTCGACACTGGTCTTAACGCTTGTCTTTAATTCGTCGTTTGAATTCTTAAGTTCAGCGGTTGTGTTCTTGATTTCCTCGCTGGATGAGATAATTCCCTCGATTGAGGAATTCATTGCATCTGCAGAATTCTTTAAATCATCTGCACTGCTTCTTACAAGATCCGAAGCATATCTGATATCGTCTGCGGATCCTTTGAAATCTTCGGCAATCTGCTTGATATCAGCTACAGAACCGGAAACTTCCTGCTTCATTTCGCCAACGGGTACAAGAAGTGTGTTATTGACCGACTCGTTCAATGCGCTTCCGAAATTGGAATCGAAGTTGCTTAAAGCTTCATCGATAGCTGTAATGATCTCTTCCGAAAGCTGCTTTGATACCTCTGCGTTCTCACCTTCTTCGCCTTCTGTAGGGCTGGTCTTAACTTTATTGATAGACTCGTCTACGAGTGCGTTGATTTTATCTGTAAGTTCGGAGTTTTTGTAGTTTAATTTGCGCATATCCTGAAGGATAGCTTCATACTGAGCTACCTGCTCCTGAAGACGACGCATTTCATTGGCTTCAGCCTGAGCGTTAGCCTTAATCATCTCCTGTGCGCTTAATTTCTGTGCAAGCTTATCTGTAAAATTATCCATGGATAAAACTCCTTTGCCTCAATACATTGGTTGCCCTAAATTGCATCATTCCCATTTTAACATTAAAATAGCGTTTTTACAACACGGACACGGCAATTTATTGGAGTTAAAATCATAAAATTTTTTTTATAAATTAATCAAAAATGTTCATACTTTTTTCACAGTTCAAAAATATAATATATTTAAATCATTTATTCATTGCCTGACGATTTGGTTCGTCAGCACTCCTCATTTTTAGTATTTTTAATACTTTTTATTCATTTTCTCCTGGAAAGGCCCAATCCCCGGGCCTTTCCTATTTTTTTGGGGAAAATTTCAGACAAAAAAGACCGGGCGCTTTCGCACCCGGCTATCTAAAACCCTTTCAACTATATCAATCCCATTTCCGCCTTCATTTTACGCTTGTTTGCGTACATTCTGTCGTCGGCGAGTTTAAATACGCTGTCGAGATTTTCATTTTCAATCTCGTCGAAATCTGCCATGCCTGCCGCTACCGATACTCTTTTTTCAGGCGGAATTTCGGGCTTCGAAAGTTCGACTACCGCATCCCTGAATTCCTGTAAAAGATCATCTTTTTTATCGTAGTCGTCATTTTTTACGATTGCAACGAATTCATCGCCGCCGATACGGTATACGGGCGAATGCTTGAATGTGTTACATATAAGCACACTGGAATTCTTGATATAAATATCGCCCATGCCGTGGCCGTATTCATCGTTTATCTCTTTTAGGTTGTTTAAGTCAAACATGACAACGGCAAATTTGGGAAGATCCTGTGCCAGGTAAAGTGTTCTCAAATGTGCCTTGGCATTTTCGTATGCAGTTCTGTTCTTAAGGGATGTCAGGGCATCCTTTTGCATAAGTTCGGACAGTTTGTCGTTTAATGCGGCCAGTTTCAGATTTGTTCTGTAATATGTCAGCGACTGACCGAAGCAGCTTGCATATTCCCAGTAAATCCAGTCAACAATGCCTCTCGGGCTTCTGACCATTGCGAAATATCCGACTACGAAGGATTCGATATAAAGCGGCATTATGAAATAAACTTCATTTCTGCCTTCACCGTCATACTCAGGGATCAGTTCCGATTTGCAGATAGTATAATCAGTCTTTAAAGGTTTGTTGTTTTTCTTTGCAACAACAACCTGCTGTTTATTCGAATATCTGTATTTCGGCAGTTCTTCAGGATCTTCAAGTGCAATTCTTTCAAGTGAAGGATCCATAAGAATGTAGAAACTGTCGAGGTCCGGATCGGCCGTAAAATTCAAAGTGTTCTGGAGTTTCGAAGGAAGTGTCGCAAACTTGCTGGATTCCTGGAATGCCGCACGAATACCGTAGATAATGCTCATTCTGTAATCTTCTTCATATTCTTTGCCGATGAGTCTGTGACAGTATTCTCTTCTCTTAACGTCTTCGTTGCGGGGATTCTTGCAGCCGCAGCTTTCACCGGGCTTAAATTCACCGTCAACATACTTCTCCGCAGGTACTTCCTTACCTTCTTCTATATCTTTTAAGCTCTTTGCGCAGTATTCGCCCATCAGATCGTATCTCTGGTCAATTGTAGCGATGGAAGGATAATAAATCTGACCTGACCTTGTAAAATCAAATCCGGTTACAAGCACGTCGTCGGGAATCTTAAATCCTCTGGCATCCAGAGCCATATTGGCAGAAATAGCCAGAAAATCGTTTGCAAAAATCATCGCATCGGGAAGTGACTCTCTGGTGGTGTACTTCTCTTCTATGTAATGCATGCATCTACGAACTTCCCAGTTTGAATAAAATACCTGGTCTTCGTTAAAATCGAGTCCTTTTTCTTCGGCAAATTTCTTGACCGCTTCAAGTCTGGCATTTGAGTCTCCGTTTTCCTGTGAACCTGCGAAGAATGCGATTTTACGAACGTTGTGCTCATTGTATAAATGGTCGCAGAGTTCTCTCATGGCATCGGCTGTCTTTACCAAAACGCCGTGAAATCCCGGATGGGTGTCGCCTATACAGAATGTGGGAATTCCTGCTTTTTCGCAGTCTTCGTATATCTGATCTCTGACCTGATTGGAATTAAGACCCTGAGAAAAGATAATTGCCGCATCATATTTTTCAAGTTCGGGAAGTGAATGAATGGATACTTCGCTCAGATTATGTGTTTCCGGTCTGCCGTAAGAATTGGCCGCAAGAAAAACAAACGTGTCAGTTGTATCTTTTTCAAGAGCATCATAAAAGCCGCTTAAAAAAGAAGACACGATGTCGGCACTCCATGTATTGGCAAATACCGCAACTTTTTTCTTCATAACCCCTTGCCTCCACACTAATATCAATCAAAATAACCCCTGTACTCTACTTTGAACTCAGAATCAGGGAATAGATGTTCATGTAATTCGACAAAATAATCATCCGTCATACTGGCTAAATAGTCAACCACCATTTCCTCAAAACTCTCGTCGCGGTAGTTGTTAATCCTTCTGTACGGTTTTGTGATTTCTTCGATGTATTTAAGATGATGCTTGTAGAAAAATGTATCCTCGCTGCCTGATTTGGCCTGTTTTAAGAGTTCGTCGTAAAGCTCGTCAAACATAGGATAAATTTTTCCTTTGTATACATCTTCTATTTTATCACTTAAATAAATTTTTTGGTAATTTTCTTTTTTGGCAGATGAAAATGCTTCAAAATACTCATCATCCATCTTGATGTAATCGGTACCGTAGCTGTTTTCAATGATATTTACTATCATGTTGTTAATTATCTCGGCATTTGTTTTTCCGATTACTGCCGAACCGAATTCTTTCTCCGATTCGATGAGTCCTAACTTCTTCGCATCCTGTCTGTCTTTCCCAAGATATGCGATAATATCCGAAACCCTGACAACACAGCCTTCAAGCGTTGCGGGAATAAGCGTTTTTATGTACGCACTGTCCGCATAGCTATATTTCATTTTATCGTCAAAAATCTCAAATTTATTATAGGGTTCGGGCTTATATTTTTTACATTCGAATTCGCCGTTGTGGCAGATGATTCCGTCGAGTGTCTGAAGGCTTAAATTCAAAGGGAAAATAATGCTTAAAACCCTCGCGGAATGAATGTTGTGATTAAAATGTTTTCCTGTGGATTTATAAAGAATTTCATCAAGCTTTCTCTCACCCGCATGGCCAAACGGAGTATGTCCGATATCATGTCCCAAAGCAATGGCTTCGATTAAGTCACAGTTTAAGTTTAAAACGGAACCGATGTTTCTTGCGATTCTTGCCACAAACTGAACATGTGTGGCTCTTCTTGAAACGTCATCGTTTTTACACAGCGAAAAAACCTGCGTCTTATCCATGTATCTGACATAATAAGGGCAGTGCATAATTTTTTCCGTATCTCTGACAAACGCGGGGCGCCAGAGATTGGCAATATCGTGATTGGGCTCTCTTCTTACGACATCCTCATCCTTGAAAGCATAAGGGTTTTCTCTTTTAAGAGCTCTGTCTTCACGGATTCTGTTTTGAACTTCTTCGCTAAGATTGTGATAAATCGCCATAATTTTTGACCATTTGGGGACGGTTCTTAAATGGTAAAAAAGGCCAAAACGGAACCGTCCCCGTTTGTATCATTTGTTAAGATTTTCACGAGCAACCGCAAGCATAAGCTTGATTCGATTCTCCTGGTTAACCTTTGTGGCACCGGGATCGTATTCGATATCAACCGAGTTGATTTTAGGATTTACTCTTCTGACCTTGTTCTGCATACCCTTAACCGCTACGTGGCAGGGAAGGCATCCGAAAGGCTGAACACAGATAATGTTTTCGTATCCGTGATCTGCGAGTTCGAGCATTTCTGCTGCAAGGTACCAGCCTTCACCCATGCTGTTGGTAGTATCGATGATTCCTTCTGCTCTCTTCTTTAAATCGTTAACTCTCTCGGGAGCAGTAAACATAGGCCATTTTTCAATACCGCTGATTAATAAATCCTCGATAAAGAAATAATATTTCATAACAGCTTCCATGATTAATCTCTTAATCGGATGTCCGCCGTATGTACGAAGGTCTTCAAGCGCACCGTTTGTTTTGTATGCGCCGAATCCTAAAACTGTCGGTATAAAATATTCGCAGTCCTGTTCTGTCAAGAACTCTTCGAGGTGGTTATTGCCGGGAACCGAATATTTAAGGTAAAGTTCACCGATAATGGCTACTTTTACTTTTTCAACTTTTTTAACCTTTATTTCCGAGAAGGTACGGCAGATTTCGCTGACTGTTTTCTTCATTGCGGAAACAGTGTAGCCCTTGCCTCTTGAAAAGCCTCTTCCGAGGATTTCAATCCACTCGTTTAAAAGTTCATCCGTTGCACCCTTCTTAACTTCGTAAGGTCTTACCTGATTGGAAACAAGGGTTAATGCATCGCCGTAAACAAGTGCGGCTGCCGCTGATAAAAGAGTTAAAGGCGATAAAAAGATACCGGGTGCGTATTCCATATTCCAGGTGTTCGCCGAAATAAAAGGAACATTGGGATAGCCCGCTCTCTCAAAGGCCTTACGCATAAGGTTAATATAGTTCGAGTCTCTGCATCCGCCACCCGACTGGGTGATAATCATTGCAACCTTATTCGGATCGTATTTGCCGCTTTCCATTGTTGCAAGCATCTGTCCCGTGATAAGCGAGCAGGGATAACAGATATCGTTGTGTACGTATTTTAAGCCCTTCTGGATTACATCCGGGCCTTCGTTTTCCATAATGTCAACCTTGTATCCGACTCTCTGGAATACCGGTCTTAACAATCTGAAATGAATCGGACACATCATCGGAGAAAGGATTGTATAATCCTTTTTCATCTTCTTCGTGAACATTATTTTCTTGACGAAATGAGGGCTCTGATTACTCATTGGCTTCGCCCTCCTTTCCCGATTCGATGGCCGCCATCAAACTACGAAGTCTGATCTTAACTGCACCGAGGTTCGTTACTTCGTCTATCTTAATCTGAGTATAGAGTTTTCCTCTGCACTCAAGGATTTCTCTTACCTCATCGGTTGTAAGCGCATCAAGTCCGCAGCCGAAGGATACAAGATGTACCATATAAAAGTCCGCATTGTCAGCCACATATTTTGCCGCAGAGAATAATCTCTGGTGGAAGGTCCACTGGGCAATAATATTGGTGTTGAATTTTGCAACCTTGTACGATACGCAGTCTTCGCTTATAACCGCAAATCCGAGCGCGGCAATAAGCTTGTGGATGCCGTGGTTTACTTCGGGATCCGCATGGTAAGGTCTTCCTGCAAGAAGAATGATTTTCTTGTTTTCTTCTTTGGCTCTTTTTATGATTTCATCGCCCTTTAACCTTACTTTGGAAACATATTTTCCGTATTCCGCATAAGCTGCTTTGCAGGCTTTTTTAATCTCCGATGACGTAAAAGAAGTACCGAGTCTCTTGGCGAGAATCGCATTAATCTTCTCGGGGAATTTGCTCTTTACGTGAGGTCCCACATAGTCGTTTATATAGACGATATCACCGAAGTTGACGGTATTTGCCTTGATAACTTCGGGGTAACCGGAGATAACAGCACAGTTGTAATTCTTTCTGCCCTTGTGCTCGTCGAAATGATAAGTCATGCAGGGATAAAAGATAACATCCACACCCATTTCGATGAGTGTCTGAATATGTCCATGCATCATCTTTGCAGGGAAGCAGACCGTATCCGAAGGAATGGTTCCCTGGCCTTTTATGTACATCGCTCTGTTTGAAAATCCGGATGTTTTTACGGTATATCCGAGTGACTTGAAGAATGCATACCAGAAAGGAAGCATTTCATACATATTCATCGCAAGAGGAATACCGATAACCTTTGAGCCTTCGGGCTTTTCTGATACATCGTCTGAGTATTCTTTTAGGAGCGAAAGTTTGTATTCATAGATATTTAAAGAGTCATCCTGTGCTTTCTTGGTGACGGGCTTTTCACATCTGTTACCGCCGATAAATCTTCTGCCGCCGGTGAATGTATTAACCGTTAACTGGCAGTGGTTGTTACAGCCGTTACAGGTAACCGATTTGACATCATATGAGAAGGTCTTTAATTCTTCGCTTGAAATAACACCTTCGTATTCTGCATCATGCTTATTGCCTTTTCTTCTGTAAAGTTCCTTGGCATACAAAGCTGCACCGTACGCGCCCATCATTCCTGCAATATCGGGACGAATAACGTTTACGCCCATTTCTTTTTCAAACGCACGAAGAACTGCGTTGTTTAAGAACGTACCGCCCTGAACAACTATCTTTTTGCCGAGTTCGTCTGCTGAATGAACACGGATAACTTTATAAAGAGCGTTTTTGATAACGCTTATAGACAAACCTGCGGAAATATTCTCAACCGTAACGCCCTCTTTCTGAGCCTGTTTTACAGATGAGTTCATAAATACCGTACATCTGGAACCGAGGTCCACGGGATTGTCTCCGAAAAGACCAAGGTTGGCAAATTCTTCAATGCCGTAGCCCATTGATGATGCAAATGTCTGAAGGAAAGAACCGCAGCCCGAAGAACATGCTTCGTTTAAGAAGATGTTGTCGATTGCACCGTTTCTAATCTTGAAACATTTCATATCCTGGCCGCCGATATCGATGATAAATTCAACATCGGGAAGGAAGAATTTCGCTGCAGTAAAATGTGCGACGGTTTCTACTACACCGTACTCGATATTAAGTGCGGCTTTTATCATGTCTTCACCGTAACCGGTGACTGCACTCGATGCAATATGAGCCTTCGGATAACGCTCATACATTTCTTTTAGAGACTCAACCACAACATCAATCGGTTTGCCCTGGTTGGATTCGTATCTTGAATATAAAATCTCACCCTTGTCGTTGGTAAGGATTACTTTAAGAGTGGTGGAACCGGAGTCGATACCAAGGAATGCTTCGCCCTCGTAAGGTTGACCTTCAATTCTCTCAACTCTGTCTTTCGCATGTCTTTCGACAAACTCATCGTACTCTTTTTTGTCTTTAAACAAAGGCTTAAGAGAAGAAATTCTGATGGAATCCTTCGACTTAGTAATAATATCCAAAGCAGCATTTAAATCTACTGCTTCGTTTGCATAATATGCGGCACCCATAGCCACGAAAAGAAGCGAATCTTCGGGACATGTACCTTCGCACTTTAAAGCCTTGTCAAAAGCAAGACGAAGCTCTGACATAAAGGTTAAAGGACCGCCGAGATATACAATCTTGCCCTCAATAGGATGGCCCTGCGCAAGACCTGTAATGGTCTGGTTTACGATGGCCGTATAAATACTCGCGGAAATATCTTCTTTTCTCGCACCCTGATTTAAGAGGGGCTGAATATCGGTCTTGGCGAAAACGCCGCATCTTGAAGCTATCGGATAAATCTTCTCGGCATTCTTTGCAAGCTCGTTCATTTCATCTGCGCTCACCTGCATTAAAGACGCCATCTGATCCGCGAATGCTCCCGTACCGCCGGCACAGGTTCCGTTCATTCTTACCTCAAGGTTACCGTTTAAGAAAAGAATCTTGGCGTCTTCACCGCCAAGTTCGATTACAACATCCGTGTCGGGAAGTCTCTTTGAAATCGCAACCTTTGTTGCATAAACCTCCTGAACAAAAGGAAGTCCCGCCTTTTCTGCGAGACCCATTCCTGCTGAACCGGATATTGCACAGATTACGGGCTCTTTTATATCAAACTTGTCGATAAGACCTTTTAATACTTCCTTGGTCTTTTCAGTGATAAGAGTAAAATGACGCTCGTAACTCTTGTGTATTAAATTCCCCGAATCGTCGAATACCACCGACTTAATAGTGGTGGATCCGATATCAATTCCAATTTTCACTTTAATGCCTCTTTATTACATAAATCTTTTTAGATATTTCAAATAGTGGAAGCCAATGTTGGACCACTTAAATCCGAGTGACAAAAGCACACCGTTTGTAAAGTCGTTGCTTACGGGTACGTTTCTTGAGTTCGAAGCAATCGAGCTGTAGAATGATAAAACTGCCACGTCTTTGTCGGTAATCTTTTCTTTTAGGAACTTGTCAAAGATTTCTCTCGGAACACTCTTGCACTTAAACAGCAGTTTGTTGGCCAGTTTTTCGATGGTAAACAAATGCGGGTTGTACAGATGATAAATATTGTTAATTCTGTTGTGCAAAACGAGTTTTACATATGCGTTCGCACACTCGTCAACAGCAGTGAAATCCATCGGGAATTCAGCAATTTCGGGACTATAAAGACCGGCTTTAAGAAGTCCTCTTGCTCTTCCGATGAATCCGTTGTCGTCGGCGTTTTTCTGGAACATACCGTCGGACATTCTCCAGGTAAGATTTCCTATTCTGTAAATATTTACTTTAAGTCCTTCTTCTCTTGCAAGAAGAACGGCCTCTTCTGCCTTGTATTTTGAATGAATGTATACGTTCTGAACGTACTTCTGACCGATGTCTAAGACAAACTCGTCGAATACCTTGTCGGTCTTTGGAATGGAAACAGTACCAACACCGTTAACCGATGCTGTGGATGTGTAATGTAGCACTGCTCTTGCATCCTTGCAGAAATTGATTACATTCTGTGTGCCCCATACGTTGGTTCGCTCGAAGTCTTCGTAATGACCCGCATGATGCACGTTTGCCGCCGTATGAATTACAGTGTCAACTTTTCTGACAAGAATTGAGTACTCAACATCGTTCAGTCCGAAATGCTCTGTTTCAATATCTCCTTTAACAACCTTGTAATTAAAGTACTTGTACTCCTTCGGGAAATATCTGCCGAGGGTCTGACGAAGTCTCTCTTCGTTTCTGACCAAACATACAACCTTAACTTTGTTTCTTAAAAGTTCTCTTAAAATATGCGCACCTAAGAATCCTGTCGCACCTGTCAGGAATACGCATTTATGAGCGTTTTTATATGAAACGTTTGAATTGTGAAGAATAATTGAGTTAACGTCAACCTTGTCTTCTTCATCCTCAAACTCGTTGTTTCCTGCCATGAATTTCGCAAGGGATTCAACGGTCGGATATTCATATACATCCTGAGCGTTAATTCCTAAAATAGCAGCAAGTTCGAATGCCGCAAGCGAGTCTCCGCCCAGATCGAAGAAGTCATCATAAATACCCACACGTTTTGTCAATATCTGCTCGAACGCATTGACGAGTTTTTCCTCAGCGGGATTAGTCGGAGCCACATATTTGACTTCGTTTTTCTCAAGCTGATTCTTAACCATTTCCATGAGTTCATGACGTTTGATTTTCATGGTTGTGGTCTTGGGAAACTCTCTGTGTGTAAAACTTATGAATGTAATTTTTTTATAGCCCGGAAGAGCTTCGTTTATCTTCTTTATGGCTGTTTCGATGGCTTTCTTTTTCTCTTTGTCACCGGGGTTTGCGGGAAGGACGAGTGCACAGAGTCTGCCCTTATCTCCATAGACAAATACGTCTTTAACTCCGTCGATAACCATTATCTTTTCTTCGAGTTCTTCGGGATAAATATTCTTGCCGTTATCAAGAATAATAACGTTTTTGCTTCTACCTGTTATAAAGAGATATCCGTCCTCGTCAAAGTAACCGAGGTCGCCTGTATAAAACCATCCGTCTTTTAAGACTTCCTTTGTGGCTTCTTCATTCTTGTAATAGCCAAGCATGACATTATCACCCTTAACCGCTATCTCGCAGTCAACGGTTTTAACTTCGCAGTAATAAGGCTTTCCGACGGAACCGATTTTATTTGCCGTAGGTGAGTTCGCACATACAAGCGGAGCACATTCCGTAAGTCCGTATCCCTGGAAAACATTGATTCCAAAAAGTGCAAAACATTCGCAGATTTCAGGACGAAGCGCAGCGCCTCCGACTACGATATTGGTAAGGTTTCCGCCAAATTTGTCTAAAAGAGATTTATAGATTGAACGACGAACATCCATACCGAGAGAGCCGGCAACTTTTACTATTCTCTTGCCGCTGTTTATCTTTCTGGCGGTCTTTGAATCGGACATTGCGTCTTTTATTTTTTTGTACAAAGCTTCCGCAATCGCAGGAACTATTAACATAACCGAAGGCTTGAAAACATTGATGTTTGCAGCAATATTTTCAATGCTGTCGTTAATGCATATGGTCGCACCGTAACATAAAATACCGAGGTTATCTACGGTAAGTTCAAATGTATGATGAACGGGAAGTACACTTAAAACAACCTTCGGTCCCGAAACATTTGATGCAAAATCAAGGCGGTGTATTTCTTTTAGGTTTGCAACAATATTTGTCTGGGAAATCATGACTCCCTTGCTGACTCCGGTAGTGCCCGAGGTAAAAAGAATTTCGCATTCTTTTGAAGGGTCGGTTTCGGGCATTTCGACTTCTTTGGTCTTTAAAAATCCCCGGAATTCTTCTCCTAAAAGACAGTGAACCTTTTTAACTTTTTTGATGTTCTTTTTAGCCTCTAAAGCGGTCTCTTCAAATTCTTCGTCGTATAGAATAACATCCACATCTCCCGCTTCGAAAAGATACAGCATTTCTTTTTTAAGAAGCATCTTGTCAATCGGTACGACTACGTTTCCGCTTATGATGACAGCAAGAAAAGACACAATCCATTCATAGCTTGTGCCGCCTAAAATTGCTATATGTTTTGATTTGTAATTGCTGCCAATAAAAGATGATGCGAGTGCATATACATCGTTTCTTAATTCTTTGTATGTCCTGTCTGTAATAACTTCATCCCTGAAGAAACGATATGCAATGTTGTCTGAATATTTCTCGTAAATCTCGTCTGTAAATTCTTTTATCGTGTTGAAATTATCACTCATATATATCCACTCTTCTTATGTTCGAATAGTAATTACAAAGGAAGATTGAAAACCTTCGCAAAATTGTCGTAGAGAATCTTTTCTCTAACATCGTCGGAAAGATTTAATTTCATAAATCTGTCAAACTCTTTCTTCGGATTCCACATCGGGAAATCGCTTCCGAAGAAGAATCTCTCGGGTCCGAAGTGATCTATAAATCTTTCCGCCGTAGCGTTGTCAATCATAAACAAAGAGCTTGATGTGTCGTAATAAACGTTATCAAGTTTAGGATTGTGAAATGAATCCTTCCATCTTCTGTATCCGCCGAAATGCGCACCGATAACGGTAAGTTCAGGGAAGGTTTTTGCAACCTTTACCATCTTTTCGGGAGCGGAGAAATCATATCTGTCATCGCCCATATGGAAAAGTACTGCAAGGCCCTCATCAGCCATTGCTTTGTAAATCGGAAACATCTTCGGATCGTCGATATCGTAGCGCTGCATATCGTTGTGATATTTAACGCCGCGAAGACCCAGCTCCTTTACACGCGCAAGCTCCTCTTTGTAGTTTTCGTAATCCTTGTGCATGGATGCAAAACCTATAAGGTTGGGATGTTTTGCAACTTCACCCGCAATAAAATTGTTTATACTTTCAACCTGAAGAGGTGAAAGTGCAGAGGAACAGACCAAAGTATAGCTTGTTCCGAGTTCTTCCTCACATTTTAAAAGGCTGTCAACCGAAGCATCCGAGCTCATCGATATTCCGTAGAACTCTCCTATCGATTCAGAAGCCTTAAAAGCAATTTTGCTTGGAAAAATATGCGCATGCGCATCAATTATTCTCATTTTCATTTTCCTCATTTTTTTCTTCAGTTTTTTCTTCAGCTTTTTTCTTGCCGAAAAGAAGGTCGAAGTCTTTTTCCTTATAGACAAAAATCATCGAGAAAATCATCAGTGCAAAACCAACGGTAATAAAGCTGTCCGCTATGTTAAATACCGGGAAGTTGATGATTTCAACATAAATCATGTCAACAACATATCCGTGGAAAAGCTTTTCACCGTTGAATATTCTGTCTATAAGATTGCCGATAGCTCCGCCGCATAAGCAGAGCAGGCAGATTCTAGCAATAATAAACTTCTTTTCAAAAGGAAGTTTGTAATAAAAATATACGAGTGCAGCCAGAACAAGGGGCGTGAGAATGATAAACAAAACCTGCTTGTTTTGAAGCATTCCCCAAGCCATGCCTTCGTTTCTGACAAAGTATATTCTTAAAACTTTATTGATGATATAAAATCCGTCCGTACCTTTTACATAAAGGAGTGTAAGGTGTTTGGTCCACTGGTCCAAAAGTACTATTCCGAGAACGGCCAGTATCGGGATTATATATTTTTCAAGTGCTTTTTTCATGTGTAAATCCTATAAAATGTTAATTCCGTTTTCGGCTGCGATTTCATATACTTCCTCAGGCCAGATTGAAGACTGAACTTCGCCGATATGTGCACGCTGTAAGAAGAACATGCAGATTCTCGACTGTCCGATACCACCGCCGATGGTGTAAGGAAGTTTCTTCTCTAAGATTGCTTTCTGGAAAGGCAATTCCATTCTCTCTTCGCAGTTTTTCTTCTTTAACTGGTAAACAAGTGAATCCTCATCTACTCTGATACCCATTGAAGAAATTTCAAAAGCACTGCCGAGGATGGGATAATAAACCAAAATATCACCGTTTAATTTCCAGTCATCATAGTCGGGAGCTCTGCCGTCGTGAGGCTCGCCCGAAGCAAGATCGTCACCGATCTGCATAAGAAATACGGCACCCTTTTCCTTGGTGATAAGATTCTCTCTTTCCTTGGGAGTCTTGTCGGGATACATGTTTTCAAGTTCCTGTGTTGTAATGAAAAAGATTTCATTGGGAAGGAACGGATCCATGAAATGATATTTTCCGCAGATATAAAACTCAGTCTGCTTGATGGCCATATAAATTCTGAAGACTGTTTCTTTTAGGGTGTCGAAATTTCTTTCGTCCTTATCTATTATTTTTTCCCAGTCCCACTGATCGACATAGATTGAATGAAGGTTGTCCGTATCTTCATCTCTTCTGATGGCGGTCATATCGGTATAAAGGCCTTCGCCCTTTTTAAATCCGTACTCGTGAAGAGCCATTCTTTTCCATTTTGCAAGAGAATGAACGATTTCAACCTCTGCGTCGTCATGCTCTCTGATGCCAAACTTAACAGGTCTCTCAACACCGTTTAAGTTGTCGTTTAAACCTGATGATGGCCATACGAAAAGGGGCGCCGATACTCTGGTCAAATTGAGTGCATCGGATAATGCTCTTTCAAAATAGTCCTTTACTTCCTTGATTGCTACTTCTGTTTCTTTGATGCTCTGAGGGGATCTGTATCCCTTCGGTACATAAATGTGTTCCATTTTCTCCACTCTCGTCTTTCATTTTTATATATCGGGCGAATTCACATAATCCGCTCATTTTAAACTGCATAACTAATATATTATATACTAAAATGCCACCTATTTCAATTACAGCCGTTAATCCGTGATGATGCAGCGCATATCCCTTATAAACTTTTCTGCGGTTTCAAGGAGCTTTTCCTCATCTCTCTCGGGCAGTCCGCACATCTTGTAACTTATCTCAAATCCGGGTGTTGTGCCGTTTATGAAGCGTATTTTAGGATATGATTTTATGAAATCAACCAGCTTGTCGGGATCAACCTTGGCCTGCGGATACAAATCGACTCTTATCTTTCCTTCCGACCCTCTGACCAAAGTTACGTATTCTTCCCTGGCCGTACTCTTTAAAAGAGCCAGTCTTAAAAGATAATCCGCCTGCTTGGGTACTTTGCCGAATCGGTCGGTTAATTCCTCAATCATTTCATCATAGTCAACCTTGCCGTTTATCGAAGCTATTCTCTGGTACATAATGAGTTTTTCGTTCTCATTTATGATGTATTCGGGAGGCATGTAAGCATCGATGTTTAAGTCAATTCTCGTGTTGTAATTGTCAATTACCTCTTCGCCCTTGGCTTCGATAATAGCATCGTTTAACATCTTGCAGTAGAGCTCGTAACCGACGGCTTCCATATGCCCCGACTGCTTATATCCTAAAAGATTGCCGGCCCCTCTTATCTCAAGGTCCCTCATACTTATCTTAAAGCCGGATCCTAAATCTGTGAATTCGCGAATCGCTTCAAGACGCTTTTGAGCAATTTCACTGACTACCTTGTTCTGCTGATACATTAAGAATGCATATGCGCTTCTGTTGCTTCGACCGACTCTTCCTCGAAGCTGATAAAGCTGTGCTAGACCGAATCTGTCTGCATTGTCAATTATGATTGTATTTACATTCGGAATATCAAGACCGGTTTCGATGATGGTAGTTGAAATAAGTACGTCAATTTCTCCGCGCACAAATTCATACATAATATCCTCGAGTTCTTTTTCGTTCATCTGACCGTGGGCAAAACGCACTCTGGCATTAGGTACCAGCTTGCTGATTGCCTCTGCTTCAAGATCGATGTCTCTGACGATATTATGCACGAAGTAAACCTGTCCGCCTCTTGATATTTCGCGGTTTATTGCTTCTCTTATAAATTCCTCGTTATACTCGAGGATAAATGTCTGTATCGGCAGTCTGTCAACAGGCGCTTCTTCAAGAAGCGACATGTCTCTGATGCCTGTCAGGCTCATGTGAAGAGTTCTCGGAATAGGTGTCGCGGATAAGGTTAATACATCCACGTCTTTTCTTAATTTCTTAATCTTTTCCTTGTGTCCTACGCCGAATCTCTGCTCTTCATCGATGATAAGGAGACCGAGATTTTTTATCTCCACATCCTTTGATAAAAGTCTGTGTGTGCCGATTACGATATCAACCTGGCCTTCTTTCATTCTTTTTACGGTCGCACGCTGCTGTGCGGGACTTCTGAAACGACATAAAAGTTCTATCGAAATCGGATAGTTTTTCATTCTTTCCTTGAAGGTATTGTAATGCTGGTCGGCCAGAATCGTGGTCGGTACGAGGTAAACAACCTGCTTTCCGCCCATAACCGCTTTGAATGCCGCACGTATTGCAACTTCGGTCTTTCCGAAGCCTACGTCGCCGCAGATAAGACGGTCCATGACCTTACCCGTTTCCATATCGTCCTTAACCGCATTGATTGCATCCATCTGGTCTGCGGTTTCCTCATACGGAAACATCTCTTCGAATTCTTTCTGCCAAAGTGAATCCTTCTCGTAAATATGACCTTTGAGCTTTTGTCTTTCGGCATAAAGTTCAACAAGTTCTCTTGCTGTTTCTTCAACACCCTCTTTAACTTTTGCCTTGGTTGCAACCCATTCCTTACCGCTTAATCTGTTAAGTCTCGGCGTCGCGCCCTCGGAGGATGAATACTTGCCTATGATATCAAATGAGGTTGCGGGAACATAGAGATTATCTCCCTTTGCATACTCAACCTTCATATAGTCTTTGGTGATTCTGTCCTGACTGATTTTTTCGATACCGCGGTAAATACCGATACCGTATTCCTCATGTACGACAAAGTCACCGACTTTAAGTTCGTTATAATCAAATATCTTTAATCCGGAATATTTTTTGCCTCTTCTTTTCTTTCTTTCCCTGCCGAAAATATCCGAATCGGAAAGCATCGCAAACTTAAGGTTTCTGTAAACAAAACCTTTTTTTAGCGTGCCTGCAAAGGTCATTATTTCGCCTTTGTTTAATACTCTTTCCCTGTTGTCCGAATAAAACGCCGCTATGCCTTCTCTTGAAATATCATCCGCGATTCTTCGCGCTCTTGTTTTTGATGCGCTGAATACCATTACGCGGTAGCCTTCGCGATGATATCTTTCGAGGTCTTTTATGAGCTCTGTTATGGCTCCGTTATAGCTCGGAACGCTGACGGTATTAAAGTTTACCGCATAATCGCCTTTTCCGGGTTCATCGTCAAAGCTCGCGAGTTTTACGCAAGGGAAAGACAGGAACTGCTTTTTGACATCTTCGTATTTTTGAAGAAGTTTAAGCTGTCCCGGAAGCGCATAGCCCATTTCGACTCTGTGTTTAAAGCTGTCGATAAACTCCGCTTCGCTCTCCTCGCCCTTTTTATCGACTTTCTTCGGTTCATCAATGCAAATGATGGTTTTTCTGTCTTTAAAAAGGCTTAAAAAGCCGGACGCTGCGGGATAAAAGTATTTGATATATCCGTCGAGATTGACCTTATTTACAAACTGGGAAACCTTTAAATCAAACTCTTCTCTTTCGAATTTAACTCTTGCGGCTTCCTCTGTTTTAAAAGCATCTCTTAATTTCTTTTCGTGATCCTTGGATTCCTTTGTAATCTTTTTTAAACCGTCTCTGAAAACATTTTCATCGATTACATTTTCGGTCGCAGGATAGAAGGTTACGCTTTTTACTTTTTCGATTGAACGCTGTGACTGCGCATCAAAAAATCTGATGGAATCGACTTCGTCGCCCCAAAATTCAATACGCACGGGATTGTCCATGGTAAGATCGAAAATATCTAAAATACCGCCCTGAATACGCATCTGTCCGGGCGTTTCGACGATATCGGACATTTCATATCCCATATGGATTAGTTTGTATCTTAAAGCCTCAAGCTCGCAGATTTGTCTGACACTGATTGAAACTATATTCTCGTTAAAAACTTCTGGCGGAACTACGGGCGTCATCAATGCATCGATTGTGGTAACTACCGTAAGCTTGTCATTTTCCCTGAAATTTCTAAGTGTACGAAGTCTCTCCTGCGCTATCTGATTGCCGCAGATGTCGGCCTGATAAAAGCAGATATCCTTGCCCTTAAAATATACGACATCTTTATCGTACATACGGCTCTCTTCAAGAATTTCGTTTGCTCTTATATCGTCGTAGGTAATGATAAAACGTACGTCAAAAGAAGCGCCGAATGCGTGGGACAGGTGTATCTTCTGCGAGTCCGTCGTAGCCGGCACATAAACCGATTTCTTATTCTTTAAGACTTCATGTGCTTTTGAAAACTCTTTGTTTTCATAAAGCGGTGCGTAAAAAACTTCCATGTATTTCTATCTGTAATTATTCTTCGGGTTTGTTTTCGTCTGAATTCTCGGCGCTTTCTTTTGCTTCAGCCTCTTCCTTTGCAGGCTTTTCTTTTTTAGGCTTTTTATTGTAAATATTCATGGCCCGCTCGATATCGCCGCCAAGCATCATTACCGTTGCCTCTGCAGCCTTCGTAAAGGACTCTTTCATAACTTCGGAATCATCTTTGTTAAAATGTCCGAGCACATGATTTACAAGGTCCATCTCGGGGATTTTGTCTCCGACACCGACCTTAATTCTTAAAAACACCTGAGTACCGAGATGTGAGATAAGACTCTTAATACCGTTATGTCCGCCGGCAGAGCCTTTATCCCTTATTCGAAGCGTTCCTACGGGCAACGATATATCATCATAAAGCACGATTAATTCACTCTCGGGATCAACCTTGTAGTAATCCGTTATCTCCCTTACAGCCTCGCCCGAATTGTTCATATAGGTCTGAGGCTTTACAAGAATTACCTTCTGCCCCTCTATATATCCTTTTCCGACCAGAGCTTTATGCTCGGCTTCTCTGATGCTAATATTATATTTGTTTGCAAGCACATCAATGCTGTTAAAACCTGCATTGTGCCTGGTGTTCTCATATTCTTTTCCGGGATTTCCGAGTCCGACTATAATAAACATTTTCAATACCTCATATAATTAACTCAAACACTTTATTATATCATATTTTCGCCGTTTTTTCAGATAAATATAAAAAAGGTGTGTGTCCCACACCTTTTCTTAATAATTTTACTCCTGCTGTTCTTTTGCGATACTTCTTAGGATTTTACTGCAATTGTTCCAAAATTTTGTTAGCTTTTTTAATCTGATAAAAGAAACAGATGTAATAAACTATCGCTCCCGCAAAAAACGGAATCGTAATCGACCAGAACATATCCAGATATGCCGTCGGCGCATTACTTGATAAAAGACCGTGTATCCAGATACATAAGAAAACTATGCCTACCGTTACAATATACTGACCTGCAAACACCAAAAGGAACGGAAACTTCTGAAGGTAATAATGCGCGGAAAGAATCAGTGTTATTAATACCGAAAAAGCAAGGATTGTAAAGATATTATCCGTATAATACCTGTCTGTAAAATTACACAATTTCTCAGCCAAAAGTTTTCCGCATGTAATCAGGGTAAAGAAAATACAAACAATCGATATGAAGTTCTTTTTATTTATCAGTTTCACTTCGTTTTCCTCCCCTGAAGTTTATTTAGTCTTTCGTAAAATTCGTTTTTATAACTTCTGTTCATAATGAGTTTTTCATCATTCTTTAAGAAAATGATAACCCTCATATTGATGTCGCCCTGAAGTTTTTTAATCTTGTATATATTCACGACGGTTGATTTGCTGATTCGCGCAAAGCCTATGTTTGAATACTCTTCAAGAATATCTCTTAGTGCCTCTTTTATCTCGACACACATATCTTTGGTGTATGCAAAAGTTTTCCTGTCCACCGTTTCAATATAAAAGATATCTGTTAGGGCAACGGTCACTTTTTTATCTTCAAATGTTCCTTCGATATATCGAAGAGTATCTCTTAATCTGTCAAGAACCGCACTCGTCTCTTCGTCAATCGTATCGTAATGAAGTTCAAGATAATTCTCTTCGAGATTTTCTTCTTTGGTCTTAATTAATTTCATGTGATTCCTTATAAAATAAACATTATGCAGAGTATTACATAAGACAGTTTAACATTTCTGTTACTTAAAAGATACGCACTGCCGAAAATAAATCCGCCGACCGCCGTATACAGTCCCGCGAAAAGCGAGCCCTTGGTTAACCAGTGTCCGAGGCCCCAGGTAAGTGCTACAAGAATTCCACCGAAAGGAATCTTGTTGTTTTTAAACCATTTTTCAAATGCCGTCTGTCCAAAGATTATTATAAGCAAAACGAGCATAACTTCAAAGAGATAATAGATATATTGAAATACAAAAAGTAAAGGTCCGCGACTGTGAAACTCAGCCAAAACCTTGCTTCCGTTCCAGTCAATCCAAGTGGATACAAGACATAGAATAATGCCGACAATGATTAAAATCCACTGCCAAATTTTAATCTTGTTTTCTTTGTTAAAAAACGATGCATTTTTTATATTTCCTAAAAGATCAAGACCTGATTTCTTCCTGCACTCTTTTACTACCAAAAGTGCTCCGAGTCCCCATGCAATGCAGGTAACAACCCAGTGAACAATCATCTGCCATGTATTAAAATCATTAACTCCCCTTTTGTATAAAAGAGGTTCGATTACAAATCCCCAGAGAAGTTCAAATCCTATTACTCCGAATACTTCAAGACCATAGATTAAAAATCTGAAGCCTTCCATAAATCTTCCTGTTTTCTTTTCATTCGTGTTTTTCATCATAAAATATCCTTTCGCTTTTCTTTATGAGCACACGATATCCCAAAAAGAAACTCAAAACAATAAACCCTGTGCTAAGTTGCGTCACACTATGTCTAAGTTGCAATTTGGCAACGAAAAAGAGAGCCTTTCGGCTCCCTTTTCCTGATATATTAATCCCCTCTACATTTCAGAGTTCATCATTCTTCAGGCATATTTTCGTAAGCAGTCAAAACTTCTGTCTGAATGTAATTTCTGGTTTCCGTTTTAATCGGATGAGCGATGTCTCTGTAACCCTCGTCGCCGGCTTTTCTTGAAGGCATTGCTGCAAACAGTCCTTTTTCGCCTTCGATGATCTTGATGTCGTGTACTACGAACTCGTCATCGAAAGTGATGCTCGCAACTCCTTTAAGTTTTCCACCGTCAGTCATTTTACGAACTCTCACATCTGTAATCTTCATAATTATCCCCCTCCCTAAGTAGTTCGTTTTAAATCGAGTATCTGTCGTTTTGCTCTATCAATATTTTAATCTCGCCCTCTCCGACATAATTGGAATTGGCTCTGATAGTATCCCGACTTTCAACAATACAGTTTTCAAGATAAGTATTGTCTCCAATATATACATCGTTCAAAATGATGGAATTCTTAACCACACAATTGTTACCAACGAAAACATTTTTGAAAATTAATGAATTTTCTACCGTTCCGTTGATGATGCTACCACTGGAAACGAGACTATTTTTTACCTTGGCACCCACATTGTATTTAGCGGGAGGCAGGTCATCGACTTTCGAATACACATCAGGATATTCTCTGAAGAAGTAGTTTCTGACGTCTTTCTTTAAGAAATCCATGTTCGTTTCGTAATAATCCTCGACGCTGGCGATGTTTCTCCAGTAACTATCGAGTTTGAAACCGAATATTCTCTTCATATTCTTGTAACGGATAAGAATATCGGCTACAAAATCGTATCTTCCCTCTTCGTTGGCTTTTTCGATAAGCTCAATCAGAAGTCTTCTTCTGATTACGTAAATACCGCAGGATACGATATTTGACTTAGCCACGATGGGTTTTTCTTCAAATTCTTCGATACGGTTCTCTTCGTTCATTTTAAGAACACCGTATCTGTCAACGTTTTCGCCCTCGGGCATTTCTTTTACAACAACCGTAATATCGGACTTTTTGTCGATATGATATTCAAGAAGTTTGTTGTAATCGAGTTTATAAACGCAGTCGCCTGATGCAATTACTACATAAGGCTCATGACTCATTTTTAAGAATTCGAGATTCTGGTAAATAGCATCTGCTGTACCTCTGTACCAGTTGCTGTTTTCACTGGTTTCAATAGGTGTGAAAACATACAGGCCGCCCTGTTTTCTACCGAAATCCCACCATTTGGATGAGCTTAAATGTTCGTTAAGGCTTCTTGCGTTATACTGTGTGAGTACTGCTACTTTCTGAATATGCGAATTTGACATATTACTTAATGCAAAGTCGATACTTCTGTAGCTTCCGGCGATGGGCATAGCCGAAATGGCACGTTTCTGTGCAA
>JAEEGK010006277.1_pt1 | contig 28643 bp, 22 predicted proteins | sample 8958771 | NCBI WGS metagenome assembly JAEEGK01 (sample SAMN16246547, study PRJNA631951) | gut metagenome | biome: gut microbiome; feature: rumen; material: SC-attached | host: Bos | place: Iran: Karaj | collected 2018-10 | reverse complement strand
CAAGCGCAATATGTGAAGGTGGGCGGCAAGAGCATCACCGACCTCGTGCTGATGCCCTTGGACGAGCTGAAAGCCTTCTTCGACCACCTCAAACTCGACGAGACCGACAGCAAAATAGCCTCTCGCCTACTCGTGGAAATCAACAACCGCCTGGATTTCATCATCGAGGTGGGCTTGGGTTACCTGACCCTGAACCGTCTCTCCAACACGCTCTCGGGCGGCGAGTCGCAGCGTATCAACCTTGCGACTTCATTGGGCAGCAGTCTGGTCGGCTCCACCTATATCTTGGACGAGCCCAGCATCGGCCTCCATTCCCGCGACACCGAGCAACTCATCAAAGTGCTGAAACGCCTGCGTGACATCGGCAACACCGTCATCGTAGTGGAACACGACGAGGAGATCATCCGTGCCGCCGACTACATCATCGACATCGGGCCAATGGCGGGTGCCTTTGGCGGCGAAGTCGTGTTCGAGGGCGAGATCAAGGACCTCGTCCATTGCGAGAAGAGCCTCACCACGCAATACCTCACAGGCAAGATGAGTATCCCCGTGCCCACCCGCCGACGCAAGAGCGCCAACGCCATCGTCATCAAGGGCGCGACGCAGAACAACCTCAAGAACCTCACCGTGCGTTTCCCGCTCAACATGATGACCGTCATCACGGGCGTAAGCGGCTCTGGCAAATCGACTTTGGTGAAGGATGTGCTCTACCCCGCCATGAAACGGCAGCTGGGCGAGAACGCCGAGAAATGCGGTAGTTACGGTGCCTTGGAAGGCGACCTGCGCCTCATCCAGGCCGTCGAGTTCATCGACCAGAATCCCATCGGCAAGTCATCGCGCTCCAACCCAGCCACTTACCTTAAGGCCTACGACGAGATACGAACGCTGTTCTCCGAGCAGAAATTAGCCAAGCTGCGTGGCATCAAGCCTGCGTTCTTCTCGTTTAACGTGCCGGGCGGTCGCTGCGAGGAATGTGAGGGCGAGGGCGTGCAAAAGATCGAGATGCAGTTCATGGCCGACGTTTATCTGCCTTGCGAGGCCTGCCACGGCACGCGCTTCAAGGAAGAGGTCTTGGAAATCAAATACGACGGCAAGCACATCTCCGACATCCTCAACATGAGCATCGAGGAGGCCATCGACTTCTTCGAGCACTCATCCGAGCGGCAGACACCTATCGTCGGGCGCATCGTCAACCGCTTGAAGCCTTTGCAGGAAGTCGGTTTGGGTTATCTGAAACTCGGGCAGTCGTCGAGTTCGCTCTCGGGCGGCGAGGCGCAGCGCGTGAAGTTGGCCTATTTCCTCATCAAGGGACAGGTGGAGAAGCCCACGCTCTTCATCTTCGACGAGCCGACCACGGGCCTGCACTTCCACGACGTGAACAAGCTGTTGGAGTCGTTCAACGCCCTGATTGCCAATGGCCACAGTGTCATCATCATCGAACACAACATGGATGTCATCAAGTCGGCGGACTGGGTCATCGACCTGGGTCCAGAGAGCGGCAACAAGGGTGGTGAAATCGTCTTTGAAGGCACGCCAGAGGACTTGGTGAAGTGCAAGGCATCATATACAGGTAAAGCGTTGAAAAGCAAGTTGTAATTATGCCACAAAACCGACAAAACATACAAAACCATCATCTGGCGTGAGCGGCTGCGCAACCGCGTCGCCGCCGGAAAGCCGCCGTTCCGAATCAAGTTCGGAATGATGGGCTGGCTTTCCACAACCAAGCAAAAAAGTTTTGTCAAGTTTTGAAAGTTTTGTGATTAAAAACAAGAAAATGAAACCATCAGAGATAAACCAACCCTTGAGTGAGCGGCAGCAGAAGGTAGTGGACACCCTGCTTAGTCTCGGCATCGACTTCGACATCAAGTTCCACCCGCCTTTAGGCTCCATCGAGGAGTCGTTGGCCTACTGGGGCAAGTTTGAGGCCACGCACTGCAAGAACTTGTTTTTCAGGAACCACAAGGGCAACAAGCACTACCTCGTTGTCTTCGAGTGCATGCACCAGATGGACATCCACGACCTCGAGCAGCGACTGCACCAAGGCAAACTCACTTTCGCCTCGGAGGCCCGCATGGAGAAATACCTCGGCCTGAAGCCCGGTAGCGTCTCCCCCTTCGGTCTCATCAACGACGAGAACCACGAGGTGCACCTCTTCATCGACAAGAACCTATTGAATGCCCCTCGCCTGAGCTTCCATCCCAATGATAATACAGGGACGATTATCATTAGTCAGGAGGACTTTATTAAGTTCCTTGATGCTATGGGGAACACATACGAATTTATTGAACTATACGACTAAACGAATGTGCGTTTGGTTATTTGGCGTGATTTCGTTTGGTTATTTGGCGCACGACCTGTTGGATTACCATATAAATAAACACAGGTACCACCATTATCTAAAGCAAAGCTTTATTAAGTTTCTTGGCACTATGGGGACTTCTTATGAGTTTGTGGAGTTGTATGATTGAAATATTTTACATTTTTTGACCACATTCAGAATAATTGTATATCTTTACCGCGTTCAGCTCATTAAAACATTATTTGTGTGCTGTTGAACATCCTAGTGTTAATCTTGTAGGTCAGAATGGAAGTAAAAGTCGTCTAGATTATCCATATAAAACTGACAACTACCATTTTATTCATTCTAATTGCTTTATTGCAATTAATAAACAAATGTAGTATGACAAATAATAGAGAACTTGCTCAACTTGTATGGGCAAAAGGAGAAAAAGTTTCTGGGAGGAACGAAAGAGATTGGCGTTTTGATAATTGTGGTGCCTTAATTTGTTTTGCCGATTATGGTAAACATTCAGAATATGGTTGGGAAATTGACCATATTATTCCAAAAGCTAAAGGTGGTAACGATGACATTTCTAATTTACAGCCACTACAATGGGAGAATAATCGCACAAAGAGCGATGGATTAGAAGTTCCTAGGATTGTTGCCTACCATGGGCGAAATGTCAAAAAACGGCATTTAAACTTTTTGTTTGAATGAGATTTTGTCCGAAGAAAGACTGGTTTTCCCCAGTCTTTCTTTTTCGATTGATAGACAAATGTATTAGTAGACTTTTATGTAAACAACATATGGCGAAAGCGTTTTCACAAGTTTAGATAGATCTTTCTTTGTGGTGTCTATGCCAATTTGAACCTTAATATTGATTGGAGCAGAATCAATAAGATTCAGCAAATATGAGCTTTTAATTGCATATCCAACATTTTCTGCATTTTGTACTCCAGCATTTGTTATACCAATAAGATTACCGTTTTTATCAAAGAGTGCTCCGCCACTATTCCCAGGTTGAATAGGCGCAGATATCTGATAAGTAACAATATCACCATCATAACCCGATTTTGAACTTATAATACCATCCGTAACCTTAATTTCTTCTCCCAGCACATTTGTCATTGGATATCCCATGGTAAACACCGAGGTACCGACATCCACCACATTTTGTGTTATTTTAAAAGGAGGTGGTGCAATACCATCATATTTTTCATCTTTTATTGAGAGTAGAGCAAGATCGTTTGTTTTGTCAACACACAAAACCCGCACACCGAAAGTCTTTTGTTCCCCGTTTATATTTTGAACTATCTCAACCTTTTTTGCACCATCTATTACATGATTATTGGTGACTATAATACCATCTGCAATCATAATTCCGCTACCCGTAGCAGATATACCATTATTATCAAGATCTATCGTTTCATTTTCAGAAGAAGGAAATACTTTAATAAATATATCACTTTCATTTGAATTTTTTGCAACAGATAATTTTCTACCTTCACGAAATGCTAATACATTATCATGTTCATTATCAATATAAGTGTATCCCTCAATTACTTGTGTCTTATATCTGTAATAAACAGTTGCATCATAAACACTATTCTCAATATGGTTCAATTCAAAAATCACATCGCCTTTTTTTGTATACCAATCTTGGAATAAAGCAATCCCGTAATATACACCATTCTCTTTAATAACTGCTATTTTGGAAATTGCTAGACTTTTGTCAAAGCTTTTATAAACGCCTTCAATTGGTGAAATCTGTTTTGAGGTCAAATATGAACAAATGCTATCCTCGCTCCATGATGAAATAGAGAGTTTGGGTTGGTCTTTTGTTATCGACCAAGGTTGAAAATGATAATTATGGTTTTCTAAATTTTTAAAAGCATTACCAACTGTCTTCGTGATTCGCTTTTCTTCCGAATATGAATCGTATCTGTCACCATACAGATTAAGAAGGGCGGCTTGTCCAAAAGAATCACTCAAACAGATCCAGATATCCCCTGTGCTGGGAATTCCCCACGCCCAATAACAATATAAAACATACCTTTTCTCATCATCAACGTCATTTGAGCTTTGTAATACAATAAAACCCATTTCGGAAAACCGTCGTTCTATTTCTTTTCGTGTAGCTTCATAGAAATCATTCACGGCATTTCGTGTTGTTCTATCTAAATCAATGTCTGGAAGATTTCTATGAACAATCACATATTTGTATTTGTTTAAATCTTGTGCTGACACTGGTGCTATTACCATAAAAGCAAATAGTAAAGTCAAAAAGATCATATATTTTTTCATAGCAATGATACCCTTATTCGTAATCGGGCGCAACTTTTTATTTCGCCTACTCTTTGGTGCAGTTTTCGGCTTCCCTGCTAATGGATTTATTTAGAAGCATTCCCCTATTCAGCAAAAAAAGCGCGGCACATTTCCCTATCCACACTTCAGAGGCTCTGCAAAGCCTGTGTCAATTGATAAGTCAACGTCCGCGCAAAACGCAGACGTTTGCTGACTTATTCGTAATTGACACTTTATTTTGAAATTTGCAGATTTCTGAAGCCGTGCCGAACAAATAGCAAACTAGATTATAACTATGTTAGTTTATTTCTATCTTTTTGTATTTCAATATTTTAATTTCAACAATTTGTTTTTATTCTCTTGATTTCATCCGCAAATATACAATTTTTTTAATCTATGTCACTTTCAATTATATTCCAAACCAGTAACAATTTGTTTCATGTTGGATTTCTCACCGTTTTCAACCCGTGACAGATTGTCACAGGTTCATTTTCTTCCATTTTCAGATGGTTACAACTTGTAACCTACTAATACCAAGAAGTTTTCCAAATGGTTACAATTTGTAACCGATTCATTTTAATTAAGTTTTTAACTGGTGACGATTTGTCACCAATTGTTTATCGTATTGTTTTCAACACGTTACATTTTGTAACGATTTCAGCCAGTATCAATTTGTTACCAACTGACAACAATTTGTAGTCGGTTCAATTCCATTTTTTATATAACTTTGCACAAGAAAATCAATCTTTAAATCTTTGAATTTTAAATCTTAAATCCATGAATAACTCAGAAAAAATCAAACAAGCCGCTGAAATCCTCTCCAAGGCGAAGAACATCGTGGGCTTCACCGGCGCAGGCACTTCGGCCGAGAGCGGCATCCCGCCTTTCCGTGGCGAGGGCGGCATCTGGAATCAGTACGACCCTAACTCACTCGACATCGACTTCTATTACCGCCATACCAAGGAGTCGTGGAAGATCATCCGCGAGGTGTTCTATAACTTTTTCAGCAACAAGGACATCAAGCCCAATCCCGGACACCTTGTCCTGGCTAAATGGGAGAAGGAAGGCCGCCTGAGCAGCGTCATCACGCAGAACATCGATGACCTGCACACCGTGGCGGGCAACAGCGTGGTGTATGAATTCCACGGCAACATGTCGCGCTTCGTATGCACCAAATGCGGCCACAAGGTCGATGCCAAAAGCCTGACACTCACCGAGGAACCGCCCCGATGCGCCCAATGCGGCGGACTGATGAAACCCGACTTCATCTTCTTCGGCGAAGGCATCCCTGAGGACGCCTATTATGGCTCTGTACGCGCTGCCGAGAACTGCGATGCCTTTGTCATCATCGGCACCTCGGGACAGGTCAGCCCGGCCAATATGATTCCTGGCATCGCCAAGCGCAACGGCGCCAAGATCATCGAAATCAACAGGGAACCTTCGACCTATACGAACTACATCACGGACATCTATCTCGAAGGCAAGTCGGGTGAGATCCTGCCCGCAATCGATGCTTTGATGAAATAGTAGGTGTGTTATTATGGTTTTTGAAGGCATGTCATACCGAACGGAGCAGCCCATAGATACGCTCCCTCCTTCGTCGGTCGGTATGACATGGGCTGCGGAGCGAGTGTATCTATGCCTTCAAAAATCACCAAACACCGCTTCGAACATCCTGCAGTAGGCTTCAACCTTTTTGTCAAATGATAAAGGATATGCTCTTGAAGATGAGGGTAATCTATAAAGCGTTAATCCTTCCCTTAGGGTGAGTTGTTCATTAGGCGAAGGAATAGAATTCTTATTGTAATAAGTGCAAACTTCCGTAGTGGCTTTTTCGCCCGTCGTGGCGATGGCATGGCATTGCGGCATCTGTTTTAGTAGTGCCTCAATATCGGTATGCTCGACGATTTCCAAAAAGGCGTCCGAAGCGTTGTCTTTCAGCCTATTAACTGCCGTAGCCGTATCGAACAGTGCAATGCCTTTTTCATTCAGAAACGCAATGATTTCATTCATTTTGAAGCATTTACGCTCGGCATCCACGAAATGGTTCTTGTCGCCGAACCAAATCTGCCCTTCAATGCGCCAATGGTCGTTGATGAAGTTGGGATAGAAAAAGTCCATGCACCAGCGCTTCTTTGGAGGCGGGAAACTGCCGAGAAACAGCACTTTAGCATTGGCAGGCAGAAACGGTTTCAAAGGGTGATATTCAACCATAGCCTATTTTTTCACCCCCGGAAAGGCATCTACAATCTTGACCTTGATATCAGGAAAGCTATTGACAATCTGAACCTTAACATCGGGAAAATGTTCCACAAGCTTCACTTTGCCACACTGGTCAGGAAAATGCTCGACAACCTTGACGTCGAGGTCCTCAAAAGAATCCACAATCTGCACCTTGATGTCCGGAAAATGCTCTACGATCTTTACTTTACCGTAAAGGTTGAAGGTTTTGCCGTCCTTATTGGTGAACGTACAATTCTCTTTGTTGATGCCCGGTTTCTTGTTCCCCGACTGAGCCACCATCGGCAAGGCAAAGAGTACAAATAATGCTAATACCAATGCTTTTTTCATAACGCTATATTTTAACTATTTTTCAACCATAAAAGCCCCCACTCGATTGATGCACAAGGTCCCCTTAAAGACCTTAAACCTAATTCTTAACTTATCAGCCTTAACGGTCTGGAAACGAACAAGTCGCTTGTAACCGATTGTCGTAGTAGGTTCGTTGGTTTCAATAGGCAACCATTTATCATTAAAGTAATAGTCTAAATAAAATGCATCAACATTCTGTCCTAAAGGAATATACTCTTGTAAAAGTAAACGATTAAAGGCAGTGGTTTGCGGGAATTCGAAGATAAGTTCAGCCTGCTGCACATCATCGTGGGTTGCCCAATAATGGGTGTACTCGTCGCAAAGCACATGTTTAGCCTTGAATCGCCAGCCTCTTGTGTCGCTGGCGGTCACTTTGCAGCCTTGGAGCAAATCGTAAGCGAAGTCCTTTTGCAACTTCTGGTACCATTGAACGGCATTGGCTGAGTCGATACTGGGTATCCTACCCTCTTGATTCACAGGGAAATTGAGCAAGAGATTGGTGTTATGGCCCACACTTTGGTAATACAAGTCCATCAGTTGTTCTACGGTCTTCACTTGGTCGTCCTCGCTCTGATGGTAGAACCATCCCGGACGAATGGAGACATCCACCTCGGCAGGTAGCCACGCCTCACCATCACGATAGCCTTGTTGCAAGGCTTTTTCATCGTTAAGCGATTCGAAATCAGTTTTATACATGCACCACTGCGTGGCGTTGGCCTTGCCTTCCTCATTGCCGATCCAGCGCAAGGTGGGCACCGTACCGCCAAAGATGCTCGCTTCGGGGCTGTATTTCCAAACGATACCCCTCGCCTTCCCATAGTCATAATATTGCTCGGCTACGATGGAACGCATCTCGTCAGCGCCTCCATACCAGCCTGTACCCCCGTTGGCACCATCGAACCAGAACTCAAACAAGGGCCCATAGTTGCTCACAAGTTCCTCAATTTGTTGATGATAGATGTCGACGTAACCCTTGTACCCATACTCGGGTTGGCTGCGGTCCCAGGGCGAGAGATACAGCCCAAACTTCAAGCCGTGCTTCTTGCAGGCATCCGAAAGCTCGCGCACCAAGTCACCCTCCCCTTTCTTATAGTAGGTGTTCTTGATGGAGTACTCCGTAGTTTCGGTCGGCCAGAGGCAGAATCCGTCGTGGTGTTTTGCCGTAAGGATCACGCCTTTCATGCCCGCGGCCTTCAAGGTCAAGACCCACTGTTCGCAGTCCAGATTGGTGGGGTTAAAGGTATGGGATGGCGTGTTGCCATAGCCCCATTCCATGTTATTAAATGTGTTTAAGCCAAAGTGTATAAACGCATAGTTTTCAAGTTGTTGCCATTCCAATTGTTGTTGGGTCGGGATGGGATAACTACGCTCAGGTCGGTGGGCACAGGAAGCCAAGAGCAGACTGCCTATGAATGCCCATGTAAGATGTTTACCATTCATTGTTTTACGAATTTACGAGCCTCGCCATTAACACGAAGAACATAAAGCCCCTTGGGAAGTTCGCTGATGACCACCCTATTCACCTCACTGTCAAGTTGGACGGTCATCACGATTTTCCCGTTAATGTCGACAATCTCCGCTTGGCTACCTTCCTGGTTTACAAAGACATCGATAAAATCAGTGGCGGGATTGGGGCACACGCGAAGCGAAGATTCAGGCAACACATAATCAGATTTTACCGAAACTGGATGATCAGAATGGGCTTCTATCATGTCTTCAAGCGTCCTGTAGCACACGGCACAGAAAGGCGCATAATTGCGCATCATGCAGTTGCGTTGCGGCCTATACATGCCATGCGATAGATAGCCGCCACCCTCGAAGGCGCCTACCGTGTTGTTATACTGATTGCTATTAGGTGTAGGAATAGGTGTTTCAGGCGAGACCAGGTCCGCCCATTTCGAGTCAAAGTCGACCAAGGTGGTCAGGTTGGGCTCCCAAGGCTCCACATCAAGATTATAAAGCAAAGCCAAGGGATTGCCGGGTTCCTCGTATTCGTCGGCCAGACCTCCGAAAGCATGGCCAAACTCGTGAACAATGACATCGGAAGCCGAAATATTGCCCGCCGTGCTCATCGAATAGAAGTTGTAGAATCCACCACCACCATACTGGTTGCTGTTCACCAAAATGTAGATCTGGTCATAAGGTGCATTCGCCGCTACATCCTTGACCGAGAAATAGTTGCGCGTGGTGCAATAACGATCGATATAAAAGGTGTAGAAATGCGCGTTGAGGATGGTACGAACCCAGGTATGGGAAGCTGGAATGTCGATGCCACTCTCCTCGGAAGGAGCAAGCACAGCGCGGAAATTGAACTCGTCGATATGGCTCGCAAACGGCTCCGCTTGGGTGAACACATTGGCCAAGTTCTGGCATTGTTGTATGAACTGTGGCATTTCTTCTGCGGTGTAACCCTCAGGAAGAATCACAATGTCAACCTTGCTATCGGGGGCACCGTTGACCATAATATCCTGAACAGGAAACACATAGCGTTGCTCGGTGGTGTTGAACATCTCATCGGGTTCATAGAGTTTGGAGAACACTTCTTCAAACTCACCATCGAAATTCCTGATTTCGAGAATGACATACACCTCGTTACGTGGCAACGGGATACTCACCGATTCCTCATAGCAGCGTTCCATCTCCCTGGCTTCGTCGGTGGTTTGCCATTCGCGGAACAAGGTGTTGTAGCCTCTCGAATAGATAAGCGTATTAGTTTGTGCGTCAATCACTTTCACTCGGTTGGTTCCATAATTGAAAGGATCAATCAGGTTGACCTTGGAGCCACCAAAATACGGCTCGATGACAAAGCGCTCAAACACATAGTGCGAACCTTCGGAATTGCCGCATTGGAAAACATCCATTCGCAACGAGCCCTCGTCGAGAAAAAACTGCTCAAAGTTAACGCTTTGCGCGCTCAAAAACAGCGAAAACATACATAATAACAGAGTAACGTAGGTCTTTTTCATAGATAATGAGTTTTTATTAGAAATCGGAAGGTTTGGATGTGCAAATATAAAGAATTCTCCCACAATTGGCGTCCGATATCGTTTTTTTTACTAATTTGCGCCCAAATTGAAAACACCACTGTAATGATCAAGAAAGAACTACAAAACATTTTCATGCAACGTTTTGGCTCAGAGGGCGTTGTATACACTTCCCCTGGTCGTATCAACCTCATCGGCGAGCACACCGACTATAACGGAGGCTTTGTCTTTCCCGGTGCCATCGACAAGGGCATCTACGCTTGCATCAGTCTCAATGGAACGGATAAAGTTCGCGCCTACTCCATTGATTATGACGAATATACCGAATTCGGCATGAACGAAGAAGACAAGCCTGCCCAACATTGGGCTTGTTATATCTTTGGTGTCTGCCGTGAGATACAGAAGCGCGGGTATGCCGTCAAAGGTTTCGACACAGCCTTCTATGGCAATGTGCCGCTTGGCGCCGGAATGTCGTCGTCCGCTGCTTTGGAGAGCACTTTTGCTTTCGCGCTCAACGACTTGCTGGGTCTCGGCATAGGCAAGTTTGAACTGGCACGTATTGGACAGTCTACCGAGCACAACTACTGCGGCGTGAAATGCGGCATTATGGACCAGTTCGCCTCCCTCTTTGGCAAAGCCGGCAACCTGATGCGACTCAACTGCGCCACGATGGAATTTGAATACTTTCCATTCAACCCTATGGGTTACAAGCTGGTGCTTTTGGACACCGTCGTAAAACACGAGCTGGCCTCATCGGCCTACAACCGTCGTCGCGAGTCGTGCGAAAATGCTTGTGCACACATTGCCGCCAAGCATCCCGAGGTGAAGTACCTCAGTGATGCCACCATGGCCATGCTCAACGAAGTAGATACGGAAATTCCTGCCGAGGACTACATGCGTGCAGAGTACGTCATCGGCGAGAAACAACGCGTCCTCGATGTGTGTGACGCCTTGGAAAAAGGTGATTACGAGACCGTTGGCGAGCGTATGTACGGAACGCATTACGGCATGAGCAAACTCTATGAAGTGAGTTGCGAGGAATTGGATTACCTCAACGATATCGCCAAAGAATGTGGCGTGACGGGTTCACGCGTGATGGGTGGCGGCTTCGGCGGCTGCACCATCAATCTGGTGAAGGAAGACCTTTACGATGCCTTCATCGCCACGGCCAAACAGAAATTCGCCGCCAAATTCGGGCATGAGCCGAAGGTTTATGATGTTGTGATTTCGGATGGTGCAAGGAAACTGTCATGAAAAGACTTGCCTTGATATTGCTTTCGGTCTTTTTGACTTCTATGCTTTGGGCACAGGAACTACTACCTGTGACCAACCTGCAATACGAAGTGAAAGGCAGCAATAGGGTCCGTTTCACATGGGATTACCCAGAAAACTACACGCCAAATCTGCATCCTATCACATGGTCAGACTGCGAATACTATAGTCTCATCGGGGCGGGAACCCATATCAACTGGCCCTGTGCCCATCGTTTTGACACTGAAGATTTGCAGGATTATGTAGGCTGGCGCATCAAGGCGGTCGGATTCATGCCCACACAAGATAGGACGAATTATTCCATCAGGGTTTGGAAAGGCGAAGATGAGCCGGAGCTTTGCTACAATGCTCCTGTCGGCAGTGACACAGTACTCTTTGTGATGAACGACTACGGATTGTCAGAAGATATTTATATCGAAGAAGGCAAGCAATTATGGATAGGCTTCAACACGGACGATCCCTACGGACGCTATCCTTGGGCTGTTGATGATGGACCTGCGGTGGTTGGAAAAGGCGACCTGATTTGGGCGAATGATGGATTTTCATCTTTGGGATATCCTTATAACTTTATTATCAGAGCCTATATTGAAGGCCCTAATGGAGAACAAAAGGTGTTAGGATGGGAATCGAAACCCATGGAAAACGAACTTATTACAGCATTCAACATATACCTTGACGGACAGCTTTTCGATGTCATACATGGCGATATACACTTGGCCTATGATTACAGTTGCTTTGAGGACTGGAATATGGATTTCGCTGTGACAGCAGTCTATGGCGACCAAGAATCCGAACCCGTTTCCGTTCATCTGTCATGGCCCGATGATGAGCGTTGGTTCTGGAAAGTCATTTCACAACCTGATGGTTATGAGACCGATTCCCTAGGTAATATCACCATTAGCACTACTGAAGGTATGGCTTGGCTCCTCTCGGTGGTGAACGGCTATAATTGCAATCCGGGAACCTCACTAAATAATAAGACCATAAGCATTGTCAACGATATTGACCTTTCCGATGGTCTATGGTCTTCGCTCCATGACCCCATTTGGAACGGCTTTAAAGCCACTATAGAAGGCAACGGTTTCACTATCAGCGGACTACATGGCACCAATGCCTTTATTTCCCGTACTGATGGCATCGTGCGAAATCTGTATTTCTCTGACTGTGAATTCATCAATTCAAGCACGGGATATTTCAGTCGTGTTGGATGCATTGCCAGCCATATATGGGAACATGCAGAGATTGACAACTGTCATGTGCGAAACTCTATTTGTGCTTCCGAAAACTATTGCGGTGGTCTTGTCGGAGAAGCGGTATGTAGTACTATCAGGAATTGCTCTTTTTCTGATGGGATTGTGACCTCGAATGGTACCTGTTGCGGCGGTTTAGTGGGTAGCGGGACAGGTGTTGTCGTCGAAAACAGTTATTTCGTCGGCGACCTGATGAGGGTCTCGGGAAACTCCACATCGTTAGGCGGTATTATAGGAGAATCTAATTACGATGCTTGGAATGGAAGATGTCGCATACGCAATTGCTATTCGACATTGTTGGAATCCAATGTTCCTGAAATCGTGTCTGGAATTGTAGGTGTCAATAAAGAAAACAATATCATTACGAACTGCTACTCCATCTACCCTCAAGAGATTAGTCTTGACAATCAAGGAACGATTGAAAATTGCGCCATGTTTGACGGTAGTGGCACATCATGGACCATGTCGGAACCCGTCATGGTGGGAGGATTGCAAACAGACGACCTGCTGACTGCTCTAGACCATTGGGTGACCGACCAAACCGCACCTGATACCTATTTCCATTGGGTAGAAGACACTCAGATGACCAACTCGGGATTACCGATATTTGGCGAGCTTTACGATGGTTTGGAAGACCTTTCTAACGACTTTGGAACTATCATTTACCCCAATCCAACCACAGGCCTTTTGAGTATTACCACGGATGATTTTGGCCATGCTGAAATCTACGACCTCACAGGCCGCCTAATGAAGCAAAGCAAGCAAACCACCATAGACCTCGGAAGATTACCGCAAGGCCTCTACGTGGTGAAGATATTCGACCATTCAGGAAACAGCATTATCAGAAAAGTTATCAAACAATAAACACTATGAAACCAACCCTATTAGTTTTAGCCGCTGGAATGGGTTCCAGATACGGCGCTTTAAAGCAGATGGACGGCGTCGGCCCTAACAACGAAGCCATCCTCGATTATTCCATTTATGACGCCAAGCGCGCCGGTTTCGGCAAGGTGGTCTTTGTCATCCGCGAGGACTTTGCCGAAGCCTTCAAGAAAGTCAACAACACCGAGAAATTCGGCATTCCCGTTGAATATGTCTACCAATCCCTTGACAAACTGCCGGAAGGCTTCTGCGTCCCTGAAGGGCGCGTCAAGCCTTGGGGCACCTGCCATGCCGTTTTGATGGCCAAGGACGTGATCCACGAGCCTTTTGCCGCTATCAACGCCGACGACTTCTACGGCAAGGAAGCCTACGAGGTATTAGCCAAGTATTTAATGGAATGTGAAGGCAAGAAAGGCGCTTACAGCATGGTGGCCTACAAACTGCGTAACACCATGTCGGACTTCGGCACGGTGAGCCGTGGCATCTGCACCGCTGACGAGGAAGACTACCTGCAGACCATCGTAGAGCGCACCGCCATCGGTCACACCGAAGACGGCGGCGCTGCCTACACCGACGAGACTGGCTCGCATCCGCTGGATATGGATTCGCTTGTTTCCATGAATTTCTTCGGCTTCACGCCTGATTTCTTCGCCTATTCCGAGAAGGGTTTCGTCGAGTTCCTGAAAGGACCAGCCCAGACCAACATCAAAGCCGAATTCTTCATCCCGCTGATGGTCAACCAAAGCATCCACGACGGCTCGGCCAAGCTGAAGGTGCTTTCGAGCAACGCCTCCTGGTTTGGCGTCACCTACAAGGAAGACAAACCCGACGTGATGCGCAAGATCCGCAAGCTGATCGAGAAAGGCGTTTATCCTAACAACTTATGGCAATGAACATAGACGTTAAAGTCTGGGGCAAGACCCCTGACGGCAAAGACATCAAGCTTTACACCCTTACCAACGCCAACGGTGTCAAGGTGCAGCTGAGCGACATCGGTGCGGGCATTGTGAGCATCATGACACCCGACCGCAACGGCCATATGAACGACATCGTGCTGGGCTACCCCAACGCCACGGATTACTATGGCGACGGTCCCTGCGCGGGTAAGACGCCTGGCCGTTTTGCCAATCGCATCGCCAACGGCCGATTCAAGATTGACGACAAGGAATACCAGCTTGAGATCAATACTGGCGACGGCAAGCATCACCTCCACGGCGGTAGCATCGGCTTCGCCAACCAGAAGTGGGCCAGCCGCATCAACGGCGACAGCGTGGTGTTCACCTACCTCAGCGCCGACGGCGAGGCGGGCTATCCCGCCGAACTGGTGTCGAAGGTGTACTACACCCTCAACGATGAGAACGAGCTGAACATCCGTTTCTGCGCCTATTCATCGGATACCACCATCGTCAACCTCACCAATCACACCTATTTCAACCTGAAAGGCGAAGGCAACGGCGACATCCTCGACCACAAGCTACGGCTTAACGCTTCTCGTTTCTTGCCTGCCACCAACGAGTTGATCACTACAGGTGAGATGGCTTCAGTGGCCGATACTCCTATGGACTTCACACAAGCCAAGCCCATTGGTCGCGACATCAAAGAGCCTTTCCCGGATCTTATTAATGGCAAAGGTTACGACAGCTGCTGGGTCATCGACGGTGTGGCAAAGGACAAGATAACGCTTGCCGCTGAGCTCTCGCACGAAGGCGTGGGCCGTATGGTGAAGATCTACACCACCCAACCAGGCGTACAGGTCTACACTGGCAACTGGCTCTCAGGTTGTCCCAAAGGCAAGAATGGCCACATCTACGAGGACTATTCAGGCGTTGCATTGGAGTGTCAAGCCCTCCCCGACTCGCCCAACAAACCCAACTTCCCCAGCACCTTCCTGCGTTCGGGCGAAGAGTATAATGAAACGATCATTTTTAAATTCTTAAATATCTAAATCTATGGAAACAACCGTTAAAAAACAGAACTACACCATCCCGATCATAGTGATGATTCTCTTGTTCGGTATGATTTCGTTCGTCACCAACCTGGCCTCGCCTATGGGCGACATCCTGAAGAACCAGTTCAACATCCCCAACTGGCAGGGCACCTTGGGTGTGTTCGCCAACTTCATTGCCTACGCTGTGATGGGTATCCCTTCGGGCAACCTACTCCAGAAGAAAGGCTACAAGAAGACCGCTTTGATTGCTGTCATCGTGGGCTTCATCGGCGTCGGCATCCAGACGTTGTCAGGTGTATTTGGCAGCTTCGCCATCTACCTCCTCGGCGCTTTCGTGGCCGGCTTCAGCATGTGCCTGCTCAACACCGTCGTCAACCCGATGCTGAACCGCTTGGGTGGCGGTGGCAATAAGGGCAATCAGCTCATCCAGATTGGTGGCTCCTTCAACTCGTTGTGTGGCACGGCCGTCATCATCATCACGGGCTTGCTCATCCCCAGCATCGTGGATGCCAAGATCAGCGATGTCTTCCCGCTGATGTATACGGCTATGGGCATCTTCGCTTTTGCTTTCCTTGTCATCTTGTTGACCAAGATCCCGGAAAACGAGCAAAAACAAGAGACTGTTGCTGAGGTCAAGGGCGGCAAAGGCCCCATGGCCTTCCGTCACTTCGTGCTTGGCGCCATCGCCATCTTCATCTATGTCGGTGTCGAAGTGGGCATCCCGAATGTCTTGAACAAATGGCTCCAGAATCCAGAGCTTAACGTGCTGGGCAGCGGCGTCAACGCCGAGGCCGTAGCCGGCTCGGTGGCCGCCACCTATTGGTTCCTGATGCTGATCGGTCGTCTGATCGGTGGCATCATCGGCAGCAAAGTGTCTGCCAAAGCAATGCTTACCACGGTGTCGATAATCGGTATCATCCTCACTTTGTTGGCCATGTTCGGTCCTTCCACTATGGTCAAGTTCCCCGCTTTCAATGGCGCTCACGGCTTCGGCATGGAGAACATCCCGCTCAATGCGGCCTTCTTGGTCTGCATCGGGCTCTGCACCTCTGTGATGTGGGGTGGCATCTTCAACCTCGCTGTTGAAGGTCTTGGCAAGTACACCGAAAAGGCTTCGGGCATCTTCATGGCTTTGGTCTGTGGTGGCGGCATTCTGCCTCTGCTCCAGAACGCCATCGTCGACGGCCTTGGCGGCGTCGGTTACCTCCAGAGCTATTGGGTGATTGTCATCGGCCTCGCCTTCCTGCTCTTCTACGCCCTTTGGGGTTCGAAGAACGTCAACAAGGACATCCCGGTGGAATAAACCATCTGTCATAAAAACAAAAACAGCCCGCCATAACGGTGGGCTGTTTTTGTTTTTCTACCGAATCACTTTACCCTGATTCTCCTTCCTGTCCACAACTTATCGGTTTTCTTCATCTTGTTAAGTTTGCAAAGAATGGAAACCGTGGTATCGTTCTCAACGGCAATTTTACTTAGGGTGTCGCCTTTCTTTACGGTGTAATACTTCTTCTCAGCGAATGTCGTCGAGCTGTTACCGTCAACGACCTTCAGGTCATGATTTCTACTCAGATTCGAGTAAGCGTTCCTCAGGATGCCGTCGTTCATGGTATACTTCTTGTTGGTCATCCTTGCCGAGTCGGAAAGTGAATGCGAAAGCAGCCAATCGTAGGTTTGGTCAAGATAGAAGACACGTGCCAACCTGGTGTGGTTGACGCCTTTCATCTTATGGAAAATCAGCCTGCTGGTGTCGCCACAAGCGCACATCTCATCCACAACCCTTTGTGAGCAACTCACAGGGACGGCATTGTCGGCCGTGCCATGAATGATCCACAGCGGCATCTCATTCAGTCCGCAAAGCGAGGGCACGGTGGCCCCACCACACATCGCCATGGCGGCGGCCACTTCGTTAGGATAAGTGGCGGCATAATCCAGCGTCCCATAACCACCCATACTCATGCCGATCACATACACTCGACGCGTATTGATGCTGTAATGCGACTTCACCCAATTGTACAACTCATGCACCTTTTTTGGATCCCAACCGTTGTTGGTCTGCGGAGCCATCACCAAGGCATCAATTTTAACGCCCCGCTCAATGGCATTGATGCAGCCATAATAGCGAACCATCGACAAGTCATTGCCACTCAAGCTCTTACCATGGAGGAATATAACCAAGGGTTTCGTATGCTCATTGGGGTTGTAATCGTCGGGGACATATAGCCAGAAGTCGTAACCGTCAGGAATGCAGTCACGATAGGCAATCAATTGAGCAGAGGCAAACAACGGCATCAGACACAACAAAAACATCCAGAATTTTTTCATAAATTGTTTAACGCATTGTCTATATAAATATTGCATCTGCCTTCTTATATTTGGTGCAAAGATAAAGGCTTTTTTTGTATTTTTGCAATTGATATGGGACGACAAGGCATTTTCCGTAAAATCCTAGGAACGGGGGCCGCTAGGGCCGTCAACGTGTTGACGCAGTTGGCCACCCTCATCATGGGCACCAGATGTCTAGGTGCCGCTGAATGGGGTACGGCCTTCATTGCCCAGACCGACATCACCTTCTTATTAATAGGCATCGAACTTATCGCTGGCAGCGGCTTAGTGTACTTCACGCCTCGAAAGAAACTATCCACCTTGATGACTATCTCATACGGTTGGATCGCCATTGTCATGCTGTTTTACACCGTGTTGTTCAACCTTCTGCATCTCTTCCCTTGGGTCTACAACATTATTCCACAGCACTACTCCACCCTTATCTTGGTGATGACCTTTGTCTACAGCTTACATGAGTTCAACCTGAACCATTTCCTTGGAAAAGAGAAGGTTGCCACCTTCAATTGGCTGTTTCTCACGCAGATACTAACCCAAGTCACGATGATGGCTGTGTTTATTTTCGTTCTGAATCTGAGAACGGCCAAAGCCTTGCTCTATTCACAGTTGTGCGGTTACACGTTGGCCACCTTCGTCGGATGGATCCTTTTGTTCCCCACCCTAAAGCATGAAGGCCGTGAGCCTTTGCGAAATAGCCTCAAGGAAATGTTGCATTATGGAGCATTCATGCAACTCTCCACCTTGGTCAGCACGCTCAACAAACGTTTGAGCCTCTACCTGTTGAACACACACTGCGACGAGAGGTCGATTGGTGTTTATGCCTCGGGCACACAGGTCACGGAAGGCGTGAACATCGTGGGACAGAGCATTGGCCTGGTGGCGTTTTCCTCGTTGAGCAACACCGAGAAGGAAGAACGCGCCTCACAACTCACCTTGCGTTTCATGAAAATCGCCATATCATTGACCTTCATGGCATTGCTGGTGATCTGTCTGCTCCCGACAGCCCTATTCGAATGGCTGTTTTCTGGCGAGTTTGCCGGCATCCGTCCCGTCATCCTGCTGATGGCACCCGGCATCGTGTTTTTCTCCGCGCACACCGTTTTAGCCAACTATTTTTCTGGCATGGGCAAACCGAAATACAACCTTTACGCCTCGCTTATCGGCCTTTCTGTGACGCTTGTCTCTGCCTTCGTTTTAATACCCCTGTTGGGCATCAGAGGTGCGGCCGTCACCACCACGTTGACCTATGCGACATTGTTTGTCTATCATTGGATTATATTCCATAAACACACGAATTGCCGTTTGCATCAGCTGGTACCCAACCGCGAAGATTGGGAATGGGTGAAAACCACAATGAAGAGTATTTTCTGACGTTTTTTTTTGTAACTTTGCAGCAAATCATTTTTTATGAGCGAAATCATCGACGACGACATCTTTACACAAAACGAAGACCCCACTCCTACAGTAGAAAACTATAACGACGACAGCATCGTCCACCTTGAGGACATGGAACACATCCGTCGCCGTCCGGGTATGTATATCGGCAAACTCGGCGACGGCGCCTCGCAGGACGACGGCATCTATGTGCTCATCAAAGAGGTGATTGACAACTCCATCGACGAGTTCACCTCCGGCTTCGGCAAGAAAATCGAGGTGACGGTTGACAAGGCCGCCAAGAAGGTCAGCATCCGCGACTATGGTCGTGGCATCCCGTTAGGCAAACTGGCCGAAGCAGTCTCCAAACTCAATACGGGCGCCAAATACGACAGCAAGGTGTTCCAAAAGTCAGTCGGCTTGAACGGCGTGGGTACCAAGGCCGTCAACGCACTTTCATCCTACTTCAAAGTGCAGGCTATCCGTGAGGGCAAGACAAGAATCGTGGAGTTTGCGCAAGGCAAGATGGTCAGCGACTCAGGCATCATCCCTTCCGATGGCGACACGGGCACTTTAACCGAGTTCATCCCCGACTCCGCCTTGTTCGGCAACTACCATTATGTGGATGAATACATCGAGAAGCGCATCTGGAACTATGCCTACCTCAACCGTGGCTTGAGCTTAATTTATAACGACAAGCGCTATTACTCCAAGAACGGCCTCCTCGACCTATTGCAGAACAACATGGAAGGCGAAGGCCTCTACCCCATCATCCACATCAAGGACGGTGACTTTGAAGCCGCTTTCACCCATGTGAATGGGCAGTCGAGCGATTACTTCTATTCCTTTGTCAACGGTCAGCACACCACCGAAGGCGGCACACACCAGTCCGCTTTCCGCGAGGGTTATGCCCGTGTGGTGCGCGAGTTCTACCAAAAGGAATACGAACCTGCCGACATCCGCCAAGGCCTGATTTGCGCCTTGTGTGTCCGCATACAAGAACCTGTGTTTGAGGCTCAAACCAAGACCAAACTCGGCTCCACCCACCTCGCGCCCAACAACCCCGACGGCACCAACGACAGCCCCTTCCTGAAGACTTACGTCTTCGACATCCTGAAGCGCCACTTGGACAACTACCTGCACAAGAATCCTGAGACGGTCAGCGTGTTACAGGCCAAAATCCAAGCCAACGAGAAGGAGCGCAAAGAGATTGCCGGCATCAAGAAGGCTGCCCGAGAGAGCGCTAAGAAGGTCAGCCTCAACAACCGCAAGCTCCGCGACTGCCGCATCCACCTCAACACCAACCACGAGAAACGCCTTGAGAGTACCATCTTCATCACCGAGGGTGACTCCGCTTCGGGAAGCATCACCAAGAGCCGCGACGTGCAGACCCAGGCCGTGTTCAGCCTGCGTGGTAAGCCGCTCAACTGCTTGGGTATGACCAAGAAAGTGTGCTACGAGAACGAGGAGTTCAACCTGCTGCAAGCCGCCTTGAACATCGACGAGGACATCGAGAACCTGCGCTATAACAACATCGTCATCGCCACCGATGCCGATGTCGACGGCATGCACATCCGCCTGCTGATGCTCACCTTCTTCCTCCAGTTCTACCCTGACTTGGTGCGCAACGGCCATGTCTATATCTTGCAGACGCCCTTGTTCCGTGTGCGCAACAAAAAGGAGACATACTATTGTTACACCGATGAGGAGCGCATCGCCGCTAAGGAGAAATGCGGCAAGCAGGCTGAGATCACCCGATTCAAAGGCTTGGGCGAAATCTCACCCGACGAGTTCCGTGGCTTCATCGGCCCCAACATGAGGCTTGAGCCTGTCATCCTTCGCTATGACTTCGGCATCAAGGAGCTTCTGGAATACTACATGGGCAAGAACACCATGGAACGCCAGAAGTTCATCATCGACAACTTGAGGATCGAGGATGACTCGGAGATGGATAAGATGTGATAACTAATTCAATTTCAATTTATAATGAAAGCAAAAACCAGTTTACTGATCATGGGCAGTATCATCACCCTCTTCGGCTGCAACCAACAGCCGCAACGCTATTCCGTCAAGGCTTACCCCGAGACGCGCATGGACACCACCGTCGTTGACGACTACTTCGGAACGAAGGTCGCCGACCCGTACCGTTGGCTCGAAAACGACACTTCCGCCGAGACCGCCAAATGGGTCAAGGAGCAGAACGAAGTCACCCAAGACTATCTGAGCCACATCCCCTTCCGCAGTGCACTCAAGGACCGCCTCACGCAACTCGTGGACTATGAACGCTATGGCATGCCTTCGAAGGAACACGGCCGTTACATCTACTCGAAGAACGACGGCCTCCAGAACCAAAGCGTCATCTATATGCAGGAGACGCTTGACGGTGAGCCTACCGTCTTGTTAGACCCTAACAAACTCTCCGACGACGGCACCGTCTCGTTGGGCGGCATCAGCTTCTCCAACGACGGCAAATACATGGCCTACACCATCCAACGCAGCGGCTCCGACTGGGTCGAGATCTACGTGAAGGACATGGACACCCTCGAACTCCTCCCCGACCACATCGAATGGGCCAAGTTCACCGGCGCATCGTGGTATAAGGACGGCTTCTTCTACGCCGCCTACGACCGCCCCGAAGCCGGCAAGGAGTTCAGCAACGTAAACGAGAACCACAAGATCTACTACCATAAACTCGGCACGCCACAGGAACAGGATGAGCTCTTCTACTCCAATCCCGCCCAGCCGCGCTATTTCCACCAGGTCGACCTCACCGAGGATGAACATTACATGTTCCTCTTCGAGAGTGGTCAAGGTGCAGGCAGCACGCTGTGGATCCGCGACATGCAAGACCCGAAAGGTAAGTTCGTACAAATCGCCGACGACATGGACTATCAATACGGTCCCATTGATGTCATCAACGACACGATGTATATCTTCACCAACTACAACGCGCCCAAGGGCCGTATCTGCCGCGTGCCGGCCAAGACCCCTCAGATGGAGAACTGGGTGGATGTGATTCCTGAGAGCGATAACGTCATCGCTGGCATCAGCCTCGCCAAGGGCAAGATGATCGTCACCTACGACAAGGACGCCGCCAACCACGCCTACGTCTACACCATGGACGGCCAGCAACTCCACGAGATTGCCCTGCCCACCTATGGCGCCGTCGGTTTCAGCAGTAAGTATGAAGAACCCGAAGTGTTCTACGCCTTCACCTCCTTTGCCTTCCCGACCACGATTTACCAATACAACATCGACGACAACACATCCACCGTGTTCCGCGCTCCTGCCATCGACTTCAAGTCGGACGACTATGTCACCGAGCAGGTCTTTGTTGATTCGAAGGACGGCACCAAGGTCCCGATGTTCCTGACTTACAAGAAAGGCTTGCAGAAAGACGGCACCAACCCGACCTTCCTGTATGGTTACGGCGGCTTCAACATCACGCTGAATCCTGGCTTCAGCACCTCGCGTCTGCCTTTCATCGAGAACGGCGGCATCTATGCCCAGATGAACCTGCGTGGTGGCAACGAATACGGTGAGGAATGGCACATCGCCGGCACCAAGCTGCAGAAGCAGAATGTCTTCGACGACTGCATCGCCTGCGCCGAATACCTTATCAATAACGGCTACACCTCACCGAAATATTTGGCTCTGAATGGTGGCTCCAACGGTGGTCTGCTTGTCGGTGCTGTTGTCAACCAGCGTCCCGACCTCTTCGCCGTGGCCGTGCCGCAAGTCGGCGTGATGGACATGTTGCGCTATCACCTCTTCACCATCGGTTGGAACTGGGCCAGCGACTACGGCACCAGCGAGGACGACGAGGCCATGTTCAAGGCCTTGTATGCCTACTCACCGCTGCATACCATCAAGAGCGGCGAAGACGTGCACTATCCTGCCATCATGGTCACCACGGCCGACCACGACGACCGTGTGGTGCCTGCCCACTCGTTCAAGTATGCGGCCACCTTGCAGGCAGCCCAAACTGGCGACCAGCCCAAGATCATCCGCATCGACACCAAGGCCGGTCACGGCGGTGGCAAACCCATCTCCAAGGTTCTGGAAGAACAGGCTGACATCTATTCGTTCATCCTGTACAACATGGGATTGACCTATCCTACCGAGAAGAAATAAGCCTCATATTTCCGTAAAAGAAAATCGCCCGCTGGATGCTTCCGGCGGGCGATTGTTGTTTTAGCGATCCATTACCAACAGTACTTCACCGCATACCAAATGGCCACAAATTGCTCGATGGTGACATTATCGGAAAGGGTGAACTCAACATCCGAAGAATAGCTGGAGTTGTTTTTATACACTTTGAGACCTTGCTTGTTGGCAAAAACGTCAGATGAATAACCCGAATTGCCTTCGTAGAGCTTTCCGTCCCTGATCGTGAAAACCACATCGGAAGAATACGATGACGACCCTCGGTAGACTTTACCATCTCTGATAGTGAACAGGATATCACTGCTGTAGGAGGAATTGCCCTTGTACACTTTGTTGTCGTCAATTCGACAAAGGACATCAGACGAGTACAAGGAATTACCTTTATACACTTTATTGTCCTTTAAATTGCAGATTACGTCGCTGCTGTAAGAGGAGTTGCCCTTATACACTTTCACTTGGGCGAAACTGCTGATAAAAGCCCAACAGAAGCATACGGTCAACAGGGTTCTCTGATAGTGTTTTTTCATGATAGTCGAACATGCATTTTACTCTGCAAAAGTAGCTAATACAAAAGTATCTCGCCACTTTGAGGAAGATTATTTTTCTGCCGTCCCCAAAACAAACTCTTCAATGTTCCCTCTGGCCTCGGTCATACCCAACTTCTTGCGGATACTGGTGCGTGCTTTACCGATCATCGCGGATGATACATCCAAAATGTCAGCCACTTCCTTCACTGAAAATGGCATCATCGATAATATGCAGACCTTGAATTCACTATCGGTCATAGCAGGTTGGTTACTCTTGATGCGTTGAACCACATCGGGATAAACCTTGTTGTATTCTTCAAAGATAACATCATAGGCAGAGTCGGCTTGTCCGCAGACACATGATTTCAGCTTTTGGAAGGACGGCTTGTCAATATCCTTGTTCTCGCCAATCAAGAAAATCTTGTAAACCATCATTACCTTTCGGAAGAGGTTATCGCGATTGGTCTCAGCTAATGCCTCGGATTCTTGTTGCAAACGGGTAATATCCAGGTTCAACTCAGCTATCGTAGCACGTTTTTGAGTGGCACGATACAAGAGGAAAAACACCAACGCGACCGCCACAACCAATACCAACGAAATGATGAAAAGCATTTTGCGCCGGCGCAGAAAAACTGAAATCATATTTTCGCTATGGTCCAGGTCGCCATTCAAGGTTGAAATGGTGGTCTGTACTTTTTCCATCAGTTTGATGTTCTCGCTCGACCTTGCCGTGACAATGGCCTCATTCAAAGCCGCCATGGCCGAGTCGAAGTTGTTTTGCTGCCAATAGACGCAACCGCTGTAAAGGGCCGACAAGGTTTTCATCTCGGCATCGTCAGTGAGATTGAAATAACGCCGTGCCTGAAAAATGGAGGTGTCCTGCGAGATGTCCTCTCCCCTGCTGAATTTGCCTTCGATCTCCAACACCGTCCGTTCCATGTTGTCCATGTCGGACTTCACATTGCAAGCTGCCAATAGGCATATCAGCACAAAGGCCAACCAACATCTTGATTTGTATAGCAAATTCAGCATCGTCTCAACAATTAAACAATTGACTTCGTCGAATTATCATTTCAACAACGCAACAATTCAACAATTATTGCCCCGCCGCTTCCCCACCATTTTGGGCCTCATTCTCCAGTTCGATGTTACCGAAACGCAATGTAAAACCTGCACACACACAAGAAGAATTGTATCTTGATGTTTCTGAAACCGTTACCGTTGGGCTATCAATATATGTGTCTTGCTTCAACAAACCAAACAAATCGTAGCCGTTGACAAACACCGACAACTTATGATCGAAGAAATCGGCACGCAGACCGCAGTCGACGGAATAATTGGCACCCTTCTTCCAAAACAGCGTCTGGGTCGGAGAGTTGTAGTAAGCCGAAGCATGCACTTCCAGACGGTCCCAAAGTTTAGTCCAAAGGTTCAGACGAAAACTGTAGCAAAGCATCTCGCTCGGTTCCAATGCATCTTCGGTCTTGATGTAAGAATCATAAAAGTTGGCATAAAACCGCAAATTGAACATCCCGTTAGGACGATACATCATGTTGAACTCACCACCCGCATTATACGACCTGCCTACATTGACCGGCCAGTTGAAAGAGACCACCCTGCCATAATGCTCATGGTAAGCCGCGTCAGTTATCTTGTTGATTTCATTTTGTTTTCCTTTATAATATCCCGTCAAACCTACAGAACCAAAATCGTCCCAATACTTCGTCCAACTTGCCTCAATGTTGTGGGTGAAAACTTGTTTCAGCTTAGGATTGCCCGTAGCATAGGATTCCTCATCGAATTTGATAAAAGGACTCAGTTGCTCTGCGTAAGGATTCTGGATCCTCATGGAATAACTAAGCTTGAAGTTGTGCATCGACTGGGTTCGATATGAGAGGTGCAACGATGGCAAAGGATAGAAATAATAAACTGTAGAATCATAATTTGGAGCGTCAGGATAGACAATACCCGTCCGATAATACCTCAAACTTAATGTGGGTTGAACAGTAAAATTGCCGAAACGATGCCGCACCTGGAAATAGCCACCCACATGATGATCGACCTGACGGAATCGGTACGACATCACAGAGTCGTGTACATATATGCCATTGGCCAGACTGTCCAAGGGACTGCGCTCGTTTTTCCCTTCCCAACTGGCATTGATGCCCATGCCAAATTCGCCATTCTTGGAATAAGGTAAATTGTAATCCACGCGAGCATTGATGGGGAGGTTGGTCGAGACATAGTCCATCACAAATGCTCTTTCATACGGAGACGGCAAGGTGTAAGTCTTGTGATAATCAATGGGAAGGGCCGAACGGGTGACACTTCCATTCATGCGCATAGTTAGGTTATGTCCTTCTTCGTCGAATTTGTGTTGATAGGTCAACCCACATGGGAAAAAGAGATAGCTTGAATTCGATTTGTTCACGATGGAGTATTTGTATTCGCCCGATTGCTCAATATATTCAATGCGTTCGCGCTGCATCCTTACCTCCGATGGCCCAAATGAATCCCAAAACATGGCATAAAAGGAGAAAGTGTTCATCTTATCGGGTGTGTAGGTCAAGTCAAGGTTGAATCCAGGACTATAAGTCGTGTAATTGCTGTACATGCTGCTTTTCAAATGACTGGTCAACAATTGATTGCCTTCTTCATCCTCGCCAAACAAGTCTTTATCGGCATGCGCCTCACTCCGACCATGATACCAATAGGCATTCGTGTAGGCGTTTACTGTCCACTTCTCGTTTTTCCAAATGTATGAAAGCCATGGCATCACATACGGCTGCGAAGAAGCATTGGCTCCGAAGCAAAAGAACTCGTTCCGCTTGATTTTGGCGTTCATAACGATGTTGATGATGCCATCGGCTTGGGTGGCATAGCGTGCCGAGGGGTTGGTGATGACTTCGATGCGGTCGATGGCGTTGGCGGGCAAGGTCTGGATGTAGGTCTTGAGGTTCTCTTCCGTAAGGTTGGAAGGCTGGTCATTGATCCAAATTTCCACCGAGGAAGTTCCTCTCAACGTAATATTACCTTCCACATCTACGCTCACACCAGGTGCATTCTGCAAGGCATCGGAGGCCACGCCGCCTTGCACGGTCGGGTCGTCTGAGACTTGATACAATGTTTTCTCACCTTCGACAGAATACAGCGGCCGCTCCGCCGTGATGGTGACGCCTTCAAGCAGTAAAGTGTCGACCGCCATCTGCAAGCTGTCGGCTTTCGGTTTGACTTCAGGAATTTCGACTTGGGCAAAGACTGCCATACTAACCATCGCAAAAGCGGCTGTGAGGAATAGGTTTCTATTGTTCATCGCATGGTACATTTTTAGGTTTGACCATGCAAAAGTATAGTGAAAAAACAGGCTTTCCGCAAGCCTCAGCCTCGTGTAGAGACATTTGCGGAAAGCCCGAAATCAACTATTTGTAATTCAGCGCGTTGAAAAGTGGATGGTAGAGACCTTTTTACTCCATATCCAACTCTTCATACTCATATCTGACCTTCTCCCCGACCGTCAGCACCAAATAACTCGGCTTTCCGCCATCGTTGAGGTTGTCAGTCATCACATACTGCACGCCGCCGAACTGACGTTGCTCGCGCATGTGGAAGTGACCCATTATAACCATATCAACATTGTTGCGGCTCATCAGGTCCATGAAGGCGTATTGCTCGTCTTGTGGTAAGTTGGCAGCAGGTGTGGTAGTGTAGTTGTACGTGGTGCGGAACAGCCAGTTGTGGCTGATGACAAAGCAGTGGCGATAGTCCTCGCGGTGGGAAAGCTTCTCCTCCAGCCATTCCAACTGACGCTTGCCATGGGTGCCATTGCCTGAATCAAGGAAAATGTAAAGATCTTTGAATCCACCAACAGTCTTTACCGTCACAGTATACGTCGAAGTGTGGAAATACTGTTTGTAGAATTTGGCACAATCATAGTACAAATCGTGATTGCCCAAAACAGGGAAACAAGGGTCGTTCTTGACCTGGGTCTCAGCATTGAAACGCATGGAGGAATCGGCTCTTCTGTAACCAGCCTCTCCGCTTTGGTTGGCCAAGTCGCCCACGAGGAGGGAGAAAATCGCCTTCGGGTCGTTACGTTCAACGGTGACGTACTTGTACAAACGGTCTTTAGGCCCTTGCAATTCGAAGCCGTCTCGGTCAGAATAGTGTGAGTCGGAAGTGGAATAGATGCAATACTCGTCAGGAACGTTCTCAATGACGGGTTCGCTGTTTTGGGCGTTGTAATCAAGCCAGTCGGCCACACGTTCCTCGGTGTCGCTGCGGTTGACGACCATTCCGGCAATGTCAAGACGGTCGCAGCCAGTGGCAAAAATAGCGGCTGCTGCAAATAATAATATAAGGTGTGTCTTTTTCATTTTATCAAGAATTAGTGAATTTGAGAAATCGAATTTCTGTCTGAATTTTATGGAATTAGAATCAAAATCACATTGCGATTTTAGGGTTTCCAAATGAGGCCGACGTTTCCAAACCAGCCATTGTACTGTGCTGTCAAATTAAGCACACCACAAGGATGTAATCCTGTCTCAGCAGTCAAACGTAGGCCGTTGCCGAAATCATAATAGCCGTTCACGCTGTAGAAAAACAATGTAAAACGTTCGATGACGAAGTCACGGTAATTCGAGACGCGGGCACCCACATTCCAAGGATGCTCCTGGTCAAAGAGGTTGCCCTCCACACAGAAAGTAACGTTCATCGGCTCCA
>JAEEGK010006275.1_pt1 | contig 28649 bp, 23 predicted proteins | sample 8958771 | NCBI WGS metagenome assembly JAEEGK01 (sample SAMN16246547, study PRJNA631951) | gut metagenome | biome: gut microbiome; feature: rumen; material: SC-attached | host: Bos | place: Iran: Karaj | collected 2018-10 | reverse complement strand
GCACGGCCGACCTGGAGACGGCCGTGCGCCTGCGTTTCGGCCCCGCCTTCCCGCCGGCCGACGTGGACCGCCTCGTGCAGCTCGCCCTGCTGGTCCGCGCCGAGCGCGGCATCGGCCTGGACGAGCTGTGCCGCGCCACGCAGCTGGACTACGCCGAAGTGGCCCGCACGGCGGGCCTGCTGGAAGAGGAGGGTTTCATCGAGATGGATCTCCTGCAGAGATGCTCCATCAATGTAAAAATTGCTTAACTTTGTGGGATATATGGAATTCATCGACACGCACACCCACGCCTATGACGAGGCCTTCGCCGGTTGCGAAGACGAGGTAGTCGCGCGCGGCGTCGAAGCCGGCGTGACCATCCAGCTGCAGGCAGACGTGGATTCGCGCGAGCGGGACCGGATGTTCGCCCTCGTGGAGCGGCATCCCGGCGTGCTGCGGCCGATGCTGGGGCTCTACCCGGGCTCCGTCGACAAGGACTGGCGCCGCGAGATCGACGCCCTCGAGGCCTGGCGCGGACGGGGCATCGTCGCCGTCGGCGAGATCGGCCTGGACTACCACTACGGGGCCGATTTCAAGGCCGAGCAGCAGGAGGCCTTCCGCGTCCAGCTGGAGCTCGCCGCCGCCTGGGACCTGCCCGTCAACATCCATCTCCGCGAAGCCACGGAGGATTTCTTCCGGATCATCGAAGACTGCCGCCACCTGCACCTGCGGGGCAATCTCCACGCGTTCAGCGGCAGCGCCGAGACCTTCGAGCGCCTGCGCCGCCTGGGCGACTGGTACGTCGGCATCGGCGGCGTGCTCACCTTCAAGAAGGCCTCCGTCGCCGAGGCCGTCAAGCGCATCCCCCTGGAGTGCATCCTGCTGGAGACCGACGCGCCCTACCTCACTCCCGTCCCGCACCGCGGCGAGCGCAACGAGAGTGCCTACATCCCCATCATCGCCGATTTCCTGGCCCGGCAGAAAGGCGTCAGCCTGGAGGAAGTCGCCGCCGTGACCACCGCAAACGCAAAAAGACTCTTCAATCTATGAAGCTGAATCTCAAATTGTTCCCTGACAAGAACCGTCCCAATTCCGTGCTGCTGATCTACACCGGCGGCACCATCGGCATGAAAGCCGACCCCGTGGACGGCACCCTGAAGCCCTTCGACTTCAGCGGCATCCTCGAGGAAGTGCCCGAGCTGCGCAAGTTCGCCCTCAAGATCGATTCCTATACCTTCAACCCGATCATCGACTCCTCCGACGTCGAGCCCTCCCTCTGGCAGGCCCTCGCCACGCTGATCCGCGACCGCTACGACGACTACGACGGCTTCGTGGTCCTGCACGGCACGGACACGATGGCCTACTCCGCCTCCGCCCTGAGCTTCATGCTCGAGAACCTGGGCAAGCCGGTCATCTTCACGGGCAGCCAGCTGCCCATCGGGGAGCCCCGCACGGACGGCAAGGAGAACCTCATCTCCGCCGTGGAGATCGCCACGGCCAAGGATTCGCACGGGCGGGCGATGGTGCCGGAAGTGTGCATCTGCTTCAATTCGCAGCTGCTCCGCGGCAACCGCAGCGTCAAGGTCAACGCGACGGGATTCGATGCCTTCAAGTCGCCCAACTACCCGCTGCTCGCCACCGCCGGCATCAGCATCAAATACAACAACAGCTTCATCCACAGCGACTACGACCGCCACAAGGGCGTGACCATCCACACGGACCTGGACACCCGCGTGTCGGTGCTCAAGCTGCATCCCGGCATCACGGAACAGGCCGTCCGGGACATCCTCCTGGGGGACGGCTCGCGCGCCGTCATCCTGGAGACCTACGGCTCGGGCAACGCCCCCTGCCGCCCGTGGTTCCTCGCGCTCGTGCGCGAGGCCGCCTCGCGGGGCAAGATCCTGCTCAACGTGACGCAGTGCCAGAGCGGCGACGTGGACATGGACATCTACGCCACCGGGCGCGCCCTGAAAGACGCGGGCGTCATCTGCGGCCACGACATCACCACGGAGAGCGCCCTTGGAAAGCTCTTTCACCTGATGGGCGGGACGCCCGAAAACGAGAAAGTGAAGGTCCTTCTGGAGCGGAACCTGAAGGGCGAAATCTCAAAATAATTATTGATAAATGGATTTTTTTTGCTAAATTGCACCGCTTTTAGATATACGCGCATAGAATATATCACAACTAATACATTATTAAATTCATTATGAAAAAGTTTTTCATGTTTTTGGCAGGTGTAGCCACCATGGCCCTCTCTGCAGTTAGCGCATTCGCCCAGGAAGAGATGAGCGCAGCCGATCTCCTCAGCGGCAGCGAGGTGCCTATCAACCAGGCCCTCAAGACCAAGTTCATCGAAGGTGGTCCGGAGTTCATGTCCCTGATCATCATCTGCTTGATCATCGGTCTCGCCCTCGCCATCGAGCGTATCCTCTATCTCTCCTTCTCCAAGATCAACACCAAGAAGCTGGTCGAGAAGGTCGAGGACGCCCTCAAGGAAGGTGGCATCGAGAAGGCCAAGGAGGTCTGCCGCAATACCCGTGGTCCGGTCGCCAGCATCTTCTATCAGGGTCTCCTGCGCTACGATCAGGGCATCGATGTGGTCGAGAAGACCATCATCTCCTACGGCAGCGTGCAGCAGAGCCAGCTTGAGAACGGTCTCTCCTGGATCTCCCTGTTCATCGCCATCGCCCCGTCCCTCGGATTCCTCGGTACGGTTATCGGTATGATCAACGCCTTCGACGCTATCCAGAAGGCCGGTGACATCTCCCCGAACATCGTTGCCGGCGGTATGAAGGTCGCCCTTATCACTACGGTCGGTGGTCTTATCGTCGCCATGATCCTCCAGGTCTTCTACAACTACATCCTTGCGAAGATCGAGTCCATCACCATCGACATGGAAGACTCCTCCATCTGCCTCATCGACGCTCTCACCAAATACAACAAGAAATAGTTGTCCAACCCCAGTAATAACTGAATATAATGAAACTCAACAAGATATTCAATTGGGGTATGATTGCGCTGATCGTGGTTAGCGTGGCGATCCTGGTTTGGGGCTTCGTCTCCGGTTTCATGACCCCTGACAAGGAACCCCTGCCTCCGACCAACGCGCTCCTCACCTGGGCCGGGATCATGATCTGTCTGGCACTGTTCTGCTGGATCGTCATCGGTCTCATCGTCAGCATCAAGAACAACCCCAAGTCCCTCGTCAAGATGGGCATCGTGCTCGCCGGCATCGCCGTCCTGTGCTTCATTGCCTATCTGCTCGCCAAGGGCGGAGCTCCGATCGGCTACAACGGTACGCCGTACTCCGAAAGAATCTACAAAATGTCTGACACCGTGCTTAACCTTACGCTGATCACCGGCGTTGGCGCTATCCTCGCCATCATCGTCGGCGAAATCCGTATGGCTATCGCGAACAAGAAGTAATATCATGGCTAAGAAAACACCAGCAATCAATTCGAGTTCTACGGCTGATATCGCCTTCCTGCTGTTGTGCTACTTCCTGATGACGACGACCATGGGTTCGCACTTCGGACTCTCCCGCCGTCTCCCTCCGATGCCGGATCCCACCCAGCAGGTCGAGGACCAGAAAGTCAACCGCCGCAACATCATCGTGGTGAAGATCAACTCCGCCGATAGGATTCTTGCCGGTAGCGAGCCCATCGATATCTCTCAGCTCAAAGACAAGATCAAAGAGTTCTTAACCAACCCTGCCAACGACCCGAACCTCCCCGAAAAGGAGCTTCAGGAAATCGAAGGATACAGCAAAGGCACTTATCCCGTCTCCAAGGGCGTCATCTCGCTGCAGAACGACCGCGGTACCAGCTACCAGGCCTACATCGCAGTGCAGAACGAACTGGTCAAGGCCGTCAACGAACTGCGTGACGATTTCAGCATGCGCGAATACGGCAAGCGGTTCTCCGCCCTTGACAACGAAGACCTGCAGAATGTCGTCAAAAAATGTATCCCGCAGAACATCTCCGAGGCAGAGCCTAAGGACGTTGGTAAAAGAAGATAAAAGGAGAATAAATTATGTCTAGATTCAAGAAAAGCGGCAAAAGAGAAATGCCGGGAATCACTTCGAGCTCGCTCTCGGATATCGTGTTTATGCTCCTGTTCTTCTTCATGGTCACCACGCAGATGCGTGAGACTGAGAACAAGGTCAAAGTCGTCGTTCCTGAAGCTTCCGAAGTCGTCAAACTCGACCGCAAGGACCTCAACTCCTACATCAACATCGGTTCCCCGACCCTCGCCTACCAGCAGCAGTTCGGTACCGAAGCACGTATCCAGTTGAACGATTCCTTCCGCACCACTGACGACATCCGCGACTTCATCGCCGCGGAGCGCGAATCCAAGAACGAGAAGGACCGTGCGCTGATGACCGTGTCTATCCGGGCTGACCAGGATGTCAGAATGGGTATCGTGACCGACGTGAAGCAGGAGCTGCGCCGCTGCTCCGCGCTGAAGATCATGTACACTGCCAGAAAGCCTGCCAAATAAGCAGGACGCAGTACCGAATACGAGCAGCCCCCTTCAACGAGGGCTGCTTTTTAAAATATAAAGAATCATATGAAGGAAATACTTCGTACCAAGGTCAAGGACCTGCTCGAGATGGAAGCAGGCCGTGAAGTTCTGGCCAAAGGCTGGGTCAGGACGAAGAGAGGGAACAAAGAGATCGCGTTCATCGCCCTGAACGACGGCTCGACCATCAAGAACATCCAGATTGTCGTCGACAAGAACGACACGACGGAGCCTGTGCTCTCCCGCATCGGGACGGGCGCCTGCATCGGCGTGTACGGCAAGCTGGTGGAGTCGGTCGGCAGCGGTCAGACGGTCGAGATCAAAGCGGAAGAGATCACGGTCTACGGCACCTGTGACCCCGTCCGGTATCCGCTGCAGAAGAAGGACACGTCCTTCGAGTACCTGCGGACCGTGGCGCATCTCCGCGCCAGGACCAACACCTTCGGGGCCATCTACCGGCTCCGGAGCCAGATGGCGTATGCCATCCACGAGTATTTCCACAGCAAGGGATTCGTCTACCTGCACACCCCGCTCATCACCGAGTCCGACTGCGAAGGCGCCGGCCAGATGTTCCAGGTCACGACGTTGCCGCTGGAGAACATCCCGCGCGACAAGAAGGGCCGCATCGACTACAGCAAGGACTTCTTCGGCAAGCAGACCAGCCTGACGGTGAGCGGCCAGCTCGAGGGCGAGCTCGGCGCCACGGCGCTCGGCGAGATCTACACCTTCGGTCCGACCTTCCGCGCCGAGAATTCCAACACCCCGCGCCACCTCGCGGAGTTCTGGATGGTGGAGCCCGAGATGGCGTTCTACGACATCAAGGACAACATGGACCTGGCCGAGGACTTCATCAAGCACCTCGTCAGCTATGCCCTGGAGCACTGCATGGACGACATCCAGTTCCTCAACGACCGCTATGATCCGGAGCTGGTGGAGCGCCTGCGCGGCGTCATCGGCACGGAGTTCGTGCGCCTCGAGTACACCGAGGGCATCCGCATCCTCGAGGAAGCCGTCAAGAACGGCGTGCAGTTCGAGTATCCCGTCGCCTGGGGCATCGACCTCCAGAGCGAGCACGAGCGCTACCTGGTCGAGAAGCACTTCGGCAAGCCGGTCATCCTGACGGGCTATCCGAAGGACATCAAGGCCTTCTACATGAAGCAGAACGAAGACGGCAAGACCGTCCGCGCGATGGACGTCCTCTTCCCGAAGATCGGCGAGATCATCGGCGGTTCCGAGCGTGAGGCCGACCTGGCCAAGCTCGAGAAGCGCATCGACGAACTCCAGATGAGCCGCAAGAACCTCGAGTGGTACATCGACACCCGCCGCTTCGGCTCCTGCCCGCACAGCGGCTTCGGCCTGGGCTTCGAGCGCCTTCTGCTCTTCATCACCGGCATGTCCAACATCCGGGACGTCATTCCTTTCCCGCGCACTCCGAAGAACGCGGAATTTTAATCGACGTAGCAAAGAACCATTATGTTAGTCATCGGCATCGCAGGCGGTTCCGGTTCCGGCAAGACCACCGTCGTCAAGGCCATCATCGACCAGCTTCACGACAAGCGGGTGGTGGTCATCCCCCAGGATTCCTATTATAAGGATTCCAGCGACCTCTCCGACGAGGAGAAGCGCAACACCAACTTCGACCACCCCGACGCGATCGACTGGGACCTGCTCTGCGGACAGCTCAGCGAGCTGAAGCAGGGGAAGACCATCCAGCAGCCGGTGTATTCCTACATTTCCTGTTCCCGGTCCAAGACCGAGACGGTGACGGTGGAGCCCGCCGACGTCATCATCATCGAGGGCATCCTGATCTTCACCTGCAAGCAGCTCCGCGAGCAGATGGACATCAAGATCTTCGTGGATGCGGACGACGACGACCGCCTGATGCGCGTGATGGCGCGCGACATCAGCGAGCGCGGCAAGGACGTCCACTGGGTCATCGAGCGCTATTCGCGGACGGTCAAGCCGATGTACCTCCAGTTCATCGAGCCGAGCAAGCGCTACGCCGACATCATCATCCCGCAGGGCGGACACAACAAAGTGGCCATCGACGTGATCACGGCCACCATCGAGAAGTCCTTGAAGGACAAATTCTAAACGCCTATGCGCCGGCTCTCCGCAGACGAAAAGGCAGGCATCTACACCACCGTGATCGTTCACCTCGCGGTGGTGATTGTCTTGTTATTGGCCGGCCTCGACTGGAGCATCAAGCAGGAGAAAGGCTTCCTGATGGACTTCTCCCAGTTGGAGGAGAAGGAGCGCCTGCAGGAAGAGATCGAGCGCCTGGAGAAGGAAGCCGCCTTCAAGGAGAGCATCGCGCAGCGGCTGCAGCAGGAGATCGACGCAGCGCCGGCGGTGCGCGGCGTGGCCGTCGACCGCGGCGCCCTGAAGGACGACCGCGGCACCGACGCGGAGCAGCTCTACAAGGACGCGCAGCGGCTCCAGGAGGAGCTCGCCCGGGGCCATGAGATCCAGCAGGAAGACTACGCCGACCCCAATCCGGTAAAGCCGGCGCAGGAGGAGCCCAAAAAGGAAGACGCGCCCGTCTACAGCGGCCCTTCGGTCGTCTCCTATTATCTGGATGGCCGCAAGGCCAGCAAACTGCCCATCCCGGCCTATCGCTGCATGGGCGCCGGCCAGGTCACGGTGCTGATCAAGGTGGCGCCGAACGGCTCGGTCGTGGAAGCCAAGGTCGACGAGAGCGTCTCCTCGGCCGACAAATGTCTCAAGGAATTCGCCGTCCGCGCCGCCCGCCTCTCCAAATTCTCCGCAAAGGCAGACGCCCCCGCCCGCCAGCAGGGCAACATCGTCTACGAGTTCGTAGCGCAGTACTAGCCAACGCGCACGTTTTTGAGGTTTACACAATTATATTTCAATAAGATAGGATTAATTTCTATTTTTTGTACATTTGTGTAAACCTTAAAATTATATTCTATGACCCTTAACCAATCTAAAAAGCTTCTCTGGCCAGTTTTTGCCCTCATGCTCCTGGCCGCGTGTACTCAACTGGAGTCCTTTCACGAGGACGATTCTCTAATCAAGGACGATGTGTCCACTTCCGCTTCTGTTTCCACGGACCTCATTCAACCCCTCATCGACAAGTATGCCGTAGACAATCGATTCTGGCTGGTTTCGAAGGATCCAATTCCTGCCAACACGGTGCTGAAGTATGGTCCATTCGGTTATTATGACCCCGAATCCGAGTATTGCGGAACGCTTCAGTCCCCAGGCTTCGATGCCTGGCTGGTCTACATCAGTGGAGACACTCTCGTCGATGGTCCAACAGATGGGTTATGCTTATTTGTAAATGTCTTGACAGGGGGATACGAGAAAGTCGAAATCCCTGGTCAAGTCTGTGACATAGAATGGGATTCTTCTTTCTACGAGATTACTGAAGGACCCATTGAAGAAGAAGGCACAAAGGCGATCAGCGGAACTCTGGCCAGCCCTCAGACACAAGCCGCAGTAGCCAGAAACTATGCCGTCATCATCAGCGGCGGCGCTGACATGTATAATAACCACAAAAGATATTGGAATAACTGTCAGTATATCTACATGCGCTTGACACGGGATCTGGGGTATGACAAGAGCCATATATATTGCCTTGTTTCTGATGGCACGGATCCCGCTTCTGATATGAGATACGGCAATGGATTGTATATGAGTTCTCCGCTTGACTTTAATGGAGACGGCGTAAGGGATATCAATTATTCCGCGACTAAGAGGGATATTTCCAGAGTCTTCAACGAGCTCAAATCCAAGATTTCCACCATCGATCGTCTGTTGGTTTTTGTCACAGACCACGGTTCAAGCGATGGAAAAATCTGCTTATGGAACAACGAGCTGATGTCCCCGGCGGAGTTAAATGCAGAGCTTAACAAACTTCCCAATGTTAAGATGGATATCGTTATGGGGCAATGTTACAGCGGCGCTTTCGTTGCACCTCTTACTGTTGCAAATAACAGAACTATCGCCACTGCGTGTAACGCACACGAGTCGGCATACAGCGAGGGAGCTTTTACGTACGGATATTTCCTAAGAGCGTGGACTAATGCCTTTGACCCGACGAAAAAGACATCGGTAGACCAAAACAGCGATTCGATGGTTTCGATCAAGGAAGCTTTTAACTATGCAAAAGAAAACGACTACGCGGCATCCAGAAACTGGGAACATCCGCAATATGCTTCCAAGCCTACCCTTTATGGATATACTCACGAGCTGTCCGGAGCCACGATTCCAGCTATCGCCGGTAGTGAGAATATGAAAGCCGACGTACAATACACATACACACTAATGGTCCCGGCTACTTCTGTCAACTGGTCCTGCACTTATGAGTTAAGGATAGTCAATCAGACAAACTCCACAGTAAAAGTGCAAAGCACAATACCGTCCGACCAGTATGTAGATTACATTCCCAATCGAATCTATGCGCGTGTAATGTTAGATGGAGAAGAATTTATATTAATTAAAGACATACGTTCCATCTGGAGATCGGGATATTTCTTCGACGTCAATAAAATTATCTACACTGCTGACGGGGATTATATGGTTTACACGGGTTATGGAGCACACGACTACCAATGGGTCTGTTCCAACAGCTCCTGGACCATCTTCCCGCCTACGGGATCGTCCCATGTCTACATCACGGCGCCAGCGAATTCCGGGCCCGCAGCGGTCTTTGCCATCTTCAAGAATCCTTTTGGCGAGACGGTCACCGTCGGTCAGGAAATCCAGCCTCAAAACAATTATTAATGACGATCTGTCTCTGATTTTAATAAGCCCTCGGAGTCTCTCCGGGGGTTTCTTGTTTCCTTGATGCAGTATTTCTTCTCCGACAGCGTTCTAAAAGAAAAAGAAATAAAATGAAAAGCTACTGTCTGATCACTCTGGCGGCTTGCCTGGTGCTGTCCGCCTGCAACAAAGAGAACGAAAACCCCCATTCCATAGAACTCACCTGGACCGAATGCGCCTCCACGAAGGCCGGCGGCACCAAAGGTGGGACGAGCGCGGATACTCCCGCACAACTGATTCTTGAGTACACCGAGAGCGGACTGGCCGTGACCCTCAAGAACGCGGAGATGAACTGCGCCATCAATGTCGACGGCCTGTCGCTGGATCTCAGCCAGGAGGGGAACATCATCAACTATCAGGTAGTCCAGAGCGTGACCGCCAACTGCACCTGCAAGATTGAGAGGATCACATCGACAGTCACCGGCCTGGAGTATGGCAAAGAGTATGTCCTGAACTACAGCATCAAGTATGAGCCTTCCCTCAAGCCGATCAAATTCCGGTTTATGAAAGGCCTGAAGATGCGCCTGAACGTCGCGGACTACCTCGACGCCATGCACACCATGCACAACTGACAAAAAAAAGGACGCGCTCCTGGTGCGCGTCCCGAAAAACCAATTATTAACCGTTAGTATCCAGGATATTGTTTAAGGTTAGGACTGCTTGTCTTAATGCAATTCAAAGGTAGCAAGCAGGATGGAAAATTGTGTTGAATATGGTCCTGAATAGGTGGAATTTTGTAGAAAGTTGCGGAAAAAGTGTATTTTTGTACGGAAAAGCGTCCGTTTTATGCCGAATAAAGTCCTTTTTTCCGTATTTACTCTACTTGTATCCCTCCTGGCGGGAGCGCAGCCGCCCCACAGCTTCACGCGCTACGGACGGGAGAACAATTTCTCCGGCACGACCGTCGAAGACATGGCCCAGGACCACCAGGGCCAGCTGTGGCTGGCGACCTGGGGCGGGCTCTATTCGTTCGACGGGCGCACTTTCCAGAACTATCTGACGGACAACCCGGACGACCGGGAGAATCCCCGCAGCAACCACTTCACCGACGTGGAGATCCTGGAGAACGACGAGATCCTGGCACTCTCCTACGACAACAAGCTCTACCGCTTCAATCCCCAGTCCGGCGTGCTGGAATCTGTGGACAGCCGGGGGCAAGGCATCCAGGCCATCTTCCGGCCGAGCCCGGACGCCCTCTATTTCCAGACGCTGGGCGGCGAGATCCTGGACGCATCCTTCTCCAGCTTCTGCCGGCTTCCGGCGGGCGCCACCGTGTACGGGATGGTCACGGGCCTGGACGGCAACGACTGGATCCTGACGGACAAAGGCATCTATCGCGACGGCCGTCTGTCCACGGACATCCCGACCTTCTGCGCCACGATGGCCGACGACGGCCTGTATATCGGCTCCGCGGGCGTGATCCTCTGCTATAAGGACGGGCAGCTCACTTCCCTCCCCACGCAGCTGGCCGCGGACATCACCTTCATCACGCAGGTGCCCGGGCGGCCGGAGCTGCTGCTCGGCTCGGACCGCGACGGTTTCGAGCTCTACAACCTGGACGACGGCATGCGCCGGCACATCGCGCTGGAACGCCGCAACGCCGGCGAGGGCCCGTTCCGCGGGCTGACCGACACGCACGACAACCTCTGGATCTATTCGACGCAAGGCGGCCTCAACTGGTACGACAGCCAGGCACGACGCCTGATTCCCTTCGCCAACCAGAACCTCCAGCAGGGCTGGAACTCCGAGACGGGCGTCACTGCCGTCCTTTCCGATTTCCAGGGCAACCTCTGGATCGGCTCGGGCTGGGGCGGCCTGGAGCGCGTCATCTTCCATCGGGAGAATTTCAGGCTCAAACCGATCGACGAATCCCGGCAGATCTCGCCGGAAAACAGCGTCCGTGCACTGCTGCAAGGCCAGTCCGGGCTGATTTTCGCCGCCACGCGCGACAGCCGCCTGCACGTACTGGACGCGTCGTTCACCGAAGTGGACGCCTGGACGCTCGACCGCCCGGGCTACTCGCTGGTCGACGCGCACGACGGCAGCCTCTGGGTCGGCACGCGCGGCGCAGGCCTGCTGGAGCTCAGCGCCCGGACCAACGAGCGCGTGCGCCACAGCCTGACGCGCTACAGCAAGGACGACCTCTTCTACGGGCCCAACAGCAACGATATCTTCTCCCTGCTGGAGGACGGCGCGCACCGGCTCTGGATCGGCACCTTCGACGACGGCATCGCCTATGTGGACCTCGACGACAGGGAGCGGCTCTTCATCAGCAAGAAGAACCGTATCAGCTTCCCGACCGAGCGCCGCAACCGCCTCCGCTGCCTGGCGCTGGGCCCGGACGGGCGCCTCTACGCAGGCGGCCAGATGGGCCTGTTCGTGTGCGCCCATCCCGACGGCGAGCCGGAGGACATGCATTTCGAGCGTTTCACGCAAATCGCGGACTACGACATCCAGCACATCCTCTTCACGCAGGGCGGCGTGCTGTATGCATCCTCCTACGGCGCTGGCCTGCTGCGCTTCGACACGGCCGACCCCGACAGCGGGTTCCGGGCCTTGACGACCAACGACGGCATGCTGTCCAACTACATCTTCTCCGCCATCGAAGACAAGGCCGGCAACCTCTGGATCGCGACCCAGGCCGGCCTCAACCGCCTCAACCCGCAGACCGGGAGCCTCATCGGCTTCCCCTACGACCGGCTCGGCCACACGCTGCGCTTCAATGAGGGTCAGCCCCTCTACACGCGCGACGGTTACATCTGCTTCAACGCCACGGCGGGCATCTTCTATTTCGACCCGGAAGAAATCTCCAACAACAACTTCGTCCCGCAGCTCCTCGTCCAGGCCTTCTACGTCGCCGGCGAGAAGCGCCTGCTGGACGGGAAAGAGCCCGTGAGCCTCCGCCCCACGGACGCCATCCGCGTGCAAGTGGCGGCCGTGGACCTGACCGCCCCGGAGCAGGTCCTCTATTCCTACAAACTGGACGGCGCTGACCAGGACTGGATCCACCTCGGCAACCAGAACTCGATCAGCATCCCGCCCCAGCGGCCCGGCCGCTACACCCTGCGCATCCGCTCCACCAACGGCGCGGGCCTGGAGGTGGACAACGAGAAGGCGTTCAACATCGTGGTGCGCAGGCAGTTCCTGCAGACGGGCTGGGCGGCGCTGATGTACCTGCTGCTCGCGGGGCTGGTCGTCTTCCTGCTGACGCGCAGGCAGGACCGGCGGGCCGACGGGCCGTCAGAGACGGAAGAAAATCCGCTCCTGCACGGCCTCCACGGCGACGACCGCCGCTTCGTCGAAGCGTTCACCGGCTTCCTCGACGACCGCCTCGACGACGGCTCGCTGGACGTGCCGCAGATGTGCCAGGCGATGAACGTCAGCCGCTCGGTGCTCTTCGAGCGCTGCCGCACGCTGCTGGGCACGACGCCGGCCGCGCTCCTGCGGCAGATGCGGCTCCGACGCGCCCAGGCGCTCATCCGCGAGGGCGGCCGGACGATGACCGAAGTCTCGTATGCCGTGGGGTTCAACGACCCCCACTATTTCAGCAAGATCTTCAAGAAGGAATTCGGCGTCAAGCCGACCGACTACCGGCGCACGACCACCAGCTGACCGGGCCACGTCTCCACCTCGCACTCAAACGTCTCCGGCAGGGAGAAATCCTGCACACCGGCGCATTCGCTGACCAGCGGCCGGGCCGTCTCCTGCGGCGCGAAGAACGGGTTGGGCATGTCATTCGGCACGCCGGAGACACGCCGCATCAACATCGTCCCGCCTCCGACTGTTATGGGGTCATAGGTGCGCAGGCGCAGGCGCCCGCCGAGCGTGGAACGGATGCGCGCCTCCACGAGGTGGCCGTCTTTCCAGACCATCTTCTCCACCACGAAGCCGCCGCGGGCGCGCAGGCCCTCCACGGAGCCGGACGCCAGGGCTGACGGCAGCGCCGGCAGCAGGTGCACGGCACCGTCGTGGCTCTGCAGCAGCAGCTCGGCGATGCCGGCCGTGCAGCCGAAATTGCCGTCGATCTGGAACGGCGGATGCGCGTCGAAGAGGTTGGGGTAGGTCCCGCCGGATTCGCCGAACTGGCGGCGCGGGCTGACCAGCGTGAGCTGGTCGGTGATCAGCTTGAAGGCGTGGTCGCCATCCAGCATCCGGGCCCAGAGGCAGACCTTCCAGCCCATCGACCAGCCCGTGGAAGGGTCTCCCCGCTGGACCAGCGAGTTGCGTACGGCCTGCGTGAGCAGCGGCGTGCGGTAGGGCGAGATCTGGTAGCCCGGATAGAAGCCCCAGAGGTGCGAGACGTGGCGGTGGCCGTCCTTGGGATCATCCCAGTCCTCCCACCACTCCTGCAGCTGGCCGTGCTGGCCGATCCGCATCGGCGGCAGGCGACGGCGCATCACGTCAAGCGTGTCCGCGAATGCGGCGTCACGCTCCAGGATCGCCGCCGCGCGCGCCGTATTGGTAAAGAGGTCCGTCACGAGCTGGTTGTCCATCGTCACGCCCGCAAAGACGTGGGATCTCATCCCGGCAGGGTGGTTCTCCGGCGAGTCGGACGGCGTCACCACGAGGTAGCCGGTGCGCGGGTCCTCGACGAGGAAGTCCACGAAGAACTCCGCAGCGCCCTTCATCAGCGGATAGACCTCCGCCAGGTATTTCTTGTCTCCGTTATAGAGATAGCGGTCCCAGAGGTGCTGGCAGAGCCAGGCACCGCCGCTCGGCCAGAGGCCGCAGTAGGCGAAGTCCAGCGCGCCCGTGATGCGCCACAGGTCGGAATTGTGGTGCAGCACCCAGCCGCGGCAGCCGTACATGTTGCGCGCCGTGACGGCGCCGCTTTCCGCGAGGTCGCGGATCAGCGCCAGCAGCGGCTCGTGCAGCTCCGGCAGGTTCGTCAGTTCGGCGGGCCAGTAGTTCATCTCCAGGTTGATGTTGGTCGTATAATTACCGCACCAGGGCGCGGTCGGGCGGGCGTTCCAGATGCCCTGCAGGTTGGCCGCCTGCGTGCCGGGCTGCGAGCAGCTGATCAGCAGATAGCGGCCGAACTGGAAGTAGGCCGCCACCAGCGCCGGATCCGGCGCTTCGCGGAACGTGCGGATGCGCTCATCGACCGGGCGGTCTCCGGCCGTCGAAGGGCCGAGGTCCAGCCGGACCCGGTCGAACTGGGCCTTGTAGGCCGCCACGTGCGCCGCGAGGGCCTTGCCGTATTTGCGCGAAGCTTTCTTCATATAGGCGGCGTTCCGCGCATACGGGTCGCCGTCCACGGTCTTGTAGTCCACGAAATTGGTGGCCAGCGAGATGTGCAGTAGCAGCTCCGTGGCGCCCTCCACGCAGAGCTTGTCCTCCGCGGCGCTCAGCTTGCCGCCCTTCACCGTGGCGCGCGTGTCGTTGACATAGCGGATGGCGCCCGGGATGCTCCCCTTGTCGCTTCCCTTGCCCTCCAGGCGCAGCAGGTTGCGTCCCACGACGCTCACCTTCGTGTCCGGCATCGGCGTCGTGTAGAACAGCTCGCAGCTGAGCGCCTTCGGCCGGGAGGCCGTCAGGCGCACGACGATGAGCTGGTCCACGAGCGAAGCGAAGACTTCCTCGACATATTCCACCCCGTCCACCTTGTAGCTGGTGCGCACCACCGCGCGGTCCAGATCCAGCTCGCGACGGTAGTCGCTCACTTCCCCGCTCCGGCCCAGGAAGCGGATCTTCAGCGAGCCGGCGGTCTGGTAGGACATTTCCTCGCCCACGGGCGAGAGGAAATGCGCGTCGCCCAGTTTCTGCGCTTCATCGTAGCGCCCGGCGAAGATCAGGTCGCGGATCTCCTGCAGGTGCTGCAGGCCCTCGGGATTCCAGTTCTCGTAGGGACCGCCCGTGGAGATGGTCTCCTCGTTGAGCTGCAGCTCCTCCACTTCGGTGCCGCCGTAGACCATCGCGCCGATGCGGCCGTTGCCGACCGGCCAGGCCTCTTCCCAGTAGGAAGCCGGCCTGTCAAACCAGAGAGGGCAGTTCGGAGTCTGCGCGGCAAGGCAGCTCCACGACGCGACGAGCGCCGCAAGCAGGGTCAGGAAACGTTTCATATCAAGGATCAAACGATTAAATCGGGTAATGGACCGTGAAGCAGGCGCCGCCCAGCGCGAACGACCGGCTGTAGGAGATGGTCGCGCCGCAGCGCTCCAGGATGCTCCGGCTGATGGCAAGGCCGAGGCCGGATCCGCCGTTCTTGGTGGTGAAGTTCGGCGTGAAGAGGCGCTCGACGTGCTCGTCGGACACGCCCGGGCCGTTGTCTTCGACGACGATGTCGTAGAAGCCGTCCTCGCCCGACTTGCGCAGCGACACCACCACGTGGCCGTCCGGCGCGTCGCCGATGGCCTGCACGGCGTTGCCGAGCAGGTTGACGAACACGCGCGTGAGCTGCGGCTTCGGGCCCAGGATCCTGACGTCGGACAGGCCGATGTAGTCGAAGGTGATGTTGTCCCTGTTGTCGAACATCGAGATCTCCGCGCGGATCAGCTGGTCCAGGACGATGTCCGTCGGCTCCTCGGTATAGAGCTTGGCGAAGGTCGAGAATTCGTTGGCCGTGTCGGTCAGGATGTCGATGTGGTCCAGGATCACCTGGCTGGCCTCCATGAAGCGGTCCTGCCAGGCGGGATCGCCCTTCTGCTTGAGGCGGATCACGCGCTGGAGCTGGAGCTTCATCGGCGTGAGCGGGTTCTTGATCTCGTGCGCCACCTGGCGCGCCATGCCGCTCCAGGCCTTGTCACGCTCCGCCTGCGCCAGCTTGCGCGAGCTCTCCGAGAGCTCCGTGACCATGCGGTTGTATGCCTGCACGATCGACGAGATCTCGTCGTCGCGGTTGTAGTCGATGTATTCCAGCGATTCGAGGTCGGCGTTGGACATCTTCGAGCTCATCTCGCTCAGCGGCTTGAACATCTTGTCCACGATGCGGGACACCATGAAGAGCGACATCAGCAGGAAGAGCAGGAAGAGCGAGAGGATGGTCAGCGAGTGCATCACGGCGTCCTCCTCGAAGTCGTAGGTCTCTTCGTTGTACGGCGAGCTCAGGATGGCGACCATCGAGCCGTCGTTCGCGAAGAGCGGCGCATACATGCTGTAGAACTTCTGCTGCCCGATCCGCTCCTGCTGGATATAGTGGCGGAGATTACGGTACTTGATGTTGAAGAAGGCCGCGCCGTCCATGCGCGGCGCCACGATCAGCTGGTCGAAGAGCGACGGCGTGGTGGTGGTCAGCAGCTGCCCGGAAGGGGTGTAGAGCGTGATGTCGGACGCCATCTCGCCGGCCACCCGGTCGACCAGCAGGCCCAGCGACTGCAGCTCGACCTCGGACGCCGTGGGCACGCCCTGCAGGCCTGTATTCATCATCGCGACGATCGCGCTGATCTTGTCGGACATCACCGTCTGGCGGTTGCTCGTGTTGCGCGAGTACACGAAGAGCACGCTCACCAGCGCCATCACGAGCAGGGTGAGCAGCAGCGAGGTGAGCAGCACCCAGGAGATGCGCGACTTGTAGTAGGACTGCTGGAAGACGGCTTCCTTGCGCTTGCCGATGACGGCCAGCGACAGCACCAGGAAAGCGAGCAGCGCCACCAGGATGCCGGCCATGATGTAGGACAGGGCCTCCACGCTGGAGCGCGAGATGACGACGCCTTCGTCCTGCCCCACCACATAGAAGAAATGGGTGTAGCCGTCCTGCCGGATATGGTCCGTCTGCGAGCCGTACAGGTTGAGATAGAGGTCGTCGTCCATCACCGTCGGATACGGGAAGATGCCCATATAGGCCTTGAGGTCCCGGTCGACATAGCGGGCGTAGGAATAGCCGGAAGGCAGGCTCACCTGCCAGGGCGGCGTGAAGCCGAGGATGCCGGCGTAGCCCTGGACGCCGCGCGTCTCGCGCGGCTCCAGCCGGACCAGCAGCCGGGACACCTCACCGAATTCGGACAGATAGAAGAACACGCCAACATAGTACGGCCGGCCGTCGCGCCGGGCGTACAGGAAGCGGGAATTGTCGGAGATCGGCACGCCGTTCTGGAGGATCGCGTTGAATTCGTCCGCCGACACGCGCGTGGTGTTGTAGTCGTTGTAGACGCGGACCGTGAGCATGTAGTCCCGCTCCAGGCCCGCGAAATAGTTGCTTGACAGGTGGTTCTGGATCGCCTGCTCCTCGCCGAGGAAATGCGACCGCGAGGCCAGGGTCGCGTCGTTCGCGATCAGGCCCTCCAGCCGCCGCAGGCGGAGCTCCATCGCGATGTCGCGGTCGAACGACAGGCGCGTCGCGAGCAGTCCCATACGGTCCTGCTCCTTCTGGAAGCCCAGCACGCCGGCCGTCACCACGAGGTAGGTCGCCATCAGCACGGCATAGATGACGCGGCCGGTCAGCGAGAACGCCTCGTAGGGGCGCCCGCCGAAGCGCGGCAGCACCGGCGCGGCGACCTGCAGCAGCAGCGGCACGCTGAGCAGCAGCGTGATGAACGACACATAGACGACCACGCAGAAGGCCGTGAGCTGTCCGAGCTTATAGATTTCCAGCGAGAAGCCGGAGTTGAGCGCGATGCTGCGCAGGGCGGACTGCGAATAGATGATCACGCCCGCCGCCAGGGCGACCATGGACACGAGCACCGCGATCCTGCGGGCGCGCGTGTCCATCCAGGCCCACACCTTCTTGCGGACGATATAGGCGCAGGCGGCGCACATCACGATGGCGAGGTTGATCAGGATGACCGCACCCAGCGAATACAGGACGTCGTCGCCGGCATACAGCATCGGCGAGAAGATCAACACGCGGTTGCGCGAGAAGCGCCCCCAGAAATACAGGCCGGCCAGCAGGACCACCGCGCCCAGCGCCACGCTGAAGAAGCGGCGGCGCGTCCGGCGGGCGGACAGGAAGACCAGGAACGCGATCAGGACCGCCACGACGGACACCCACAGCAGCGGCGACGCGTCACGGCCGGAGCCGCTGAGCGACTCCTGGATGATCTTGAACTGCGGCCGGCCCCGCACGACCACCGCCGTGCCTCCGTTCTCGGAGAGCGGGCGGATGGAGAAACGCGCCGGCAGACGCAGATAGCGGCTGACCCGGGCGATGCGGCCGAGCGGCGCCTCGTTCGAGATCTCGAGGCCGGCGATCACCCGCATATCCTTGTTCCCCACCCATTTGGCGAGATACCAGCGGGGGCCCAGGTTGCAGAAACCCAGGCGGTCCGACACCTGCAGGAGGGGCGACTCCGCCGGGACGCTGGGATTGCCGATGAACGGGACAAAAACACGCACGTCGACCCGGTCGTTGCTAATCAGGAATTCGTTGCACCAGGACTGCAGCGTGTCGTTGCAGTAGCGGTAGATCACGATGTCCTGCGGGAGCCCCTCGAGCGTGATCCATTCGTCGGGACGCTGGGCGAGCGCCTTCTGCACGAAGTCGTCCAGCTCGTCCATCCGGCGCTCCAGCACACGCTCCACGCGCCTGGCGGCGCGCCGCGTGTCGCCCGGCGCCTGCGAGTCGGTGAGCGAGGAGATGAACACGACGACGCCCACGACGAGCATCGCCGCGGCCAGCCATTCCTTCATATTTCTGCTCCAGCTCATTCGTGATGATACGGCTCACCGCGCAGGATGGTGAAAGCCCGGTAGAGTTGCTCTGCAAAAATCGTTCTCACAAGTTGGTGCGAGTAGGTCATCTTCGACAGCGAGAGCTTGCCGTCGGCGCGGGAATAGACCGCCTGGCTGAACCCGTAGGCCCCGCCGATCACGAAGACCAGGTCGCGGCCCGAGCCGGCCATCCGGCGTCCGAGCCAGTCGGCGAACTCCAGCGAGCGGTATTCCTTGCCGTGCTCGTCCAGCAGGACGACCTCGTCCGCGGGACGGACCTGCTTGAGGATCAGCTCGCCCTCGCGCTCCTTGATCTGGTCTTTAGTCAGCGCCGACACTCCCTTCAGCTCCGGGATCTCCCGGAGCACGAACGGGACGTAATGCCCCAGCCGGGAGACATACATCTCCAGCCCTTCGCGCACCCACGGGATGTCCGTCTTGCCGACCGTGACCAAAGTGATTCGCATACAGATACAAATATAATAACGTGGCTCGGAATTTGCAATCATTCCGGTCGTGCGACAGATGCTCAAATACGTGGCAGTCCTCCTGCCTCTGCTTCTCTGCGGGTCCCTCTCGGCGCAGCCCGCAGGCTACGACGTTTTCATCCCTATCCGCAAGTACATGGCCCAGGGCAACGCCGACAACCTCTCCGCCTGGTTCGACGACTATCTGGAGATCGCCGTCATCACCCGGAGCAGCAACGCCAGCAAGGCGCAGGCGCGCCAAATTGTCAAGAACTTCTTCGAGACACACACCCCGCGCTCCTTCGAGGTCAACCACGCCGCCGGGCGTGAGAACATGAAGTACATGCTCGGCACGCTCAACGCCGGCGGCGAATCCTTCACGGTCACCATCTTCGTGAGCAACAAGGGCTCGAGCTACAAGATCCAGCAGCTCAAGATCGAGCAGCAGCGATAGACGCCAGCATATGACAGACGGGGCCCGGACATCGATCCGGGCCCCGTCTGTTTGGGAGTCAGTCGCTTATGCGCGGCCGCCGTAGGAACGGTCGGCGGTGTTGACGTTGATCTTCTCGCCGGTCTCGATGAACAGCGGAACCATCACCTTGGCACCGGTCTCGAGGGTGACCTCCTTGAGGGCGGAGGTGGAGGCGGTGTTGCCCTTGACGGCGGGCTCGGAGTACGTGACCTCGAGGGTGACGTAGGTCGGCAGCTCGCAGGTGAGGCAGCGCTCCTCGCCCACGACGAACATCATTTCGACATGCTGGCCTTCTTTCATCAGGTCGGAGTTCTCGACGACGTCCTTCGGGAGAAGGATCTGCTCGTAGGTCTCTTCGTGCATGAAGTTGAAGCCATCCTCTTCGGCATAGAGGAACTGGTAGGGACGGCGCTCGACGTCGATCGTCTCGATCTTGAGGCCGGCCGTGAAGGTGTTCTCAAGGATGTTGCCGTTTTCCAGGTTGCGGAGCTTGGTCTTCACGAAAGCAGGGCCCTTGCCCGGCTTGACGTGCTGGAACCAGACGATCTGGCACGGTTTGCCGTTGTACTTGAGGAACAGTCCGTTCTTAAAATCAGCTGTTGTTGCCATAAAATATCTCTTGATAAGTTTTAATTACTCGAAATAACCGGGCAAAGGTACGGAATTGCCTGAACTATTGCAAATTTTTGATGGCGGCGGCCACTTCCTCGAGCAGCCACTTGGGCGTGGAAGTGGCTCCGCAGACGCCCACGCGGTCGTCGGGGCCGAACCATTCGCGCCGCAGCGCGGCGGCCGAGCCGATGTGGTAGGTGCGGATGTTCGCACGCCGGCAGTGCTCGCACAGGACCTTTCCGTTGGAGCTTTCGCGCCCGGACACGAACACGACCACGTCGTGCGCCCGGGCGAACTCGGACAGCTCGCGGTGGCGGGACGCGACCTGCCGGCAGATGGTGTCGTGCACCGCCAGGCGGGCGCCCGTCCCCATCTCCCCCTGCAGGACGTCGCGGACCTGCCCGTAGCCTTCCGGGCTCATCGTGGTCTGGGAGAAAAGCTCGATGTCGCGGTCGGGGCGGATGTCGCCGGAGGCGATCTTCTCCCGCAGCTGGGCGGGCGTCTCGACCACCGTCACCCCGCCGTCCACCTGGCCCACGAGGCCGAGGACCTCGGGATGGCCGATCTTGCCGAAAATGACGATCTGTCCGCCGGACGCGGCCATGCGCCCGTGCACTTCGCGGATCTCCTTCTGGAGGCCGAGCACCACGGGGCAGGTGCAGTCGATCAGGCGCAGGCCCAGGCCGCGCACCCGGTCGTAGACCTGGGGCGGCTCGCCGTGCGCCCGGATCAGCAGGGATTCGCCCGATACGGACCCGTCCATCTGCAGGAGATCGCTCCGCTCGATGGTCACGAGCCCGCGCGCTTCCAGACGGGCGAGTTCTTCTTCGTTGTGGACGATGGCGCCCAGCGAATACAGCCGGCCGCCCTCGGCGAGGGTCTGCTCCGCCGTGCTGATGGCGCGGATCACACCGCCGCAAAAACCTGAATGGGGGTCGATCTCGACCTGGATCATACCGCTGCGTTTGCGTTCTCCCCGACCCCGGGAATCTCTTCCGGCGCATCCAGCAGGCCGAACTTGCCGCGGATGAGCCCTTCCACCCATGCGATCTCCTCCGTGAGGCCCATGTCGGAATTGTTCAGCTCGAACGAGTCCGCCGCGCGGCGCAGCGGGGAAGCTTCGCGGTGCGAGTCGATATAGTCGCGCTCCTGGAGGTTCTTGAGGACCTCTTCGAAGACGGGGTTCTCGCCCTTGGCGGCCAGCTCGTCGAAGCGGCGCTGCGCGCGCACCTCCGGCCGGGCAGTCATGAAGATCTTGAGCTCGGCGTGCGGGAAGACGGTGGTGCCGATGTCGCGGCCGTCCATCACGACGCGGCCGGCGGCGGAGAATTCGTGCAGCCGGCGGTCGACGTACTGGCGCACGTAGGGCACGGTGGCGATGGGGCTGACCTGCGAGGAAACCTCCATCGTACGGATCAGTTTCTCGATGTTGCGCTCGCCCATGAAGAGCACGGTGCCCTGCCCGAAATGCAGGTCGAGCGTCTCCAGGGCCTTCTCCAGCGCCGGATCGATGACGTTGTCCGGCGAGATCAGGCCGTGCTCCTGCGCATAGAGCGTCACGCCGCGATACATCGCGCCGGAATCCAGGTACAGGAAATCGAAAGCCTGCGCGATCAGCCGCGCGAACGTGCTCTTGCCGGTAGAAGAATAGCCGTCAACGGCAATGGTAATATCAGGAATCCGCATAATGGTTACTGTGCTTTTGTCTTTTCGTATTCGGCGCGGGCGCGCTCGACGGAGACGGAGCGCTTGAGGACGAAGCCCGAGCCGAGGTATTTGGTGCGGACGTCTTCGTCCGCGGCGAGGGCTTCGGGCGTGCCCTGCTGGAGGATGGTGCCCTCGTAGAGCAGGTAGGCGCGGTCCGTGATGGCGAGGGTCTCGCCGACGTTGTGGTCGGTGATGATGACGCCGATGTTTCGGTATTTGAGCTTGGCGATGATGTACTGGATGTCTTCGACGGCGATCGGGTCGACGCCGGCGAACGGCTCGTCCAGCAGGATGAACTTGGGGTCGATGGCGAGGGCGCGGGCGATCTCGCAGCGGCGCCGCTCGCCGCCGGAGAGCTGGATACCCAGCGATTTGCGGACCTTGGAGAGGTTGAATTCGTCGATCAGCGACTCCAGGCGTCTTTCGCGCTCGGCGCGCGGGATGCCGCGCATCTCCATCACGGACACGATGTTGTCCTCGACGCTCATCTTGCGGAACACGGAGGCGTCCTGCGGGAGGTAGCCGATGCCTTTCTGGGCGCGCTGGTACATCGGAAGTCCGGTGATCTCTTCGTCGTCCAGGAAGACGCGGCCGTCGTTCGGGACGATCTGGCCGGTGATCATATAGAAGCTGGTGGTCTTGCCGGCGCCGTTGGGGCCGAGGAAGCCGACGATCTCGCCCTGCTCCACTTCCATCGAAACGCCTTTGACGACCGTGCGGACGCCATATTTCTTGACCAGGTTTTCGCAGCGAAGTTTCATCTCCTACTCTTATTTGATATCCAGTGCGAGGTCCACCACCAGGTTGCGGACTTCTTCATTCTTGCTCATCAGGTCTTCTGCCTTCTCGGAAGGCATATAGATGCGCTTGCCCTGCGCCTCTTCCGGCACCACGGTGGGCTCCAGGCGGATCTTGCCGCAGTCCACGATCTTGGCGAAACGGCCTTCGAGGTCGCGGAGGACCCGCTCTTCGATCCATTTCTTCTGGGCTTCGTTGGTCACGGTGAAGTAGACGACCTTGCGGCCGGCTTCTTCGCCGAAGGACAGGTTGGCGTTGGTCAGGGCGTTGGCGAGGCGGGGCTGGCCGGTGTACTGCGCCGCCAGGTCCGTCCACTTCGCCGCCAGTTCTTCGTCGCCCGGCAGGGCCTTCTCCCCTTCGGAGACTTCCTCCGACGCGGGCATCACCTCCGGTTCGTCCTCGCTCATCAAGGCGCTCAGCGACAGCGACGCCGCGGACTTCTTCGCCCGCCGCGGCTTCTTCTCCTCCGTCGCCGGCTTCTCTTCCGGGACCGTCTTTTTCTCTTCCGGGGCCGGCTGACTGACGGAGCTGTTGCCCGCTGAAACTTCGCTTCGCTCATCCCCCCCACTGCTCCGCAGCGGGTCCCCCCCGTTCACGAGGCCACGGGCGGCCACGGTTTCAGCGGGCAACACTCCGTCAGCAGCCTTTGCAGGTGCGGGAGCGGGGGTATTGTTTTTCGCGACAGCCTGCACTGCGGGCTGTACCGATTGAGCAGCAGCTCCGCTGCCGCCCGTATTGGAGGCAGTCGGCTGGGAAGCGGGGGCGTTCTGGAGGAACGCCAGCTTCATCAGGGCGAATTCGATGTGGAGGCGGGGGTTGGTGGCGAGGCGGTAGCCGGCCTCGCAGGCTGTCGTGACGCCGAGGGCGTCGTACAGCCACTTGACGCTGCAGCGCTCTCCCTGCTCCCGGTACTTCGCCCGCAGCGAATCCGGCAGGTCCAGCAGGGCCTCCAGGCCGCCCGTGCGGCTGACGAGCAGGTCGCGCAGGTGCGAACTCACCGCCGCCACGAAATGCTGCGCATTGAAGCCCTTCGCGAGGACGTCGTTGAACAGGAGCAGCGCCGAGGCGTAGTCGCCGGCGAGCGATGCGTCCACCAGCTTGAAACCGTATTCATAATCCAGCACGCCGAGGTTGCGGATCACATCCTCGTAGCGGAGGTCCGTGCCGCAGAACGCGACCGACTGGTCGAAGAGCGTGAGGGCGTCGCGCATGGCGCCGTCGGCCTTCTGCGCGATGACGTGCAGCGCCTTGTCGTCGGCCGTGATGCCTTCCTTGCCCGCGATGTCCTTGAGGTTGCGGACGATGTCCGGCACGCCGATGCGGTTGAAATCGTAGGTCTGGCAGCGGCTCAGGATGGTCGGGAGGATCTTGTGCTTCTCCGTGGTGGCGAGGATGAAGATTGCGTGTGCCGGCGGCTCCTCGAGCGTCTTGAGGAAGGCGTTGAAGGCCGACGCGGAGAGCATGTGCACCTCGTCGATGATATAGACCGAGTAGCGGCCCACCTGCGGCGGGATCTGCACCTGGTCCATCAGGTTCTTGATGTCGTCCACGCCGTTGTTGGACGCCGCATCCAGTTCGTGGATGCAGTACGACCGGCCCTCCGCGAACGAGCGGCAGGAGTCGCACTCGCCGCAGGGCTCGAGGTCGGGCCCGGGGTTGGCGCAGTTGATGGTCTTGGCGAAGATACGCGCGGCGCTCGTCTTGCCCACGCCCCGCGGGCCGCAGAAGAGATAAGCGTGCGCGAGCTGCCCGCGCTGGATCGAATTCTTGAGGGTCCGCGCGATGTTGTCCTGTCCGATCAGCGACTCGAAAGAGTCGGGACGGTACTTGCGAGCTGATACGACGTAGTCTGACATAGTTTACAAATGTAATGATTTTTGCGTAACTTTGCTTCAATGAAAAGCCGTTTGGTCCATCTTTTTGTCGCAATCCTCATCCTGGTTTCTTCCCTGCCGGTTTCCGGCCAGGGCAAGTTCTACACGCGCAAGATGCGGCTGGCGGACTTCCCCACCAAGACCACCAAGGTCGTCCTGGAAGGCCATTCCTTCCTGGAGCTGACCCTGCGCGAGGAGATCGCCGTCCACTGGCGGATCTCCCCCTTCGAGTTCTGCACCCAGGAAGAATACGCCCGGCTCATCCACTCCTCAGACTACTATTTCCTCACCCTCCTCCAGGAGGAAGGCATCGCCTACCTGACCCTCTCCAAGGGCGGCAAAGAAGGCGAGAAAGACCAGCTCAAGCAGGCCTTCGAGGTCGTCCGCATGCCGATGGCCAGCGTGGACGACCCCACCGGCCGCGAGCTCGTCTTCATGGGCGCCTTCCTGGACATCATCCAGCACTTCGTCGAGCAGGCGATCCTCTCCGACAAAGTGGCCTACGGCGGCCTCGAGGCCAGCAACGGCCTCCGGCTGAAAGGAAAGACGGTCTATCTGGATCCCGATGCGGCCGACGAAGCCTATCTGGAAGAGAAAGCGGACGCCCTGCTCGGCATCACCATCGCGCCTGTGCAAGTCAGCTTCAACACCTTCTGCTACAAGATGCTCATCTCGGCCGACACCCACGAGCTCTTCTACTACGAGCGGAGCCGCTACAAAGGCCCCGCCGACGGCCGCTTCACCGACGCCGAGGCCCGCCGCTTCTCCCGCCGCGGCGCCACCGTCGTCAGAGATTGACGTAGGTCTTGACGTCGTCGGCGGAGACGGGTTCGCCGCCGAGGATCAGCAGGCGGTCCACCACGTTGTCCAGCTCGCGGATGTTGCCGGGCCAGTGCTTCTGCTTCAGCAGCTCCACGGCCTCGGGCGAGAAGCTGCGGGTCTTGCCGCCCTCGGTGTATTTCGCCAGGAAGTGCTTGACCAGCAGCGGGATGTCGTCGCGGCGCTCGTCCAGCGACGGCACCCGGAAGACGATCACGCTCAGGCGGTGATAGAGGTCCTCGCGGAAATTGCCCTTCTCGATCTCGGCCTGCAGGTCCTTGTTGGTCGCCGCGATCACGCGGACGTCCACCTCGATGTCCTTGTCGGAGCCCACGCGGGAGAGCTTCTTCTCCTGCAGCACGCGCAGCACCTTGGCCTGCGCGGCGAGGCTCATGTCGCCGATCTCGTCGAGGAAGAGCGTGCCGCCGTCGGCCTGCTCGAACTTGCCCTTGTGCTGCTTGATGGCAGACGTGAAGGAGCCCTTCTCGTGGCCGAACAGCTCGCTCTCGATGAGCTCGCTCGGGATGGCCGCGCAGTTCACCTCCACGAACGGCATCGCACTGCGGTTGCTCAGCTGGTGGAGATTGCGGGCCACCAGCTCCTTGCCGGAGCCGTTGGGCCCGATCACCAGCACGCGCGCGTCGGTGGGCGCCACCTTGGAGATCATCTCGCGGATATGCTGCATCGGCTCGGACTCGCCGATCATGTCGGCGCCGTAGACCTTCTTCTTGAGGGCCTTGTTCTGCGTGGTCAGGCTGACCTTGTCCGTGGCGTTCTTGATCGTGATGAGCACGCGGTTGAGGTCCAGCGGCTTCTGCACGAAGTCGAAGGCGCCCTTCTTGATGCAGTCCACGGCCGTGTCGATGTCGGCGTGGCCGGAAATCATCACCACGGCGGCATCCAGCCCCATCTCCACGAACTTCCCGAGCACCTCGACGCCGTCCATGCCGGGCATCTTGATGTCGCAGAAGATCACGTCGAACTTCTCCTTGCCGACCTTCTCCAGCGCCACGGCGCCGTCCTCGGCCGTATCTACTTCATAACCTTCATCGGTGAGGATCTCCCCCAGCGAATTGCGGATCGCCCGCTCGTCATCTACAATCAGAACTTTCATAACGCAGCCCCTTTATCCAACAATCGCGCCATTGCTGACGGCTTCCTGCGGCGTGATGAAACGCATCGAGCCGTCGCCCTGCTTGGCCATCAGGATCATGCCGTGGCTCTCGATGCCGCGGATGGTGCGCGGCTGGAGATTGGCCAGGATGCAGATCTGCTTGCCGACCATCGCCTCCGGCGTGTAGAATTCGGCGATGCCGGACACGATCACACGGCGGTCGATGCCCGTGTCGATCGTGAGCTTGAGGAGCTTGTCCGTCTTGGGGACGCGCTCCGCCTCCAGCACCGTGGCGGTGCGGATGTCCATCTTCTCGAACTCGTCGAAGGTGCACTCGGCCTTCTGCGGCGCCACGAGCTTGGCGGCCTCCGCCTTGGCGGCCGCCTCGCGCTCGGCGCGGATGCGGTCCAGGCGGGCGAGCTGCGCGTCGATGGCGGCGTCCTCGATCTTGGCGAAGAGCAGCTCCGCCGCGCCGAGCTGGTGGCCGGCGGGCAGGATCTGCGGACGCCCGAGCACCTCCCAGTCGAGGGCGGAGCCGAGCATCTCGCGGAGGCGCTTCGCGGCGAACGGCGTGAAGGGCTCGAACGCGATCGCGAGGTCCGCGCAGATCTGGAGGGAAATGTTGAGGATGGTGCCCGTGCGGTCAAGGTCGGTCTTGGCGACCTTCCAGGGCTCCGTGTCGGAGATATATTTGTTGCCGACGCGGGCGATGCCCATCGCGTCCTTGAGCGCTTCGCGAAACTTGAACTCCTCGATGTTCTTCTCCATCGAGGCCTTGAGCGCAGGGATCTGCGCGAGGGCCTCCTTGTCGATGTCCTCCAGGGAGCCGCAGGCCGGCACCTTGCCGCCGAAGTATTTGTGCGTCAGCACCATCGCGCGGTTGACGAAGTTGCCGAAGATGGCCACGAGCTCGCTGTTGTTGCGCTGCTGGAAGTCCTTCCAGCTGAAGTCGTTGTCCTTGGTCTCCGGGGCGTTGGCCGTGAGCACGTAGCGGAGGACGTCCTCCTTGCCGGGGAAGTCCTGCAGGTATTCGTGCGCCCACACGGCCCAGCCGCGGGACGTCGAGATCTTGTCGCCCTCGAGGTTGAGGAACTCGTTGGCGGGGACGTTGTCCGGGAGGATGTAGCCGTCGCCGTAGGCCTTGAGCATCGCCGGGAAGACGATGCAGTGGAAGACGATGTTGTCCTTGCCGATGAAGTGCACGAGCCGGGTGTCGGGCGACTTCCACCACTTCTCCCAGCTGTCCGGCAGGAGCTCCTGCGTGTTGGAGATGTAGCCGATCGGCGCGTCGAACCAGACATAGAGGACCTTGCCCTCGGCGCCCTCGACGGGCACGGGCACGCCCCAGTCGAGGTCGCGCGTGACGGCACGCGGCTGCAGGCCGCCGTCCAGCCAGCTCTTGACCTGGCCGTAGACGTTGGAGCGCCACTCCTGGTGCCCTTCGAGGATCCATTTGCGCAGCCAGGGCTCGTAGTCCTGCAGCGGGAGGTACCAGTGCGTGGTCTTCTTTTTGACCGGCTCGGCGCCGCTGAGCTTGCTCTTGGGGTTGATCAGCTCCTCGGGGCTGAGGGTGCTGCCACATTTCTCGCACTGGTCGCCGTAGGCGCCTTCGTTGCCGCATTTGGGGCAGGTGCCCACAATGTAGCGGTCGGCCAGGAACTGCTTCGCCTCCGGGTCGTAATACTGCTCGCTCTCCTTGGTGATGAACTTCCCTTCGTCGTAGAGCTTGCGGAAGAAGCCGGAGGACGTGCGGGCGTGGACCTCGGAGGAGGTGCGGCCGTAGATGTCGAAGTGGATGCCGAGCCCCTCGAAGGAATCCTTGATGATACCGTGGTAGCGGTCCACGATGTCCTGCGGCGTGCAGCCCTGCTGGCGGGCCTTGATGGTGATGGGTACACCGTGCTCGTCGG
>JAEEGK010006272.1_pt1 | contig 28651 bp, 27 predicted proteins | sample 8958771 | NCBI WGS metagenome assembly JAEEGK01 (sample SAMN16246547, study PRJNA631951) | gut metagenome | biome: gut microbiome; feature: rumen; material: SC-attached | host: Bos | place: Iran: Karaj | collected 2018-10 | reverse complement strand
CATCGGCAGCTTCTGGTCCTGGAACTTTTTCCGGATATTCTCCCGGACTTTCTCCGGGTCATTGCGGAGCAGGTTAATATCCAGCATAAATCATTCGCCTCCGTTATTTCTTGTGCGTAATCACCACATGGCGGTTCGGTTCGTCGCCTTCGGAATGGGTGGTCACGCCCTCATTCTGCTGCAGGGCAAAATGGATAATCCGCCGCTCATAGGGATTCATGGGTTCCAGGGAAACCTTCCGGCCCGTGCGCAGGGCCCGGTTTGCCATGCGGTTCGCCAGGCGGATCAGGGTATCTTCGCGCTTGGCGCGGTAGTTCTCCGTATCCAGGGTCACACGGGTATAGCTGTCACGGCCGCGGTTCACCTTCAGGCTCGTAAGGTACTGCAGCGCGTCCAGGGTTTCTCCGCGGCGGCCGATCAGGATGCCCAGGGTATCGCCGTTGATGAATCCGTATACATTGCCTTCGGCGTCCGTGCCCATATCAATGGTCACATCCACGCCCATCAGTTTGGTCAGTTCCGCGAGGAACGCCTTCGCGATCCCGGCAGGGCTTTCCGGATCCAGGTTTTCCGCGGCGATCATGGTCACTTCCGGCTTTTCCAGCGTCCGGGGTTCCGGCTTTTCCGCCGGCTCAGCCGTCTCAGCGGCAGGCTTTTCCGCGGCGGGTTTTTCCTTCTTCTCCGGTTTGGCGGCAGGCTTCTTCGCCGCTTCCTTCTTTTCGGCAGGTTTCTTCGCGGCGGGCTTCTCAGCGGGTTTTTCAGCTGCCTTCTTCGCGGGCTTTTTATCCTCCAGCAGGTTGCCCAGCGGATCCTCCTCGGAGGCCTTCACGGTCAGGCAGACCTTGGCCATCCGGGATCCGAACAGGCCGAACAGGCCCTTGCTGCCCTCTTCCACAACGCGGACGTCCACATCACCGATGGATACGCCCAGTTCCTGGAGGCCAAGTTCAATCGCCTCTTCCACGGTCCGGGCGGAAGCTTCATACTGTTTCATTTGACGGTCCCCTCTCCGGCCAGTGCGGCCTCTTTTTCTCTGTTGTCAAGGATCTTGTTGATAATCAGGGTCTGTCCCATGCTCACCAGGTTGCCGGCTACCCAGTACAGGGCGAAAGCGGCACTGTAGCCCAGGCAGATCCACATGGAGAAAATGGGGAAGAACCACTGCATGAACTTGCCGGTATTCGGCTGTCCGTTCGCAGCAGGCTGCTGCGGCTGGTTCCCGGACATCACCTTGGTCATCACGATCTGGCTGACTGCGGACAGGACCGGCAGCAGCAGGAATCCGTTGAACATCACCGGGATGGTGCCCAGCAGCGGTACGCTGTAGGGCGTGTTGGCCACTGCTTTCGTGTAGAACGGCACCTGGGCCTTCATCACGTCCACGATGCTCTGGACCGTTTCACCCAGGGCGGAGCCCTCAAAGCTGGCTTCCGTCAGGTTCAGGTCCTTCAGCAGCGCCGGCAGTCCGGTTTCCGACAGGTTCCGGAACCATGTCTGCCACTGGTCGGTGGGGATGATCCGCAGGGTATTCACATCCGGATAGGCGGTATTGAAAATGTTGTCCGGCATCCACAGGTTCTTGATCCACAGGAAGGGCTCCAGTACCGGTTCCTTCCCCTGCAGGATCTGTCCCAGCTGGATCAGCAGCTGTTCGTTGGCGGCCATGCGCATCGCGCCGAACACGGCGATCAGGATCGGCCAGGTCAGCAGCAGCGGCAGGCAGCTGGACAGCGGATTGATATGCTCCTTCTTGTACAGTTCGGCGGTCTTGGCATTCAGCTTGTCCTTGTCATTGGCGTACTTCTTCTGCAGGGCCTGAAGCTGCGGCTGCAGCTTGGTGGTTTTCCGCATGCTGACACGGCTTTTGAAGTCCAGGGGAGACAGCACCAGCCGGACCAGTACGGTAAATACGATCATGGCGATGCCCCAGCTCCCGACCCAGCTGTTGATCCAGGCCAGGAAGTTGTAGAGAAATTGGTTCATTCCGGATTATTCCCTCCTTAAGGTGGTATTCGGATCTTCCGGTACCGGATCGTAGCCGCCCTTGCTGAACGGATTGCACCGCAGAAGCCTCCACGCGGCCATCCGCCCGCCCTTCAGTGCGCCGTACCGTTCGATGGCGGTTACGGCATATTCGGAGCAGGTCGGGATGTAACGGCAGGTCGGGTGCTTTTTCCGGCGGCTCAGGTTCCGGCGGTAAAAGCGGATCATGGCGAGCATGAGCTTTTTCATCTGGCGCGATTCCCTTCTGGTGCCTGTTCATGAAGGAATGCCTGCTGCTTTTTCAGCAGATACGCGACATCCTTCCGCAGCGTATCAAAGGTGGCCTCGGCGGCCGCAGGCCTGGCGACGATCACGTACAGCCCGTTTTTCACGTCCCCCAGATGGGGCCGGAAGCATTCCCGCAGGCGGCGCTTGACCTTGTTCCGGGTCACGGCGTTGCCCACTTTCTTGCTGACGGAAAAACCGACCTTCTTTTCCCGGCCGGGGGCCAGGAGCAGAACCAGGTTCCGGCAGGCGCAGCTATGCCCCTTGCGGTAGACATACTGAAACGCCCGGTTTTTTTGCAGCCGATAGCATCTTTCCATGCTTTCCAATTCCTTCCGCTTTCTGCGGATGATCCATATAGCGGAAAAGCCCGCCCGGTTCGAAAAACGGGCGGGCCTCATCCTTGCTTAAATGAAGTCAGCTTTCCGGTGCTGAAATCAGACCGTCAGCTCCTTGCGGCCGCGGCGGCGGCGCGCAGCCAGAACACGACGGCCGTTCCGGGTCGCCATGCGGGCGCGGAAACCGTGGACCTTATTGCGCTGACGCTTCTTGGGCTGATAAGTACGAAACATTTTGAACACTCCTCATTGATCGACATTCTTCAGGGCCTGCTGCCCCGAAGATTTACAGAACAGCCTTTATAGTATATCGAAGCGGTTTATGCTTGTCAAGCTTGATTTTTCATCTCTTCTGGTCATATAATATCTTGTTGGGTTTAAGCCGGTTCCACCGTTCTCTGCCCCGGCAGCAGGCCGGGCGGTCCGGGGAACCCGTTATCATCAAAGGAAGGGGTACTCTCTCATGAATAAGATTCTGGTTGAAACCTCCGCCCGTCACGTGCATGTGACAAAAGAAGATCTGGAAGCCCTTTTCGGCGCCGGCCATGAGCTGACGGTCAAAAGCTGGCTGTCCCAGCCCGGCCAGTTCGCCAGCGAGGAGCAGGTCGATGTGGTCGGCCCCAAGAACACGATCAAGCGTGTCCGTATTCTCGGGCCCGTTCGTCCCGCGACTCAGGTGGAGCTTTCCCTGACAGATGCCCGTTCCATCGGTGTCACTGCGCCGGTGCGTGAGTCCGGTGACATCGCCGGTTCCGGTGCCTGCAAGCTGGTCGGGCCGGCCGGTGAAGTGGAAGTCGCCGAAGGCGTGATCGCCGCGAAGCGCCACATCCACATGACCCCCGCTGACGCCGCGGAATTCGGCGTGAAGGACAAGGATGTCGTGTCCGTCAAGGTGGACACCAACGGCCGCGCCCTGGTTTTCGGTGATGTGGTCGTCCGTGTCAGCGAAAAGTTCTCCCTGGCCATGCACATCGACACCGATGAGAGCAACGCCGCCTGCGCCGTGAACGGCACCATGGGTGAGCTGATCAAATAAGCCCGCCGGAAATGAAAGCCCTCGGAGCGAATGCTCCGGGGGCTTTTCATTGTTTCGGTCCTCAGATACCGGCAGCCGCCTTCAGGGCGTCCGTCATATCTTCCTTTTCCCACGGCAGTTCGATATCCGTCCGGCCGAAATGGCCGTAAGCTGCTGTCTGCCGGTAAATCGGCCGGCGAAGGTTGAGCTTCCGGATGATTTCCGCCGGGCGGAAATCAAACACGCGGTTCACAATCTCCGCCAGCTTTTCATCATCCAGTTTCCCCGTGCCGAAGGTATCCACCAGCACGGAAACCGGTTCTGCCACGCCGATGGCGTAAGCCAGCTGGATCTGGCAGCGGTCGGCAAGCCCTGCCGCCACGATGTTCTTCGCGGCATAGCGGGCGGCATAGGCCGCGCTGCGGTCCACCTTGGTCGGATCCTTGCCGCTGAAGCAGCCGCCGCCATGGGGGGCGGATCCGCCGTATGTATCCACAATGATCTTCCGGCCGGTCAGTCCGGTATCCCCGGCCGGTCCGCCGATGACGAACCGTCCCGTCGGATTCACCAGGATACGGGTTTTTTCCGTCAGGAGCTCCGCCGGGATAATCGGCCGGATCACTTCCGCGATCACTCCGTTCCGGATCTCATCCTGCGTCGCGTCCGCCGCGTGCTGGGTCGAAACCACCACCGTATCCACGGCCGCAGGTTTTCCGTCAATGTATTCGACGGTTACCTGGGTTTTTCCGTCCGGATACAGGAAGGGCAGGATTCCCTGCTTCCGCACCTCTGTCAGCCGCCGGGCCAGGCGGTGGCTCAGGGCAATCGGGAGCGGCATCTTTTCCGGGGTTTCATTGCAGGCATATCCGAACATCATTCCCTGGTCGCCCGCGCCGGTGTCCGCCTCGCCGTCCGTGCTCCGGGTCTCCAGCGCGTCGTTCACACCCATGGCGATATCCGGGCTCTGCTCGTGAATCGCGGTCATCACGGCGCAGGTATTGCCGTTGAAGGATTTCTCCGGGCTGTCATAGCCGATGTCCGTCACGGTTTTCCGGACAATGGCAGGAATATCCACATAGGTGGATGTCGTAATCTCGCCCATCACGGTGATCATCCCGGTCGTTGCGAACGTCTCGCATGCCACGCGCGCCATGGGATCCTGGGTCAGGATCGCGTCCAGTACCGCGTCGGAAACCTGGTCGCACAGCTTGTCGGGATGTCCTTCGGTGACGGATTCGGAAGTAAACAGTCTGCGCATTTTGAATCGCCTCCATCTGATATTCGCAAAAAAACCGCCTGGCTCGCACACAAGCCAGACGGGAATCAATCGGTACTGATTGTCCTTATCTGTCAGCGTTCCGTTGCCGGGTGTGCACGCTGGGGGATTTGGCACCTTGCTTCCGCCGGTTGCCGTGACGTCATCGGGCCCTTCCCTCGGTCACTCGTGATAAGGGTTTTGCGGACATATATTACAGTCTGATGATCGGTTTGTCAATGCCTGTTTTTGAGGAAAAGGAAAAGAGCCGTTCCGGAATCGGAACGGCTCCTGACTGTACCCGGAACGGGCTTATTCCTTCAGCTCGCTGGTGCAGTGGGGGCAGCGGGTCGCCTTGATGTCGATCTCGCTCTGGCAGAAGGGGCACTTCTTGGTGGTCGGTTCTGCGGGAGCTTCTTCCTTCTTCTTCAGTTCCTTGGCCTTGTTGAAAGCCTTGACAATCAGGAACAGTACCAGCGCGATCACCAGGAACTCGATCAGGATCGCACAGAAGTTCACCACACCGGTCAGCCATCCGGCCTGTCCTTCATTGGCGATCTTGATATTCTCAATGATCGGGTTCAGGAAGATTTCGATCACGGCGTTGACAACTTTGCTGAACGCGCCGCCCAGGACCACGGCCACTGCCATGTCGAGGAAATTACCCTTGATTGCAAAATCCTTGAACTCCTTCAGAAACTTCTTCATAACCTACGCCCTCCATTTTTGTAATTGTTGGACGGACTTTTTCAGTCCGCGGATCCCGTTTTTACTTCTTGCCGAAGAGGCCGCTGATCACCTTGGTCAGGTTCTTCGTGATGTTGGTTACGATCTGGCGGGTCGCCGTGGAGATCGCGGTGTTCTTCACACGGCCGGCGACAGAGTCGTTCCGGCGGGCGCGTTCGGCAGCTTCCTCGCGCAGCTCGTCAGCGCGGGCGCGGCGGGCAGCCGCTTCTTCTTCCTTCGCCTGGCGGGCAGCTTCACGGGCAGCCTTCTCGGCGGCCTTCTGCTGTTCTGCAAGCACCTTGGGATCCGTCACAACCTGGGGCTGTGCCGTAACAGGCGTGTAGGTTCCGGTAGCAGCGTCGTACTGGACAGTCATCATCTGCTGGACCAGCTGGCCGGTCACGGGATCCTGTACCATAACGGGCATCTGCTGCAGCTGGGGCTGCACCTGGATCGTCGGAACGGCCTGCGCCGGCTGGACGATACCCTGGACAGCCTGGGCCACGGGCTGCGCAGCCTGCTGGACTGCCTGGACAACCGGCTGGGCGGCCTGCTGGACAGCCTGTACAACAGGTTCAGCAGCCTGCTGGACAGCCTGTACCACGGGCTGAGCGGCCTGTTCAACCGCCTGGACAACCGGCTGGGCAACCTGCTCCACGGCCTGGATGACCGGCTGGGCGGCTTCCGCGACTGCCTGGGCAGCTTCGGCCGGGGCCGTCATGCCTTCGATCTGCTTTTCCACATACGTTCCGGTGGCGGGGTCAAATACCTTGAATGTCTGTGCCATGTTCTGCTTGCACGGTGCTCACCTGCGCCGTGAGAGGGGTCGTTGGGGGAAACAGTAACTTCGGGAATGCTCAGCGGGAAACCGGAAGCAGCGTGCCGTTCACGGTGATGTACGCCGTCGGATTGACGTAGTTCACCCGCCACAGGATACCGTTCACCAGGTAGAACTGCGGTGCCTGCTGCGGTGCGGCGGGAATGGTTCCCGCCGGCTGAACCTGCCCCTGTACCCCGGCCGGGGCGGCAGGGGGATCGTACTTGCCCTTGAACGGACTGGCTCCGATCACCTGGGTTCGGATCTCGCCTGAGATCGCGCCCATATAACTCTGCGGGGGAAGAATGATTGCCCGCTCAACCACGCCCGGGGCTCCGTGCTCATCCAGGAATGAGACCAGCGCCTCCCCTGTCTTCAGGGTCGTAATCGCTTCTTCTGTATCAAAGGACGGATTCGTCCGGAACGTCTGGGCGGCAACCTTCACCGCTTTCTGGTCCAGCGGTGTGTAAGCCCGGAGAGCGTGCTGGATCCGGTTTCCCAGCTGGCCCAGGATGGTCATGGGAATATCCGCGGGGCTCTGGGTGATGAAGTAGACACCCACGCCCTTGGACCGGATCAGGCGTACCACCTGCTCGATTTTCTCCATCAGGGCCCTCCCGCAGTTGTTGAACAGCAGGTGTGCCTCATCAAAGAAGAAAACGATCAGCGGTTTATCGGCATCTCCCCGTTCGGGGAGGTAATCATAAAGTTCTGTCAGCATCCACAGCAGGAAGGTGGAATACATCGTGGGATTGTTGAACAGCCGGTCGGCGGAGAGGATATTGATGGTTCCCTGTCCGTTCGCGGCCGGGCCGAACCAGTCCTCAATATCAATGGCTGGCTCGCCGAAGAAGGTATCCCCGCCCTGGTCCTCCAGGACTGCCACCGCGCGCTGGATCGCGCCGACGCTGGCGGATGAGACGTTACCGTAATGCAGGGTCAGTTCCTTGGCATGCTCGCCGATATAGACCAGCATACGCTTCAGGTCCAGGATATCCGTCAGCTTCTGCCCGATATCACGGGCCACGCGGAACAGGATGTTCATCACGCCGCTCTGCGTTTCGTTCAGCGAAAGCATCCGGCTCAGCAGCAGGGGCCCCATCTTCTCCACGGTCGCGCGGATCGGATGCCCCTGTTCGCCGTACACGTCCCAGAAGACGGTCGGGTAATTCTTGAACTCAAACTCCCCGGCCGGCACATGGCACTTGTCCAGCCGCTTCGCGATCGCCTCGCTGGATTCTCCGGACAGCACCATCCCGCTCAGGTCACTCTTGATATCGCTCAGGAACACCGGAACTCCCATGTCGGAAAAGCTCTCCGCCAGGACCTTGAGGGAAACGGTCTTGCCCGTGCCGGTTGCGCCGGCGATCAGCCCATGCCGGTTTGCCATGCCCGGAAGCAGATAAACCGGGTTCTCTCCCGCTGTGCCAACCCAGATTTTTCCTTCATGAAGCATCTGCGTTCCCCCAATGGATCTTTGCCTTTTTATCTTTCAGATATTTTACATGTTTTCCTATATTTCGTCAAGCTTTCCGCCGTTTCAGGATGTACTGTTTCTGGTTTTCCGCCCCTCCCCGGAATCAGGTTCCCTGACCGCAGATTTCCGCCATGATCTGCCGCATTTTCTCACTGGCCTTTGCCCGGTGGCTGACAGCGTTTTTCTCCTCCGCGTTCATCTCGGCATAGGTCTTGTTCATGGGCTCGTAAAGGAACAGCGGATCATACCCGAATCCGCCGGTCCCCTGCCGCCTGTACAGGATCACCCCGGGGCATGAGCCTTCCGCGATCAGCGTTTCACGGCCGGGCAGCTTCAGCGCCAGGGCGCACATGAACTTCGCGGCACGGTCTTCCCGGCCTTCCATCCGGCTCAGCAGCAGGTCATTGTTGGCTTCATCGTTTCCGTGCTCCCCGGCATACCGGGCGCTGAGCACGCCCGGCTCCCCGTCCAGCGCGTCCACACACAGGCCGCTGTCATCTCCAATGGCCGGCAGGCCCGTTGCCGCACAGACCGCTTCCGCCTTGATGGCCGCGTTGCCGGCGAACGTATCCGCGTTTTCGTCAATCGGTCCGTAAAAACCGGCAGCTGTCATGGGCACCAGCGTATAGTAGTCGCGGAACATCTCCTGCAGCTCGCGCAGCTTGTGTTCATTTCCGGTCGCGGCAACCAGCACCGGTTTCGGCGCGATATGGCGTGCCCGCTCCCCGAGCGCGTCCCGCTGCGCCTGCATCAGTTCGGAAATTCCCTTGATGCCGTACCCGGTCAGCATTTCCATCTCATCATGGCTGAAGGCGCGGCCTTCACCGGTGCCCTGCAGCTCGATAAATTCCCGCTGTTCGTTCATCACGATATTCATATCCACCTGTGCGCCGCTGTCCTCCCGGTAGCACAGGTCCAGGCACGGAACATCGTCCACGATTCCCGCGCTGATGGCAGCCACCTGGTGGATAATCGGGCTGGCAAGAAGCTTTTTCTCCCGGATCAGCCGGTCCACGGCGCAGGTCAGCGCCACCATGGCGCCGGTGATGGAAGCCGTCCGCGTTCCGCCGTCCGCCTCCAGCACATCGCAGTCCAGCGTGATTGTGCGTTCTCCCAGCGCCTTCAGGTCCACCGCCTGGCGCAGGGACCGCCCGATCAGCCGCTGGATTTCAACGCTGCGGCCGTCCTTCTTGATGCCGTCCCGCTTTTTGCGCTCCGTGGTGGAGGCCGGGAGCATCGCATATTCCGCTGTGATCCATCCCTGGCCTTTGTCCCGCAGGAACGGCGGCACCGCTTCCTCCACGCTGGCTGTACAGATCACCCGGGTGTTCCCCGTGGCAATCAGGCAGCTGCCGTATGCCGTCCGCACAAAATCCGTCTCAATCGAAACCGGCCGTTTCTCATCCGGCTGTCTTCCGTCCGCTCTCATATCCCTTTTCCTCCCATATCCGCAAAAAAGGATTTCCACCCCGCTGCGGAGAAATAATCATAGATATCAATCTGAAAGAAGCTGACCTGCCTTGAAGGACAAAGTCCGTAAACTCTTTTCCCATGTATGGACCATTCCGAACGTGCTGACCATGATCCGGCTCCTGCTGGTGCCGGTCTTTGTTGTGGTATATTTCCGCACCACCGCTGAGCCGAAATACGCAGCGCTCGCCATTTTTGCCGCTGCCAGCCTCACCGATATGCTCGACGGCTACCTGGCCCGGAAACTGAACCAGATTACCGATTTCGGCAAGCTGTTTGATCCGCTGGCCGATAAACTCATGGTCCTCTCCGCCATGGTCTGCCAGGCGGTCACCGGGGTATTCCCGTGGGCTGCCGTCATCGTGGTCGCCTGCAAGGAGCTGTTCATGGTGCTCGGCGGACTGTTCCTGCTCAGCCGGGATGTCGTTGTCTACAGCAACATCTTCGGAAAGGCCGCACAGGTCTGCTTCATCCTGTCGCTGATCCTGTCCTTTTTCCATGTCCCGCTGGCGCAGTGGGGCACCCGGCTGGACCTGATCCTGCTGTGGATCACCGTCGGTCTGGCCATCCTGGCCATGATTGTCTATACTGCCGAATACCTCCGCAGCCTGAAAAAGCCGAAGGAGTAATCACTTCGCAAAGCCGAGACTCCGTTCCACTGCCTTGTGCCAGCCGCCCAGCTCCAGCAGCCGGGTGGCTTCATCCATTTTGGGGGTAAATTCCAGGTCCTTCTGCCAGACCGCGGCGGTCTCCGCCAGGCTGCTGTACATCCCCACGCCGAGTCCCGCCAGCAGGGCAGCTCCCAGCGCTGTTGTCTCCAGCACCTTCGGCCGTACAACGGGAATCGCGCTGATATCCGCCTGGAACTGCATCAGGAACGCGTTGGCGCTCGCGCCGCCGTCCACCTGCAGCCGTTCCGGCTTCCGCCCGCAGTCCTTTGCCATGGCATCCATCAGGTCCGCGCTCTGGAACGCAATCGCTTCCAGTGCCGCACGGACAATCTGCGGCCGGCCGGTCCCCCGGGTCATTCCGATCAGGGTACCCCGGCTGTACATATCCCACCACGGGGCGCCGAGTCCCGTGAACGCGGGAACCAGGTATACACCGCCGGTGCTGTTGATGGACTGTGCCAGCGCTTCCGTTTCCGCCGCGTGGGAAATGATCTTCAGCTCATCCCGCAGCCACTGGACAGTCGCTCCGCCCATAAATACGCTGCCCTCCAGCGCGAATACCGGCTTTCCCCCGATTCTCCATGCCATGGTGGTCAGCAGCCCGTTCCGGCTCTGCACCGGCGTATCGCCGGTATTCATCAGCATAAAGCATCCCGTGCCGTAGGTGTTCTTCACATCGCCGGGATGGAAGCAGGCCTGTCCGAACAGGCTGGCGTGCTGGTCTCCTGCCATACCGGTTACCGGAATCCGCCTTCCCAGGATCGCGGGATCCAGCATGCCGATCGGGCCGGATGAATCCACCACCTGCGGCAGGCAGGCCCTCGGAACATCCAGCAGTGCCAGCATGTCATCATCCCAGTCCTGGGTATGCAGGTTGAACATCATCGTCCGCCCGGCATTGGTGGCATCCGTCACATGCGGCCGGTTTTCCAGCAGGTTCCAGCACAGGAAACTGTCCGCGGTGCCGAAACACAGCTCACCCCACTCTGCCCGGTCCCGGACGTTGTAGTAATCCAGCATCCATTTCAGCTTCGTTCCGGAGAAATAGGCATCCGGCACCAGTCCGGTCTTTTCCCGGATCATATCGCTGCAGCCGCGGCTCACCAGATCATCCACAATCTGGGATGTGCGCCGGCACTGCCAGACGATGGCGTTCCCGACGCATTCCCCGGTCTTCCGGTCCCAGAGGAAAGTGGTCTCCCGCTGGTTCGTAATTCCGACCGCGGCAATTTCTCCCGGATCCACACCGCTCAGCTTCACTGCCTCCCGGAGACTGGTGATCTGCGTGTCCAGGATATCCCGCGGATCATGTTCCACCCAGCCGGGTTTCGGATAGTGCTGGGGAAACTCCCGGTTATACGAGGCAATCATCTGCCCGTCTTCCGTGAAAATCACGGCCCGTGAGCTGGTCGTTCCCTGGTCCAGTGCCGCCAGATACTTTGCCATAGTGTTATCCTTTCTGTAACGTCGGTCCTCTCTCCGCCTGCCTGTTACTGAATCCGGATCCCGTAGATGCGTTCCGTATCCTTTCCGGTCGTTCCGATAACAACAATATCCTTGTACGCCGCGGGGGATGCTTCAATGTTTCCCTCAACGGTGATTTGGGAAACCAGTTTCCCGGTCAGTCCGTCCACCATCGTAACGGTACCGTCCCAGGCGCACTGGATGATCCGCCCGTTGCCCTCGCCGTCATAAACAGCGATGGGGGAAGAAACGCTCCGGTCGCTCAGGCCGTATGCCCAGGCGATCTTTCCCGTCTCCTTGTCCAGGGCCACCAGGGCGGCTTTGGTATCCCCGTGCACGTTCAGCTTTGACCGTCCGTCATCATTCAGGCCGGTGACGGTAAAGTAGACCAGGCCGCCCAGGCGGTTTTCGCCGATCACGGGGGATGCCTTGCAGCCGGAATCCGTCTTGCCCTTGCTGTCCTTCGCCACACCGATCTCGGTGCACCAGATTTCCTTCCCGCTCAGCGCGTCATACCGCCGGATCTGGGCGCTGCCCTTTTTGCGGTTCGCCAGCATGTTGGCCGTATACAGGTCCAGCTGTTCACCGGAAGGCATATCCAGCGCCACTGCGGCCATCACGGCGTCCCCGGTATTGACAGCCCACACCGGAGCCAGGTGGTCGGTATCCACGCACCGGAGGATGCCGTCCATATCCGCATAATACACATACCGGTCGTACATGGCGATCGAGGATTCCACCGCGGTGCGGGCATTCTTCTGCCCTTTGGTCTTGGAAATCATCACGATCGTACTCGGTTTTGACTTGTAGGAGCCTACCCGGTAGTCAAACTCGCTGTTCAGGTTGATCAGGTACAGCATGCCGTTTGTTCCGGCTGTTACCGCGCAGTCGCTGGTCTTGTCAATCAGGGCGGACGTCTCAAAGCTGCCTGCGTCATTGTACGCGCGGTGCATGGTCCCGTCGAGGCCGTCCACCAGCGTCAGCTCCTTCTGGGTATACAGGTTATACTGGCGAAGGCCGATTTTTCCGGTCTTGACCTTCATCTTGCGGGCATACTGTCCCACATTCATGTAGGGGAATCCGCCCGGATGCACACTCGGTGTTCCCCGCATCGGATATCCCAGCTTGATGCTGTTGCGGGTCATGCTTCCGTCCTGCAGGTCCAGGAACCGGATATTGCCGTCCGCGCCGGCGGCGATCACTTCCGTCAGGTTTTCCCTTGCCCGCTTTTCTTCGTCAATGTTGCTGCCCTCACGGACCTCACGGGTCCATTTGACAATTGCCGGCTGGCCGGTCCATTCAGTGCCGTAATAGGTCTGGGAGCTTCCCCGGGCGCTGCCGGTCTTCACTTCCCAGATCTGCTGCAGCGAATCCGCTGATTCCACGGTTCCGACCGCTCCGTTTGTCCGGAACGCGTTGCCGCGGAAGGTCAGCACTCCGTACGAGGTCCTCTTGGAATAATTCCATCCTGCCGGCATACGGATCACTTCTTTGGCCGCCCGGTTATATTCCTTGACCTTCTTGGTACCGTTATACACAACCGTGGTCGTGATCAGGCCCGGATCCGCCTTCTCATCCGCTGCCGGCGTCAGCACCGCCGGGGTCGGTTCCGGTGTCGCGGTGGGTTCGGGCGTTGGTTCCGGCGTTTCGGTCGGAGCGGGGGTTTCGGTTGCTTCCTCCTCCGGTTCCCCGGTTTCTTCCGGCCATTCCGGCTCATCGGTTCCGTCCGCTTCGCCTTCAGTATCTGTCCCGTCCGGCATCAGTGCGTCCTCCGCCTGGCCATCCGGCTCCCCGGGCAGGTCTTCTGTTTCCTTCCCTTCATCTGTCTCCGGTTCCGGCTGCACCCCGTCGTCATCCGGCCCGGCCGGTTCCGCATAGGGCGGTGTCATGACAAGCACCTCGGTGCTGTATTCCGTATCCTGCCAGCCTTCCTCTTCCGAACGGAACACCTGCAGGCGCAGTTCGCCCTCATATCCGTTCTCCACATGCATCCGAAGCGTCCATATATTCTCGTCCGCGTTGTTTTCCCCGGTCGGGATAATATCCGGTGAACTCCCGGATTCATCCACCAGCCGGACATCCCGGACATTCTTGTTGGCTTTGATCAGGAAAGCCACATCCGCCGGGGCCGTCAGGCCCTGGTTTCCGGTTACGGTAAACCCGGTGATTCCGGAGGCTTCCTTTTTTTCACCGCCCAGCAGTCCCTGCAGGACAGCGGCAGTCTTTTCCCGCAGTCCGCTTCCGGCCGGCAGGGCCAGCAGGGCCGTCAGGATGAGACCGGTAATCACCAGGATTGTCACCAGGAGATGCAGGGGAGTAAACCTCCTCTGTTCGGCCCGCACCGGGCCGGAGCTTTCCGGCCGGACCGGGCGTGCTGCCGTGTAGCTGTATTCCGGATACTCCCGGACCTGCGGCTGCATCCGTTCATACTCCGGCATGCGGTTTGTTTCCGCTGCCCGGTTTCTTTCATTCATCCTGCCGGGCGCATATCCGATGTGCACACGGGAGGTAGCCCCCTCCAGGGAATGGGGCATCGTTTCCTGGCTGGTTTCTGCCCTGTCTCCGCCGCGGTAGGTTTCACGAACCGGCGGATAAGCCCGCGCAGGAGACGCTCCCTCCGGACGCCGGGCCGCTGTCATCGGCCGGGTTCCGGGGCGGTTGCGCACCGGGCTTCCTGCAGTTCCGTACGGAGCAGCGCTCATCAGGCGTGCTTCAGCAGGCACACGGCTGTCCGCGCCCTGTGTGATTGGATGCTCCGGTCGGGTTTCCTGTTTTGCCGTTTCCCCGGATCCGGGAACAGCAGCCGGCATTTCCGGTCCGTTTTCTCCCGGAACCGGAACTTCCATATTCTCTTCTTCTGTGATGCGAACCCTCCGGCGGCGCCGGGGAAGCTCATTCAGATCATTGCGTTCTTCGTTCAAGATTGTCGTCTCCTTTGAGTGATCGGAACAATTCTGCAATATATATTATACCGGAATCTGTCATCCTTCTCAACCTTATTTGCACTTTTGGCCTGCCGGCTCTATAATGGAAGCCCGCCGCCGCAGCCCGGACCGGGCTTTGCGGCGCCGGTATTCCAGTATCTGTACGAGGTGATCCGGATGACCTGCACACTCTGTCCCCGCGGCTGCGGTGCGGACCGCGCGTCCCGCCCCGGCTTCTGCGGTCTGGGTGAAGAAATGCTGATTGCCCGGATTGCTCCCCACCTGTGGGAGGAGCCGCCAGTTTCAGGGCGGAACGGAACCGGCGCCGTCTTTTTTTCCGGCTGTACACTCCGCTGTGTTTACTGCCAGAACGCGGAAATCTCCCATCACAATGCCGGCCGTGTATTTTCACCCCGGGAACTGTCCGACGCGCTGAAACGCCTGACTGACCTCGGTGTCCATACGATTTCCCTGATTACCGCCACCCCGTTCATCCCGCGGATCCTGGAAACGCTGGAACTGTGGCGGCCGCCGCTTCCCCTGGTCTGGAACACCTCCGGATATGAGACGGTGGAGACGCTGCGGTTGCTGGACGGCGTCATTGACGTCTACCTGCCGGACCTGAAGCATTTTTCATCCCGCGCCGGCCGGCTGTGCGCCGGTGCCCCGGATTATTTCGAATACGCCTCCGCCGCCCTGCAGGAAATGTGCCGCCAGACCGGGCCGGCTGAATACGGTGAGGATGGCATCATGCGCCGCGGTGTGCTGGTACGCCATCTGATCCTGCCCGGTTTTACGGCGGAAAGCATGAAACTCCTGACCTGGATCCGGGATACACTTCCGTCCGGAACTCCGGTCAGCCTGATGCGCCAGTACACCCCCTGCAACGACGTTTCCGTTCCCGGACTGGACCGGAAAGTATCGGAAAAAGAATATCGGCGGGTCCGGGACCATATGCTGGCCCTTGAGCTCCCGGGATTTCTGCAGGAGCCGGATTCCGCCGATGTTGATTTTATTCCGGTTTTCAACCGGGAGAGCAGTTTTGTCTGAACCAGGCCTTCGTCAGCCTTTGTTCAGCTTCTCCACATGGTATTCCACGCCTTTGTCATACTTAACGCTTTCCGGGGGAACCTCCAGTTCCTCCGGATGTGCCAGGCCGTGCATCACTGCCGCGAAAAAAGCAGCGTAATGCGCGCCGGAACAGACCCGCTCATCCGCTGTCATGCCGATCGGCAGGAGGCGGCGCATGCGGGTCTTTCCTTCACTGTCCGTAAACGCTTCCTTCAGCACGCTGCCCAGGCCCATAAACAGGCTCACGTTGCCGAAATTATAGATATGGTGCCACACATGGTGCAGACCGATGGAAGCGTTGTTGGTAATAAACAGGCCGCTGTAGAACGGCAGCTCGTCAATCAGGAACTTCGGCAGCAGGCCGTAGCGGTCCAGCAGCCTGGCCAGCCCCACAATGAAAGTCGTGAAGCCCGGAACCGCCAGTACAAACCTGGCCAGCTTGATCAGGAATTCATCGTCCTTCGCCTCACGGCATTTTTCCACTGCAGCCGTCATCCGGTCCCGCACATCGAACAGCGTATCCGTCGGGTCAAACAGGATCCGCACCGTGGATTCAGAACTTTCCGGATCCTGCGGGTCTTTCAGGACCGCAAATGAAATGGAACAGTTGTTGCGGGCAAAATACTGCTTGTTGAAAATGAACCGGTTGACTTCCGGATGCTGGCTGACCGCGCGGACATAAGCTGCCGCAATCAGATGCATGAAAGTGACCTTCTGGCCTTCCTGCGTTTTTCGGACGATATACCGGCTCAGCATCTCATAATCCAGCTTGTGCTCCAGGAATACCTGGGCATCGCACCGCATCGGCATCAGGTAAGGGGTTACCTGGACGATCGGATCCACATCACGCACCCGTTTTCCGTCAGGTCTGCGTCCGAACATGGTCAGCTGCCTCCTTTATGCCGCGTCAGAACAGGTCGGTCGCTTTCTCAAGCGCTTCCTGCTGTGCCTGCAGCAGCGCCTCAAACTTCTGGCGGTAATCCGCAGCGGCAGCCTTCAGTTCCGTGATCTCACTCTTCAGGGCATCCCGCCGGTCGCTCAGGCCGTCCAGCTGTTCCGTCGCTTCTGTCTGGGCTTTCGCGCGGATCGCTTCGGCATCTTCCTTCGCCTTCCGGATTGTATCTTCCTTCACCTGCATCGCCATCTGGAGAACTTCACGGAAACTGTTTTCCTGGTCCTCGCTTACACTGCCGGCTGCAGCCGGAGCCGCCGGATGAACGACAGTTGTCTTCTGGCGCAGGTCCATGATTTCCTTTTCCATCCGCTCCATTTCCTCGCAGATGTCATCCAGGAAATTATCCACCTCTGCCTGATCGTATCCCTTGGAAGAAATCGAAAACTCCTTATGGGCAATCAGATCCACCGTAATCTTTTCCATGCTGTCTCATCCTCCCTTGCTGTTGATCAATATCCGTACCCGCCAAAGCTGCCGTAAGCGCCGGCCGCCACGGGCATCGTTCCGGTATAGGGGTTGTAGTTGTTCAGCTGGCCGTTCCGGGCGGCGGTCCACTCCTCAGCCCGGGCGCCGGACCGCCGTTCCCGCCTTACAGGTACCTGTTCCGGCGGCTGCACCTGGGGAGCGGGTGCGGATGTGAACATCGGCATCTCCGGCTGCACCTGGGCCTGTTCCGGCAGTACCTTCACGCCTTCCGGCGCAATCAGTACCAGCCGCCCGCCCTGCAGCATCCGGACGCTGCATCCCAGCGTGAAGGCCGCGCCGGCCAGCATATCCTGGCAGCGCATGCTCTCGCTTTCATTGGCGATGGCATCCATCATCACAATCAGGGTCTCCCCGTTTTTCATGCAGGCGATCGCTTCATAGCAGCTGCGGAGTCCGGTCATGGTCATAATATGTTCCACATGCGTGAAGGACGATCCCGCGTCGGGTGAAAAACCGGGCATGTAGGAAATGTTGTTCTGCGGTGCGGAGGTTTCCCGCTGCGGGAACCAGCCGCGCTCCGGCCGGGCAGCTGTGCGTTCTTCCGGTTCCGGCCGGCTCTGGAAATAGGTGTTCTGGGCGCCGTAGGCGTTCCGGCCGTCGCCGGGGAATGCGTTGTACGGAGCAGGCTGCTGCATGTACCCGGTTGCCTGGCTGTAGCCGTTCGGCTGCCAGGCTGTCTGGTCATAGGCCTGGCTGTAAGCCGTCTGTCCGAAAGCGGGATTCGGACCGGAATCCTGCATGCCGCCGTAGGAGACCGGCGGATTCATTCCCGTAAAGCCGGTATGAACATAGGTCATGGGCTGCTGTTCTGCTTCCTGTCCCTGCATGGCCGGTTCCTGCGCCGCCCGCCGTTTCAGCGGCCGGTAGCAGCTGGTCCCTCCGTCCGGGCGGCGCGTGCCGGTCCCTTCCTTCCGGGAAAGCATGCTCATCACTTTGTCTTTCCAGTCATTCAGCACCATGTCGATCCTCTCCTGTCTGATTTCAGCCTCGCGGCCCGAATATCGCGCTTCCTACCCGGACCATAGTTGCCCCGTGCCGGGCCGCAATCCGGTAATCCCCGGACATGCCCATGCTCAGTTCTTCCATCCGGATCCCGGGAATATCGGTTTCCCGGATATGTTCAAACAGCTTCCGCATCCCGGAAAACAGCCCGTCCAGCAGATCGGTGTCCTCCGTCAGCGGCATCACTGCCATCAGTCCCTGTACCTGGATTCCGTCCAGCGGTGCGATCTGCCGCAGGAAGTGTTCCGTTTCCCCGATGGGGACACCGCCTTTCTGGGCTTCCCCCGCCGGACTGACCTCCACCAGCACCGGCATCCGGACACCTGCCGCGGCCGCGCGGCTGTGGATTTCCTCTGCCAGCGGAATGGAATCCACCGACTGGATCATACATACATCCTGCACAATCTGTCGTACCTTATTCCGCTGCAGCCGCCCGATCAGGTGGATCCGGAAGCTGCCGGCCAGCTGCGGCAGTTTTTCCCGCAGCTCCTGCACCCGGTTTTCCCCGATATCGGTAATTCCCGCCGCCTTCAGCGGCAGGATCATCTCCGGCGGATGCGTTTTTGTAACGGCAATCAGCTTCGGTGCCGGATATCGTCCGTCCGATGCTTCCGCCAGTTCCCGCCGGATCCGGTCAACCCTCTCCAGCAGTTCTTCTTCCGTCATGGTATGTTTCCCGTCCGTTTCCCGTTCAGTTGAACAGCATAACCAGGTCGTTCTCTTTCAGCGTTCCCTGCTGGATCGGGGCAATATAGCACATCCCGTCCCGCTTCTCCAGGACGTTGACCGGAATGAAATACCTGTAACCATTCTCATCCACCTGCACGATTCCGACCATGTTGTCCTGTTCGTAAATCGCCCGTGCCGGAACCATCAGGCTGGTTACATCCTCACCCAGCACTCCCGTGCAGCTGCGGATATACAGTACCGGAAGCACGGAAGATGATACGCTCAGGCGGACCGCCAGTTCCCCGCCCATGCGGGAAAAGCTGACCACCCGCGCCTTGACGGTGGTGTCCTTGAAATTCTCCAGCCGCAGCTCATACTCGGTGCCTTCCACCGGATTCAGCGTATTGTCCCGGATCAGCATCACCACATACCAGTAACCGTCCTGCACCAGGCGGTAGATGGTCGTCCGGCCTTTCTGGATTGTATCCCGCGCCGGCTTGACCCCGTTGATCATGCTCCGCACTTCGCCCGGGGTGAACTGGTCATAATTGTTCACATTCAGGCCGTATTCATAGCCGTCTGAATAGAAACTGACCACGCCCGGTTTCACAGTCGTGTACTGTTTGGTCCAGCTGTTGATCTTCTGCAGCTGGCTCTGTTCATCCTCAAGGAGGCGGTTCAGCCGCGGATCATCGGCATATTTTTCTTTCAGGTACCGCTGGCGGTCCCGGATCGCATCCTCCAGGTACTTTTCCTGGTTGCTCATATTGCCGCGGGCGCCGGCGATGATATCCCGGACCTCGCGCGCACGGGTCAATACATCGCTTTCCAGCTTTTCCATCTGGGCATCCGTAACAATCTCCTGGCCCAGCCGTTTCATCTGGTATTCCTTGATCTGGTCCCGGGAATCCTGCAGTGTCGTCAGTTCCCGCGTGGAAAAGCCGGAAGTATAAACATTGCAGACCGTCGCGTGCGCGCTCACCATGGTGCCTTCCTCGGCCACATAGTCAATGCTGGAAACGCTTTCCGCGTCAAACGGGGATTCATCACGGATGATCAGACAGTCCCCGTTGTACCGGGTACCGATGGTTCCGGCGGTGACATAGGCATACCGTTCAGGTTCGGGAGCAAGGGATGTGATCAGGTACCAGGCCAGGAAACCCAGCGCCGCGACAATCAGCATGATCTGGATCACGCTCATGCGCTTTTTCTCCGGCGGCGGTGGCGTAAACTGTGTCGGCTGCGGAGGCATCATATCGTACACATCCGTTCCCCCTTTCCCCGCAGATTTTCACCTTTAATCATATCATATTATCCGCGGGTTTGGCAACGTTCCGGAGCAGCCGGCCGGCCTTATTCATCCCGGTCCTTCATCAGCCAGTCGGACGGACGGACGGAAGCGACCGCCGGATCCCCGTCCTCCACAGTCAGGGTCATCAGCGCCTTTTCGCCGGATACACGTTTTTTCTCCGGTGCCACGGTTGCCATCACAAATGCCATGCCGGTCACCTCAACATTGAATTCCCGCATCAGCTCCACCATGCCTTTGGCTGTGCCGCCGCCCCGCAGGAAATCATCCACGATCAGGGCTTTCTGGTTTTCCCGGACCGCGCGCCGGCTCAGGCTCATCATCTCAATGTTGCCGGAACCCGACACATAGTTGATGTTGACCGCGGATCCTTCGTACACTTTGGAGGAATGCCGCGCGATCACCAGCGGAACGCCCAGCGCGTTGGCGGTGGCAAATGCGACGGGAATGCCTTTGGTTTCCATCGTCAGCACAAAATCCGGCATCCGGTCATAATACTCCGTCGCGATAATTTCACCCATCTGGTTCACAATGTCCGGCGTGCTCAGGATATCGCTGTAATAAAGGAATCCGCCGGGCAGCACCCGTCCGGAGCCGCTCAGCTCCCGGCAGAGCTCCGCAATGGTTTCCCGGGCCTTTTCACGGCTCACCAGGGGACGGTAGCGTACACCGCCGGCTGCGCCGGTCACGGTTTCCACCTCGCCAAGGTCAAAGGACCTGCAGGTTTCCCGCAGCAGGTCCACATCCTCGCTCATGGTGGATTTGGCGGATCCGAACATCTCGCAGAAGCTGCTCAGCGTAAAAATCCGGTTCGGCGCCCCGGCCAGCATCCTCATCATCGCGCTCATCCGCTCATTCCGGCGAATCTTATCCATGGGTTTCGTCTCCTTGGCCCAAAAAGGCAAAATGATATTCGGGGGAACATTCAGTCTCCCCCGAATTCGTATTTTACCATATTTTCCGAATGTTGAAAAGAATTTTTTCGTTTATCGTTCGTCTTTTCAGGCGTCTGTCTCTTCCATGAAGGGCTGGATATCCGCCAGCAGCTGCTCACAGTCATCACTGTAAATTTCCAGTGTGATCGGCCGGCTCAGGTCCAGCGAAAAGATGCCCAGGATCGATTTCGCGTCCACCACATGGCGGCCGGCCCGCAGATCCATTTCGAAGGGGTAGCGGGACACGATATTGACAAACTTGTTGACATTCTCCACAAGACTTAAACGAATCATTACGGATTTCATGATCAATGCACCTCCTCTGCGCTGCACTGTGTGCACCTCAGTGCCGGAACATTCTAAAGGATTCCGGTAACGATTTCAATTGTCTGTCCGGCAAAACGCCGCCCATTTCCTCCATGTCCGGCTCAGTCGCTTGCCCTTTCCGAGGCTGCAGGGATCCGGAGCATCAGTGTTTCCTCCTCCGCGTCCCACTCCGCTTCGCCGCCCAGGGCCCGGGCCAGGAAATTCGCGTTGATGAAATGGCCTTCCTCCCCGAACGTGAAGTCCGCGGAATCCATGAATATTTCCTTTCCGTCCACCGTTGCAGCACAGCCGGACACATCATTGTACAGGCCGATCGTGTGCCCCTCCGCTTCCAGGACCACGGTTCCCTCATCTGTCAGGGCCCAGCCTTCCAGGCAGCACACCAGATCATCCAGGCTGATCCGGATAATCCCGGCGCACTCCTGCAGGCGCGGATAGAATGTGGCCGGAACGCCGTCCTTCGTCGCAATCCATGACAGCGGCGCGCCGCTCTCATTGAAAGCGACCAGTCCCTTCAGCTCCGTATACTCATCCAGGTTGAATTCCGTTATGATCAGTTCCGGTTCAGGGGTGGCGGTGGGCTCTGCTGTTGGCGCGGCGGTCGGTTCCGCTGTCGGTTCAGCCGCAGGCTCTGCGGTTGGCTCGGCAGTCGGTTCCGCCGTCGGCTCCGCGGTAGGTTCGGCAGTGGGTTCCGCCGTCGGTTCCGCGGTGGGTTCAGCCGTAGGTTCAGCTGTCGGCTCTGCGGTGGGTTCGGCAGTAGGTTCTGCCGTCGGCTCGGCCGTAGGTTCAGCTGTGGGTTCTGCCGTCGGGGCCGGAGTCGGTTCCGGTGTGGGTTCCGGCGTCGGTGTCTCAGACGGATACGGCGCGGCATCCGGATTCTCGTACAGGTAGGTCTGCGTCCGCCGTCCGGCAATGCCGTCCTGCGTCAGCCCGTTGTAATACTGGAATTTCTTGACCGCGTTATAGGTCTGCCGTCCGTATGCGCCGTCCGCGCTGCCTTCAGGCATGTATCCCAGCTCAATCAGCCGCTCCTGCAGCTTCCGGACTTCCTTTCCCCGGGCATTCATACCGATATTGTGATAGGCGGTGTTCGGGGTGATTTCAGGTACAGGGGCGGGAGTGATTTCAGGCGCAGGCGCGGGGGTAATTCCCGGTTCCGGCATCTCTCCGCTGATGATCCGCATCGTGGGGCTGCTTCCCTCCACGCTTTCCACAACCGCGGCCGGGGTAACAACAGGCTCGGGCGTAACAGACGGCGCAGCCGTGCTCTGGACCGTAACAGCAAATACGGTCGTCATATAGATCAGCAAGGTCTTCATAAAGTCCATATATGCCACTCCCCTGACTGTGCCGGAATCATTCCGATTATACCAAACACGTGACTTAATGACAATCCCCGTTTTTTATGGTATGCTTACGGCAAATGCCGCAGAACCGCCGCGGCAGAAGCGTTTTGCGGAAGATTTCCGGAGGGTGTATGGAGCAGCTGGAAGCCGGTATCCTGGGCACCGTTTTTCGCAATGAGGAAAACGGCTGGTCCGTTATTACCGTCCGCGCCGGCCGGAATGAGACCACGGTCGTGGGAACGCTGCCGGAGCTGAGCCCCGGGGAACAGGCGGTATTCACCGGGGAATGGATTGAGCATAAAACCTATGGCCGCCAGTTCCGCTGCGTTTCCTGTGAAATCCGGGTGCCGACCACACTGCTGGGTATCGAGCGGTACCTGGGCAGCGGGCTGATCCGCGGAGTCGGCCCCTCCACAGCCGTCCTGATTGTCCGCCATTTCGGGGAAGAGACGCTGACGGTCCTGTCCGAGCATCCGGAGCGGCTGACTGAAATCCCGGGAATCGGGAAAAAGCGCTGCGTCATGATCTCCGAAAGCTTCCTGGAGCACCAGTCCGCGCGCCGTGCCATGGTATTCCTCCAGTCTTACGGTATTCCCCCGGCGCTTGCCGTCAAAATCAGCAAATTCTACGGGGACCAGACCCCCGATATCATCCGACAGGACCCTTACCGTCTCTGCGATGACCTGGAAGGAGTCGGTTTCAAAACCGCGGACCGGATCGGCATTGCCCTGGGCGTTGCCCCGGACAGTGACAGCCGGATCCGGTGCGCAATCAAATACATGCTGCGGGAAGCTGCCGCTTCCTCCGGCCACATATACCTCCCGGAGGATGAGCTGTGTGCCTCCTCCGCGTCGCTGCTGCAGATTCCCCGGGACCTGTGTGCCCGGGCGCTGACTTCCCTGCTGATCAGCCGGGCGCTGATCGGGGAAAGCGACGGCGGGGACGATCCCCGCAGGGTTTACCTGCCCGCCTTCTGGCATGCGGAGCAGGAGGTTGCCCTGCGGATCCGGGAGCTGATGAGTGCCATCCGGCCGGATAAGTTTGCCGGTGCTGCCCGCGCCATCTCCGGCTTTGAAAAGAGCCATGGAATTCAGTTCTCCGCCAGCCAGCGCAAAGCCATCCGCCAGGCACTGGAAAACGGGGTATTTGTGATTACCGGCGGCCCCGGTACCGGAAAAACCACCATTATCAACTGTATTCTGGAGCTGCTTTCCGCGGAAAACGACGTCATCCTCTGTGCGCCGACAGGCCGCGCCGCCAAGCGTATGACCGAAGCTACCGGCTGCGAGGCAAAAACCATCCACCGGCTGCTCGAATACGGCGGTGAGGAGGGAATCTTTGCCCGGAACCAGGACCATCCGCTGGAGGCGGACTGTGTCATCGCCGACGAAGCATCCATGATCGACCTGATGCTGATGCGTTCGCTGCTGCGGGCTGTTGAGCCCGGCTGCCGCCTGATCCTGGTCGGCGATGCCGACCAGCTTCCCAGCGTGGGCCCGGGCAACGTCCTGCGGGATATCCTGGACAGCGGCGCTGTTCCGTGCGTCCGCCTGACGGATATCTACCGGCAGAGTGAAGCCAGCCGGATTGTAGTCAACGCGCACCTGATCAACCAGGGCGAAATGCCCCTGCTGAATGAGAAGGGCACCGATTTCTTCTTTGAGCGGAAAACAGCGCTGGCTGACGCGGCCGACACGATTGTCGGCCTGATCACCCGCCGCCTGCCTGCCTACCTGGGCTATCCCGAAAAGGAGGCGGCGGCCCTTGCCATGCGGAACATCCAGGTGCTGGCCCCCGCCCGCAAGGGAGAGTGCGGCGTGAATGTGCTGAACTCCCGCCTCCAGAACGCACTGAATCCCGCCTCGCCGCAGGTTCCCCAGCTCATCTGGGGCGAAACTGTGTTCCGCCGGGGGGACAAGGTTATCCAGACCAAAAATGACTACCAGCTGGAATGGATCCGGAATACGGGCAGCGGCTGGGAGGAAGGTACCGGCGTCTTCAACGGGGATGTCGGCTTTATCACGGAGGTGGATGCGGAAAGCAACACGCTCACCGTCCTGTTTGATGAAGACCGGGAAGTGGTCTACGAAGCCGGGGACCTGGAATCCCTGGAACCGGCCTACTGCCTGTCGGTCCATAAATCCCAGGGCAGTGAGTTTCCGGTTGTGATCATGCCGGTCACCGGCGGACCGCCGATGCTCCTGACCCGGAACCTTCTGTATACCGCCCTCACCCGCGCCAGGTCCATGGTGGTGCTGGTCGGCAGTGAGGATGTCATCCGCCGGATGGTGGAAAACAACCACGTGGCCCGGCGCTATACCGCCCTCGCCAGGCGCCTTTCCGAGGCAGGAGGTGCGGAATGAACCTGAATCCCTTTTTCGCCCCGTTCGGTGCCAACTGGCCCGCCGTCCGCGGTTTTGTCAGGGACCTCATCTGGCCGGACGGCGCTGTCTGCTGTGCCTGCGGAAAAATATCCGACGGGACACCGCTGTGCCCTGCCTGCCGTTCTGCCCTGCGCAGTGACGGATCCCTCTTCCGCTGGGAAAAGGAAGACCTCGGCGGCGGCCTGACCGCCTGGTGGATGACTCCGCATGCCGGAATTGCCCGCACGCTGGTGCTCCGCCTGAAGCATCGCGCGGAAGCCTGTATCGCAAAGGAACTGACGGCGCTTCTGCAGCCCCTGCCCAGGGATTTCAGCTTCCCGGAGGGAACTGTGGTCACCTGGGTTGCCATGCCGGAAAGCCGGCGGCGGGACCGGATGATCGACCACGGCCGCCTGCTTGCGGAAGCGGTGGCGGAAGAGCTCTCCCTCCCCTGCCGCCCGCTGCTGATCCGCCGGAAAACGCGCGGCCGGAACCAGGCCCGGCTGGGCCGGGAGGCGCGGCAGAAAAACCTGCGTTCCGCCTTTCTTCCCGCTGTTCAGATGGATTTCCCCGTCCTGCTGGTGGATGATGTCCTCACTACAGGCACCACTGCCCGCCGCTGCGCTGAGGCGCTCCGTTCCGGCGGAGCCCCGTCCGTAACAGTCCTGGCAATGACCCGCGCCATGGGCGGCAGGAAGGCATAACCCGCCGGTGCCGCGGAAGCACGCTGTGCGGTCCGGAATCGGAAAATGTTGACGAATAAGCGTTCCGGCGGTACAATGGTGGTTGGTCTTGATGTAATGACGATGGAGGGAAACCCGTGCTAGAGTGTATCGTTACCAAGTTCGGCGGCAGTTCTCTGGCCTCCGATGAACAGTTCCGCAAAGTCCGCAGTATCCTGGAGCTTGAACCCACCCGGCGCTATCTGGTGCCCAGTGCCCCGGGCAAGCGCTTCCCCAATGACGAAAAAGTCACCGACCTCCTGTATAAGTGCCATTCCCTGGCCAGCGAAGGCAAGCCCTTTAAGGAAGAGTTTGCCAAAATTCGCGACCGTTATCTGGATATCGCCCGCGGCCTCCACCTGAAGGTGGATATCGAATCCCGGCTGCAGGAAGTGGAAGACGGCATCGCCTCCGGTAAAAACGCGGACTGGTGCGCCAGCCGCGGTGAATACCTGTGCGCGCTGCTGATGGCGGATTACCTGGGCTGGCGTTTCCTGGACGCTGCCGACGGCATCGTCTTCAATGATGACGGCCAGCTGAATGATGAAAAGACCCAGGAAAAGCTTTCCGCCCTGCTGGCGGACGGCAAATCCACCGTGGTTCCCGGCTTTTACGGAGCCAAGGAAAACGGTGAAGTGCATACCTTCTCCCGCGGCGGCAGTGATATCACAGGAGCCCTTGTGGCCCGCGCCGCCAATGCCGATGTGTATGAAAACTGGACGGATGTTTCCGGTTTCCTGATGGCCGACCCCCGGATCATTGAGAATCCGGCTGAGATTTCCTCCATCACGTATAAGGAGCTTCGCGAGCTGAGCCATATGGGTGCTTCCGTCCTGCATGAGGACGCGATGTTCCCCGTTCACCGCGCCGGAATTCCGACCAATATCCGCAACACCAACAAGCCCTATCATCCCGGCACAATGATCAGCAAAAACGCGCCGCATGAGGTTTCTGTTCCCACCATTACCGGTATTGCCGGCCACAAGGGATACAGTGTCATCAGCGTGGAAAAGAACATGATGAACAGCGAGGTTGGTTTCGGCCGCAAGGTACTGTCCATCCTGGAGGATGCCGGAGTTTCCTTCGAGCATATGCCCACCGGTATTGACAGCATGTGCGTGGTCGTCAACAGCGTAAGCCTCGCTCCCCACCGGGAGGAAATCCTCGCGAAAATCGAGGAGCTGGTGGACGGCAGCGGCAGCGTCTCCGTAAATGACAATATGTCCATCATTGCCACGGTCGGCCGCGGCATGGTGCACAACTGCGGTACCGCCGCACGTCTTTTCTCCGCCATGAGCCGGGCCCGGATCAATGTCCGGATGATCGACCAGGGCTCCAGCGAACTGAGTATCATCGTCGGTGTCAATGACAGCGATTTTGAGGCAACCATTCACGCGATCTACCACGAGTTTGTGGAATGAGGGAAAAGCCATGAAGGTTCTCGTTACCGGTTACCGGGGCCAGCTGGGCTGGGAAGTGGTTCGTCTGCTCGAAGCGCGCGGGGTTCCCTGCCGTGGGGTGGACCAGGAAGACTTCGATCTGACAAAGCCGGAGGATGTGCTCGCCTACGTCCGGACATATGAACCGGACGTGATCGTCCACTGCGCCGCGTATACGAACGTGGACAAGGCTGAAACCGAGCCGGAGATCTGTGCCGCCGTCAATGCCATGGGTACGCTCCACATGGTGCGTGCGGCGCTGAGCGTCGGCGCGAAGATGGTCTACATCTCCACAGACTATGTTTTCCCCGGGACCGGCGACACGCCGTATGACATCGGTGATGCCTACGGCCCGAAGAACGTCTACGGAGTCAGCAAGGTCCAGGGCGAGGACGCCGTCCGTTCCCTGGTCAAGCGCTTCTTCATCCTGCGCACCAGCTGGGTCTTCGGGAAGCACGGCACCAATTTCGTCCGTACGATGCTGCGCCTCGGCGCCGAAAAAAAGGAGCTGCGCGTGGTCAGCGACCAGGTCGGCTCCCCCACCTACGCGGTGGATCTCGCCCGGGTGATCTGCGATATGATTCCGACCGAGAAATACGGAATCTACCATGTCCGCAACGAGGGCTTCCTCTCCTGGGCGGATTTCGCGTCCATGATCATGGAAAAGGCCGGCCTCTCCTGCCGGATCGTTCCGGTTCCCACCTCCGAGTATCCCGCGCTGGCCAGGCGGCCCCTGAACTCCCGGCTGAACGGCAGCAAACTGCAGGAATCCGGGTTTGCCCCGATGCCGACCGTGGAGGATGCGCTGGACCGGTTCCTGGCGGAACTGAACGAAGACTGAAAACACCCGGCGGGAATCCGGAAAACCGGATTCCCGCCTTTTTTATCCCGGGCCCGCGAAGGAGGTATGCTGTATGGAAACCGTTGCCGGTGAATGGATCATGAAAGGCTGCCGGCGTTCCGACCCGGAATGCCTGCATTCCCCCGATGACCTGCTCGCCCTGGTCCGGAAGGTCGGTTTCCTGCCCCTTTTCTCCAACGGTATTCCCGGTTTTTCCGTGGAGGAGCATACCCCTCCGGCCGACTGGTGGACCGGCAGTTCCCTGGACCCGTGGGACTGGCGCCAGCTGCTGGCGCCTCATCCGGATATCGCCTACGGGAAATTCTTTGACCGGAAAGCCGGCTTTGTCTCCCGGGAGTGGTTCCCCTGCTTTGCCAATTACCGCCGGGACGGCTATGACTGGGAAGGCATGTATGAGGACGGCCGGATGACCAGCCGCTGCAAAAGGATCCTGGATGTGCTCGCCCTGGATGAAAACGCGGCAGGCCGGGCTATGCTGTCCGGGGACCTCCGGAAACAGGCCGCGCTGGAAAAGGGCTTTGAAGGCGCCCTGACCGACCTGCAGATGAAGACATTCCTGGTCATGGGTTCCTTCCGCCGGCGGCGGAACCGGCAGGGGGAGGAATACGGCTGGCATGTGGCCGAAATGATGACCCCGGAAACAAAATGGAGTTACGATGAAGTCAACGCCTGCGATGAAAAGCCGGCGGAATCCTGGAACCGGATCACGGAACAGGTCCGGAAGCATTTCCCCGGTGCTT
>JAEEGK010006271.1_pt1 | contig 28655 bp, 15 predicted proteins | sample 8958771 | NCBI WGS metagenome assembly JAEEGK01 (sample SAMN16246547, study PRJNA631951) | gut metagenome | biome: gut microbiome; feature: rumen; material: SC-attached | host: Bos | place: Iran: Karaj | collected 2018-10 | reverse complement strand
ATCCCCAATCCCCTATATATTTATTATATTTATATTAATTTTTTCTATTTAATTAAAAATAAAATAAATAAAATATATAAATATTAAAAATAATTAATTTGGAAAAAAATACTTTTTAAAATTATAACTTACAAAAAAATGAATTCATAAAAAAACATAATTAAAAAATGTCAAACGAAGATAAAAATTTAATAACAATAAATCTATTTGTAATAGGTGATGAAGGAGTAGGTAAAAAAACATTTATATCTCGTATAAATTCAATGTCATGTACACATTCACATAAAAACAAAAATAAATTTAAGCCAAAAGAGGAAAAAAAGCCAAAAAAAGAGGAAGAAGAAGATGAAAATCAAGATGAAATTCCAAAGAAAAAAGAGCCAGTATATATTCCACCTCCATCATCAAATCAATTAGAATTTAAATTAGGTTCTATTACTTTAACATTACAAGCATTTATTATAGATGGAGCTACTGAATGTAAAATCGATGAAGATGTTTCTTCTGATGATGATGATGAAGAAATTGTTCATGAATATCATATTAAATTTTCAATGACTAAAAGATGCATTCTTAATTATTTAAGAATGTTACAAAGTGATAATGAAAAAAATATTAATGAAGATATATTTTTGTTTATGTATGATTTAAGTGATTTTACTACTTTTGAAAGAATGATGTTATATTATGATTCACTTAATAGAAAATTTAAATTAAAAGAAAATAAAGCTAAATGCATTATTATTGGAAATAAATCTGAAAAAAAAATGTTATATAGTAAGGAAGATAATGAAAAAATTGCTTCTTTTTTTAAATTAGATTCAAATTTTAAAAAATTTGAAATTTCAAATAAATTGCATTTTAATTTTTCTAAATTTTTAAATGAATTAATTGAAGGTTGTGTTCAAGGAGATGCTGCTTACGATAAAGATAAATTAAAGAAAATTTTAGAAAATAAATTTACTTTTAATAAAGCAAAAAGAGTAGGAATGGAAACTGAAAATGATGTTCCAGGACCAAATAAGTATAATACAGATGTTTATGAATTTTCTTCAATTGAAGAAAGAAATGATATATTAAATGATAAAAAAAAACGTTTTGCAAATAAAATATTTGTAAATAAACAAGGACCATTATTTTATACAAATAAAAAAGAAGAAGAAAGAAAAAAAAATGAATTTGAAGAAAATAAAAGAAAAGCAGCTAAACGTTCTCAATTTAACAGCAAAACAGAAAATAATTTGAATGGAAATAATGCTAAAAATTCATATACTATGGGAGGAGCACCATGTAAATATAATTTTAAAGAAGAAAGATTAAAATTAATAGAAAAAAGAAATAAAGAATATATGGATGCTTTTGGAGATAATGTTCTTTCTTCAATCAATCAACCATTTACTCTTAAAAACAGAGATCAAAAATATTTTGATGAAATAAGTAATAGAAGATACCAATATCAACAAAATTTACTTGATGAAAGAAAAAATAAAATGGAAAAATATTTAGAAATGAGAGATAAAAATTATGAAAAATTAAACCAAGAATATTTAGCAAAATCTCAAAATTATAAAGACAGATATAAAGAATATGATGAACAAAAAGCAAAACAAAGATTTTTAGATGTAGTTTATGGTAATAATTCTAAATTTATAGCAAGATCAAATAATCATACGGAAATAAAAGAAATGATAAAAAAAGAAAATGAAAAAAAATATGTACCTCCTCAATTATATGATATAAGAGGAAGTTTATTAAATCCAAAGAAAGGAGCCATTATATTAGGTAAAAGAAAATATAAAGATAAAGAAATTAATAATGCTCCTTTTGTAGTTGCTAAAAGTGATTTTGATAAAATAGTTGAAAAACAAAAAGAATTTTCAAATGGTTATGCTCCAAGATATAGAGATCAAGTTTTAAAAAATATTCCAGAAAAACCAGAAAAAGTTTTTGATGAAGAAAAATTTGAAAGATTTAAAGAAAATCAAAAATTATCAGAAAGAAATGAAAGATTACAAAGATTCATAGATTATAGTAAAGCAAGAAAAGAAAGACATGATGAATTAATGAAATCAATTAAAGAAGAAGAAGATGAATTTCATAAATTATTATTTAGACAATATTATAAAAATAATGCTGAAGAAATGGAAAATTATCCTCCTCCAGTTAATTATAATCAAGTAGAAGAAAAAGCACCTGCTTTTTCAATTAAAGGAAGACATGATCATAAAAAAATTAGACATGATAATAGCAATAATGCAAATATGAATTACTTTTCAATTAATGGAAGACAAATTGAAGTTGATCATGATAATTTACCTAATCCAAATATTAATGCTATTAGATGGAAAGTTCCTGCTTTTACTTTTGGAACTGAAGAACGTTTTGATTTTGATAAATATAATGAATTAATTAAAAATAAACAATATATTGTTAATGAAGATGAAGAGAAAGAAAAAGAAAATAAAAACCCACTTGCAGATAGAAGTGATTTTTCAAAAAAATCTATTTATGATTCTAAATCTCAAAGAACTGGTTTTGATGATAGTAATAAAAATAATCCTGGACCTGGACAATATTTAGTTAAAGGATTTGCTGATGAAATTATTGAAAAATATCAAAAAATTAATAATCAAAAGAAATTAAATGAATTAAATAAAAAAGATGAAAAAGAAAAAAAAAAAGATGAAAAACAAAAAACAGTTACGGGAACAAGTATAAATAATTATATGGATGAATTTAAAGATCAAAGAAATGAAGTTCCTGAAAGTAGAGAAAAAAGTGAAATTGGAGAAGAAATACAAAATATTAGAAATGAAACTACTGAAATTGAAACTCATCAAACTGAAGTTAAAAAAGAAGAAGAACCTAAAACTGAAGTAAATGAAGTTGATGATAATTTAATTGAAATAAAAAATGAAGAACCCGTGAATGTGGAAGAAGTAGATTATATTGAAAATAAAGATAATAATACTAAACCTGAAGATCCAGTTCAAATTAAAAATGATAATAAAGAAGAAGTTGAACAGGAAAATCAAATACCAGATAATAATAATACTAGACCCGAAGACCCAGTACAAATTAAAAATGATAATAAAGAAGAAGTAGTTGGATATACTGAGCCTCAAGAAAATAATACTAGACCAGAAGACCCAGTACAAATTAAAAATGATAATAAAGAAGAAGTAGTTGGATATACTGAACCTCAAGAAAATAATACTAGACCAGAAGATCCAGTTCAAATTAAAAATGATAATAAAGAAGAAGTTGTTGGATATACTGAACCTCAAGAAAATAATACTAAACCTGAAGATCCAGTGCAAATTAAAAATGATAATAAAGAAGAAGTAGTAGGATATACTGAACCTCAAGAAAATAATACTAAACCTGAAGATCCTGTTCAAATTAATAATAATGGTGAAGAAGAAATTAATTTTGAAGAACCTGTTGATGAAGATTAATTATGTTTTAAAATATTTTAAAAAATATATTATATTATGAAATTGAAATTTTTAAGTATTTCTTTTAAATTTAATCACAAAAAATAATTTTTATTTAATTAATAATATATACATTTTATAAAAATAGCTTGTTTAAAATAGAATATAAATTAATCATTCTGATAATATAATTTGTCAAGACTTAATTGATTATATTCTTCAATGCATTTTCTCTTTTTTTTACCTGATTTTTCAACTTCATAATTTAATTTATTACTTTCATTTTCAATTTTTTCTTTTTCTTTTTGAAATTCTTCTTTTATTTTATATTCTCTAATTAATTGATCTTCAAGTTCTTTTGCAATTTCTTTTCTTTTTTCTATAATTTTTTTCTTTTTATTTTCTTTATAAGTAAAAATTTGTTCTTTAAATTTTTCGACTTTATGTCTATTTTTTTCTATTTCTATATTTTTCAGATATTTACTTAATTCTTTATTATATTCATTTCTTAATTTAGATAATAGAATTTGATTATTCTTTTCTTCTATATATTTTTCATATTTTTTTTTGTCCCAAAGACTATTTCTTAATTTTTCATTTTTTTTTCTTTTTTCTTCTAAATTCTTTTTATTTTCTTCTTTAAGATATTGATTTATTTTTAGTTTTTGTAAGAAATTATTCAATTTATCTATTTTTTCTTCAGTTTTTCTTTGAGCTTTTTTTATTGTATTTAAATTATTATTATTTGTTTTTTTTAAGTTTTCTAAGTGTATATTCATATGTTTCACTTCATTTTCTATAATTTTTCTTTCAACTTTCATTTGTTTTAACCGTTTTCTTAATTTTTCTAAATAAGAATCTTTATTGAATTCTTCAGTAATTTCCATATTAAATTATTAATTATTTGAAAAAAAAATAATTTTAAATTATTATTCTAAAGTTAGGAATAAACTAAAATAATAAGAACATTCACTATTATGTTTTAATCCAAATATTCTTGAGATACTTGCAATTATTGTTATTAAAAATTGAAAAATTTCATTTAAAAGAAAAGTCATTAAACTTCCAAAAAACAAATCAAGCTCTGAATGTTTGTAAACATAAGAAAAACAAGTTACATGAAACCAAGTGTAAAAACCAATAATTAAAGCTAATGTTGGTATTAAAATATTTAAAAATAGAATATTTTCAAATTCTTGAACAACCAATCTTTCAATTTTCTTTTTATTAGAGAAAATTTGAATTAACTTTAAAATTCTATAACCTGAAATTCTCGTTAATCTTAATAAAAAATCTATTAATATAATAACTAGAAAACTTATGATTAATCTTATCCAAGCATGTTTAAAATAATATTTAATATTATTTTTAGCTTGTAAATGATATTTATTTGAAATATACATTTTCGTAAAACAAATAACATTTAAAAGTATACAAATAACAAATTTGAATAATAATATAATAATTCTTATAAATTTTGAATCTAAAGGGTTTTTATAACAAAAAGTATATAGGAAAGTTTGTCGAGCAAATAGTTGTCTTTTAAAAAACACCTTAAAACTCCTATGATCTAATATAACAGCATCTTTATAATTTAAATGATTTAATCTTATATAATTTCCACACATAACATCATAAGGGGCATTAATATTATATTTAAAATTAAATCCATCTTTTTCATCTATAATTTTTGAAATTGCCAATGGACCTTTACCAATTCTTAAAAGAGTAAAAGAATGTTGATTAACAACTTGATTGACTTTATTATTATTATCAAAATCTTTATATTCATCATCACTATTATAATATTCTAATTCTGGATTTTTATATTCTGAGAAATCTAATTTTTTTCCAAGTTCAAATTGATCTTTTGGTTTTTCTTTATTTTTATTATCATCAATTATCGTTAATTTTAAATCATCTTTCATTCCATTTTCTTTATTTTTATTATCTATTGGAGTGTTATTAATAATTGGAATGTTTAAGCTAAAACTAATTAAATTTGATTGGAAAAATTTTGGCTTTTTAATTATTGGTTTTGGTTTTGGTTTTGGTTTTATTTGAATTTGGGGCTCTGGTTTTGGTGTTATTACTTTTTTTGGTTTTTTTTTCTGGTCTTCTTTAAAAAAAAATTGATAATCATCACCTTCTTTTACCTGAATTAGATTTCCATAATCTAGATTATTTTTCTTTTCATTTTCTTTATTCTGATGACTTCTAAAAATATTTAAATCTTTTATAATAATTTTTGAATGAATATTACTACTTCTTAATTTATTAATTTTTCTTTCACTACTTTGACAATCTTCTTTTTCTCCATGATTTATTAAATAATTATGTTTTGGAGGATTTGGTTTAAGTGAGAGTCCTAAAAATTGTTTTATAGGTGTAATTCCAAAACATAAATATATAATAAATAAAAACAATTCTAAAAATAAAAATATTAATGTAATAATGCTTCCTCTTACTTTATAAAATTGTTTTATAATTTTTTTATAACATTTTAGACAATCAAAAGTTAAAAATCCTATTCGAAATTTATTTTCTTTTTTTCTTTCAATATTATTTTTTATATCCAATGATAATGAAGTTTTAAAATAACAATTACAATAAACTTCATAATTTTCATAATCTTTTATTAATTCAGTACATTCATCATCACAAAAAGAAAAATTTTGATAAAACAATTCATATCTATCTTTTAAAATCATATCATATTCATCATTAAAAAAATTTGTTTTACATTTGTCAGTAAAGAATAATTCAGATTCATTAAAAATATTAATTCCATAATTCTCATAAAGTGTTTTTCCTTTTTCTAAATCAGTTTCCTTATTTTTGAAATTATGAATTAATGTTATATTATATTGTTCTTCACATACTTTGAAATCTTTAACTGGATTTCCAGTTATAGAATTGTAAATTAAAAATTGAACTTGAGGAGGTTGATAATTATCCCTCTTTATTTCAAAAATTAAAATTATAAACGGAATATCTTTTGATATTCCTTCATTAATTCTTAAAGCAGATAGACATTCTTCATTAATATAAATTTTTGAAAAAGGATATTCTTTCAATGACCTTAAACATTCATAATTTTTATATATTGTTATAGAATATGAATTATCTTCAGGATAAATATATTTAATATGTGTTACATTGTTTAAAAACTCATTCATATAAGAAAGAAGCATAGAATTAAAGAGTTTTTGATTTAATGATTTTAATTCAATTTTTGTTTGATGCATATTAATTACACATTTATTTTGATCTATACATTCATTTCTGTAATTTGGAGAAGTTCCATTTGGACATTCATCAAAACATTGGTAATTATAAATATATTTATATTCAGATTGAAAACAATCATGAATACAATCACCTTGAAATAAAATATTAAATTTTTTATGCTTATAGGAGGAACTACATGAAGTTGAACATTCATTATCTTCTGAAAAATTTTCACATAAACACATTGTTGGATCATCTAAACTTTTATAATATCCACTTATACAATCTATACAATTATGTTCTTTTTCATTTCCTCCTTTAATACATGATTTACATTTTGAGTAACATTCACCTCCAATATATGAATCTTCAGAATACCTTTCTCCTATTAAATAAAGATGATTCTCCAGGATTTCATCATATTTCATACAGTGTACTCTATTATTATTTAATTCATTTAATTGTGGATAAAAATCATTTTTGTAATCACATTTTTCACATTTATAATAATTTTCATTCATTGAATAATTTGAACATTTAAGACAACCCTCTTCACATTTTCTAAATAAAGTTGAATCAAAATAGAAGTGATCAATATTTTGATTTTTGGGAAAGCAATTTTTTGGGTTTTCTTCATTTTCTTTAGGAAAATATCCTAAATCTGTGTTACAAACATCACAATTATGATTTTTATAATCTCCTTCTGTTTGACAAGTTTTACAAGTTGGATAACACTTTTTTAATACTTTTGGTGAATTAGAATGATTTACATAATATCCTTCATCTAATTTCATACATTTTTCATTTTCTATAATCCAGTAATATTGTTCTTCTTCTTTACATCTACAATTGCGTTCATCATCACATATCATATCATCTAATTTTCTTTTAAAAATTAATTTGTTTGAAGATTTAGCAAAATTTTGTATGTTTTTATTATTAATCTTTAATTTTTTGAAATATATATCACTTTTATTTTTTAATTTATCCTTTTCTTTTGAAAAACAAATTATATTTGATAAACAAACTCCATAAATTATGAAGACACAATAAAACATTTAAAATTTTAAAAAAAATTAATAAAAAACAATAAATAAAATTATTTATTCTCCTCTTTAGGTTTAATTTGAATATTTTTTAAATAGAATAACATTATTAATATTTTTATTTTCTTTGAGTTTTTTTTTGGAACTTTTTTTTAATATTATACACAATAAATAGTCAAAATTAAAACTCCTGAGCTATTTATTTTAAAATGAAAATTTTAAAATATTTTCATATTTATCAATTATACTGGTTTAAATAGCATTAAGCATTTTTTCAGAATCATTTTCCTTACTCATAGTTAGTTTTATCTTTAAAAATTTTGACTAAATTGTAATTTTGACGCTAATTCCAATTTTTTATATTTTATCCAATTAAAATTGATTAATGTTTATTTTATTTTTCATTTTAAAGAAAGAATTTTAATTTTTTGATAAATTTCATTTTTTTCTCAAATTTTAAAAGAAAGGCTTTTCATTCATTATTATTATGAAAAATGTTTAAAATATTTATATTAATTTTTGTATCGTAGTAATATATATTTTAGAACTACATATTTTTTGTTAAAGTTGCTGAAAATTTATTCTTTACAATATTTCTTTTTTCAAAGTAATTAATTCTTTGAAATAGTATTGAATATTGTTTGTTAACTCTTTAAGTTCAATACTTTTCTTTAAGACATTTTTGAATTATTTCATTTAAAATAATTTGGCCCTATTTATTATTAAACAAAATTTTATTATTATTATTTAATTATCATCAATTGTTTCAAAATACAAAAAAATTATTATCTATAATTTTATATGTTATAATAGGATTTAAAGTTTTCCTAAAATATAAACTAATAAAAACACCATGTTTCTTTTATATTTTTACTTTATTAGAAAAAAATACGTAAAATTAAAGATTAAATATTATAAAAATATAATTTTTTAATATATTTAAGGCTCCCAAGTTATAACTTCAGAACAAATATCACTTTGCTCTTTTATTAATTCATCTTCATGACTATTATATTCTTTAATTTTACCTAAATATTTATCTGCCCTTAAAGCAATTCTTGCTCTTGGCTCTTCTGCAGTATTTGTTATACATTGTAATATATTTAAAATTAATTGTTCATCATCTTTAAACTTCCCTTCTAACAAACTAAATAATATTTCAATACCATTATTTTCAAAAATTTCAACTTTTCCTCTTTTTAATATAGAAACATTCATTAAAAATCGAGTGCATCCAATTAATATTTTCAAAGCTTTTTCTTTATCAATCGAATTATCACCACTAAATTTTTTTAATTTTTCCAAAAAATTTTTTATTAAAGTTCCTTCTTTGACACAAGCATCTTTTCCCTCATCACAAATAGAAATTGAACCATAAACTAGAATAGTATTTTCTAAAACATCTAAATCATTACAATCAATATATAATTTTAAATTTAGCAAAATTTCATTTTTTAAAGAAATAATAGGAGCATCTTGAGAATTCAAAATTTCATTAATTAACATTAATATTAAGTTTAGAACAACCATTGATTTTTCCTCTGTTAATTTTTTAATAATTTGTTCAAGGACTTTATTTTCAACTAAAGCATCAATTCCAAATCTACTTTGAGAAAAATATAATAAACCTAAATAAACATTAATTCTAACATCTTCAACTTCATCATCAAAGCTTAAATGAATTTCTTCAATATATTTACATACATTTAATTTTTCTTTTACATCTCCAACTCTGCAAAATTGTTTAAAACACATTGAAGCTAAAACTCTTGTTTCATCATAAAAATGTTTAAATTCATCTTCTGGTTCTGTTTTAAAATGTTGCATATAATAAAATATTGTATCAAATAAAGGAGAATTTTGAAGGGCAAATTTATATACTTCTTCTCCATTTTGCAGTTGATTATAACATTCTTTTATTACTTTTTTAACCATGTTTAAATCTAAGTTTAATTTTACTAAATGTAACCAAAATTGTTCGTATTTTTCATCTAAGTAAGCTATTCCTAATTTGTCTTCTGGAAAATCTGGAATGTCGTATCTATTTCTGTGAAAAGATATTAAACGATCGTAACTGAGGAAACGTTCCATATTTTATTAATTAATTTTTTTTTTTTATAAAATTAAAAAATTTTTTTTATTTAATGAAAAAAATAAAATTTGTAGAGTTTGCATTTTATGTTTTTATATTTTCTTCTTGTTTTCTCAAAATAGAATCACATATTTTAAATTATACTCCTATATTATATATTACACAATTAAATGATATATATTCAAATAATTATCATGGAATAGAAAATACTAATATTTTACTGAAAAAAAATAATGGTAATGATTTTTTTAATAATAGTTATGAAAGTATTTCATTAACATCTGAAAGAGAAATTTTAAATGAAACTCCAATTTTCCCATTGATATCCTTTTTTGATGGGAGAAATAGATATTGTATATCTTTGTATAAATATTCTTTTGTTAATTCAATTTGTAATAATCGTTTGTGGATTGGTGATAATGATATAAAAGCAATGATAAAAATAAGTGATTCAAAATTGTTTATGGTCAAAAAAAAAATAGATTTAAAAATATTTTCAGCTGGATTATTTAATTGGAACATTGACACCGATCTTCCATATACAGATAATGATGTCACAGATGATGATAAATTTCATTTAGCACTAACAAAAGATAAAAAAGTGATTATGACTTTGTGTAAAAATAATATCAATACAAATATCTCTTATTATTTATTCAAAGATAATGATTTAGAATTTTTTTATTCTCATATTCTGTTTGAGGAAAGAAAATATAGTTGTAATCATTGTCAAACAATTGAAATAATAGAAGATAATGAAAATTATATAATATCATGTCTTTATGTAATTAATTATGGAATAACATGTGTTTCACATTTAATTCAAGAAAAAATTATTGTTTTGAATCAAGAAAGAGTAATTGGTATATGTAATACTTATCAAGAATCTGAACCTAACAATATAATATTATTATCATATGAATCATTTGGTATGATAGGTTGTGGAACAGAAACAAAAGCAGAAATAGTAAAAATTGATAAAAACCTTAATCAAATTGGAAGTACAATAATTTTTGAAGTTCCTTCAGGAGGAACAAAATTTAAAAGTTTTGATTTTTTACTTAAATCAGATTATTTACATTTTATTTACCTAACCCAAAATTCAGATCCAGAATATCAAACATATTATCAATCTTATTATATTCCAAAATGTGAATCCACTGAAATATATTTAGCCCAAAATACTACATATGATTTCACTTCTCTAAAAGGTCCATTTATTAAATTTTATAGTTATCCCAATTATATGAAAACAGTTCATGCTGAATGCAGAACAAAAGGATGTAAAATAACCAATGAAAATCCTTTATATGAATATGGTTCAGATATTTATTTAGATTCTTTAAATTTCACAATTGAATATATTTTACTTCAAGAAGAATTGGAAGATTCTTCTAAAAAATGTACTATTAATATAATTAATTGTTATAAAAGATGTTTAAGTTGCAAAGGTCTAGGTAATGAAATAAATAATAATTGTACTGAATGTAGATCTTCATTTGAATTCCGAAAAATTGGATGGAATCAAACTTATTTAACAAATTGTATGAATGAAACAGAAGGTTATTATCATGGTTATATTACAATTAAAGATGAAGAAGGAAATGAAGTAGAACATGAAGTTTATAGGTTATGCCATCCTAGATGTAAAACTTGTTTAATAGAAGGAAATTATACTTTTCCAAATTGTTATGAATGTGCAACAGATTTAGGATATTATCCTATTTCTTCAGAAGATTCATTTCAAGCTAGACATTGTTATTTATCAACAGATTATATTCCTGGATATTATTTTAGAGAAAATAAATTTTATTCTTGCCAAAGTAATTGTATTCAATGTTCATTAGAATCAATGAGTGAATATAATAATGATTCACCTTTTGGATGTGAAGTTTGTAATTATAAAAAGGATTATTATCCATTATATTTGGATTCTAATAGGGATAAAGCTAATTGCATTTCTTATGAACAATTAAGTGTTGAACCTTATTATTTAATTGGAGAAAGATATAGTAAAGATGCATATCTTGAGAAATGTTTTTATACCTGTCAAACATGTTCTTCAAGTGGAAATCAAATAAAACAAAATTGTTTAACTTGTGCTAATGATTATATAGAAGATATTGAAGAGCCATCAAATTGTTTTTGTTATTATTATATAAACAATACAATTACTAACCAATATAAATGTGTAACTCATTGTAATTTTCAATATAAAAAGATTAATTTATATAATCAAATTGAATGCATTGAAGATTGTTTTAGATCAAAATATAAATATATATATAATTATCAATGTTTTGATGAATGCCCAAATGGAACATATCCAAATTCTAACAATGAATGTTTTGATGGAGATAAATGTGTAATACATACAGACCATACAATATTAAAATTTGAAGATTTAAACGACAAAATTTTTCATAGAATGGTATTAGCATATATAAATCAATTTTTAAATAGTAATATTCATACAAAATATATTATCTCAGAAGATAAAACATACAAAATTTTAATATATAAAAATTTTGAATGTTTAAAGTATTTTCGTAATTATTCTCTGACAAAAATATTTTTTGGTGAGAATTATGATAATCTTCAAAAAAAAGTAAATATATCAAATAATATAGATGTTATTACATTATTAATAGATATTAATAGAGGAGATTCTCAACCTCATTTAGTTCAATATTATATTTATCATCCATTTACTGGTGATCCTATATCAAATATTGATAAAAAAGAATTATATTATAATGTAACTATGATACTTCCAATGGAAATTATGAAAAATGTGGATTATGATAATGCAATTAGATTTCAAAAATTTAATTTTAATGTTTTTAATGAATCAGAGATAATATTTACAAATATGTGTCAAAATATTTCTGAACTTGTAGATTATGATTTAATTTTAAAAGATAGGATAAAAGATTATTATCAAAATATATTATTTTCTAATGACTCATGTACAGTAATAGGGGTAAACTTTGATACTTTTGAAGTAAACTGTACTTGTTTTTTTCAACCTTCTTTATTAACAGAAATATATTTTAATGTGAAAAGAGAAAAAAATGTTTTAAATAATTTAAATATATTAACTTTTGATGTCCTAAAATGTACAAATCATATAAAAAATAAAATTTTTTCTTTCAAAATTAGTATAATTATATTTGTTATATTATTGATTGAAATTTTTTGCTTTTTTATATATTTATATTGGGGAATAAAATCTTTAAAAGAATTTCTTGGTGGAATAATCGGAAATCCTCCTAAAAAAACCAAAGATAATAATTCAAAAGTAACAAGTGAAATTCAATTCAAAAAAATAAATAAATTTCTAAAAAATATTCATACTCAAAAGATTCCTTCCAAAAATAATTTATTTAAATATGAAGATATAAACAATTTAAAAGATAATAATACAAATGATTTAAAATTAGGAAATATTATTCAATTAAAAGATGGTGATGATTATATGTTTTTATTTGAAAATGATGGACAGCAAAATTTCAATAAAAAAAAAATTAATGTTCCTGAAAAAAAAACACCTGTTTCTGAAAAAGTTGTTTTTATTAAAAACAATGAAAATATGAAAATTAATAATGAACCAATCTCTATTATAGAAGAAAAAACTGTAATTGTAAATAATAATCAAAAATTACCTATAATTAATGAAGAAGTTAAACAAAAAATAAATAATGATGATATAGATTCAAATTTATTTTACTCATTAAAAGATTTAGAAATAAATGATACTCTTGAAAAAAATAAAATTAATGAATTAAAAGTTCAAAGTAAACAACAAGCTTTTAGTGTAATAAGAGTAGATGGACAAAAATACTTTTCTAAAATTATAGATGAAAAAAAAGAAGAAAAAAGAACATATGCGATTAAAATATCAAAAAATATTTTATTTGATAATAACAGAAGATTAAATGATTTTAAATATTCTGCAGGAAGTAGATTAGATAAAAGAACTTTTTGTGATTTATTCAATAATCAAATAATGCTTAGAGAAAATTTTTATTATACTTTTTGTTATTATAATCCTTTACAACCAAAGTTAATAAGAGTAATTATATTATTATTTAAAATCACTTTCTGTTTTTTAATAAATACAATAATTTTTCCAAAAAAATATTTTTCTGATAAATATAATCTAAGAGAAAAAAATACTATTAAATTTTATTTCCGTTATGCTTGGATAAAAATAATTGTTTGTTTGCTTCTTTTTATAATAATTGATTTTTTACTTCATTTAACAAGAAACTCAAGTAATAAAATTATTTATTTTTATCATGCAATAATAAACAAGAAACAATTGATTCTTAAAGAATACGAAAGCATTAAATTTCAAAACACATTATTATCAATTATTATAATTATAATTACTGGATATACATTTTTCCATACAATTTGTTTTTGTTTTATTTATAAATTTAGTCAAATTGATTTATTTTTTGGAAGCATTTTGACTTTTATATTTGGAGAAATATTTCAAATTTTATTTACAATATTTATATGTTTTTTAAGAATATTTGCTATAAAACATAATAGTGAATGTGCTTATAATTTTAGTGCATTTTTTATTTTGTAATAATAAAATTAATAATATATTTATTAGTCAATTATTTATTTAATATTTGTATAAAACAATTAAAAAAATTATCTAAATTATTTCTAATATTAATTCACAAAATTTATTTCTTAAAAAAACTTAGATTTAATAATCATTCTTATAATTGATAATGTTATATTCAGAAAAAATTGATTTCTTATCTTCAAATATAATATCTAATCAAAAGTAATTAAAATAAAAAAAAATAATTAAAATAAATAAACATTATCATGAATTCCTTTCCTAGATTAAGTCAATTTCTTACTTTTACTTATAAATATTAAAAAATAATAAACTCTGGAACAATGCCAAATTTAAAAAATTAAAATGTAAAATCAAATAAAGAATGTCCAAAGTCTAAATAATTTCTAGGGAAAATAAAATAAAAGAATAAAAAATTAACTTATTTTTATTCAATTTTTTAAAATCATATATTTTATTTTTTGATGAATATTTACCTTTAAATTTTGTATAATTTTGAGATATTTGTAATTTTTAATGTAGGAATAGAGAGTTCAATTGTTTTGATTTAATTAATTTAAAATAAAAAAATAATAATTATTGCTATTTATTTTTAAAAAAATTAATCCATTTTTTGTTTTCTTTTTCTTCTTATGAAAATAAATCATCAATTTTTTTCTTTTTGAATTATTTTATATTATATCATCATTTGATTATCATTTTTATATATATTTTAGATGAATATATATAAAATGATATTATTATTTTAATAATGAATTTTTAATAATATAAAATCTAATCTTCCACAAATTAGTCTAATCTTTTCAAAATATTATTTATATTATTTCTATTAGCTTTTTTCTTTTGGTTTATAAAAATAGCATTTAATTTATGAATTCCATTTATATTGGTTTATCAATTAAGACATTTGATTTAATGAATTAGGAATATATCTTCTCCCATTAATATTAATATTTATTTCATTTGAATTTTTATTTTTTTATTTGAAAAACATTATAATATTTTAAATTAAAAGTTTAATATGAATTATATTTTTTTAATTTGCCCCAGCATTAAAATTAGAGTAAAATTTGATTTATAATTCTATTTAATTTATTGTATTCCAGTTCCTTATTAAAAAATTAAATCAAATATGAATCATTAACAATAGATAATTAACTTCCACTTTTTTTTATTTTTCTCTAATTTGTACCATATTTTCTTTTCTTATTTTGCAGATTTGACAAATGATATTCCTTTTATTTATTCCATTTATACTTTTTGACATATAACAACATTAATTTCTTGATTATATCTAATACCATAAACAACATCACCTTTTTTATAATATTCTAAAATTGATATATATATTATTTCACTAAAAAAATTTAACAAAGAATATTTTTATTTAAATTCAATAAAAAACATATATAATTTATCATACCAAAAAATATAAAATTTATATATAAACCATATTTTTATCATTATCATAAGTTTAATTATATGTATATTTTCTACCTCTTTTATAATTATATCTTTCAGCATTTCTTAAAGAACTTTTATCTTGCATACTTTGTTTATTATCTTTAAAGAAAATCATAGGTTTTTCAATACCTAAAATTTTTTTAAATTTTTCAGACAAACCATCCTTAATTTGATCATAACTAAAATAATTAAACCATAATTGAATTATAGTTTCTCTTCCTCTAATGGATAATACAGCTCCTAAAATATTTGCTTCATTAAATTGTTCTCCAATTAAAGCAAATACTATTTTTTCCCATTGATAATTTACATCTTTTTCTTCTTCTTCATTAAATCTATGAAACCAATAACCAGAATCAGGACAATTTTCCCATAAAGGTAAATATCCTTTTTTAAAAAGTGATATATCTGCATTTCTTGGAATGTCTTTAACATTTTTTAAGTATATATAAGTTTGAAGAAATGAACGTAAATCTGAAAATGTGGATATTTCTGTCAAACGATTTTCATATGGAATATGATGATCTTTTTCTTTTCTTGACGCATACCAAAATGTCCATTCACTGTTTAATTTTGGAGGTTGATTGCTTTGCATTTTCTGTATTATTTTATTTTTTAATTTTTATATATATCATAATTGTTGAAGTAATTATAATAATTATATTATTTATTAATTATTATTATATATAACAATGAATATTAATATATCAAATTAAAATATAAGTACATTCCTTTTATTGTTTAATAAATGGTCACAATTAAAAATCCAAATAAACAATCGAAAAAGTAATTATTGTGTTATATTGTATTATATAAATAATAATAATATCAAATGAAATCTTCTTTTGGCTCTTTTATTATTTATTTATATTTATACTTTTTATATTAGTGATTAAAATAATTTTTCACCTTATTTAACTAAATAAGTACTTTTATTATATTCATATTCTATTTTTTCTTTGTATGTAAAATTAAAATTACAATTATTAAATATAAATTCCTCAAAATAAAAGGAAAATTTAAGTGAATGAATACCCATATTTATCCATAATTTTCTTAATTACTTTTTTTAATTGAGTAATTAGAAGTTTTACTAAAATACAGATAGTTATGAAGATAGGATAGTAAAAGATATTTGAATATGAAGAAGAACAAGTGACAGAACTCATTATATTTATAACTTTTATATTTTGAGTGTTTTCTCTGTTTGCTTCTCTAGATAATTCCTTAATTATTAAATTTAAATATTTAGGAATTGTAAATTTGTTTAAAGCTTTTTGGTTTCATATTTTTTCTAATTATTTTAGAGATAAAGAATTTAATCATATCATTTTATTTTTATTTTTTTTTCTTTTTGATGATTTATGACCACTGTTTTTTAATTAAATATAAAATTTTAATTTCAAACACAATTATCTATTTTAAAATTAATAAAAAAGCTTTTTCCAATATAAAAATAAATAAATAAAATAATAATTATAATCAAAATTAAATTTTAATTAAAATTTATATTTTCTAAAGTCAATAGTAATCTAATTGAACTTCCTTTGGAATTAAAAAAATGCCATCAATGATATAATCTCATGTTAAGATTATATAATAATAATCTATAAATAAATTTTGCAATGGAAGTAAAATAATATGTTATTCACTAAAATATCAATAAAGATTAAACTGATAAATTGGATGATAGTATTTTTTGATATATTTCTAACTTATAATATATTAAAATATTGCAAAACAAAGAAAAAAAGATATAATGAAATTAATGATATTTTTAATATTAATGATTATATACAGAATTAATATAACTAATAATTAATATCATACTTATTTAAAAAATTATTGAACTAAAGTAATTATTTAATAATATTTTATTAAACAAAAATGCTTTTCTTAATTTCAATTTTCTTAATTAAAATAATATCTTCACTTCCAACAATAGTTTTTCCTTTAGAAAGGGAGGATTATAAATTGACAGATCCAAATGATTATTACAAATATTTAACAAGGGCAATTGTTTCTAAAATAAAAGTGGGAACTCCAGAACAAGAAATAGATTTAACAATATTATTTAGAGAACATCCTTTTTTCTTAAAAAGTTATTCATCATCAGGGAAATATAATAAAGATAAATCATCATCTTTTAAAAATTTATCTGAAGAATTTGAATGTATAAGACAAACTTTATTGACTGATGCAATTTTATCAAAAGAAAATTTCAATTTTAAAGATACAAAAGGGAATAATAATATCATCCAAAATGTGACATTTATTTTAGCAACTCAATTTAATAGTAAAACTAGTAAACCTTTAAATGCTTGTTTAGGTTTAACATTAATTGATAAATCTCAAGATATGCATTTTAATATAATACATGAATTAAAATATGAGAAAAAAATAAATTCATCAGCATTTTCAATTAATTATTTAAATAATGATAAGGGTGAAATAGTAATTGGTGCATTACCAAATGAATATAATAACAATTATGATTATGAAAATTATAGAACTACTCCTGCTGAGACAACTGATAGATCAATTTTATGGAAGACACCTTTTGATTCAATAAAGCTTAATGATAAAGTTATTTCAAATGAAATAATTGGAATTTTTGATTTAAATTTTGAAGGTTTTAGAATGCCTTCAAAAATTTTAGATAACTTCAATGAATTATTTTTTAATGAATATTATAAAGATAATAAATGTACTAAAAATCAAACTAAAGAAGAGAGTTTAACATATATAATGTGTGATAATTCAATTAGTTTATCTAAATTTCCTAATGTTCAATTCGAACATAAAACTTTAAATTATACTTTTCAATTTTCATCTAAAGAATTATTTATTAATTTAAATAATAAATTATATTTTGCAATTTTATTTCATTCCTTTTCAAAAGATTATATTTTAGGAGAAATTTTTCTTAAGAAATATCAAATGGTTTTTGATCAAGAAAAAAGAGTTATTGGTTTTTATGGTCAAAATTTAAGTAAAAGTAATGTGATATTAAAAATAGTGTTTTTGATTTTTATGACTGTGGTTGTGATGGTACTTGGATATTTTCTATATATTTTTTTAATTAAGAAATCAAGAAAAAAAAGAGCCTATGAATTAGAAGACGATTATGATTATCTTCCTTCTAAAATGTAATCATTATTAAATCCATTATTTATTAGTAATTTATTTAATAATTAAAAATATTTTTTTTTAAATTTTTTTTTCAAAATTTATTAAGAATAATATTTATATAACGATTTATAATCAAGATTAATGTATTTTATCTATATTATTTTAAATAAAAAAATTATGTGACAATTTCTATATTTATTAAAAATCACTTTAAATATTCTTCAAAAAGATATATCTGATGAAAAATGTCAAATCAAATTTACCAGAAAAACTCAAATATATAATTTACTTAAAATAAATAAATAAATTTATTATATTCAAAACTAATTTTGAAAATTAGTAAATGATATAATTATGTAAGGATCTTATTGAAAAAAATTTAGGAATTAAAAAATGGATTTGTTAATGAAATTAGTTGTAAAATATTGAATTACTATATAATAGTAAAAACACTGGTTTTTCAAAATTAAATAATTATAAATGTATAGTTATTAGTAAATTTACCTATGGTAATTTATTTTTTTAAATTAGATAAATAATTTTAAATTTTTTAATTCTTTAATATATATAAAAACTTTAGTTTTATTAAGTCCTTTTTTATTAATAAAATAAATAACTATATAAATGCTATAATTCATTGTTGAATAATTATATTAATTAAGAAAATCAAAAAAATTAAAAGCTAAAGAATTAAACGATGAATATAATTATACAAAGTATATGAAAAAAGTTAACAATATTAATAATTTACTTAAATTTGGTAATTAAATATTTATATATTATCATATTAATGTTTTAAAATTAATATTTCTATGGGGTATAAACAGTCAAATCCTATTAGAAATTTTAAATTTTCAATTAAAAACATAAAATTTTTAAAAGAAAAAGAAATGAAAAAACCAATTCATAACTTATTTGGATTAAAAAATGGGAGATTATTGGCAAATTCAAATAATGAAATTCTACTTTTGAACCAAGAAAACTTTGAAATTTTATTTACTTTAAGATTACCATATCAACCTCAAGAAATTCTTGAAATAAAACATGATAAAATACTTTTTGCTTTATTTAATGAAATTTTAATTTATGAAATTTTTCTTAATGACTTATATTTTATAGAATGTTTTTCTTCATATCCAAAATTATATGGAGATTTAATAAGTATTATTGAATTAAAATATTGTCATTATAATTTAATATCATATACTGAAGATTCTTTTATCTTATTCTGGAAAAAATATAAAGAAAATAATTATTCAATTCAAACAATAATTTCGATTGAAGAAAATAATTCAAATATTGAATCTCAAAATATGATTGAATTAAAAAATAAAAAAGAAATAGTTTTTCAAAATAATACATCTCTTTATTTTATTAATCTTATTACATTTAAACAAAAAGAAATTAAAAATATTACTGGAGGTCGTCATTGTATTGTTCAAGCAAATAAAAATATTTTGTTATTAGCAGGGAATTTATATATTTATTTGATAAATTTAAATAAGTATGAACTTATAAAAGGAATTAGAGATATTGGTGTAAATGGTAATATATATAAATTATTTGATAAAACTTTTATTATAAAAAAATATTATGGAGAATATAAAAGAATTAAACTAAATCAAGATAACATAATTTTAATAGAAAAAGACATTGAAATTTTTTCAGACATTGAGCCTTCTTCATATGTTTTTTTGGAAAATGGTAAATTATTATTTTCTTCATATGGAAATATTGTTATCTTTGATTATTCTAACAAAAAATCAAGAAAATAAATATATATATATAATATATTTTAAAAAAAAATTTTATAAAGAGAAAATAATTTTATTTGTTTTTGAAAGGAATATTCAATAGGAGCTTAAATAGTAATTTCATTTAAAAATGAAATATCAACATAAATATATCCAATTATCATATAAATAAGGAAGATTCATTCTTTAATTTTTTCATATCTTTTAAAAAAATAGAAAAATAGGTCATTTTGTTAAATATCTTTTAATAAACAAATAAAATTCAGATGAAAAGAAGTAGATAAATTATTATTTGAATCCAATTTTGAGTGCTCAAATTTTTCATAAAAACTGTAATAAGGAAAATAAAAATATTTATGAATCCTCATTATTATTATTCCACTCAAATTTATTCCTGAAATAAATTATTATATTTAAAAAGTTAAATTGTAAATTGGAAATATTGTATTAAATATATATTTTTTCTCTTTCATTGTCTTTATTACCTATTATTAGGATTTTTATTGTTTTATTTATTTTTTAAAATTAATTATTTATTATTTTTTATTATTTTTTTTTATCAATCATACTTTTTTATGTACATTTTATATGTTCTTAATTTCTTTATTTTATGCAATTGTACAATTAAATTTCATTTTACAAAAAAATATCATCCCTCAAATATAAATGAAACTTTTGATTATATTAATTATTTAACCAATAATTCCCTCATCACTGATTTATTAATTGGAACTCCTCTTCAAAAGATTCCAGTTTCAATAAGATATGATTTACAATCTTTTTATTTAACAAAGCCTTCATCACAGGGATTATTTAATTCAGAAAAATCTGAGACTTTTTCTTCAAATTTTTCAATCAGAGAATTTCCAGAAGAAATTGAAAAAGGTTATATTGCAAATGATAATATAAATCTAATTTTAAAAATGGATAATAATATAAAAGAAAATATAATACCAGATATTACATTTTTTTACATAACAGAACCAAATGCCACAATATTAGATTTAGGAAGTATAGGTTTATATTATAAAGAATATTCATTTTATAAAAATTTAAATTTTCTTCTTCAAATGAAAAAAAAAAAATTAATAGATAATTATGCGATAACATATCAATTTACAAGTGAAACAGAAGGTGATATTTATATAGGAAATTATCCACATGAATATAATGAATCATATTATGATAGTTTAGATTTTTATCATTTTAAAACCGGTTATTCAGGTTGGACTTCTTTTTTTGATAAAATTTCTTATGGTGATGAAGTAAAGTTTCAAGAGGATTATTTTTATTTAAATATGAGTCTTGGAGGAATTATTGGAAATAAATTTTTGATTAATCGTTTTGAAAAATTATTTTTTAATAACAAAAGAAACGAAGGTAAATGTAAAAATAAAACTAATAATAATTATGTTTTTTATTTTTGTGATAGTGATGTTGATATATCAGATTTTAAAAATCTTAGTTTTTATAGTAAAGAAATGAATTTTACTTTTGTTTTAACTTATAAAGACTTATTTGAAGTTATAAATGGAAAAAAATTTTGTAAATTAATTTTTAATCAAGAAATGGGTACTAAATGGTTTTTAGGTCAACCTTTTTTAAAAAAATATATTAATACTTTTGACCAAGATAAACAATTATTTGGAATTTATAAAAAAACGAAAGATAAACAAATTTTTTTTGATTTATATATATTTATTGTAATTGTTTTAGTTTTTGTTATTGGTATTTTGTCTTATGTACTTTATAAATATATAAATAAAAAACATAGAAGAATTAGAATAAATGAATTAGAAAATAATATAGATTATACTCCTATAAATGATAAACATTAAATATTATTTTATAAAGTTAAAGAATTATTTAAAAAATTATAATTTAAAATTTATTTACCCTTATTTTTTAATATAAATAATTAATTAAATTAGTTAATATTTATTATTTTTCAATTGTTTCTTTTAATAAACCTGGGATTTCATATTTATAATCTTGTTCCCTCATTTTATAATTACTCAAATTAATATTTTCTATTTTTGGATAATAAATTTTATTATCATCATTTTCAATATTTAAAAGCTTTCTAATACCAATACTTTTTTCTGAATAATATTTTTTAAACAATTCATCATTATCACAATAAACATTTATAATTTTTCCAGAGACCAATGAAAGCATTTCTTTATGTTTTTCATTTTCTGACATTTTACATCCTCCACCAATAAAGACAATATCATTTATAATATCATTAATATTTAAACCACAATTTCTAATTTTATTTAATTCTTTTAAACAAAATTTAATTACATTACATCCCAGAGAAAAACCAATGAAAGAAATAGTTTGATATTTAAATATTAATTTAGAAGCAATTATATAAGCTAGAAATTTTCCATATAATTTTGAAATTCTTTTATTATTTTTTACCATTTTATACATATTTTCATCATTTATTTCAGAATATGCTTTCTGAGAAGAATTTTGATCAAAAAAATGTTGTAAATAACCAATAGTGTTTTTTGCTATTCCTGTTTTATAAAAATTATCTTCATCTTGCCAATTATAATAATAATAATCCATATTATTTTTAGTCAATAATAAATTTTCCCAAATATTTTCAAATTTACTATTTTGAGGAAGAAAATATCCTGAAATACAAATACAAATATTTGTATATGAATTAAAAGGTTCAAGAGGCTGAATACTTAAGTTATTTAAAGTTAAAGAATTGATGTAATTATCTGTAGAAATTATTTTATGTCCTATTGAAGAAAAAGTATTTTTGAATTTGGAAAATAAAGAATTAAAATTGAATTCTTTTTTCTGATTATTTTCATTTTGAATTGAAGACTTATAAGTTGTAATTGTTGAAGAATTATCTACAGAAGGGAAAAAAGATTCTTTTTGAGAAGAATGAATAAATAAAGATGAATTCTTATTAATGAATGTTGAAAATTGATTTTCTAATATTTTATTTTCTTCAACAGAATAAGCATTAAAAAGACTTGTTTCTGATTTATCTATTATATCTGTGTTTTCTATTTCTTTTGCTTGAAGGAATTTTGAAATATTTAATGATTTATATATTTCTTCAAAAGTAATAGTTTTTTTCCCTTTGTTATTTTCATCGTATAATCCTTTTGTATACGATTTTAATAAATTTGAAAATATTAAATTTTCAAGCATATAATTTGCTTTTGAACATACTTTTTCTAATGATGTTTTTAAATAAATATAATTATCAATAAAATTAAAAAAATTTTTTAAAAACTCTTTTTCTAGTGATGAACAGATTAAATTATCCACAAAAATATGTTTATTTTCATTACACATTAATAATCCTTTCATTATTAAAGAAATTCCCATTAACATTAAATATAATTTTTCATTAACTTTCCCTTCTATTAATGGCTCAGTTATTTTCATTGATTCATCTAATTTATCGATTAAATTATTATCAAATAATTTTTGTGTAATTTCATCTTTTAAATTATTATACTCATTAGATATATTAATTAAATCAACGTATTTTTTTAAATTTTTAAGAAAAAATTCTCTAATATTGTCATAATTTAAATAATCTTTATTTGATAAAATAAATACTTTAAAAATATTCTTTAATTCCTCATCAGAAAATAAATCATTATGGAAAATTTCAAGTTTTCCATCATAAAATTCTTGGAAAGATTTATCCAAATATTGAAAAATAGGATTATTTCCTACTTTTATTTCTAAAATTGGTATTTCACAATCTATACTTATTATTTTTTCAATTTTTGATGTTAAAATTTTTTTTTCATTAAAAAGAATAAAATTTGGTAATGTTATTAAAGTAATGATGTCTTTTCTTTTTTCAAGAATATAATTAAGACATTTTTTCCATATTAAACTTTTTAATTCTTTTAAATTTTTTGATAATAATTGATAATCATTTAAAGATTTATTATTTACTGAATAAGGAAAATTTATTGCTCCTTTTGATATTGTATTTATATCTTTCAAAGATTTTAAATTATTTAAAAATAAATAAAATTCGTATTGAAGTTGTAATAATAACTTTTTTCTTTTCTCAAATTTATTAGAGAAAAATTTAAACTTTAGGTATTTATATAATAATTTTTTATGAATTTTTTTCTTGTTTGAAGAAATATTATCATCTATATATTTTAATGAATGTTTTTCTACGTTCATAAAATAATTTAAATCTAAATCATTAACTGAATTCATTTTTTCTGCCTCTTCAATTTTTTTGTTGTAAAATTCTAATTCTTCTTTTGAAAAAATGTTTTCAAAATTATCAGGATAAATAGACATTATTATGAAATCAAAATTTATTAATTTTAGTGTATCATAAAATAATAATATTAAGATGTTAATAAAAAAATCAATTAAAAAAATATAAATAGGAAAAAAAGAATTAAAGCAATTTGCCAAAATTATTTTTTTAATTAATTGATATCCGAAAATAAATTTATTTATCTTTTGAAAAACTAATTTATCATTAAACTCCAATGACTCAGAAAATTGTAAAAACCATTTATAACATCAATTCAATGAATAAATATATTTAAATAATTATGAATTTAATTAGAAAGTAATATTATTCATACATAATAACAAAAAAAAATTTAAAAATTGAAATTTAAATTTTTAAAGTAATATTAAAATTAAATCCTAAACACTGCAGAAAAATTATGAATTATATCCAACAGCATCTTCAATTAATTGACATAATTTCTTTTTCTTTTCTTCTCCTTTTAACTTCATATAATTCTTGTTGTACAAAATTGAATAAACTCCTTTCCAAATGTCAATTCTTTTTTTTAATTTCTCTTCTTCATCTTGTTCTCTAGGAATTAATCTATCTTTAATATCATCAGTAAGAGCATTAAACTTTTTAGAATTTTCTCTATAATATTTTCCTGTTTTAGGATCATATTTAATTTTTTTAGCTTTATCATAAATTAATTGTTCATCCATATCCATAACAACAATTAAACTAGGTTTAATAGAAGGATTCATATTTTCCATAAAATTAATTTGACCTTCTGACTTAGGAAATCCAGTAACAATCCAACCATTAATCATGCAATCAGAACAAAACAATCTATCTTCTAATAATTTTAAAACAAATTTATCATCAACTAACTCTCCATTTTCAATTTTTTCTAAAATTAATTTAGAATTTTCATTCTTATTTGCAATTTCCTTTTTCAATAAATCCATTATATTAATAGGTATAATTTGTAATTGTCTTGCTAATCTATTTACAATACTCATTTTACCACATGAAGGAGGTGCTACTAATATTATTCTTGGAGGTCTTCTTGCAGCATTAGTTTTATTTTTAAATTTAAGTAATTTTGTTAATTCATCAGCAACTTCATTATGACTTTGGAATTGATCAACTGGTAATTCACAATAAAATCCTTTAAAAACATCTTCAACTGCTCTTATATTTAATTCAGTTTCATCCACTGAATTTTTAGCAAGTTCTTTAACTTCATTATCACTTTTAGCATTTGGATCTTTTAGTTGTTCTGAATCTGTATGAAGATATTCTTCTTCATTTTCATTTTGTTTTATATTTTCTTTATTTTCTTCATCTGATGGTAACCTACTACGTAATTTATTGAAAACTTCTTCTTCAGCTTTTTCTCGTGAAGTTGTTAATATAATAACATTATCAGGTAAAAGTCCAATTGATTGTAAGAAAATTGCTTGTGTTCTATTTCTAGGAAAACCTTCTATGACATAAGATGTATTTTGTTCTTCATATGTGATTAATTGATTCCTTACTAATTCAATAATGGTGTCATCATCAACTAAAGTGTGAGTATTATAACTTCTTTCTATTTGATGTGCTTTGTCTGAATTATTTTCAATTTCAGATTGTAGAATATCGTTCACTGAAATACATGAAAAACCTAATGCACCAGCAACTGCAAGAGAAACAGTCCTTCTTGATGTACCTGGATAACCTGTTATGAAAATTCTCTTTGTATCTTCTTTTTTCAATCTTTCTATTAAATAGTCTATTGGATTTTCTGGCTTATTTATCACTAAGTCTTTAAATAGTTTCTCAAAAAGATCATATACTTTGTTTTGGTCAAAATATTGCTCTAATCCTTGCTCATATTGAAGTTTTTCTGTTCGGTCCATTTTTGGTTTTTATTTAATATTCAATTGGGTTTTTGGGTTTATTATTCTTTTTTATATTTTTTTTGTAACTTATTGATAATTTAATTGATTATTATTTTTTTTCTTTATTAATATTTGAGAATATTTCAATGGAGAATACTGAATTAGAATCTTATTAATAAATATTTTAAATGAAAATTTAAAATCAAAAAATTAAAATATAGGAGATGTAGTCAATTTATTAAAAGATCATCATTTTTATTTAATATCTTTTGATGAATGAACAATAGAATAATGGAAGAAAATAAGCAATTGACATATTACAATCTTTATATTTTTCTTGAAATATAATATTAATAAAAGAATAATTACAAATAGAATTTTAATTTAATTAAAGATAACTATATTATTATGTAAAATATGTATTATTTCAATTATTTACTTCTAAAAGAAAAATCATTATAATATTGATTCTTTTTATGATAAAGTTGGTTAATATATGTAATTTCAAATTTTGAAAATACTCAAACCAAACAACAATCATAATTATCCAACTATTATTTATAATAATTTTGATATAATCACTTATAGTTTTAAATTCATATTTTTGCGTTATTTAAATTAAATCTTCTTGAGGAAATTCAATTTCTTTCTTCAATAAAATTATCTGGAATTTTAAATTGTAAATCATCAATTAATTTAGAATTATTTTTATGTTCATATCTATCAAATAATACTCTAAGTACATGAAAAGAATAAAGACTCTTTTTTAGAATGTAAGATATTGAATTTTTATATGTAAAGTATAATAATAAATAAAACTCATAATTCAAATTATTAAATTTATCTTCAATTTTTGATTAATTAAGTCATTTAATTATATGAAAAAAAATGAATTTTATATAATTAAATTAAAAAACAATTATCAAAAAAAAAATTATTTTTTTTAATAAGTTACAACAAAAAACTGAAAAATTCAGTTAAAAAAGAATAAAAAACACCAAAAATTCAAAAATAAACAAAGTAAAAAAAGCCTAAACAAAAATTTAAATTTCCAAATAATAAAAAATTCTGAAATATTAAAACTCAAAAAAAAAAACTTTAAAAAAAACCCTATAAAATAAAATAAAAAACATCATAAAAAAAAGAAAAAAAAAAAGAAAATGTCAGAACAAGAGAAAGAAAAAGATTCAAGTGAAAAAAAAAATTTAGAAACAGTGGATTTTACTAATAAAAAAGATAGGATTCAATCAGCACATTCAAAGCAAGCATTAAATGAATTAGGTTTAGATGAGAGCAAACTATATAGAATAGAAAAAGAAAAATTCCTTCTTTCTCATCCTGAATTAAAAAATGCATCAGATGAAATAAAAGATAAAAGATATGATCATTATGAACAAAGAAGAGAAGAGCAAATTGAACTTGCAAAAAAGAGAAGAAGAGAATTAATTGAGAAAGAAGAAAATAAAAATAATAAAGAAAAAAATAATAAAGAAAATGATGATAATAATGAACAAAGTGAAGCTATTAAAAAAGAATTAGAAAAATTAGAAATGATGAAAAAACAACAATTAGGTGAAATTAAAAATATTATTGATTATGCTTATAAAATGGAAGAATTTAGAAAAAAAAATCAAGAGAAAATTAAATTACAAGAACAAAAAGAAGAAAAATTAAAAGAAGAAAAAGAAAAACAAAAAAAAGAAAAAGAAGAATTACAAAAAAAAAAAGAAGAAGAAAAAAAAGAAAAAGCTA
>JAEEGK010006268.1_pt1 | contig 28660 bp, 24 predicted proteins | sample 8958771 | NCBI WGS metagenome assembly JAEEGK01 (sample SAMN16246547, study PRJNA631951) | gut metagenome | biome: gut microbiome; feature: rumen; material: SC-attached | host: Bos | place: Iran: Karaj | collected 2018-10 | reverse complement strand
CATTGGGCGACCCTTGGGCTCTCATCCTGCGCTGCAGCCAACAAAAAACTGCCCAAAGGGCATTTTCTTGATTGGCTGGACCGGCAGGATTCGAACCTGCGAATGCTGGGACCAAAACCCAGTGCCTTACCGCTTGGCGACGGTCCAATCTTTCAAAATTCTATCACAAAAAGAAATCTTTGTCGAATGAGGTTATATAAAAAGGTCCCCCACTAGGGGAGACCACGAAGGCGCTACGAAGCTGCGCATAACGAAAAATTACAGCGGCATAATAATGGTGACGGTATTCGAAACATATACAGCATCATTCTCTAGCCAAATCCATACTTCATGCTTATTATTAACCGATACAAATTGGCATACGCTCTTATCGGGCAACAGATCGAAATAATAATTTGCGATGATATTTTCCTCATGTTCGACCGTAATATAAACTCGCCCATTTTGGTTAACCGTAAAACACCCGTCAATCAAAGATTTACGCTCATAGAAATCGCGGTTAATAGCACCATACAAGACATTCCCTTTACTAGCGGTTATTTGATCATAATTGCCACTAGTTGCATCATAATAATACACTTCGTCCAACATCGGCGGTATTGTTCCGCTCGAATCCGGGCCATACGTAAACATCTGGGGCTCACCGACGCCTGCAAGGCGTATTTCAAAGTTGAAATTTGCAAGTTCATCAGGACTCATACCAGCCTTATCATGAAACTCGCGTAGCGCCGCCAAAGGAATCATTTTTACCCCAGGCATCACTGAGCGAACTCTCGGGACTACGAGCTCGTTATAGAGATTGTCTATATCATCAGCATTCATACTTTTTACCTCCGTTATTAATGTGCAAAATCTACAAATATATAATCCTAAAATTATAAAATCTGCAAGCATTAGCACTTGACTAAAACGGCAATCTATGATATAATAGAGACATATATGCTCCTAGTCTTTTGGCTCGAGCCCTTTCTTGCTAAAATATATTTATGAGCAAGATACTTATTAGCGCCCGCAGTCTCCGTAAGTCTTACGGCAAACGCAATAGCAAATTTGAGGCACTACGTGGCGTTACGTTGAATATTCACGAGGGAGAATCGGTAGCCATTATCGGCAAGTCTGGTTCTGGCAAATCTACGCTAATGCATCTACTAGCGCTCCTAGACAAGCCGACTCGTGGTGAAATTACCCTAAACGGTCATCCTACCGCCAAGCTACGCGCCCGCAAACTCAATACTATTCGCAATAAAAAGTTTGGCTTCGTTTTTCAAAGCTTCTTCATGAATCCTAACGACACCGTACTAAACAACGTGATTCTTCCGCTAAAAATCGCCGGTGTTGGATATAGAGAACGCCACCGCCGCGCCGTCTCCGCCCTCAAGACCGTTGATCTCGATGACAAGCGCAACAATAAAGCCAGCGACCTGTCTGGCGGCCAAAAACAACGCGTCTGCATTGCGCGCGCTATCGTTAATGGCCCTAAGGTCATCTTCGCAGATGAGCCAACCGGGAATCTCGACTCTGCTACTGGCGACAAAATAATCAACCTCCTATTCAAGCTTAACCGCGAGAAGGGAATTACTCTTATCATCGTTACTCACGACCAAGATTTAGCAAACAAATGTCAACGCCAAATCAACATCAAAGATGGCCGTATCGTCTCAGACTCCTCTGCCGACGTGGAACAGGACGATGACGGAGACGAAGAAATTCGCGAAATCGTCGCCGAAAGCGAAGACGACGACGACGAGGATGCGACCCCAGACAAGTTCGAAGGCGATAACAATATTGACGGCATGCTCGACCAAAAGCACCCAGTCCACCATATAAACATTGAAGAAGACGAGGAGGACCTATAATGAAACTTTTAGATATCATTCGGGACGCAAACGCCAATCTACTCCGCAATAAGTTGCGCAGCTTCCTAACTATCCTTGCCATTTTCATCGGCTCTTTCTCGATTATTTCAACCTCCGCTATTCAGGCGGGCGTCAATGATTTCATCGATCAACAGGTTGACAGCTATGGCGGCGAAGGCTATCTCGCCGTCGTGTCGAAAGACTCTTTCGACGCCCTCGAAGGCCTAACCGGAGCCATGGGTGGCGGCAATAATACCCCCATTGAATATAAAGAAGACAAGATTCAAGACGGCATGACCCCCATCACTAACGAGCAACTCGACAAAATCAAAAAAATTGACGGCATCGATGGCGACAGCCTTGTAGAACAAAAATCTTTAAATATATCCTACGTCAGCAGTAAAAAGACTGATAAAAAATATCTCATCGGCGCCGAAGCTTTGCCACCAGGCAACATCAAAGTTGAGACTACCACCGGCGGACAACTCGACTTGCAGGGTGACGAATATCAAATTCAGCTCGAGAAAAAATATGTCGATGTACTCGGATATACAGAAGAAAACATAATTGGCGAAAAAATCCAGCTCGTCGTAGTCGACCAATTCAAGCATACTCAGAAAACTTTTAACGTAAAAGTTGTTGGCGTAATTGCGCCTGGCGTAGTATCAATGGGCTATTCCTACGTGAATAACAAAACAGCCGACGACATCTATGCTGAAAATACTAAATACTACCCAGCAGAATATAAAGACCGCGTCGTTGCAATAGCTGTAAATTACGACTACAAAAATCACTCAGCAAAGGAAATAAAAGACAAGCTTGAAGACATCGGCCTATCCGCCATGACTATCGACGACATTATCGGCTCAATCAAAACATTCTTTGATGTCATATTGACCGTATTCAAGATCTTTGGCTTTATCGCCTTGCTGGCGGCCGCCATCGGCATCATTAATACGCTCTTTATGTCCGTCCAAGAACGCACTCGCGAAATCGGCCTCGACAAAGCATTAGGCATGTCGTCCGCACGTGTCTTCCTTAGCTTTAGCATCGAAGCTATCTCGCTCGGTTTTTGGGGCTCCGTATTTGGCATTACCGTATCAATGATACTCGGCAACATTGCCAATAATATTTTCCACGCCGAAGGCGGTTTCCTCGAAAGCTTCCCATCTTTCAACCTTGCGACCTACACCATCAAAGACATCATTATTGTCACTGCTCTGATCATGTTTATATCGTTCCTGGCCGGAACGCTTCCAGCCAGACGCGCCGCTAGCAAAAACCCAATCGATGCTTTGCGCTACGAATAGTCTAGGCTTGACCAAATTTAAACTTTATGATATAATAAGACAACTGGGTTAATCTTAAAACTAAACCCAACTATAATGGCGCAAAATGCGCCAAGCAACTTTACAGGCTAGGTATATTAAGAGAGGGGGTAAAAATGAGGTTTTTATACATAGGATCCGGCCTTTGCAGGCCCGACGAACCATTGTCAAACTTTCGTCTAATTCCGCGAGGCTGGTCTTACGGGGAAAGCAGCATGGTTAGAGTGCGTATTCCAGACGATGTATGCATCGAGTTTTTCAACGGGTATTACACCACAAACGACAACCGCCCCGTAAGGGACTTTAATCATGTCGTCGTTGTCAGATTCAATACTAAGCTCCGAGTCGACGCCGATCTTACGCAGAAGTGGGAGCTTGGGCTACAGCCTCACCAATTCCATGAGGCTATGTACGAAAGAGGATACAGGGGAGCGGTACGCTTCGGCTACTTAAACGCTGACCAATATGCATTCTACGATGCGCACATAAAAACCGCATACCAGATCAAGAAGATTCCAAAAGACACAAAAAATTTTGATGGTTTTTGGAAGGACGAAGACTATGCGGCTCACGCCAAGTACGTCGATGCGGTGCGAGAAATTATGCAAGACGACAAGTATGCACCGCTTCGCAATATGAGCGATAAGCAGATTATGGACATGTATGGCAGCGAATGCTTCTTTTACACCTGCGACAGTAGGTTGAAAGATTTGCCCGACCGCATAATTAAAGACAAACTCGATGATCAACTCAGGTGGTACAATTTTGTTACCGACCTAGCGCAAAGAAAAGCACCACCGGCCTAGCCGGTGGTTTTTGATGTGGAGGTTTATAGAAAACCCAGAAAATACGCTACCATGACGAGAGCGAACACATATTTCGTGAATCCCCTCAGTCCAAAAATGCCCAGAATAGCGCTGATAATACAATAGATAATGCTACTAACGACCACCATGGCCGTAATACCGATCATTGTAGCAAACAGAAAAAACGCGACCGCTATAGCGAGATAAGCGCGCAGCCAATACATTCTCATCACCTCCTTAAAGGTACCAACTTTCGTAAGCAGTTCAGACTCAATTATGACACTTTTGCATCTAGCTGTCAAAGCATATTTTTGCTATAATTAACAGATGAATGCAAAAATCGACAAACTCGTTCCAGGCGGGCAGGGGATTGCCACACTTGCCGATGGCAAGAAAGCTTTTTTATGGAATGCGCTACCGGGGGAAGAAGTCGAATTTGAAATTACTAAAAACAAGCATAGTTATTGCGAGGGTATCGCCACAAAAGTCATCTCATCATCACCACTTCGCATCGAGCCGAAAGACGCATGTTATCTCTCGACTAGCCCCTGGCAAATAATTGACTATGCGGAAGAATTGTCTCAAAAACAGTCCCTCGTCAAAGAATGTCTTCGTCAACAGCACATCGATGCCCCCGTCGAACCCACTATTACCGACGGTAAGGATTCTTACTACCGCAACAAAATGGAGTATTCTCTCTACTGGAGCCACGAAGATAATCTTATCTATCCAGCTTTCCATACGCGCGGCACGCATCGCAAATCGCCTATAGCGCAAAGCTCAATCGAACGCCCAGAAATCTTCGCAGAAGCCCAAAGAATTATCGCCGGCCTTAACGCTAAACATGCCGAAGCGCGCGCCTATCAGTCGCTCCTGATTCGCTGCGATCAACAAGGCAAAGTATCCTCGGCACTCTTTGAGAATCGCAAACCGCATCCGATCATGAGTCTGCTTGAAGATTCTATCTGTAATTACAAATACTCCTACTCGCCGAACGGGTTTTTCCAAATAAATCTACCCGTCTACGAATTAGTTCTCAAAGAAATATCAAAACATATCACTACCGACAAAGTCCTCGACCTTTACGCAGGCGTTGGCAGTATTGGCTTAAGTGTTGCCCGCAATAAAAACCTCACGCTCGTTGAAGTTAATGGCGCTGCTTTTGCCGAAATGCAAAACAATGCTAAGGGAACCACCGCCAATTGTGTACTCGCTAAATCCGAGGATGTCACAGAATATATTGCTCCGGATTGCACTGTCATTCTTGACCCACCACGTGCCGGATGCGATCAAAAACTCATCGAGAAGCTAAACGAAGTTCAGCCAGAAAAAATTATCTACCTTAGCTGCAATCCCATCACACAGGCGCGCGATCTTGCATCGCTACATGGTTATCGTATAGCAAAACTACAGCCATACAACTTTTTCCCGCGCACTCCACATATTGAGAATCTCGCCATTCTCGAAAAAGCTTAATGGCTCTATTTATGCTAGAATAGTCCTATGATTATCTCGATTCTTGGAGCTGGCGTATTCGGAAAAGCGCTCGGCAAAATTCTCACCGACAACCATCACGAAGTAAAATATTATGACCCTTACGTCTACCCAGACATACCGTTAGAGCGAGCTACTTACCAAGCCAACGCCATCGCCATCGTTATTCCATCTGCCAATCTGCCAGAATTTCTCGAAACATACCCTTCACATCTAAAAAAGCTCCCAACCATTTTGGCAACAAAGGGCATCTGCGATCCCAGCATGTTTGACGATTTTGAACAGTTTTCAGCCATTTCCGGACCAGGCTTTGCTCAAGAAATAATCGACGGAAAACCTGCCACATTTACCGCTTCCGCGCCCTTCGCTATGGGATTGCTTAAGAACGAGCAAATCCAAATCGAGCTACAAGAAGATTTACTCGGTATCCTACTTTGCGGCTCGCTCAAGAACATCTATGCTATCGGCGCTGGCTATCATGGCGACTCCGAAAACGATTCAGCCATTTTTATCCAACACGCTCATGCCGAAATGCAAAAATACCTCAAAGATCACGGCGCTCAGCCATACACGGCCGAACTAGCCTGCGGCATTGGCGACCTAATTCTTACCTGTACTCACGACACTTCTCGCAACTACATGTGCGGCGTTCGCCTACGCGAAGGAAAGAGTTTGCCAGAAATAATCGACGAACTAAAGACTGTCGAAGGTGTATCTGCGCTCAGCAAAATTGACCATGCAGATTATATGATTCTTGACGAAATATACGACCTTGTTGGCCAAATAGATTAAAGTAGCCCTTCGATATAACCCACCGAAACATCTTTTGTCTGAAAGTTCGTTTGGCGTATATGCGCATCGGCCACCAAAAGCATTCGCGCAATTCTGTCATCATATTCCTGACCAAGGGACTCTTTGTATTTCTCCGAAAGTTGCTTTAAATAGCCTTGTTCAATATCATTCGTAGCCGACTCGCACAACGAGGCGAAACCGTCAAAAAGGCGTCGCTTTGCCGTCTCAGGTTTGTCGTCATAACTTTCATAAAACGCCGTCAGCTTATCATATTCTTCAAGAATAGCGCCATATAGTGCTTTACTATTTTTCGCATCCTTAAACTGCAAAAATAGCTGCTCCATCGCATAAACTTCATTGTCAGTTATCTTCTTCCGCGCCAGAAGATATTTAAACAAATCAACCTTATCAATATCATCGCAAAAGATTGCACTGTAATAAACCCGACTAAGTTTTGCATCGGCAGAATGAACATATTTTTCAATGCTCTTATTCTTTTGCTTAGCAAACCAAAGATCATGACATTTATTCTCAACGTCATCTGCAACCTTATATTTATCCGTCGCATAACCGTTCAGAAAAGCTTTTAATTTCGAATCGTATCGCTTAACCCCGTCTAGGCACAGCACCCAGCCCAGGGCCTCTTCAAACTCATCTTTTTCGGACTCATTCACATATTTAATACGATTACGATTCTTTATTGGCCAAACATCGCCAACGCGCGGCCAAAACAACTCATATACAAGTTTTTCCATCGCATTATTTAAGCCGGCATCTTCGCCTGGCAAAGTTTTCCAAAAATAATTCAAAAGATCGCACGCCATCCAATACAAGTTATAATCTTCATCGTTTTTAATAGTTAAATTCTTAAGAATACTCACGACCGCGGGCAAAACATTGCTGTATTTTTTGTAATCTGCCACCTGCATATAATTACATAGATAAAAGGCAATAAAATTCCGGTTATATTCTCCAGAAATTATTTCTTTTTGAATTTGCTTATCTGCGGCAGTAGAGAAATTTACAAGTTGCGGATACTTAAAAAAGACGCACGGATCGTTCGTTTCCGTGTAGCTTTTGAGGCTAACATTTATAGTTTCGAGACGTAAAAACTTTTCCCGAATATCTTCGCCTAATAAGTCATTCAAACGCTCATAGAACGTACCAACATTTCGCGACAAATTATTATATTCAAAGAAATCGTAAAAGAAGTGAACCAACTTTGCAATGTCCACTTTATCAAAAATATAACAAGCACGAAAGATTAATAGCTCGCGTTCGAAATCCAATTTATCTTCATCAAATCTTAAATGTGAATCCCCACCAATGCAGCGCTCATAACTGACCGCTCTTACCCAATCTTCGGTGCTGATCATGAAATTATCTGGACACAGAAAGCGCGCTAGCAAGACGCACATAAAATCCATTTCATCTTCATCGACAAACAAAAAATTACAACAGTTGTCTTCCAAAATGTTTTTGATCATGAGCGAATCGCCGGACATCTGCGAAATAATACTTGGTTCGGCAAAATCCGACATCGGAATCGTATTAATAATATCTAGGTATTCTCTAAACTGTACCGCATCAGTCACAATACTATTGCTAGTCAAACAATCCGCGTAGCGTGATTTCATTACGACACTATCATTCAACGCCGCAACGCCCAATTTACCAAAATATTCATTATGTATCTTTAAAAAGCGCTCGTTTTTCAGTAGACGACTCATTTTTACGAGTTGAGCCGTGCCGTCTATATGGCCGTAAGTATCTTTTCGTAGTCGATCGAATATCTCACGATATTTTGGGCTAACTAAATGACTTGTCTTATAACTTTGAAACACAAATCCACCCAAATCACCATTTGCGTCAAACGAAATACCCTTCCGCATCAACACGCGCACCGAACGCGAGATAATATGAAACCGATACGAACGAAACATATCAATTACTTCATAGTGATCCAATGCGCGAATAATCTCATTGTAAGCATCTGGATTGTCGGCATATTTCAACTCGTATTCCTTCAGTTTTCGACCATCCAACGCATAAAAATGAATTACTGCATCGTGCAAAGACGAATAGCGCGGTATTATCGTCTCAAAATAAACAATCCGACGACATATTTTTTCGAAATCGCCAGCTTTTTCGAAGCTAAAAATAGCATCCCCATTCTTTGCGCCATCACCTCTTGCCATATATAATTATTATATGGAATTCGAGAACGCTTATCAACACCTTAACGACCAGCAGCGCGCCGCTGTTGACCATATCGACGGACCATTATTAGTTATTGCGGGACCAGGCACCGGTAAGACCCAGCTTCTTTCCGTTCGCGTTGCTAATATTCTTAGACAAACCGACGTTGGACCAGAAAACATCCTTTGTTTAACTTTCACCGAAACCGGCGCTAGTAATATGCGCAAACGTCTCGCCGATTTTATTGGCCCCGAGGCCTATAAAGTCCAAATTCAAACCTATCATGCTTTCGGCTCCTACATTCTTCAAGAGCATCGCCCAGATTTAACTGCCGCCATCGATGAGCTTGAACGTTTTACTATGATTCGCGACATTCAAGAGTCACTCGACCCAACTGACATTCTGCGCCCAGAGTTTTATACTAGCTCTATCATTTCCGCTATTTCCGACTTAAAATCCGCAGCCTTGTCGCCAGAAGATATTCGCAAAATCGTCAATCGCAACCAGATTGATTCTGCTAAGATTTATTCTGCCATATCAGAAGAAATCCAAAGCACGCGCGGTTTGCGCTATCCGAAATCCGCCGAAGTATACGGACGTATTCTTGACGCCATTAAAACTTTTGTCGATGCGCCAAGCTCGCCCGAATATATTGTTGGAAAAGTCGAACCAATCGCAAATATTTACTATCGCTCGCTCGCCGAAGCTCTACTTGCAGAAGAAAACTCCGCTAAACCATCTTCAAAACTGCCCGGGAAATGGCGAGATAAGTATTTTAAGAAGGATAAAAACGACAACTACGTTTTTGGCGACGATATAGCTAATAAGAAATTACTCAGCCTCGCCAATATTATGGAGAAGTATAGCACTGCACTAAACGCATCTGGGCTCTTCGACTATGACGACATGATTCTAAATGCCATCGATTTGCTTAAGAATGATGACGAAAAACGCTATAACGCCCAAGAACGCTTCCAATATATTCTACTCGACGAGTTTCAAGATACCAATGATGCTCAAGCGCAGTTAGTTAGCCTACTTACCGACAATCCTAGCAATGAAGGTAAGCCAAATATCATGGCCGTCGGCGATGACGATCAGGCCATTTACGGCTTTCAAGGCGCCAATACGTCTAACTTCTTCGATTTTGACGCCAAATATCACCCAAAACAAATCTTCCTTACTAAGAACTACCGCTCCTCGGCGCCAATTCTTGAACTATCGCACAATATTATTGAACAGGCGACGGACCGTTTCTGTAAGGCGCCAAACGTCAATATTGATAAGCACATCTCAGCCGAAAACGCACCCGACCAAACAAATATCGAGATTCGCGAATTTAAAGCTTATCAAGCCGAATATTCATATATCGCTCGCGAAATACGCAAAATACTCGATAATGGCACAGCGGGAAATAATATCGCTATTATCGCGCCAAAGCATAAATATCTGGTTTCTATCTTGCCGTACCTTCACGCGCTGGACATTCCTGTTTCATACACGCGTCGCGAAAATATCCTTGAGGATAGTAATATCAACGAGCTACTCAATTTCTGCCACGCATTACTCGCCATTGCGCAGAATCCAAAATACGCCGACACATACTGGTTCCAATTATTATCCATGCCATGTTGGAATCTCGAACCAAGAACCATCATCGAATTAATTCAATCAGCAAAATACAGCAAGCGCAGCATCCTCGAGCACATGCTTGAGGGGGATAATGAACAGTTGAAAGAAATCGCGAATTTTATCACGGAACTTTCCGCCCAAACAGAAACGTATTCAGCCGAATACATCATCAATATTGCCTGTAAAAAACTCTTTGATGACGAACTTGATAATTACGAACTATTTAGCAACCTGAATACGCTTCGTGACATGCTTTCGGCAAAAAAGACTAGAAATAGCGAAAAACTCAAGCTAGCCGATTTTATACATATGCTAGACGCCTACAATAACGCCGAAATGGCCATCTTAAATAAATCACCTTACCACGAATCCGACACGGCCGTACAACTACAAACCGTACACTCCGCCAAGGGGCTAGAATACGAACACGTATTCTTGATTGCGGCCGATAACAAAAACTGGAGCGAAGCAAAAGGGAATACTGATCTTATCACCTTACCGCGCAACCTTGAGCATGTCCGCCATACTGGCGACTCGGCCGACGAGAAAATTCGCGTATTCTTCGTTGCGCTAACTCGCGCAAAAGCATATTTGCACCTTACCTACAGCCTCTCTGACTTTGCCGGACACACCGCCGACCGTCTGAAATATCTAGATATCCGCGAAAATGAAAATCATTCTCAAATTAGCAAGGTTACCCCAGAAGAGTTTGCCGAAATTATCCCTAGCGAAGCCGACGAATTACAACCAAGCGACATCGCTCCAGATAAGTGGCTCGACAATTATATTCCCGACGACGAAACCCGCAAAAACCTACTCTTGCCATATGTCGAGAAATATCGCATTTCGCCTACCCATCTCAATACCTTCCTGGACTTACGCTACGGAGAAGGCCCCATCACATTTCTGCGCAACTACATCATTGGCGAGCCTAGCGATGAATCCAACAGCTTCGCCCTCATCTACGGAAGCCTCATCCATGAGATAATGGACGAGATTAATAAGGAGAATATTAGCAACGAGGAGGCTATCGAGCGGTTTGAGAAACGCATCGATGAGGCTGACACGGACGAAAAAACCAAAGAGGACCTACATAAGCGCGGCCAGGCAGAGCTAGCTAAATTCCTCAGCGAACGCGGCGACTTGATTCGCAACACTAACGCTGAATCCGAACGCGGCTTCTTTACGGAAACCATCACACTTGGCGACGCTATTTTAACTGGCAAAATCGATCGCGTAGAAATCGATGAAGATACTAAGACTATAACTGTTGCGGATTTCAAAACCGGAAACGCCAAGCATAAATGGAGCACCTACGACACGACATTTGCCTATAAAATCCAATTGTATTTTTATAAATTCCTAATCGAGAATTCTAAAGATTTTCGCAACTATAAGGTCAAAACTGGACGCATCGACTATATCTCGCCAGACGACGAAGGCGATATCGTTTCGTTAGAGCTAGAGTTTAACGAGAAAGACTCCGCAGATATAAAACATCTTATCCAGGCCGTATTCCGCCACATCAAGACCCTCGATCTCCCAGACACCACTGCAGCTCTAGAGAGCAGTAATCCAACAAAAGCATTCTATGACCAGCTAATTGCCGAAGTGTAGATCACTACTATTGCCGCATTCCCAATAAAATGTTATAATTATGTAGCTTTAGATAACCTTAAGTGTTCTTTTCCCAAAAAGGAGGTGAAAAACAAACATGTTGTTTTTTGGCAGTCACATAATCTCAGGGTTCTACAAGAAAAAGCTTCCGCCAACGCTCAAGTCGACAGAAGGCCAGTTACAGCATAGGACAATGAGGTGCCCCTATTGCTCTGAGACGGGACAGCGGATCAATACAACATTGTTTCCCACTGTAAGCGAATGTCCTTTCTGTGGCGGCCAACGGCGCATTATTTACTGATTGCGCCCTCGCCAAAAACCACTCCAAGCCACCGCCAATATGCGGTGGCTTTTTCATGAAACAACATTGTCTAACATCGCAAGGCGCATATCGCACCATCATCTACACGCCGTTTTGGGCAGAAAATGCCATATTTTGACAAAAAACCACAAAAAACTATTGCATGATTATTCGTCTCGTGATATATTTCTACCAGACATCGCAAAAATAGCTTTTAAGCTAGCGACTGCTCTTTAGAAAAACCAGAAAGCATGAGCCGTTCTAAATGACACCCAAACGCGCGGTGTCTATGAAGCATTTTGTTTGAGCAATCTATCAGGGAGGTGATAGTATGTCTTTTGCTGTAGAAGAATATAGAAATGGCGTCAGAATGGGCAGCAAAGTCGTACAGGACGGAGTCGAGCTCGCCAGACTCATTGAAGGCGCACATTTGACCGGAACCACATATGAAGCCAATGCCAGCCAGAGTCTGTACGGACCGCAGGTAACTGCGAACGCTCCGAAGGATGCCGACTCGGTCCGTTGGAGAACATATTAAGTAAGTAAAAACTCACTCATGCTTTCACAAAAGGCCACCGCCTCGCGGTGGCCTATTTTCATAAAAACCTGTATAATAATACTAATCGAATCATGCTTCGGCCCCTGATTCAGATTCATAAATTTCCAGACGCCAATATTGCGTCACCCACATCTATAAAAACGCAATCAGCAAAGGATTTTTATGAATCAAAACTCTCTTCAAACAAACCTTCATGAACCAATCGACGTCGATGCTAGTTTCTCGCGTAGTATTCTTGGACATTGCCGCCCCATCACTTTTCGCACTCAATCCGGCAGAGAAGTGCAAATCGCTCAAGTCGGCCTCGTTCATCCCAAATACGACGGGCTCAAAACTATTTACGCCTTCGACATCACCGACGGCGCTACCGATTACCGCATTACGCTCGATACCGATTCGCTCAACTGGTATCTAGAATTCGAGGGGGATCATTATGAATGATACTATATACATTGATCTCAATTCTTGTTTTGCCACCATTGAGCAACAATCTCGCCCCATGCTGCGCGGGCGCCCTGTTGCCATTACTAATCGCATCACTCCTAATGCCTGTATTATTGCCGCTAGTTACGAAGCAAAAGCGCGCGGCATTAAAGTTGGTATGCGCCGCATGGAGGCCAACGCAATTTGCCCAGAGTTAATTTTTGCCGAGACCGAGCCAAGCAAGTATATTTTCGTGCACAACAAACTCAAGCACATCATGCAGGATTATTCCGCCGACGTCACTATGAAATCTATCGATGAAGGCGTCATTAATCTCGCCGCCGCGCCACCGCACATCAAAACTCGCAATCGTGCCGAAATTGGTCGAGAAATTAAACAGCGCCTCCTAACAGAAGTTGGCGATTATATGCGCTGTAATGTTGGTATTAGTAGTAATCGCTTCTTAGCCAAGCTCGCCGCCGAATTGCATAAACCTGACGGTCTAGACGAAATAACCCCCGACAACCAACGCGCCATCTTCGCCAAGCTCAAGCTAACCGACCTTCCCGGCATCAATACGCGTATGGAGCGTCGCCTTAACGCGGTTAGCATTTACACGCCGCTTCAGTTTCTTGACGCCGACGAGGATACTCTCGTTAAACTCGTTTGTAAAAGCATTGATGGTAGCAAATGGTACCAGCGCCTACGTGGCATCGAAGTAGACGACTATATTAGCGACATCAAATCCGTTGGTCGCCAATACGTCTTAGAGAGCCGTCATCTCACTAGAGAAGAAACCCGCGCTCGCATTTTACATCTATCCGAGGACGTTGGCTATCGCCTCCGCAGCAAGCACCTCTATGCACGCGGCGTTTACGTCTGGACTTATGGCTACGACGATATTTACTCGCATAAATCCACTATTTTAAAACGCGCAATTAACACCGATCGAGACATCTGCAACTGCGCCAGTCAACTTTTTCTAAACTTACCCAGCCCCGTCCGTATTATTGGTATTACGCTCTATAAGCTACAAAAAGAAGCCGACGCGCAACTAACCCTCTATCAAAAACAAATCGACCGCGCCGAGAGTGTCTGTGCTGCCATCGATAAGATTAATTACCGCTTCGGCTCGCGTAAAGTCCATTCCGCCGCCTCGCACGGTACCGAGCATGTGAAAACTAAAATTCCATTTGGCTCTACTCGCTATCTCGACCATTCAATCACGTGACGGCGTTTTTATCTTAAACTGTTATATAATAAAGAGGATACAAAAAGTAGCAAGCGAGGAGCACTATGGACGAACGCGAAAATCTTACTATTATTGACGGCAAAAGCGTATTCTATCGCGGCTACTACGCCATGGGACACCTATCTTTACCGGACGGCACGCCGACTGGTGGCGTATTTGGCTTTGCTACCATGCTGATTGAAATCATCGAGAAACTTGAACCAGAATATATTGCCGTCGCATGGGATAAATCCAAGACCAATATTCGCAGTCGTCGCTCCATTTATGCCGACTACAAAGCAAACCGCAAGCCGGCACCGCCAGATTTTTACGCCCAAATACCTTATCTTATGGAATTGCTTGAGGCTTTCCACATCCCGCTATACGAATTTGACGATTATGAAGCAGATGACATAATTGGCACGCTTGCTCGCAAAGCACAAGCGGCAGATAAGCGTGTCGAAATCATTTCTGGCGATCTCGATATGCTCCAAATCGTAGACGAGCACATTAAAATGTACCAACTCAAGCGCGGCTTTTCGGACGTTGCGGAATTTAACATTCCAGACGTCGAAGCAAAATACGGTCTCAAAAAATCACAATTCCTCGATCTTAAATCGCTAAAAGGCGACTCCTCGGACAATATCCCTGGCGTGCCTGGTATTGGCGAAAAAGGCGCCATCAAATTACTTCAAGAGTACGAAACCCTCGAAAATCTTTATGCGCATATTGACGAAATCCCCGGCGCCACCGGCGCAAAACTTCGCGACGGCAAAGAGCTAGCATTTATTAGTAAACGACTTGCTCAAATTCAGTTTGATGCACCAGTTGAATTCGACCCAGAATCCACCAAACTAGCAGATTTCAAGCCCGAAAAGGTCGTTTCCGAGCTTCAAAAACTACAATTTAACTCCCTAATTCGCAAATTTGTAAAACTTTTCCCAAACACAAAGCTAGATAATGTTGCAAAAATTACAACACCAACCACAAAAGCCCCTGTTGTAAAAAAGACAACACAGACGCCGAGCAAGATTCCAACTGATATTCTGCCACCACCCGCGGATATCGAAGTAGAAATACCCGATAACTTATACATCTCTTACGACGTAAAAGCCGATATGCACGACCGACCAGAACTAGCCGAGGAAATCCTCAAAGGCCGTCCATTTTGGGACTTAGGGCAAGTCGATTTCTTACTCGACCCCTTAGCTAGAAAGACCGAGCAAATGCTCTTAATTAAGCCAGTCGACCCTCAAACACGCTATATTCAACAGCGCCAACAGCTGGCTGTTATTCCCAAGCTTGAAGAAATAGCCACCAAATTCGATATGCCACTCATCCCTGTACTCTACAAAATGGAGAAAGAGGGTGTCGCAATAGCATCCGATCGTTTCGATGCACTCAAAAAGGAATTCTCCGCCGAAATCGCCGAACTCGAGCAAAAAATCTACACAATGTCTGGCCAGAGTTTCAATATCAACTCGCCCATTCAACTCTCGCAGATTCTCTTCGAAAAGCTCGGTCTACCAACACAGGGAATCAAGAAGACTCAACGCGCATACTCTACGGACGCCAAGGAGCTCGATAAGCTTCGCGACAAACATGAAATAATTCCTCTTATCGAGCGTTATCGCGAAGTTGGCAAACTTCTCAGCACCTACATAAATCCACTCCCGAGCCTCGCCGATGAGAATCATCGCATTCACACCACTTACACACAAGATGTTACTGCTACGGGTCGCCTCTCCAGTATCAATCCAAATCTGCAAAATATTCCCGTACGCAGCGATGATGGCAAACGAATTCGTGGCTGTTTTACGGCCGAAGCTGGCAAAGTTTTCATTTCCGCTGATTATGCCCAATTCGAGCTACGCCTAGCCGCAGCCTTATCTGGAGATCAAAAACTAATCGACGATTTTAACGCCGGCCTCGATATTCACACCAAGACCGCCGCCGACGCTTTTCATATTCCAATGGAGCAGGTCACAAAAGCGCAACGTCGCGCCGCCAAAGTCATCAACTTCGGTGTTCTGTATGGCATGAGCCCTAAAGGGTTGTCTGACGCCGCCGGTATGACATTTTATGAAGCAAAGCAATTTATTGACAGCTACTTTAAGCTCCGCGCGCCGATGCGCAAATATCTCGACGACACGCTAGATTTTGGCCGCACGCACGGGTATGTCGAGACCATGTTCGGCCGTCGCCGCCCCACTCCTGATCTCGGAGCGCCAAACCATCTAGTCCGTGCCGCCGCCGAACGCGCTGCTGGCAATATGCCAATTCAAGGCACAGAGGCCGACCTAATGAAGAAAGCTATGCTCGCCGTAGATAAACGGCTCCCAAGTGGCGCAAAGCTCATTTTACAAGTTCACGACTCTATGATTATCGAGTGCGAAAAGGGAATTGCCGACGAAGTAACAAAGACGCTAAAATCCTGCATGGAAAATGTAGCGCCAGAGTTACCCGTCAAGCTTGCCGTAGATGTCACAACGGGGCAAGATTGGGGCGAACTCTAACATTAGCATCTTGACAAAAATATAAAAATTTGATATAATAAAATAATCATTAAAGAGAGGAGAACTGTTTTGCGAATTGGGATTATTTCTGACGTGCATAGTAATATCGACGCATTGCGTGCTGTTTTTCAAGAATTCCAAGAACGCGGCGTCGATAAGTTCATTTGTCTTGGCGACGTAATCGGTCTAGGCGCGCATCCAGAAGAATGTGTTCAGCTGATCATGGAGCACCAAAACCAAATCTTAGCAATGGTTCACGGAAATCACGAAAATTACTTATTGAAAGCCTTACCCGTCCATAACCACAACGACGAAAACCAAGAAATGCTCCCTCCAGAAATCATAGATTTATTTAAATGGAATCATGAACAAATCAGCAACACGTCAATCAATTTTCTTCGCCAATTTTCGCAGCAACAGACCGTAGAAGTGGAGGGAAGTAATATTTACGTCAGCCATTACCCACTCGATCAGCTCGGAAACTATCGCAAGTTTTACTTCCGACCCGATAGCACCCAATGCAAACTAATCTTCAAGAACATTGATGCCGATATCTTCCTCTTTGGACACACGCATATCCGTTGCACTACTAAAACGCACGACGGCAAACTATTTATTAACCCCGGCAGCGTCGGGTGTCCTATCGGTATTGAAGCTGCCAGTGTTGGCATTCTCGAAATATCACCTAGCAAGGTCTCATACGAACAAATCGACATCGCCTATGACGTCGATCACGCCATTAACGAGATGCTTGGCTACAGCGATAAATATCCAGCCATCGACTACACGGTCAACCGTTATTACCGCATATTAGACAACTAGATACGGATAAGAGATGCTTATGCTACAATAAAAGCATGAGCAACATTTTGATTGTTGGCAATATCACGAAAGACGTTTATCTGCGCCTCGATAATCGCCAAAACAAATTCGAGACCGACCAGAACGATATCAAATGGCTAGATTTCGCTTTTGACGGTTCTACGCATAAATATTACAACCGTGTCTCCATTTTTGGCGGCGCTAGCATCAGCCTAGAAGTATTGACGCGTTTTGGGCTAACAGCCGAAATCGCAAATACCTCAGCGAAGTTCCTAGATGGGCAATTCATCGTCAAAGACACCAATATCGTTTATCGATATATTCTTTGCCAAGACCGCCACGTCAGCTATCTTAGCCCTAGCAACTACAAACAAACCACCTGGGAAATTCCCAAAGAAAGCATAGACTGGATCTATGCCGACCGCAGCGCCAGCATCTCGCCAAAACTTGCCGAAGAACTCATCGAATATCTAAATCTAAATCACCAGAGCAAATTAGCATTATTCGTCGGCAAATATAGCAACGTTAATGCCAATCATATGCGCGAACTCATCAATCGCGCCAGCATCGTTATCACAGACACGAAGCTCAATCAAAATGTCGAAAACTTAGTTGTCATTACACCACATCATATCGAATATATGGGCAAACGCGTTCGCTGGCAGCTCGAAGATCGTCAAGACCTCATGACGCATCTTAGCTCGCATCTAACCATTGGCGCCTCTGTTTTCGGCGCACTTGTACTTGGGAAAGATGTTGACGAAGCTTTACTTCTAGCGCGTGCCAACATCGAACGCTCAATCCTAAGTTCTAGCTCTAACATCTCAACACTCGAAGAAGAAATATCCGACGATTTCTATCGCGTCGAAAAACACAATCCAAAGGAGGATAAAATGCTTGAAGTAGAATCTAACGCAAAAAGACTAGTTTCCGAAGGCCGCGGCATCCTCGCCGCCGACGAATCCGGCGGTTCTATCCATAAGAAATTTGAAGGTATGGGCATTCCAGACGACGAGCAACATCGTCGCGATTATCGAAATCTTTTCTTTACTACCCCAGATCTCGAGAAATTCGTCAATGGCGTTATTCTTTTCGACGAAACCGCCCGTCAGCAATCCGATGATGGTCGCGATTTTGTCACATTCTTGGCCGACAAGGGCATTCTGCCTGGCATCAAAGTGGACCAAGGCCTCGAACCTATCGATGGCACTGACGAAAAATACACCAAAGGCCTCGATGGTCTATCAGATCGCCTCGCCGAATATTATCAAATGGGCGCTCGCTTCGCAAAATGGCGCGCCGCTTTTGAAGTAACCGATCATAGTCCTAGTCAAATGGCAATTCGCAAAAATGCCGAAATTCTCGCCCAATACGCACTTGACTGTCAAAACGCTGGCATTGTGCCAATTGTGGAACCAGAACTAGTCTACGATGGCGATTATCCAATCGAAAAGAACATAGAATTTACTGGGCAAATTCTTGATGCCTTGTTTGAAGAGCTCAAGAATAAAAACGTCAGTCTACCAGGTTGTATCCTAAAAGTTAACATGGTGCTTGCAGGCAAGCGCTATCACACACAGTCCACCCCGGCCGAAGTAGGTAAAGCCACTGCCGACGTGCTAAAGGCACACGTTCCGAGCAACCTTGCCGGCGTAGTCTTCCTTAGCGGCGGCCAAAGCGTCACACAAGCTACCGACAATCTTCAGGAGGTCACTAATAACGGTCCATTCCCATGGCCAGTCACCTTCTCGTTTGCGCGCGCACTCCAAGATCCCGCACTTAACGCCTGGAAAGGAAATAACGAGAACGCCGATGCAGCTCGTGCCGGTTTTCGCGAACGCCTCGTCGCCAACTGCGAAGCCCTAAAGCGCAAATAATCAATAAGAGTTTGTGTCATTTAAAACCGCATTCTTTACAGATGCGGTTTTTTATTACTTTCCAACTTCTTTGAATAAACCATATAATACTCTTGACAGAATATCCATTCTATTGTAATATACAAAAGGTGTAGCGTCTCTTAGCTACGGTACTTTTAACTGAGGTTCATATTAAAGGAGGGAAAAATATGGGCAAAGATATTCTCTTGTATGCAGTCGCTCTCACATGTTCTTTCATCGCGGGAATTGTTACCGCCAAAATTGCGGATAAACTTTCCGGCCGCAACAACGGCCATGACTACGACAACGATGGCAGCTACGACGATGATGACTATGACGACGACTACGAAGACGACGACTACGAAGACGGCGAAGAGGAAGAGGAGGAATACTTCGACGATGAAGATCCGGACGTTTGGTAACGAGGAAGGTACTCCGAACTATTTCGGGGTATGACATATTATTCACTAATGACCTAATGCCGACCACTTGCAGTCCCCCCAAGAAGGGGGGACTTTTTCTTGTCAATATTTCTTACTTAATGAAAGAACAAAAAAGCGCCTCCACGAAGGAGGCGCGACATTTTTTGGAGATAATAATGCGGCGAATAGGCGGTCAGCTCATCCTGCGGAGCAGATCGATCAGCGACATACTCGGGTCCATGAGGATATCAATTCCGCCAAGTCCGAAGCCGACATGTGCACACGGAACAGACTGCTCTGCGCGGAATCCTCGACCGCAATCGAAAGGATTATCAAGAACATTGGCATCGGAATGGGCTCCTTCTTCAGGATATACATGAACGTATCGCGTACGAAACGACGATCAGGCAGCCTGATATCCTTTTCCAACAGGCAAGCGATCACGTTGTCGAAGGAAGCTACATCCATTTCGCCAATAACCTTGACTGCCTCATCGCCGTACGCAGTCTGCTGGATCACCTCACGCACTTTCTCGGGAATCAGTTCAGGGTCCGCATTGTTACCAGCCCCGCGGGCCATCAGGTAATAATCCCATACCATCGACTGACGCACGCACCCCCAAAGATATTCAACCAGCAGCTCCGCCATGGCGGGACTTACTTTCCCCACTTGCGCAAAGATCGCAGCGCTGCTGAACGCTGACGCCGTAAAAATGTCGGTATACATCATACGCGCATCCCCTCCGGGCCGCATACCGACTTTGGAGAAGACGCTCTTCAGCCTGTCTACGTCGCCATCCTTAATAGCCTCAACTACGGGTTTGACAATTATTTTTTCCATCTTTTTTACCTCCTTGGAAAAGAGCAAAAAATACAACGAGTACCTTATAACCTGCCTATTATATAACTCTTTTCGTGATTAGTCAATACGCCAGCAAAAATACCGCCCCGTTAAAAGCGAATTTTAGCGCCTAGCTTCTTCTTCAATCAAATTCTCGACCGTGACACGGAATATGCGCGCCAAGTATTTCTCGACCTTCGCACGTTCAAAGGAAACCGGATTGCTCACCCAGTGCATAATCATGCCCACTATAGCCTCAGTCGAGAAGCCAGAAATAAAATCAGCATATTCTTTTTCAATAAAGGCATTGTTCCGCTTGGCAATATCCTTTATTATCTTGAGGAATATGTCGTGAAGATCTTTATACAAGAAGTGTCGTACCTCGTTTCGCGCATACGACTTCATCACATTGTCCATAAATTCCGAATTTTGCTCCATATAGTCAAGCGTAATTTTTATCGCTCTCTTATAATCAACCGTTAAGTCGAAAGAGCGTACTAGGTTTATTGATTCAGTTTCCAAGGTCCAAGCTAACAAATCATAAATGTCATTAAAATGATAATAAAAAGTCTTTCGATTCACCTTCGCCGCCTCGGCTACTTCGCTTATGGATATCTTAGAAAGATCTTTATCTCTCATGATAACCTTTAGGGTAGTGGAAAGAAGTTTTCTGGTATTATAGCTAGCAACCTCGTGCCTCATCTGTCTTTGTCCTCATTATTTACGCTATTATAACTAATTGACCATTATAATACAAAAATACGACGGACAAATGTCCTACAATACAGATACCACAAAAAGCCCTCAACCAAAAAGCCGGGGGCTGGCACCGTCTTGGCGCCTGAGAGGGGGCAGATTATTTTAATTCGAAACCGGCACGAATAAGCTTTTGCTTGAGTTCGCGATTAGCCACATCGCTGATGCCTCGAATCCCACCTCTGTCCCTTAGAGCCTCAAGAGCATCGCCGATTGTATTAATTCTGAACCTCTTTAGGCTGCCGCGTCGGGAGCGTTTGTGGAGTTGATTGACTTATATAGTATTTTATGATAAAATATGTTTCAATTTACCACGTCGCTTTGGCGTGAGAACATTTACATTTGAAAGGGAGGTGAGATTTTCTCAAAACTTACAGTGACAAGTATTCATGAATAGACGTGCAAAGATTTGTCTGTCGGAAAAGGAGGTTACATGATAGTTATTACAGCTCCCGAGAAATATGTATCGCAGTCTGGCGATGTTTGCGTATTTCTCGCAGGAGGTATTACGAACTGCACTAACTGGCAAAAAGAAGTAATCCAGACACTCCGGAATGAAATGAAGGCAATCGACGGGGCGGAGCGACGCCTCGTAGTCTTTAATCCGAGGCGTGATTATTATCCAGTCCACGACCCGAGCGCTAACCAAGAACAGATTGAATGGGAGTTTAAATATCTCGAAAGATGCCACATCTTCTCGATGTATTTCTGCTCCGGAGAGTCAGATCAGCCAATTTGCATGTACGAGCTGGGAAGACATCTGCGTCGCATTGCGACTGGAAGAAACCGCACGTTTGTCGATTGCGCCATAGTCACAGTCGAGGACGGCTATAAACGTTGCACCGACGTATTGATCCAAGGCCGGCTCGCCTCAAACGGGGAGCTTGCAATCGCGACCGGCTCTAACGCGACCCCTTCCGAGCATGCGCGAAGAATCGTCGCCGCCTATAAACGGCTTGCTGATAAGGAACGCATCTTCGGAGAAGATACTGGCAATCTAGACCCTGACGAGATTGCCAAGATGTCGGATTGGGAGCTGTTTATGGATTATTATTCCATCACGAAGATACAATGGCGCCTCAATCACGATAGCTGCAGAGACTTCAGTCGAAAGCGTCTACCGGAAAAGGACTATGACGGCATACAAGAACAAGTAAGAAAACTACAGTACCCGGTTGAATATCTACTCTACGTCATATCGAAACGCAACGATATCGAAGTTAACGAACCAGCACCCGGTAAGCACATTCGGCCAGACAGAAAAGCGTTTATGACCTGGTACAAATTCTACGACGATCACTTTATGCATGCGTTAACCAATGAACAGTGGGATGAGTTTGAGCGGAGACGCGAAGCCGGCGAGGACGTATCTGAGTTTTTACCGAAAGGTAACTGGCGCGACATCCTGTAGAACGCGTAATATTGCCGATCCTTTCAGTGGAAACCAAATGCCTGGCGGAGAGACGCCAGGCATTTTTATAACGTAAAACCACCATCTAGGCTGGTGGTTTTACGTTATAACAAAAAGCAGGACGTTTGATGTCCTGCTTTGCTAAAACTAGAATAGTCTTATTCGGCTTTTTCGCTTGCGGCAGCTTCCGCTTCTGCAGCGCGAGCTTCTTCGGCAGCCTTGTCAGCTTCCGCCTCAGCCTCGCGGTCGGCGGCTTCTTGTGCTGGATCATAGACATTCGCAATGGCGGTTTCTGGATCGAGCTCTTTGTCGGCCAATTCAACACCCTTCGGAAGCTTAAGATCGGCAATCGTAATGCCATCTTCAACGGTCTTTAAACCGGAAGCGTCAACGATAATAGCCTCTGGAAGATCAGCTGGCTTAGCCTTGACGTCAATTTCCTCCATAACCTGAAGAATCGTCAAGTGAGCCTTGCTTGCGTCAGACTTTTCAAAGTCCACGATTTCAATCGGAGTAGTCGCCTCCACGACCTGATTTGCGGAGATTGCCTGAAATTCTACGTTCTGAATCGTCCCTTTCACAGGATCAAGATGAACGACCTTTACTAGCGCCATCTGTTTTTTACCAGCAATATCCAAATCAATTGGCGAGTGATAGCCAGCGTTCAAAAGAACTTTTTCAGTCTCATTGTAAGGTGATTGCGTCAAAATAGGGTCATTACCGCCACCAAACACAACAGAAGGAATCAGTCCTTGTTCGCGCAAACCTTTAACTTTTTTACCAGTCAACTCGCGTTTTGCGAGAGACAATTTATCTTCGCTCATAAAATTATTCCTATTTTATCCTTGTGCATATTTTACCCTAAATAACAGGGGATGACAAGCGTAAGCACCTCTAGATATGTCTCGTTTATAGGATATTCTTCAAATACTTACCAGTTTCAGACTTCGAGTTACGCGCAACGTCTTCCGGCGTACCCGTAGCTACCACTTTACCACCACCCTGGCCACCCTCAGGCCCCATATCAATAATCCAATCCGCACTTTTTATTACATCCAGATTATGCTCAATCACTATCATCGAATTACCACCAGATACTAAACGTTGTAAAATAGACAACAATCTTTTAACGTCATCTGAGTGCAGACCCGTAGTCGGCTCATCCAAGATATACAAGGTCCTACCAGTCGATCGGCGACTCAATTCCGTCGCAAGCTTAATGCGCTGCGCCTCACCACCTGAGAAGGTTGTCGCCGGCTGACCAAGGCGAATATAACCCAAGCCAACTTCTTGTAGTGTTTGCAATTTTCACGCAATTGACGGCAAATTCTTGAAGAAATCTACCGCCTCATCTACTGTCATTTCAAGCACATCCGCAATCGTTTTGCCTTTAAACTTAACTTCCAACGCTTCACGATTGTAGCGTTTACCATGACAAGCGTCGCAGGTCACAAATACATCTGGCAAGAAATGCATTTCAATCTTTATTACACCGTCGCCCTGACAGTTCTCACAACGCCCACCTTTAACATTGAAAGAGAAGCGGCCAGGCTTGTAGCCACGCACTTGCGCCTCTGGCTGCTCGGCAAATAAATCACGAATATAATTAAAGACTCCTGTATAAGTAGCCGCATTTGAGCGTGGCGTACGACCAATCGGCGATTGGTCAATCACAATTGCCTTATTAAGATACTCAATGCCGTCAATTCGCTCATGTGCACCCGGCACAGTCTGCGCGCGATTTAATCGTGCCAGTAATTCATTTGCCAAAATCTCATTTACCAAGGTAGATTTACCAGAGCCAGACACGCCAGAAACAACAGTTAGTACGCCCAACGGAAACTTCACGTCGATATTTTTGAGATTATTTTCATGCGCACCGATTACTTCCAAGAACTTCCCAGACGGCTTGCGGCGTTTCTTGGGCACCTCTATCTTTGCTTTACCGCAAAGATACTTTCCCGTCACAGAATTTGGATCTTTCGCCACCTCATCAGGCGTACCGGCCGAAACTACTTTGCCGCCATGCACGCCGGCACCTGGGCCAATATCTATCAAATAATCTGCCTGCTTTATCGTATCCGTATCGTGCTCAACTACTATTACAGTATTCTTCAGGTCGCGCAAATGCTTTAATGTCGCAATCAGACGGTCGTTGTCGCGCTGGTGTAAACCAATCGACGGCTCATCTAGTACATAAAGCACCCCTTGCAGGCCAGAACCAATCTGCGTCGCCAAGCGGATGCGCTGCGCCTCACCACCCGACAACGTTGCCGCCGAACGTCCAAGCTCAAGATAATTCAAGCCAACATCTTTCATAAACCCTACGCGCGCCTTTATTTCCTTCAAGATTGGCCGCGCAATCATTTCTTCATTTTCAGTCAAGCCCAAATCCGAATTTAGCACATCCAAAGTCTGATCCACATCCATCGCGCACATATCCATGATGTTCAAATCATGAATCGTAATCGCTAGCACCACTGGCTTTAAGCGCGCTCCATGGCAAGTCTGACAAACCCGCTCGCGCATAAAACGTTCAATATCCTTGCGTACAAAATCCGATTCTGTTTCGCGATGGCGTTTTTCGAGGTTCGGAATAACCCCTTCGTAAACCGAATCGTATTCATAACCATTGCCTAACTTTACGTGATACTTATCGTCACCCGTACCATAAAGAATCTTATGAATCGCATCTTCAGATAATTCACGAATCGGTACGCGCGTAGAAAAACCATGTTTTTCGCCCACGGCCGTTAGGCGTTTTAGCCACCAAGAATCCTGGTTAATACGGTTATATGGACGGATTCCACCCTCAGCAATCGTCAGATTCGGGTTCAAAACTAGTGACGGATCAATCTCCATCCGCGTACCAAGACCAGTACAAGTCGGGCAAGCGCCTTGTGGCGCATTAAAAGAGAAGAGGCGCGGCTCTAATTCTGGGATCAATTCGTCTGGGTGGTTTGGGCAGGCATAACGTTGCGAATAGGTAACAATCTCCGCACCGTTAGTATTGATATTGTTCTGACCAATCGCCGTCGAGTTATCCTTAATGCATAAAACTTGCATAATGCCATCGCCCAAATCCAAAGCCTGCTCAACCGACTGCGAGACACGACTTTCCAAATCTGGCGCCATTACGAAACGATCCACAATAATCTCAATATCATGACGCAGGTTCTTGTCTAGTTCTGGCCATTCATCGAGAGCATAAATCACGCCATCCACACGCGCTCGCGCAAAGCCCTTAGCTAAATACTGCTCGCCAATATGCGAAAAAGAGCCTTTCTTTTGCGAAACTATCGGCGCCAGCACCATCAGTTTCGATGCGGTTGGCCAAGCCATCACCTGGTCAATAATATCCTGCACCGTCCGACGCGCCACTTCAGAGTGACAAATTGGACAATGCGGTACACCAATACGTGCAAACAGCAGACGCAAATAATCATAAATCTCAGTCACTGTAGCTACGGTCGAGCGCGGATTGCGAGAAGTGGACTTTTGATCAATCGAAATCGCCGGCGAAAGACCCGTAATCATATCTACGTCTGGCTTATCCATTACGCCCAAAAACATTCGCGCATAGGAAGACAGAGATTCTACATAACGACGTTGCCCCTCGGCATAAATCGTATCAAAGGCCAGGGAAGACTTACCCGAGCCGGAAAGTCCCGTTATTACGACTAGCTTGTCGCGCGGAATATCAATATCGATATTCTTGAGATTATTAGCCCGTGCGCCACGAATTCTAATCACATTCTGATCGTCTATCGAAGATTTATTTGCCATTTCATAATTATACCAAATTTTGCCCAAAAAGTCAATTTGCTTACGCCTTTGCTAATGCAATAAAAGCGCCCCCAACTCTTCGTTGGGGGCGCGCAGGAGTGGAAAACCGAAATGCCGCACATACATCTTTCTCAATCGTCATCCGGGCCACCATTATTATCAGTGAGCCGCCTCCTCATTCTTGCGCCTGATCCTCTCTCTGATTAAAGCTAAACAGAGCTCAAACGCGTATAGTAAGGTATAGATAACCAAAAAAAATCACTGTTATGTGCATCATTGGCGGGATGCGATTACCTCCATGACAAGACGCAATGAATAAAACGCCATTGCTAACATACATTAACATGCCAATGATAGAAAGCCGTACCACTGTTGCAATGTCGTTATTCAAGAGCAATATACCCATTAACAAAAAGGTACTCTCTGCACTATAAATAAACAACGCTTCGGGGTAGCTATTGGCGAAGAACCTCAGCCCTTGGCCATGTTTTATACCCCACACCCCCAGTAGGACGTAGTCACAAAAAAGGCAATAGGCCGTCGCGACTACGATATAAGACGGGACATATCTGCCGCCGCCAAATATTTTAGCTGCCACATAGCCGACCAGCACGACTAGTCCAATCAGTGCCACGATGTATGGCTGCAAAAACCCAAAGGGGCGTTGAGAAAAAAATGCAGCAGTCTCCCCAAGCGCCTTTCCGCAAGCAGCATAGAGAGCCAAGTCGATCGTTTCTTTCATCGGCCATCCAAAGCGCCTCCAGAGCAGGGTCATCATGAACAATACCGCTATGACAGCAGCAACAACAGCCGCGACCCCATATATGTACATTCCGAAAACATACATATTAGGCACGGGCATGCGGTCACGATAGTGCCCGATTACCGTGAATACGGCAACAAGGACAAACAGCATTGCCATTTGCGCACTTTTATTTTTATTCAACATCGTCCACCTCCTTTTTAATGTACAAACATTTCAAAAAAAACGCTATATCAGTATATTATAACACAAAGCGAAGACAAAATCAAGCTTATCCTCTTTTTTCTACAACGAAAGTGCCCCCAGCTCTTCGCCGGGGGCATAATTATTTTTTTGGAGGAGGAGTCGCACTACTTGTTTTTGTCCGGACACAAGAATGCTAACAGTACCAAGAACAATAGCGCAATCAGACGCGCCGTACGCCAAGCCAGACCTGTCATACTCCCAGATGCAAATTCATCCAGCGATGCCAGTATTGAGACAACGTCAACGGCTACAGCGCCACACATGCCAATTTTATCTATTGACATAGACATGACTTGATTCTCGGCCAGTAGGGCAGCGAGCACAGTCAACTGCGCCACCAGGATCACGCTATAATCCACGGCGGGACGAGAATGTACAAAATAGAGCCACTTGGCGCCGACCCTAAGTCCCATTATGCCGTAAAGAACATAATCGCACACCAGAGATAGACCAGCGACAAATAGGATCTGCGGAATCATCGTCTTTACCTTGCCACCACAAAAACCAATCAGAGCTGTGCAAGATGCAGACACATAGAGCAGCATCAATGCATATACCGCAAGGCGACCGCAGTCGTAATACATCGCCAACGACTCGCCGATGATCTTGCCGCAAGTTGCGCAAAACAGCAGTTCCATCCAACCTCTCGCACGGTGCTCGGTAGACACACACAGCAACAGACCAACCGTTGCGACGGTCAGTATGAAGAATACCGCGATTGCCACATATTCTATCCATATGCCACCAATAAAGAAGCCGCCCTGAATGCGAAAATGGCCCAGGATGCTTAATACTGCCGTAATGACAAGTAGCCTCAACGCCTTTCTGTCTATAGTTTTCATTATGACCTCCCAAAGAGCAAAAAGTAAACGAATTACTATATCTTGTATATAATAGCATAAAATAGCAAAATAGTCAAGCTTATCCACGAATAACATACTCAGAAATAGGCCGTAATGTTATAATAAGCACAAGTATGAACG
>JAEEGK010006266.1_pt1 | contig 28669 bp, 23 predicted proteins | sample 8958771 | NCBI WGS metagenome assembly JAEEGK01 (sample SAMN16246547, study PRJNA631951) | gut metagenome | biome: gut microbiome; feature: rumen; material: SC-attached | host: Bos | place: Iran: Karaj | collected 2018-10 | reverse complement strand
CGATTTCGTAGATGAGGTCGCACACGCGGTCCAGAAAATAGCGGTCGTGCGTCACCATTATCAGTGTCGATTTCGATGAGTTCAGGAACCCTTCGAGCCACTCTATCATATTCAGGTCCAAGTGGTTGGTGGGTTCGTCAAGAATCAGGATGTCGGGGTCGTCGATGAGCGTTTTTGCCAGCGCCAGACGTTTCTTCTGTCCGCCCGACAGTTGGCCCACTTTCTGCTCGAAGTTGTTGATATTCAGTTGCGATAGAATCTGCTTTATGCGTGCTTCGTAGTTCCACGCTTTGGCGGCGTCCATTGCGCTTGTGGCGTTGGCCAGCCGTTCGGTGTTGCTGTCGCGGCAGGCCATCTCATACTCTTTGATGGTTTGCAGCGTCACATCCGACGACTCAAAAACTTCTTCAATAACAGTGAGTTCGGGGTTCAGTTTGGGGCTTTGCTCAAGATAGCCCAGCCGCAGGTCGTTGCGTATGGTAACGCTTCCGCTGTCGGGGGTGTCGGCGCCCGCCAGAATGCGCAGCAGCGATGTCTTTCCCGCGCCGTTGTTGGCAATGATGGCCACGCGCTGCTCTTTCTCAACGCTCAGACTGATGCCGTTGTAAAGCACCAGGTCGCCATACGATTTTGTAATGCCTTCGGCCTGCAGGTAGTTCATTGTCAGATGGTTGGGTAGGCGAGAGGCTTACGCCAGAATGCTTTTCACCTTTTCAACAATCTCGTTGAGTTGCAGCGGTTTTTCAAAGAAGTATTCGGCGCCCATTGCAAGAGCTTTATCGGCATCGTCGCGTTCGCTGTCAGCGCTCACAATCAGTACCGGAATTTTTGCGGTTTCGGGGTTGCCTTTTATCGCGGTCAGCACCTCAAACCCCGACATCTGCGGCATCATCAGGTCGAGCAGCACAACATCGATATGCTTTTTAGCCAATATTTTAATGGCGTCTTTGCCCGAGCTGGCCGTCTCAACGTTGAAGCCGTTCTGGTCGAAAACTACTTGCAGAAGCAGATTGTTGGTTGCTGAATCGTCAACCAGCAAAACCGTGTGTTTTTTACTGCCTTTCATTATTCTCTATATTGTATCGTTATGTGTAAAACTCTGTTTCTGTGAGTGTTGCGATTGCTCGCCAGGCTTTTGCCCACAACTTCAAACGTCCCTAACCTTTTCGAAAGCAAAACCTCCGCAAATATAGTTGAGTTTATTGTTTTTCGTTTATATCCAAATCAAATTGTAAATATTTTTTGGAAAATATAAAACTATGAGTAATTTCACACGAAATTATTATTAAACACACATTCAGAATTATTATGCAAGATATTAAAGATTCATTTTCCGAATGGTTTAGTATGCTGAATGACAACCAGTTGAAGCTGGTTAAAGCGAACAGCGTGATTTTGAATTACACCAAAGGAGAGACCATCTGCAAACAGGGAGCGTTCGCGTCGAACGTTTATTTTGTTGAGGATGGTTTTATGAAGGCCTACAAAGAGTACAAAGACGGGTATCTGATTATGCGTTTTGTGCAGAAAGGCGAGGCCATCGGGCTGTCGTCGGTATATAATAAAGGTGTATTCCTCTACACGGTGGCCAGCGTAGGCACGTCGAATGTGTTGTCGGTCACGGCCGATGTTGTTAAGCAGCTCATCCGCCAGAACCCCGATTTTGCCGAGAAGGTGATAACCTACCTTAACAAAATCAACTGCGAGGAGCACGAGCGTGTTATCAGCCTGACACAAAAGCAGTTGAATGGCCGTATTGCCGATGCAATCTTGCATTTTGCCAACAATATCTACAAATCGGACGAGTTCAATATGCAAATCACCCGCCGCGATGTGGCCGATTTCTGCGCAATGTCGACCGAGAGCGCCATCCGTATCTTCAAGGAGCTCGACAGCGACAAGATTATCAAAATCGACGGCAAGAATCTGAGGATTATCAGCAAGCAGCTGCTCGAGAACTTGAGCGAGTTTGGTTGATGAATGTGTAATCTGCTATCTGTCAATAATATGAGATTTTTTATTCTGTCGGCTCTGATGTTGGTCTCAACCATTGTGGCGGCGCAGCGCACCGAGCATTGCTACGATGATTCGGACACGCTGCTCATTGTGGGCGGCGCGCTTATCAATAGCAATAACTATATGATTGACAGAACAAAACTGCAGAAAAACGACTCGGTTTTTGTCAATCGCCCGGGTTTTGTGGTTGAGAGTTTCAAAGTGAGCGCGTTCACGCTTGGCCAGAAAGTCGCCATAACCAACACCGGCAACGTTTTCAACGACGAGGTGATGGAACAATTGATAAATAATGAATCGATTTTTAAGTTTTTTTACTTAAAAGATATAATTTTGCGCACCAATGACGGACGGAAGGTTTCGCCATCGACACGTTCAATTAAAATAACATTCACAAATTAATGGCAATGAATAGTAAATTGTTGAAACTGATTCTGATACTGTTGGTCGTACTCCCTTTTTCGGTACAGGCGCAAACTAACGACTATTCAATGCGCCGTTGCTGGGGCTACCATAAAGACAGTTGCAAGGTCAGCAAGAACATATACTACCGGGTTGTCGAAGGCTCGCGTAGCGCACTGTTTGTCAAAGGACAGACATCGCGAATCTCCACCACTATTTATAATGGCCGCGACTATCGCATCTCGTTCTGCCACGACCAGGTGCTGGGCTCTGAAATAGTGATGCGAATCATCGACGCCGAGAACGGTAACACTCTCTACGACAACACCGAAGACGGTTTCTCATCGGATTTTGAGTTTACGGTGACGCAGACACGCGAAATCTACATTGAGATTTCGGTGCCGGGTAAGAGCCGCTATTCGGAGGCAGCCGAAGATGCCGATTTGGTTTTTGTGAGAAAAGATACTGAGATGGGGTGCATCGGCATTTTGATTGAGCATATGATTACCCCCGTCAAAGGATTCTGATGTTTAGATTCGCGCTACCGGCTCTGCTCTGTCTGCTTGCGGCGCAACTGAGTGCGCAGGATTGTTACGATTATTACAAACGAAACTGCGGCCGCAGTATCAACGGCCGGTTCCCATACACAGTCAATAACTCGTCGGTAAGTTCGGCTTTTGCGCCGGGCGAGAGCAAATGCTATTACGGCGAGCTGATTCAAGGCAAAGACTACCGCATAACCATCTGTTCCGACTCTCTTTACAATGGTGTTGTGGCGCTGCTCATTCGCAACGATGACGGCAAAATCCTGTACGACAATTCGCAGGACGATTTCAATGTCAACATCGAGTTTTCGTGCCGCAAGACCAACTCCGTCGAGTACATTCTGACGGTTCCCCGCCGCTCCGACGTTGATGAAAAAACGAAAGGCTGCGTTGGCATGCTCATCGAGGAGATGGTTACTCCGCAGATTGGTTTCTGATTTTTTATTGAGAAAGATTAACAACCCTTCAATCCTTCATCCCGATAGCTATCGGGACTTCAATCCTTCAATCCTTCAATCCCTCAATCCTTCAATCCTTCAATCCTTCAATCCCTCAATTAGTGGCTGAACACGTAGCTAATAATATTCGCGCCCATTTGTAGGGCCTCAAGGTGTTTCTCCGGCGTGTCGTTGTGGACAGCAATGTCCTCCCAGCCGTCGCCAAGGTCGCACTCGTGGCTGAAGAAGCAGACGAGCCGGCCATCGACAAACAGACCGAAACCTTGCGGCGGCAGGTTGTCGTGCTCGTGAATTTTGGGCAGGCCGTTGTTGAAATGGTATGCGGTGTGGTAAATGAGGTGACTGAAAGGCAGTTCCACAAACTCCTGGTCGGGGAACACCTTCTTCATTTCGCGGCGCACATAATGCTCAATGCCATAGTTGTTGTCGATGTGCAGAAAACCGCCGGCCTCAAGGTATTTGCGCAGGTTGAGCACATCGGAATCCGAAAAGACAATGTTTCCGTGGCCGGTGAGGTGGACGAACGGATAGTTGAACAGGTCGTAGCTGCCCACATCAACAGTTGATGGTTCGGGGTTGATGTTGGTGCCGATGTTTTTGTTGCAGAACTCAATCAGATTGGGCAGCGATGTCGGATTGGCGTACCAGTCGCCGCCACCGTTGTATTTGAGCAGGGCGATGCGCACCGGTTGCGCCTGCAGTGCCGAGCAGGAGAGCAGCGCGGCCGCGATGACCAAAATCCGGTGGGCGAGATGTTTCATCATTCTTGTTTAAGCAGATTGACGGTGTGGCAGGCGGCCAGTCCGGCGGTTTCGGTGCGCAAGCGGCTGTCGCCCAGATGAACACATCGGTATCCGTTGGCCACGGCCAGCTCCACTTCGGCGGGTGAGAAGTCACCCTCGGGGCCTATCAATATGGTGTATTCGCGCTCGCTGTCAACCATCGATTTCAGCGATGCGCGGTCGGTCTCCATACAATGCGCGATGAGTTTTTTCCCTCTGCGGCTGGCTTTCACGAAAGTGCTGAAATCTGTGGGCTCGTCAAGCACCGGCTTGAAAGCTTTTATTGATTGCTTCATAGCCGAGAGGATGATTTTTTCGAGCCTGTCGGTGTTGATGGTACGGCGCTCGGAGCGTTGGCAGATGAGCGGCGTAATGCTGTCGATGCCCATCTCGACGGCCTTTTCGGTAAACCACTCAATGCGGTCGGCGTTTTTGGTTGGCGCAATGGCGATGTTCACCTTGTAGTTGCGCTGTCCGTAGTTTTCGGTTTTCTGCTCGATGCAGAACGTGCAGTGTTTCGGGTTGGCGTCGTCGATGGTGGCGAGGTAGTAGCCGCCAGCGCCGTCGATGAGCGAAATTTGGTCGCCGTGGGCCAGCCGCAGCACCTTAACGCAGTGTTTCGACTCCTCTTCGGTCAGCGTGCAGTCGCCGTTGATTATTTGCGGTGTGTAGAAAATGTGCATCGTCAGTTTTTTCGGCAAAATAAACAAAAGTTGCCGCAGGTTGAGCCGTTGTTGCGCAAAATGCTACTTTTGGCAAAAAACACGATGACAAAAATTGGCTTACTCTCTGACACTCACGCGTATTTCGACGGCGATATGCGCAAGTTTCTTGAACCTGTCGACCAGATTTGGCACGCCGGCGACATTGGCAGCGCGCAGTTGCTCGACGATTTGCGCCAATTCCGCCCGGTGACGGCTGTTTTTGGCAATATCGATGATACCAATATGAGAATGATGGTGCCTGAGTTTCAGGTGTTTACTGTTGAGCAGGCGAAGGTTGTGATGACGCACATCGGCGGCTATCCGGGCCGTTACGAGCCTAAAGCCCGCAAAATGTTGCTGGCCGAGCGTCCGCAGATTTTTGTGAGCGGCCACTCTCATATTCTTAAGGTGATGTACGACAAGCAGTTGCAGTGCCTTCATCTGAATCCGGGCGCGGCGGGAGTTTATGGTTTTCACACCGTCAGAACAATGCTGCGCTTCACAATCGATGGCGCAAACATTAAGGATTTGGAGGTTTGGCAGACACCAAAACGGAAGGTGTGAGGCCCGATTGTAGCTCCCGCTATGTTTTTTTATGACGTTTGCCGATTTTTAAATTAAGAAAATCCGCTGCGGCAGCAGTTGTGAGCCAAGTGTTTTTGCTATTTTTATGGCTCATAAATTATGAGAAAAGGGTTTGCAATATTGTCGCTGATTTTTTTTGCCGCGCTGAGCCATTTGCTGAGCGCGCAAGACATCGACAGTCTTGAAACCGTAGCCGCCAACGCCCCGAATGTCACCAAGCGGATGAATGCTGTCAGCCAGCTGTCGTTCAGCATTATAGAAACCGACGGCCAGCGCTCCGACGAGCTTTTCCGTGAGGCGATGTCGTTCTATATCAATAAGAAACAATATGAAACGGCTTTTGAAATCATCCGCAACCGAGTTGCCAAATGCGGCGAGCTTGGCCGTACCGATTTGATTATCAGCGCTATCGACGGGCAGGAGATGTTTCTTAGCCAGCTCAGCGACAGCTCCGAGGTTATAAAAATCTACATTGCAGCAAGCAACGCAATGTTTGAGGCGCAGAATTACGAGCTGGCGGCCATCTACCTGATGAAATCGCAGGCCATCGCGGAAGCGATAGGTGATACAGCCACGCTGGTCCACAATGCAATCAACATCGGCTATTGCTATTCCATAATCAACAACGATGAGCGCTCAATTGCCTATTACAAAGAGGCTGAGCGACTTACAATTCTGATGGGCGATACTCGCGGTCTCATCGACATTTATTTGAACCTCGGTACCGCCTACGAATATCGTCATTCGCTCGATACGGCTCTCGATTATCACTTCAAATCGTTGAAATACAGCCTTCAAACCGCCGATTCGTCGCTTTTGTGGCTCACATACTACAATATTGCCTACGTCTATTACGACTACAAAAAATACGATGAGGCGCTTGACTATTGCCGCCAGTCGATTAAGGCTGCAAATATTGGTTACAGCCCTTGGCCCAAGGACTATCCGATGCTGTATTCGCTTGTGGCAAAGGTGTTTGACAGCTTGGGACAGAACGACTCGGTTGTGGCCTACCATCAGCTTAGTCTTGAAAGTTATCGCGAAAGCGGCAACCTGAATGGCGAGGCAATGGCCCTCAGTATGATGGGCGATACCTACCGCGAGATGAAAAAGTACCAGCTCGCGTTGAAATCGTACAAGCAGGCTCTTGATATTTGTTTGAACAACAATATTTTGGGTTTGCAAAAAGACATTTATGAGGGAATGTCGAAACTCTACTCCGCCAACCGCAACTACGAACTTGCCTACAGCACACTTGAAAAAGCCAGTCTGATTACCGACAGTTTGCTCAACAGCGAGCGGGAGCAGGCGAGGAGCTCGCTCACAAAACAGCTGCAAACCAAGGAACAAGTGATGCTTATTGAGCACGAAATGAGCGAGGAACGCCAGCGCGAGCAATTCCAGAACGAGCGCCAGAACGCCCGCCACCGTATGCTTGTCGGCATTTTGTCGACCTTGGCGTTGATAGCCGTGGTTATGATTCTTATGCAGATGCACGTGCGCCGAATCAACACGCTGCTCAAAAAGGCCAACGGCGAGATTAATATGCAGAAAAGCAAGCTCGAAAAGGTGTCGGCCGAGGTTCGCCGGCGTTATAAATTCCTTGATTTGCTGATAAATACCATCCCGATGCCGCTCATCTACATCAAGAGCGACAAGAGTGCGGTGCTGGGCTGCAACGAGGCGTTTGAGCAGCTTTGCGGAGTTTCGCGAGGTGCGATAATCGGCTCCGACATCGACAATCTGAGTAGGCAAGTAGGTATTGAATGTAATCTTGATGATGCGCGTACCACACGGAAAATCAGGCAGATGCGATTCTCCGATGGTATAGTCCGCGATGTGATTTGCTACGTTAGCGAAATCTCCGACGAGGGCGGCTACGGCGATTTGTTCTCGGTTGTGATGGTTGATGTTACCGAGCTTGAAAACATCAGGCGCGAGTTGTGCCAGTCGCAGCAGAAACTCGAGGAGGCGCTCAGCGTTAAAACCAAGTTCTTCAGCATTTTCGCCCACGACCTGAAAAATCCGTTTAACGGCATTCTTGGAATGACCAATCTGCTTGTTGATTATTACGAGAATTATTCAGCCGACGATATTAAGAAGTATCTAAACGTGATAAACGATTCTGCCACAAGAGTTTACGGTCTGCTTACCAATCTGCTCGACTGGGCTAAGTCGCAAACCGGAATGATTGAGGTCAAGCCCACAAACTTTTACATTTCAGAGCCGATAAACGAGGCGCTGTCGGTCAACAAATACAATATCGACCAGAAAAACATTAAGATAGTTCTGCAGATTGACTACGAATACAGCGTGATGGCCGATAAGAATATGATTCTGACGGTGTTCCGCAATCTGATTGGCAACGCGTTGAAATACACGCCTCAAGGTGGCCGCATAACCATTGCCGCCCGTCTGAATGGCGACAACAAAATCGAAGTTTCGATTAGCGACAACGGTGTCGGCATTCCGTCCGAGAATATGCCGCGCCTCTTCAATGTCGATCAGCCTTTGACCACTCCCGGTCTCGAAAACGAGAAGGGCTCAGGGCTCGGACTCATTATCTGTCAGGAGTTTGTACGGCGCAATGGCGGCCAGATTTCCGTCAGCAGCGAGGTGGGCAAAGGCACAACCTTCACCTTCACCTTGAACCGTGCTTAGGTTATTTCCGGCCTTTTTTGTCTTTCCGCTTGCTTTTGTTCTTTGCGTCTGCCTTTAATTTGCTGTGTTTCTTTGGTTTGCGCTCGGTGGCGAAAGCGTCGTCAGTTTTTTTGCCTCTGCGGCGCGGAACAGCTTCATATTCAGGATGGTCGGGACGGTCAGCCTTGCGGCCGCGGCGGCGTGTGACGTTGTCGTTGAAGAAATCGAAGTTAAAATCCGACTCGTCGAAAACCTTGCCACTGAACTTTTTACGCTCGATTTTCACGTTCTGGCGTTTGTCCTTGTCCTTCCCCTTGTCACGGCTTTTGCTTCTGCCCGGTGCGCTTTCGCGATAGTCGGCCGAGTCGGCTTTCGATTTCTTTTTGGAGCGTTTCTCCTGCATCGGCGCTGTTTGGTTTGAGGCTAAGCCGAATTCAACGTTCTCGTTGTCGTACATAACGGTCTTCATTGCTTCCATAACCTTGTCAACTGCCTCGTTTTCAATCTCGAAGAACGAGAAGTTGCGTTGCAGGTCGATGCGGCCGATGTCGATGCTCTTGTCGTGTGTGGCGTCGTTTATCAACCCGAGCAGTCGCGGAACCGACAAACCGCGTTTGGTGCCCACGTTGATGAACAATCGCGTGTAATCGTCGTCGTTGCGGCGTTTCCGCTCTTTGCGTTCGCCGCCGTCGCCCTTGCCTTTGCCTTGCGACGGCTCAACGTTCAGGTCTTCGGCGCTTCGGTAATATTCAATAAAACGGTTAAACTCCAGTGACACAAAGCGTTTAATAAGCTCGTCCTTGTCCAGCCACGACAGTTTTTTGTTGGCCATTGGCAGATAGGCGGCAATCTCGTCCTCGTTCACCTCAACGCGTTCAAGCTTGTCGAGCACGTTATAAAGGCGCTTTTCGCAGATTTCGTCGCCGTTGGGCACTTTTTTCAGCTCAAATGGCTTACCTACAAGTTTTTCCAGCTCACGGATTTTCCGCATTTCGCGCGAGTGGACGATTGACATCGATATGCCTGATTTACCGGCGCGGCCGGTGCGTCCGCTGCGGTGGATGTACACTTCGGGGTCGTCGGGCAGATTGTAGTTGATGACGTGCGTCAGGTCGTTCACGTCGAGTCCGCGGGCGGCAACGTCGGTGGCGATGAGCAGTTGCAGCGAGCGGTCGCGGAAGCGGCCCATAACGGTGTCGCGTTGGTCTTGCGACAGGTCGCCGTGCAGGGCGTCGGCATTGTAACCGTCTTGTATAAGCTTGGCTGCCACCTCTTTAGTCTCGCTTCGGGTGCGGCAGAACACAATTCCGTAAATGTTCGGGTTGATGTCGGCCAATCGCTTGAGCGCCAAATATCTATCGGCAGCTTTCACCATATAGTATTCGTGGCGCACGTTCTCGGCACCAGAGTTTTTCTTGCCCACGGCAATCTCTTCGGCGTCGTGCATATAGTTCATTGCAATTTTGCGCACTCCGTCGGGCATTGTGGCCGAGAAGAGCAGCGTCTGCTTGGTGTCTGGCGAGTTGCTGAGAATATTGTCGAGGTCCTCTTGGAAACCCATATTCAGCATCTCGTCGGCCTCATCAAGCACAAGCCATTGTATGTTGTTGATTTTCAGTGCGCTGCGTTTGATGACGTCGAGCACGCGGCCCGGTGTGCCAACCACAATGTGCGCGCCGCTTTTGAGCAGTTTAATCTGCGGATTGATGTTGGCGCCGCCATACACGGCAACAATCGATAGGCCTTCGGTGTATTTTGCAAAACGTGTCAGGTCGTTGGCAATTTGCAGACATAGCTCGCGGGTGGGGCAGAGAACCAAAGTCTGCACGTCATTCGATTGCAAGTCAATCTGTTGCAGTATCGGCAAACCGAAACCGGCCGTTTTGCCTGTACCAGTCTGCGCCAGCGCCACCAAATCGGTGCGCGACGCGATGATTGCCGGAATTGTTTTCTCTTGGATTGGTGTCGGTGTCTCAAACCCGAGCTCGGTAATGGCCTTGATAATGTTCTCGTTCAGGCCGAAGTCAGTGAAGCTGCTCATTTCAAAAAATTAAGCTGCAAAAGTAGTTAAAAATCAATATTGTAAATTGTTTGCTCAAAAAGTTTTTTGCGGTCGCCGCCGAAGGCTCTTTTTGCCGTGATTTCGGCCGTTTTTCTGTACGGATAATGTGGTTAGGCATACTTTTTGTCCGTTGCTGCCACAAAAACGAAGATAATTGCAAATGATTGATTTTTCGAATCTCGACAAACCGGCCATCATCACAAAATGGCACACATATACCTTCGCAGAGCTGCAAGTGCTTGTGCAACAGTACGCAGCAACGTTCCGTAATGCCAGTGGCGACAAAATCGCCATTTATTCCGAAAACCGCCCCGAGTGGATTTTCGCCTTCTATGCCGGATGGCTTAATGGCAAGATTGTGGTGCCGATTGACGCCACAGCTTCAACCGATGAGGTTGCCTATATGCTCAACGACAGCCAGCCGTCGGTGGTGTTCTACAGCAACAAGAACCGCGCGTCGGTGATTGAGGCCGCCAACGGGCTTAATTATTCGCCCAAGTTTGTCTGCCTCGACGAGATTGAACTGCCGCAAGTGGCTGAATCTGATTTTATTACACGCGATTATCCTGATAATAAAACCGCAATAATCGTTTACACATCAGGCACAACCGGAACGCCCAAAGGCGTGATGCTCTCGTTTGCCAATCTGCGTGCCAACTGTGTTGAGGTTTGCGGCAATGTCGATATTTATCGTCCTGATCGCAAAGTGCTGATTCTGTTGCCGTTGCACCACGTTCTGCCGCTTATGGGCTCCCTCATAATGCCGTTGTCGATTAGTGCCACGGTGGTAATGTCGCCGTCGATGCAGAGCGCCGACCTGATGGAAACACTCAAAAACAACCAGGTGGCCATAATTATTGGTGTGCCAAGGCTTTACGAGATGATTCACAAGGCTGTGAAGGTCAAAATTTCAGAGAATTTTGTTGCCAAAACGCTCTTTGCCTTGCTCTCAATCCGACCGAACAAGCACATTGGACGTATTGTTTTCAAAAAAGTGCACGAGACATTCGGCGGCCACATCGACATTATGGTGTGTGGTGGCGCATCGCTGCCAACTGAGACGGGCCGTTTTTATAAAACGCTGGGGTTCACCGTGCTTGAGGGATACGGAATGAGTGAGGCGTCGCCAATGATAACCTTCAACCGTCCCGGACGCGAGCGTGTTGGCACACCGGGCCAGCGGCTTGAGAGTGTTGATATGAAAATTGTTGACGGTGAGATAGTTGCAAAAGGCCCGAACATTATGCAGGGCTACTACAATCGTCCCGAGGAGACTGCGCAGATAATTATCGATGGATGGTTGCATACCGGCGATTTGGGCTACATCGATAAAGACGGATACCTATATATTACAGGTCGCAAAAAGGAGATTATTGTGCTGTCTAACGGCAAGAATATCAATCCGGTAGAACTTGAAGAAAGCCTGATGGCCGCATCGCCGGTTATTAAAGAGGTGGCAGTGATGGAGCACAACGATATGTTGCACGCACTCATCGGCCTCGATTACAACCAGATGCAGCAAATGGAAATAACTGATGCTAATAAGTATTTGAAAGACACGCTGTTTCCTGAGTACAATGCCCGCCAGTCGTCATACAAGCGTATTATGCAGTTCACAATTATTGACCGTGAACTGCCGCGCACAAATCTTGGTAAAATACAGCGTTACAAGTTGTTACAATTCGTAAATGCCGAGGCCAAAGTTGTCGCGAAGGAGCCGGAGCCCGATTTTGAGGAATACAAGAGTATCCGTGCATTTATTGAAGAACAAACCAATCGCAAAGTGTTTGCAAATCAGCATATTGAGTATGATGCCGCACTCGACTCGCTCGGTAAAATCGGGCTGATTGAGTTCATTCGCCAGTCGTACGGCATTGATATGACCGAAGCCGAGTTGGTCGGGTTCACCAACATTGAGCTGCTGGCGCGTTATGTGTCGGAGCACAAAACCAAGCTGCAGGTTGAAACCATCAACTGGTCGCTGATTCTCAAAGAAAGAAAGCAGTTCAAATTGCCCAACACATCGATTTTCCAAGGAGTGATTAAGAACGTGAGCAAAGCACTTTTCAAGCTGATTTTCAGGTTTAAAGGCGAAGGCGCTGAGCAGATTCCGCAAGGGCCGTGCATTATTGCCCCAAACCACCAGAGCTTCTTCGACGGCTTGTTTGTGGCGTCGTTCATCAAGCGAAGCACAATGCGGAAAACATACTTTTATGCTAAGAAAAAGCACGTCAAAAATCGTTTCCTGCAACTGATGGCCCGCCGCAACAACGTGATTGTTATGGATTTACACAACGAGCTTAAAGAGTCGATACAGAATTTGGCCGAGATTCTGCGCCGTGGCCGCAACGTTATTATTTTCCCCGAGGGCACGCGCACAAACGACGGCTCGATAGGCGAGTTCAAAAAGACCTTTGCCATTTTAAGCGCCGAGCTTAACGTGCCCATTGTGCCGGTTGCCATCAGTGGCGCTTATGAGGCGTTGCCACGGGGCAAACACTTGCCGCATTTCTTCTCGAAGATAAACGTGAAATTCCTAAAACCAATATATCCAAAGGGTTACACTTACGATTCGCTTTGCAACACTGTCAAAAACAGTATTGGCAACTGTCTGAAAAAGAAATAGAACAACGCCGGCTTACCGCCGTATTCCTATTTGTATATATATATTATAGGTGTGGTAGTGTAGTTTTCTGAGTCGGAGCGGAAGGTTTTTGCCCGATGCAAAGCAAAGCGGCTCGTTGTAAGTGCCAATTACAGCTCAAAGTTTTGGCTGCCGTTTACTTGTATTTCAACAGTAATTTGCGGTTTCTGATTTTTTCCTGGCCCGATAAAGTGTCGCGGTTCACGTGCCTGATGGCCTCAATGGTGAACGTAGCCGCCGGGTCTTGCTCGTTGACGATGGCCACCACGTCTTTGGCCTTGCGCCGAGTGGTGATGATGTACAGAATACCCACAGGCCCGTTATGGTCCTCGGCGTTGGTCACGGTGGCGCTAAAGCCGTTGTCATATAGTTTTGAAACCAAAGCGGAGTAGTTGCTTGCCGTGATTATGCGGATGAGCTCGTGCCCCAGAGCCAGCTTCTCCTCAATAAGCATTCCCACATAGTTTCCAGTGGCAAAGCCGGCGGCGTAGCCAATGTAGCACGCCCAGTTATCGATGTTCTGGATGATGTTGCTGATGGCCACAATCCAAATCAGCGTCTCGAAAAAGCCTGTCAGCGGAGCCAGTTTCTTGTAGCCTTTCGCCACCAGAATAATTCGGATGGTGCCAATGCTCACATCGGTCACGCGCGCGCAGAAAATCAGCAGCGGCAGTACAACGTATGAATAGAAGTCGAACATTGGCAACAAGTTTTGATTTTACTTGCTGGCGTCGGTAATAATCTCAATGGGGAATTTCACCATTTTGGCCAGACGCTCGGCTTGCATTTTCGAGTCGAGGTCATCGGGAGTGTAGTGCCAGCGCACCGAAACCTTCGACACAGAGGCCGGAATCGCGTCGAGCATAGCGAACAGCCTGGCAATCTGCTTCATCGACGATGAGTTGATGTACTCAAAGTTAAGGTCGAATATTGTTGTGGGGTTCGGAGCCTGAATATACTCGCGCCACCAGTCGATGATGGGAGTGTAGACAGCAATTGCGTTTTCCGGAATGGAGCGTCCGCTTATTGAAAATGTGTTGTTTTCCTTGTCGAGACAAACTTTAGGTGCGTGTTCGTTTCCTGTTTCAATGTATCTCTCCATTCCGTTTATATTGATATTTGCACAAATATAGCAGAAATTTTATTGTCAACCGGCGAGAATGTGCAATCAATTTTCTGATGGGTGCGCAGGCGCATTTCGGCAAGTCCCAGACCGCATTTCTTGCGAGTGTCAGCCTCGGCCGAGGTCAGATTCTTGTCATAAAAATCGTTCAGCTCGGGTTCTGTCAACGAATTGATGAACTCAATGGCCTCTTTCGCCTTGTCGATGTTTGTGTTTTCGATGTAGTTTACCGTATTCAGCTGGTACGACGTGCCGTTGTGGCTTACAAAGAAAATGCCTTTGTTGGCGCTTTCACCCGATTTATATCCGTGTTTCACAATGTTTTGCAGCAACTCAACAATGCAGTAAACCATCCGTTTCCGGAAATTCAAATCCTTGTTAATCAGGTGCTCCTCCAGAATCGAAAGAATGTGCAAAAGACTGTCTTGATTGTGCAATCCGTTGTAAATCAGAATAATGTTCTGCTCGTTGATGGTTTTGTGGATGGCTTTGATTGTCTCCATCGACTCAGCCGGTTGGCCGCTGTCGCAATTATTGTCATCAGTGAAAACTTTCGTACCCATATAGAAATATGAGTAGTTTTCGTTGATGTCGGAGAAGTCGAAATCGAGTTTGTTGCCCGATTTGCGCGCCATCTCAATCAAACCTAATCCGGCACCACCTTTGTTCGAAATCTTGTCGTTGTTCAGCACCTCTTTGTAGAAGAGTTTCAACGATTCGGAGTCGAGACTGTTTATTTTTTCGAGCTGCTTGATTAGTGCGGGGATGTTGACTTTAAGAATGGGGTTGCCGGTGGTGATATAATATTTACCGTTATGGTTTTGGATGATGAAGATTCCGGCTTGATTTGGGTCGGTGGCAGCCTCCTGACCATCAATTTCCTGATGGCGTGTTACGTTCTGGAGACCTTCCACAAGGATGGTGAAAATGCGTTTTTTGATTTTTGAGTCCTCGCCAACGTTGCTCATACAAGCCTCGGTCAACAACAAAATGTTGTCGGTGATGCTTTGCGTGAACAATCCCCGGTATATGTAATTCAAGTTGTTACGAAGCATATCTTCGAACAAATCAAATACAAAACTTCTTTTAGAATCTCGGCACTCCATCCTTAAAAATTATTGAACTAAAGTAGTTTTTCTTTTTGTCTTAACAAAAAAGTTGGGCAATTAATTTGCGTCAAAATCACTTTTGTTTTTAAGTCGGTAATAGTTAGTGTGTTAACAAAAAGTTAAACCGCCGAAAAAATAAAACAATTTCAAAAACCCATCGTTTCTTTGCTGTGTTTTTCAACGGTGCCTCTGGCGCCGGAGCATTTTTTAGGTTATTAATTCAAAAAATATGAAGTTATGAGAAAGTATTTGTCAATTGTGGTCGCGTCGTTGATTGGCGGGGCCATATCGGTTGCCATCTACAGCAATCTGACTAACAAACAGACAACTTATGTGCAGAGTGATACTACTTTGCAGGGCGCGCGCCCGATGCAGGTGAGCTATTCGGGAATGGTCGATTTCACGGCGGCAGCCAGCGCAACTGTCGATGCGGTGGTGCACGTTAAAATCCGCAGCCAGTATACGGTTGTAGAGAATCCAATCTACAACTTCCTGTTCGGCCGGCCCAACTATCAGCAGCAGGAGATGCCGGTTGTGGCATCGGGTAGCGGTGTGATTATTTCGCGCGACGGCTACATTGTAACCAACAATCACGTTGTTGAAGGTGCTGACGCTCTTGAAGTTACGCTCGACGACAACCGAACCTTCACAGCAAAGGTCATCGGTGCCGACCCGACAACCGACATTGCTCTTATTAAGATTGACGGCGACAATTTCCCGTTCATTCCGTGGGGCAATTCCGACAATTTGAAAGTGGGCGAGTGGGTGCTGGCCATCGGCAATCCGTTCAATTTGGCTTCAACCGTGACGGCCGGAATTGTCAGTGCAAAAGCTCGTAATATTAACATTATCAACAAGAACACGGCTATTGAAGCCTTTATTCAGACTGATGCCGCGGTGAATCCCGGCAACAGCGGTGGTGCTCTTGTGAACACTGCCGGAGAATTGGTTGGCGTGATAACCGCCATTGCCAGCCCGACGGGCTCTTTCTCTGGTTATTCGTTTGCTGTGCCTGAGCGCATTGCACGTAAAATCGTTTCCGACCTGATGGAATATGGCACCGTTCAGCGTGCGTTTATCGGCATCAGCATTAACGAGGTGACTTCGGAAACGGCACAGAAGAACGGCGTGACAAGTCTGAAGGGCGTTTATGTCAGCTCGGTGGCCGATGGTGGCGCAGCGGCTGAAGCGGGAATCAAGGCTGGCGATGTCATTCTGAAGGTGAACGATGTGGAAGTGAACAAAGTTTCGGAGCTTCAGGAGCAGATTGGTCGCTATCGTCCGGGACAGCAAATCAGCGTGACAGTGCTTCACGGCGAAAAAACGCGCACAATGAATCTGACACTGCGCAACATCGATGGTGGCACATCGCTGCAAACTCAAGGTGAAACGATGGAGATTCTTGGCGCCAGTGTACGCACCGTCAACCCGCAGACAGCCAGCAGTTTGCGCATCCGCGGAGGCGTTGAGATAACAGCGCTTGCCGACGGTAAATTCAAGCAGGCCGGTATCAAAGAGGGTTTCATCATTACTTCGGTAAATCGTCATCCGATGCGTTCTGCCGACGAGTTGAAGGCGATTCTGTCGAACTCGAAGGGCGGAATCTACATCGAGGGCGTTTATCCGAACGGAAAATCGGCTTACTATGCATTTGGCATCTAAAGAACGGAATAACAGATTGATTTAAAGTTTCATAGTGAGATTGGTTAATGGTTGCGGCGGCGGTGGCTTCGGCTTGACCGCCGCCGCTGATTAATCCCGCAAAGGAAGTGGCGCAAAAAACCGAAATTTTTAAGTAAAAAAATGTAAGCAGCCCAATCGGTTGATAATAAAGGAGAAACGCGAATGTTCATATGTGGTTGGCAACCATTGCGGAAAAATATAAAAAAATGTGTAACAAAAGCAATACCCTTACGTAAAAATCGTTGTTTTCGCAGAGGGAATTTGCGGAATCCCATACAGAATTTTGATAAATAAATCAGTATAAATGAGACAATTAAAGATTACAAAGTCCATTACCAATCGTGAGAGCGCGTCGTTGGACAAGTATTTGCAGGAGATTGGTAAGGAGGACTTGATTACGGTTGAAGAAGAGGTAGAATTAGCGCAACGAATCAGAAAAGGCGACCGCCTGGCGCTTGAGAAACTGACAAAAGCAAATTTGCGTTTTGTGGTTTCAGTTGCAAAACAGTATCAGAATCAAGGTCTTAGCTTGCCCGACTTGATTAACGAGGGAAACTTGGGTTTGATTAAGGCCGCCGAGAAATTCGATGAGACACGTGGTTTCAAATTCATATCATACGCAGTGTGGTGGATTCGCCAGTCGATTCTGCAGGCTTTGGCCGAGCAGTCGCGTATTGTGCGTCTGCCGCTGAACCAGGTGGGTTCGCTGAACAAGATTAACAAGGCATACTCGAAATTTGAACAAGAGAACGAGCGCGTGCCGTCGCCAGAGGAACTGGCCGCAATGATGGACCTTCCGAAAGAGAAAATTGTTGACACTCTGCGCGTTTCGGGCCGTCACGTTTCGGTTGACGCTCCGTTTGTTGAAGGCGAAGACAACAGCCTGCTCGATGTGCTCGAGAACAAGGACAGTCCAATCGCCGACGATATGCTTATGAACGAGTCGCTGAGCCGCGAGATTGAGCGCTCGTTGGCCACTCTGACCGAGCGTGAGCGCGACATCATCCGTTTGTTCTTCGGCATCGGTTGCCAGGAAATGACGCTCGAAGAAATAGGTGAGAAGTTCGGTCTTACTCGTGAGCGCGTGCGCCAAATCAAGGAGAAGGCCATACGCCGCTTGCGCCACACATCGCGCAGCAAACTGCTGAAGACTTATTTGGGGTAAAAAATAGTTGTAAAGTTTTAATTGTTGGACGGGTTCAGAAATGAGCCCGTTTTTTTTGTAATCTCATATCAGTCCATCATAAAACAAAAAAGGCGAACCCCGAAAGATTCGCCTTTTTCAATTATTTTGATATTCAACCAATCAACTTTTCAGTTAATCGGTTATTCAATCCTTCAATCCTTATTTTGCAGGTGCTGCAGCAGGAGCAGGCATTGGTCCAAATCCGAAGCCACCGCCAAGGGTTGACTTGATTGGGTCGCCCATCTCTGAATTTTCTATATCAGCGTCGTTCAGTTTGAAGAGCATAAACTTGTTGTTCTCTTTGGTGTATGGAGTCCATTCGCCACCTTGCGGGCCGTTCGGGTCGCTGTATTTGGCAAAGTTGGTCCAAGCGGTCAGCATCTTCTCTGAAAGGTCCCAGTCGCCTTTTGTCCAAGGACGCCAGCAATGTTTGAGCGATTTAAATACAAACCACAGGTCTGACGAGTGGAAAGCGCCTTTCAAGCGTTGAGTAACTTCAGGGTGTGAACCGTCGTCAGGCAATGGACGGGCAAATTCATAAACATAGCATTTGTTGCCAACGCTGTCGCGGTTTAAGCCAAATGCGGCAATGCCGCTCGACATATCGCCCATATCGTCGAGTGTGTAACCCATCATATAAGGAACATCAGCAAGAGTGCCGTCGAGAGCGGCCTCATCGAAACTTTCGCGAGAAACATAGCCATCAACCATCGGCATAGCAGTGATACCGCCAAAGTTGCCAGTTGCATTCGAATAAATTGTGCCAACAGTATGCATTACTTCAGTTTCAGCGGCACGCATCTTGGCCAGAGTGTTGTAACCAGCCCAATCCATAATCACTTTAGTGTTGAATTCAGCACGTTGAAGAGCGTTAAGGTTTTCAGGAGCTTGTGGTGCTTTGTAGGCTGCGATTTTCTTCTCGGCAGGACGGTTGCCAAAGTTGCCGAAGTTGAAACCTGCAGGCATACGCATACGGCCGCCACCCATACCGCCAAGACCGCCAGCACTCATAATGACTGCCTTGTGGAAGAGTCCGCGGGCAAGCGGTGATTCGCAGATTGTGCGGACACTACCGCCACCAGCACTTTGTCCGAATATCATCACATTGTCGGGGTCGCCACCGAATTGTGCAATGTTTTTCTTAACCCATTTCAAAGATTCGATTTGGTCGAGAATGCCATAGTTGCCCGATACGCCATTTTCGCTTTCAGCCGACAGTTCAGGGTGAGCAAGGAATCCGAATACGCCAAGACGATAGTTGATTGTTACAAGAACAACGTCTTTGTTGCCCCATTCCTGACCATCAAATTCGGGTTCTGTGCCAAAACCTTCGCGATAGCCACCACCGTGAATCCAAACAGCAACAGGAAGTTTTGCGTCAACCTTGCCTGAAGCCTTTGTCCAGACGTTCAGATAAAGGCAATCTTCAGAGAAAGGTGCCTCGTCGCCGTAGCCCCATTCGGTGTAGTAACCACCTTTATACTGAATGTGTTGGTAACTTGGGTTGGCAAAACGGTCGCATACCTTAACGCCTTCCCAGGGTGTAACAGGTTGCGGTGCCTTCCAGCGCAAATCGCGAATTGGCGCTGCAGCGTACGGAATGCCGCGATAAACAAGCACGCCTTCGGTTTCGGTCTTAACACCTTGAACCTGACCGCCCTCAATGGTCAGCACGGGATTTTTTGAGTTGTCGCAGCACGATAGGTTGCAACCGCTGTTGTTGCAGCAACTGACCATTGTCAGCGCCGCAAATCCGAATAGAATTGATTTTCTCATCTCAATTACGTTTAATAGTTGTTAAATATTTATTTGTGAATGGGGCGGGAACACGTTTCCGCATCCCCGTCCGCAGTTTCATTTCACTTCAAAATCAATCGATTTCAAATCTTTGTCGAGCGACGAGCAGCCATACAGAATCTGATATTTGCCTGCGCGTGTCGAGAGTTCGTCAATCGAAGCGTCGTAGTATTCAAACGATTCGCCGTTGAGCGTGATAGTTGCCGTAGCAGTCTGTCCAGCAGCGATTTGCAGTTTTTGGAATCCTTTGAGCGATTTGATTGGCGCCTCGGGATAGTCCAGAGCCTTCACGTAAACCTGAACAATTTCAGCACCATCGCGTTTGCCAGTGTTGGTGACAGGAACAGTGATAGTTACGCTGCCTTTCTTGTCCATCTCTGTGGCCGACAGTTTGCCCTCGCCGTACTCAAATGTGGTGTACGACAGGCCGTAGCCGAAGGCGTAGAGCGGCGTTCCGTGGAAGTACTTGTAGGTGCGGTTTTCCATACTGTAGTCAAGGAAATCGGGCAGGTCGTTGTTCGAAGCGTAGAACGTAACAGGCAGTTTGCCCGACGGGTTGAAGTCGCCGAAGAGCACCTCGGCCAGAGCCTTTGCGCCGCCCTGACCTGCGTACCAGGCCTGAATGAGTCCGTCAATTTGGTCCTCAATGCTTGCGAACGCAATGCACGAGCCCGAGCAGTTGACATAGACAACAGGCTTGCCAGTTTCGTGCATAGCCTTAATCAGACGCTGCTGAACGGCAGGCAGTTCAATGTCGGCCTTGTCGCCGCCTTCGCCCTCAAGTTGGGCCGAAATACCGCCGATAACAATGATTGCGTCAACATCGGCAGCCATCTTCTTTTCCTCGACAAAATCGGCGTATTTGCGCTCGCAGAAGTCGGCGCGAAGCATTGCAAACGGGCCAGAGCCGCGCTTGTACTCAATGCTGATATTGTAGGTCTGACCAGCCTTCACGTCGAATGTCTTGTACTCGACGCCACGGCGGCCAAAGCCGAAGCCGAATCCGCCGCGACCCATTCCAGGTTTGGCGTCTTCAACAACCTTGCCGTTCACCTTGAACACATATCCGTTGTCCGACGAAATGGTGTAACTCATCGGGCCGCTGAATGTGGCTTTGTAAGTGCCTGTGATTCTGACAGAAAGACTGTCGGTGCGAATGCCTTCGGCAAATCCGTAAGCGCCGAAAGTGCTGAAATTCAATGTGGTGTAGTCACCAGTAACGTCAGGATTGCCCTTCATCTCGCTGTTGTTCCAGAACTCAACTTTCACGCCCTTGCCGTCGTTGAAATCGGGCAGGTGATAGAATGTGTTGTATTCGTCGGTGAGTTGGCAACCTTTTGAGTATTTGACATTTGCGTTAGGCAGCGCGTTCTTGATACCTTCCAGAAGTGAGTGGGTGTGCTCTTTGGTTGGCGAGCCGCCGTAGTTGCCTTCGAGCAGTTTGGCGTCGTCGGCGTTCGGGCCAACAACCAGCACGCTCTTAATATCTTTCGAGAGTGGCAGAATGCCGTTGTTCTTCAGCAGAACCATCGACTCGCGTGCGGCCTGAACAGCCAGAGCGTCGTTCGACTCGCTGCTGATAACGTCTTCGCCCAGATTGGCCCACGGCAGCATTTCTGCAGGGTCGAACATACCCAGTTCGAATCGGCCGCGCAGAGTCTTGCGCAGGTGCTCGTCGAGTTCGGCCTCGGTAATCTTACCTTCGTTAAGTGCTTGAGTCAGAACCATAAACACTTTTCCGCACTCAAGGTCGGTGCCGTTCAGCACGGCGTCAACCGAAGCCGACAGCGGACCGTCGTGGGTGCCGTGTTGGTTCTTGTTGTAGAAGTTGTTGATAGCGTCGCAGTCGGTGAGCACAATGGCGTCGTAGCCCCATTTGTCGCGCAGAATGTTCTGCAGCAGACGGTCGCTAGCGCAGCACGGAACGCCCTCGTAGCGGTTGTAGGCGCACATAAACTCACGCACGTTGGCGTCGGTCACAAGTTTCTTGAAGGCGGGAAGATAGGTTTCCCACAGGTCGCGCATCGACACGCGGGCGTCGTACGAGTGGCGCAACGGCTCGGGACCGCTGTGCACGGCGTAGTGTTTCGCGCAAGCGTGAGTCTTGAAGTAGTGCTTGTCGTTGCCCTGCATTCCCAGCACGGTCTGAACGCCCAGAACGCTAGTCAGATACGGGTCCTCGCCGCAGGTTTCCTGACCACGTCCCCAGCGCGGGTCGCGGAAAATGTTCACGTTCGGGCACCAGAATGTCAGTTCGGGGTTGCCAGGGTAGTAGGTGACGCCCATCGGCACGTTGAAGAGCGACGAATCGTTGTGGTTGGTGCGGTTCCAGTTGGCGCGCGCCTCGTCCGAAACGGTCGAGAAGACGTTGTAGAACAGTTCGGGGCTGAACGAAGCCGCCATACCGATAGGCTGCGGATAAACCGTGTAGCCGTCCTGCCGAACGCCGTGGCAAGCCTCGCTCCACCAGTTGTACGACGGGATTCCCAGTCGGTCAATCGATATGGATTTGTTCATCATCAAGCCCACTTTCTCCTCGGGTGTGAGAAGTGAGATAAGGTTCTCAACCCGCTTGTCGATAGAGAGTTTCGGGTTTTGGAACGGATATTCGTATTTCTGCCCGCAGGATACGAATGTGACCGCAACGGCGGCCAGTGCTAATGGTTTGAAAAATCTGCTCATTTGCATTTCCTAATTATTATTGTTACTGAAAATTAATTCCTTAAATGGTCGCTGTGGGTCGTTGGTGAAGATTTTCACGCTGAATTTCCCGCCCTGTTCGGTTTCGGCTTTCACGTCGATTTTCCGCCCAGGCTTCACCACCGTTCCGCCGCCAATGTTCACCCGCACGCCGTCGGGTTTCTCAACGGCGTGAATCACAAGGTCGGATTTTCCGTTGTTAGTCAGGCTGATAGTGCCCGATAAGGTGCTCGACAGCCAGCCGCTTTCAAGTTTCCCTTCCGACGGATAAGTGGTCATCTGCGGTGCGGCCGCGCTCTCGTCGATTTTTGCCAGACAAATGGCCGAAACAGCCACAGGCACTCGTGCCTTCTGTCCGTTGACAATCAGCCAGATAGTATCGTTGAAAGTGCGGAAAAGCGATTTGTCGTCGGGCATTGTGTAGGTGATTGTTATGGCCGATTCGCGTCCAGCCTCAAGTCTGTAGGGCGCCACGGCTCGCAGTTCGGGCGTTGGTGTGGTCTGCACATCAAGGTTCATCGCTCGGTCCGACGCGTTGGCTATAAACACTTGTTTTTGAGCCATTTTGCCTTGATAGACGTAGCCGAAAGGCAGTGTGTTCTTGTTGGCGTAGAGCATATCGGCGAGCGTGTAGAAGTAGCGTTCCTGAATGCTGCGGTCGGCGGGCACCACGTTGGCTTTGGTTGAGAGCGTGCCAAGGCTGCGGCCGTCGGCGGCCATAATCTCAATGGTGCGGTAAGTGTCGCCCACCGCACCCGACGGCGAGTAGGTGACAACCACATCGGTCATCTTGCCAGGCTCAACGGGTGTGCTCACAAAATCGGCATTTATGCACGAGCAGCCAGGAATGGCGCGCGAAATGGCAACGCTCTTGTCGGAATTGTTGAGCAGGTGAAACACGTGGCTCACAGGTCCGTCGGCCTCGCTAATGGTGCCGAAATCGTGCTCGTAGGTGTCGAAAACGGGCATAGCGGCATTGTTCTGCGCGTTGGCGCAAAAAATGGCAATCGAGGCATAAATCGAAATAATCAGTTTTCTCAAAGTTGCTTAAGAGTTTGTCCAAATTTAGGCATTTCTTCCATATGGTGTATTGCCATTGTATAGTAAGTTATGGGTGATTTGTCGATAAAAATGAGGAGAAGTGGGTGCGGGGAGCGCGGTTTGATTCTTTGTACCGTCCACAAACAAAAAATCCCCGCAGCAACCGCCACGGGGATTTTCATTTCTTCAATCAATTATTATTTCAGAGCGTCAAGTTCAGCTTTGATTTTCTCTGCATCTTCCGGTCGGTCGAGTGCGGTGTAGATGTTCGACAGAATCTTCAGAGCGTTCTTGTTCTTGCTATCGTATTTGTAAGCCTTCTCAATGAGCGGGAGGGCCTTCTCAAACTCAGCTTTCGATTTGTCGAGTTCGGCGTTGTAAGCGTCCGGGTCGGTCTGGCTCATACCGCTGTCGTTTGCGGCTTTCTTGATGTTGTTGCCCTCTTTGTAGAAAGCGTTGCCTTTCTGAACGTAGAGGTTTGCCATCAGTTTGTTCAAAGCTTTGTCGTTCGGATATTTTGCCAAACCTTCCTCAAGGGTTTTCTCATACATATCATTGTCTTTCTTTGCCTTGTAGGTTTCGGCAAGGTTCTGGTAAGGTTTTGCTTCCTTCACGTTAAGTTCGATGGCCTTTTTCAGATAGGTGATGGCCTCGTCGTGCAGGTTGGCCTTGTGGGCGCAGTAGCCGGCGTTGTAGATGGTTTCCGGAGCAATCTCTTTTGCCTTGCCTTGTTTTTCGTACAAGGTGAAAGCTTTCTGATAGTTCTCAAACGCGCCTTTGTAGTCTTTAATCTGAACAGCGGCGTTGCCTTTGTTGATTAAATCTTCAGGTGCCTCGGTTTGCGCATTCAGGTTGAATGCCAGTGCAATTAATGCTAAAGTGAGTAAACGTTTCATTTTTTTATTTTTTAGTTATTAGTGGTTATAGTTATGAAAATACTATTGTCTTGTTGTTGTATACCAAAGTTTTACGTTGTATGTGCAGATTTATTGCCCGCGAAAGTACAATTTTTTCCAAGTCGCGGCCCTTCAGCACAAGGTCGTCAACCGTGTCGCGGTGGGTGATGCGGGTAACGTCCTGCTCAATAATCGGTCCCTCGTCAAGGTCGGTTGTAACGTAGTGCGATGTGGCGCCGATAATCTTCACACCGCGCTTGTAGGCTGCGTGATAGGGTTTCGCGCCAGTGAAAGCGGGTAGGAAAGAGTGGTGGATGTTGATAATCTTGTTCGGATACTTGCTGATGAATTCTGGCGAGATTATCTGCATATATCGCGCCAGCACAACAAACGTAATGTTGTATTTTTCAAGCAGTTCCAGCTCTTTGGCTTCCTGCGATTCCTTGTTGTCTTTGGTGATGGGGAAGCAGTAGAATGGTATTCCGAACTGCTCAACCACCGAGCGCAAATCCTCGTGATTGCTGATTACGAGCGGAATCTCAACGTTCCATTCGCGGCCCTGGTAGCGCGCCAGAATGTCGAACAGGCAGTGGTCCATCTTCGACACAAACAGCGCCATACGCGGCTTGTCTTCAGAGAAATAAACCTTGAACTGCATATTGTAGGCCGATGCAATCAGCGTCTGGAAGTAGTCTTGAATCTTGTCTTTCGGAATGGCAAATTCGGCCAAATCCCACATAATGCGCATAAAGAACTGGCCTTCCTCGTGGTCAACGTGCTGGTCGAGAGCCAGAATGTTGCCTCGGTTGTTCTGTATAAATTCCGTAACTTTTGCCACAATGCCTATCTGGTCATCGCAGTGCATAAGAATTGTGGCAGTGTTAACTGTTTTATTCATTATATCCTTTTTTCAAGTGCGACCAAAAATATAAAAATCGCCCAAATGCGAACATTTTTATTTATTGTTTGCAGAAAAATGCCCATCAAAGGTTGGAAATCATTGATGGGCAATCAGGTACGCATTTGTTCCGATGTGTTACAACTCGTGAATCACCAGTCCCGAGCGCAGTTTCGGCTCAAACCAGGTAGTTTTGGGCGGCATAATGTTGCCCGAATCGGCAATGTCGATGAGTTGTTTCATCGAGACGGGGTAGAGTGCGAAGGCGCATTTCATCTCGCCGTTGTCAACTCGGCGTTTCAGTTCGCCCAGACCGCGAATGCCGCCCACAAACTCAACGCGGGTAGTGGTGCGCAGGTCTTTCACGCCCAGAATCTCATCCAAAACGTGGTTTGAGAGAATGGTAACGTCAAGTACACCAATTGGGTCGTTGTCGTTGTATGTGCCTGGCTTCGAATTCAGTTTGTACCAGTTGCCCGACATATAAAGGCTGAACTCGTGCAGCTGTGCTGGTTTGTAGATGTCGGCGCCCATCTTGGTGACAGTGAAGCATTTTTCCAACTCTTTCAGGAAAGCGTCCTCGCTCAAACCGTTCAGGTCTTTGCAAACGCGGTTGTAATCGATGATATTCAACTGATTGTCAGGGAAGTGAACTGCCATAAAGAAGTTGTATTCCTCTTTGCCTGTGTGGTTCGGGTTCTGGCTTTTCTTCTCAAGTCCGATGCGGGCAGCAGCAGCCGTACGGTGGTGACCGTCAGCAACATAGCAGTATGGCACCTTGGTTGCGAACAGTTCCTCAATCCGCTTGTTGGTTTCGGCAGAGTTAACTGGCCAGAAGGTGTGTCCGAATCCGTCCTCGGCAACAAAATCGTAGTCGGGTTTCTGATTCTTGACAATGTCGGCAACAATGGCATCAATCTCAGGCACAGCCTTATACGAGAAGAAAACAGGCTCAATGTTGGCGTTCAGGTAGCGAGTCAGCACCATACGGTCTTCCTCTTTGTCGGGGCGGGTGAGTTCGTGCTTCTTGATGATGCCCGTGTTGTAATCCTCACACGATGCGGCGCCCACAATGCCGTACTGCGTGCGGCCGTTCATTGTTTGCGCGTAGATGTAGAACTTCGGCTCGGCATCTTGCACCAGCCAGCCTTTCTGCTTGAACATCTTATAGTTATCGACAGCCTTGTTGTAAACGGTGGCCGAGTGGATGTCGGTGCCAGCGGGGCAGTCAATTTCGGCACGGGTGATGTGCAGCAGGCTCTCGGGCTTGCCAGCGGCCATTTTTGCGGCCTCTTCGGTGTTCATCACATCGTAGGGCAGGCACGCCAGTTTCTCAATTATCGCTTTCGGCGGACGAACGCCTTTGAATGGTTTTACTGTTGCCATTTTCTATTGTTTATTTTATTGATTTACAATTGTGTTGTTGTCCGAAATGTTTCTCGGTTCAGCGTGCGAATGTATAAAAATTTGAATAAAGTGTAATGTCGATTTCTCGCACAGATGACACTCGATTACACAGATTTCTTTATATTTGTCAATCACAAGCGATTTTTGAAAAACCAATTCATAAACTATAAAACTAAAATTATGAAAATCAAATCATTATTCATTGTTGTCTGCGCCGTAGTGTTGACATTCAACAGCGGAGCAACTGAAAAAAAACGAGTAAAACTGCCAGGAATAGTTGATGGCAAATTGTTTGCGGCTAATATTGAATCTATTTCGGTGATGAATATTCAAATGGATGATGACTGGGTGTTTTCCAATGATTTGGAAATCAACATTGCCAATAACTATATCTATTTCTTCGAGGGAGGGCAAACTCACCTGATAAGTTTTGACTCCAAAACAGGCGGGAAACTATCGTCGCGTACAATCAAAGGACGCGGCCCTGGCGAAATAAACGGTTTGAATTCAATGTTTTGCTTTGGCGACACATTGTGTATTCAAGATACGTGGAATAGGGTTTTATGCTATGACCGAAATTGTAAATTTTTGAGCATACTGCACGAATTTGAGGCAAAAGGACTCAAACAACATATTCATAGGCTGAATAACGGGAAGTACGCACAGATTTGGCTCACGAGGCTTCCTTCCGACACAGAACAATCTGCTATAATACTGACAGACAAATCGTTTAAAACCATATCCACACATTTCGAAACGCCCAAAGACAACGTATATATATATCCAGCGGATGGTAAGCCTTACATTGCCAATAACGATACCATACGTTTCTTTTTCCCTTGCGACAACCATCTTTACTCGCTTTGCGGCAATACCGAGCAATGCACAGAACTGGTACTTCCGAACCCGTTAACGCCCCAAATAATCATCAAGATGATTAAAAGCACAGGCCAAATTGAAAAAATGTATGATTATGACGGATTTTTCGGTGGATTAGGCGAGTCGGGGCGTTATTTGTTTTTCAAATATCAAATGGGAAAGAACAACTATATATCAATGTTCGACAAACACACCAACAGTGCAGTGTCGATTAAGAGCGATGATGACGATAATCTTGTTAACAATATCATAAGGCATTCGGTTGTTTCGATAACTGACGGAAAATTCATTTACGCACTCTGCAGAAATAGCGATTTGGCAAAATATTTGGAAGGCCACGATGCCAAACTCAATGCCTGCCTAAAGCAAACCCAAGCCGAATATCGAGCCTTTTTGGAGCGCAACGCTAATTACATTAAAGGGTTGGAACCAGAGGAACGTGAAGTGGCAAATGTGTTGCTGAAAATCAAGTTGAAGGATTAATTTTTGTAAATCAGTTTTTTGGCATAATTGAAATGGAGATTTCAAATCCACCAGGGTCATAACGCATTGACGGGGGCTATAGCCGCTGTGTACCAAGTGCCGATTGTTGAAATACTTTCGGGGCGAAAGAATAAAAAGGGGTTCTGTTAAAGGAATCCCTTATTTATTGAGTTTTGTATTATTTCCGTGTTTTCCGTGCGTTCCGTGGTAATCAACCACCAACAAAAAAGGCCACTCAAACGAGCAGCCTTTTTCAGTATCGGTTTGAAACGAATTACTTGTTTACCTGGAATTTCTTGTTGCCAGTGGCGAAGAAATCGACAATCTGATTGGCAGCGGCCAAGCCAGCGTTGATGTTGGCCTCGGCGGTCTGTGCGCCCATCTTTTTCGGGGTTGCAAAGTAGCGGCCCTCGAATTTTGCTTTGAAATCGGCATCGGCATCAGGAGCAATGTCGGTGATGTATTTCAAATCCTGGCGCTCTTCCATCAGTTTGATGAGTTCAGCCTCGTTGATGACCTCTTTGCGGGCAGTGTTGATAACAATGCCGCCTTTCTTCATCTTGCTCACAAGAGCGTAGTTGATGCTCTGTTTGGTCTCAGGCGTTGCAGGAATGTGAAGCGACACAATGTCG
>JAEEGK010006264.1_pt1 | contig 28672 bp, 14 predicted proteins | sample 8958771 | NCBI WGS metagenome assembly JAEEGK01 (sample SAMN16246547, study PRJNA631951) | gut metagenome | biome: gut microbiome; feature: rumen; material: SC-attached | host: Bos | place: Iran: Karaj | collected 2018-10 | reverse complement strand
CCCCAATCCCCAATCCCCAATCCCCAATTCATTTTAAATTATTATTTTTCAGTCAAAAAAAAATTATAAAAAAAAAAAAATAATTATTATTATAATTTAAATATAATTAATATTTTTTCTATTTAAAAATGAATAAAACATCTTTAAATGAAGAAATTTCTCAAGTAAAAATTTACACACCAGGTTGTCAAATTTTATATAAAAACACAATAGATTTAAATGAAAAATATTTTGTTTTTTCAGCAACAATGTCAATAATAATTTATTCTATAAAAACAAAACGTTTAATTAATATTATCACATCAAATTCAGAAAAATATTTGCGAATTGTTGCTTTAAACAAAGGAAATTCAAGTGAAATTGCGTATTTTTACGGAAATGACATTGAAATTTACGATTTTAAAACGAATAATTTAATAAAAAACATAAATTTACCAAATTCAAATTATTTTGAATTTAATTCAAATAATATTTTATTAATTTCAACAACAAAAAATGAATTATTTCAATATGAATTTAAAGAAAATCAATTAAAAAACATTAAAACTTGCGGAAATGTGATTTTTTGCAAATTTTTTCCTTTCAACAATAAAAATTTCATTTACATTAATTCAAAAAATGAAATTTATTTATGTGAATTAAATCATAGCAAAAAATATTTAAATTATTTAGATTTGCAAACAGAAAATGAAATTTCTGATGGAGATTGGTACAAATCAGATGAAAAAAACAAATATTTTATTATTGGATTTAAAAACACTGAAATGAAATTAATTGATATTAATGAAAATAATCCTTCTGTTATTATGAATTTTAATAAACATGGAAATTCTTTAAATAAAGTGATTTTTTTAAAAAATGAACCTGGAAATTTTATTTCAATTTTAAACAATTCAACGAAAATTTCTTTTTGGAATGTTAGTAATAACATTTGTCAAAAAACAGAAAAATTTGTTGAATTTCCGATTTTAAATTGCGTTCAAACAAATGATGGAAAAAATTTATTAATGAGTTTGAATAATGGAAATGTTTTAATGTATGATTTAATATTAAAAAAGAATATTTTTAATATTTTAAATGGTCATAGTGAAACAATTTTTGATTTGAAATTTTCTAATTTTAATGATAATTGTTTTGCAACTTGTTCTTTTGATGGAAACATAAAAATTTGGAATTATGAAAAAAACGAAATTGTTGCGAATTTAAAAATTTCTGAAAAAAATATTCAAATTTTCACTATTGAATTTTCGCCTGTTGAAAAAAATATTTTATTAAGCGGAGATTCAAATAGTAATTTACGTTTATGGAACATTAATTCAAGAAAAAATTATTCAACTTTGTGTTTAAATAAAGAAATTAAATCAAAAATTTTAGGAATTGATTGGAAATTTGAATTTAATATTTTAGCTACATGTTTAAATAAAGTTTATTTAGTTAGTTTAGAAGGAGGAAAATTATTTTTAAATAACGAAATTAAATTAGAAACGAATTTATTTCAAATAAAATTTTCTAATGAAAATAATAATATTTTCGCTGTTGCTTGTGAAGACGCAATAATTCGTATTTTCAATACGAATTTAATAAAAGAAAAAGAAGAAAAAGAAATAAAAAAATTAATTGGACACACTCAAAAAATTTTCGGTTTGTGTTTTCATCCATCGAAAAATTTTTTAGCTTCGAGTTCGGATGATTTTAAAATTGGAATTTGGAATTTATCAAAAGAAGATGAAAAAAAGTTTTTAATTGGACATTCAAATAAAATTCGAACAATTAAATTTTTCAATGAAAATCATTCGTTATTAATCAGTGGCTCTTGGGATGAAACTGTAAGAATTTGGAACATTGATTTATTAATATGCATTAGTATTATAAAAGGACATCAAAATCACATTTATGGTTTAGACATTTGTCCGATTCATCCGTTTTTGATTTTGACTAGTTCGAGAGACAATAGCATTCGATTTTGGAATTATTTGAAAAACAATGTGAATTTGATCATTGGATTTGAATGTGAAAATTATGTTGAAAATAAAAGTGATTTATTTAAAAATTTTTTGAATTTGAAGAAAAAAATTATGAATTTAAATAAAGATGATTTTATTTCAAGAGCGGAAATTATTATTAATTATTTTAATTATCATGAAAATATAAAAGAATTTTTTGATATTTTGAGAGTGATTTTAAAAATAAAAGAACATTCTGATGATAATAATCAAATTTTTTATATAAATGATTTATTAAGCGCTTATAAATCGAAAATTTCGAATTTGGAATTTAATTATTTCAATGAGCAAAATAAAAATAAAGCGAAAAAAGAAAAAATTTTAAATGAAGCGATTGATTTTTGTTTGAAATGTGGAGAATGGCAAAAATATTGTGAATTAAATATTGAATGTGGAAATTGGAAAAAAGCAATTATTGCAGCGCCGAATGTTAGTAAAAATTATTGGGAAAAATTAACGAAAGATTATGCGAAATTTTTGGAAGAAAAAGATTCAAAAGAAAAAAATATAAATTCAAATGAAAAAAATATTAATTATTTAAATTGTAATGATAATTCGTTTTTTATTAAAGAATGTATTAAAAATAAAGATTTTAATTCAGCGAAAATTGTTTGGATGACGAAAAAAATGAATAATAAAAAAAAAGAAGAAAAAGAAGAAAATTTAAAAGATTTTGATGATTTGGAATTGAAATTAAATAATTCAGAAGAAATTAAATATTTAAATTCGATTATTTTTGAAATTGTTAAAGAAAATTTATTGAATGGTTTTAATATTTTCGCTTGTTGTTCATTTTTATCAATAAAAAATATAAATTTAGCATTAAAAACTTTGATTAGAACGAATGAATTAATTTTCGCTTATATTTTAATGATTATTAGTGAAAATAAATTATTTGAATATGAAATTTATTTGGGATTTTTAATTTCTTTGATTAAAATTGGAAAATATAATAAACAAATTGATTTAATAAATTATGTTAAAAATAAACATATAAAAATTTATTTGTTTTTATTTTTGAAAAAATATGTGCAAATTAAAGAAAATGAAAAAAAAGAATTTGAAAATTTATTAAAATCAAATGAAAATTTAATGATTAAATTAATTGTTAATAATAATTATGAAGAAATTTTTAATAAAATTAATGAATATTTTGAAATTTTAATTGAAAATATTTTGAATTTGAATTTAAATGAAATAAATTTATTTAATATTATTGAAATGTTTAAATTTAATAAAATTTTTGATTGGGAAGAAATTAATAAAAAAAATTTATTACAAAATTTTTATTTAAAAATTTTATTATTAGGATTATTTTATGAGATTTTAAATAATAATTTAAAAAGTATTTTTATTATTATTAATGAAATATTTTTATTAAATGTGAATTTAAATGAAAAAGAATTAATAATTTTTAATTTAAGTTTAAAATTTTTATTTAATAATTCTAAAAATAAATACGAAAAAATCAAAGAAAAAATGAAAGAAAAAATTGATTTTAATAAAATCGAAGATAAAAATATTGAAAATATTCAAAAATTAAAAAATATTTTTAACAATTTTAAAAATTATGAAATTAAAAAATTCACATGTGATAATTTAAATAAATTTTTTATTATAAAAGAAGAATTTTTTCCATCAAAAAATTCAGAAAATTTATTTAGTTTTATAAACAACAAAAAAATAAATGGAAAAAATATAAAAATCGGAAAAAATTTCATTTCTCAAAGTGAATCATTAGAAATTTTCAAATTTTCAAACAAAAATTTTGGCTTAGAAAAAGAAACATTTTTTCCTTAAAAATTAAATAAAAAAATTAATTTATTTATTAATGTACATTATAATAAAAATTAAATAAAATTATTTGCAGTAATTGATTCTTTAACTTCATCAAATTCTAAATGAGAAAAAATTTTACATAATTTTTTATTTTCATTTTTATTATTTAATATTATTACATAAATATTATACAATTTATTAAGCGCAAATTGAAAAACTTCATCGTAAATAATATTTAATTTACTTCTGGGCAAACAAAATCCATTTTGCGATGCTTCTTCTATTTTTTCTTTAAATTCGCTTGGAACGTCTAAAATTAAAGAATTTTTTGAAGAATTTTCTTTCCAAAAATAAATCCAATAAATATAATACGCATGAATTATTGAATCTATTTTTTTTAAATTTTTACTGTTTTTTAAATGCAATTTAAATAAATAATAATCAATAAAAAATTTTAAAAATTGTTGAATGTATTTAAATTGAGGTTTTTCATTAATGAAATTTTTAAAATATGTAAAACAAATAAAATTTCGCATAAATTGACCATAATTATTTAATAAATTAATGTAATTTGGTTTGTTATTTGAAATTAAATAATTTTTATTTTTTATTTTTTTTCTTTTTCTTAATTGAATAATAAATAAATATAAAATAATAAAACTAAAATTACATAAAACATTTCCAATAAAAATTTCGTAATTACTAAAATTTTCTCTTTCAGGTAAAAAAAAAAAGTTAAAAAAATTATGAAAAATAAACCAAACAAAATTCACAGTAATTTCTAATCTAACATAAAAATAATCACTTTTTATTGAAAATTTCCACATTTCAAAAAAAAGATGAACTAAATAAAAAAGATTACAATAATAAATTAAATATCTCAAAAAATGTAAAAAAATCGTTGAATAAAAAGTTTCAAATTCTTCGCATTTCGCTGAAAAAAAAACATCTCTTGTGTATTGAGTAAAAATAAATAAATAACAAGAAGAAATTTCGCTTGATTTTAATAGAAAAAATATAAATAAATTGCATATAAAAAATAAACTAAATGAATAAAAACATGAAATTTTGTCTTTGTTTGAATAATAAATTATTGATTTAAAAAATGAATCGCAATTTTCTTTTTTAAATTCTGGCAATTGACTGTAATATGTTAAATGATAATAATTAAATTTTATTAATTTATTTAAATTATTCATGCGAAAAAAAATTGGAATGAAAAAAAAATAATTCACGTTCATTGAAATTGAAACTTTTAATATTTTTTGAATAAATAAATTGTCTCTGTATAAATTAAATGTTAATAAAAAGTAAAAAAATTCGTGTAATAAAATGCAAAATAAAAAAAATGTTGTGCTGTAAGGAGATGTTTTTGAAAAAGGATAAATTTTTCTTTTTTGAATTAAATATATTATTGCGAATAATAATAAAAAAATGTTTATTAAACCAAAAATGTAACAAACGATTGTTTCTATTAATTCCATTTTAAAATTTTATTTTATTTTTTAATTTTAATGAGATTTTATATTTTTTTTTATTTTAATGAGATTTTTATTTTTTTTTATTTGATTTTTATTTTTATTTTTATTTTTATTTTTTTTATTTTAATTTTTATTTTATTTTATTTTATTATTTTTATTTTATTTTATTTTTATTTTATTTTTATTTTATTTTATTTTTATTTTTATTTTATTATTTTATTATTTTATTATTTTATTATTTTTTTATTATTTTTATTTTATATTTTTATTTTTATTTTTATTTTATTTTATATTTTTATTAAAGTTTTTATTAAAATCATATTGATTTTAAAAAATATTTTTAAAGTCAAAAAATGATTAACCCCTAAAAAATTATTATTATATTAAGAAAATTAAATTTGATTAATTTTTATAATTTAAAAAAACAATGAGTGTTGGTGTAATGAATTCAATTCAAAGCGAAACATTTGTAGAATGTTTTAAAAATTTAGGAATGGCTTTTGATAAATTATCAAATACTCAATTATTACCAAAAGGAACAATTTATAATGATGATTTTAATTCTCTTCCTTTTCAAAATAAAAATTTATCATCAAAAAAAACAGATTCAAATCTTTCAGAAAAAAATTTTGAATTAAACGAAAACGAAAAAAATTCAATAGAAAATAATAATGAAAATTATTTAGAAAACATTTCAATTACAAAAAAAACATTACGAAAAAACATTGAAGAAACATTAAATAAAGAAGAAAACAATTTAAAAAAAGAAAATCAAAAAAAAAAAAAAATTGGAAGAAAAGGAAAAAAAAAGAAAAAAAATAAAATTTTAAAAGAAAAAATTTATTCTTTAAGAAAAAACATAAAAAACAATAATAATAATAATAATAAAAAAGAAATTGAATTAGAAGAAAATAAAAAAGAATATGAAAATAATAATAATAATAAATCATCATCAGATTTTGATTTAAACGTTGAAAGCACTTCAATAGGAAAAAAAAATTTCGAAGAAGAAACAGAAACAGACATTAATAATAAAAATTTCATAGAAGATAATTCAAAGAATAAAACAATATTTTTTAAAGATGATGAAGGATGGGAATTAAAAATTAATATTTTAGGATTAACATTAGAAATGGGTCCTTTTGTTTCACAATTAAAAGCAAAAATTGTTAAAAATTTTATTAAAAAAAATGAAGAAGATCTTTCAAAAATGAGCATTCCAAAAAGAAAAAAATGGTTGTCTGATTTTTCTGAATGTGCTGAAGGATTATTAAATTAACGATATTTTATTATTAATATTAATTATTATTTTATTTTATAAATATTATTATTATTATTAATAATTATTTTTTTTTTTTTTTTTTTTTTTTAATATTTTTTTCATTCATATCTTTTAAAATAATAATAAATTATTTTATTTATTAATTTTAATTAATTGTATTTAATGCAAAGAAAAAAATTAAATTTAAATTATTTTTTTATTGAAAAAATGGGAAATTGTTGCGAAATTGAAAAAAAAGAACCTGAAATTGAAATTAATAAAATAAATTTAAATGAAACGCCAATTTTAATTTATGAAAAAGAAGAAACACCAAAAAGTGAAAAAAATATTATTTTTAATATTGATAATAATATTGAAACAAATGAAAAAGAAGAAACTTCAACATCAAATAATTTAAAATCAAAACAAAATAAAATTGAAAAAAATGAAAATTTTTTAAATAATTTTAATGAAGAACTTTTTAATATTGATTTTCAAATATTTAATATTATTAATGAAATGCGAATGAATCCAAAAAAATTTTTAAATGAATCTTTTAAATATAAATTAAATCAAATTTTTGAAAATATTATTTCAAATCAAAAAAAACTGAATAAATTAAATTTTCCAAAAGAACATTTGAATGAAATTAATAATTATTTAAAAGATTTGAAAAATATTGATAAAAATTTAAAAGCAAAAGAAAATGACATTATTAAAATTTTGGGAAATAAAATAGATAAAAAAAATTATTTTCAAAGCATTTCATCAAAAGAAGAAGCGAAAGAAAATGTTTGGAATTTATTAGAAAATTTTGATGATGAAGATTATGTAATTTTAACTGAACCTTTTGATAATTTAATTGTTATTAGTGTTCCTTTGGATGGAACTAATAAAATAATAACTTCATATATTTTTTTTAATCAAACAAATTAATTTTGTTTTTATAAATTAATTAAATTTTGTAAATGTATTTCATAAAAACATAATAAATAATTTAAATATGTAATTTTAAATTTAAATATTTTTTTGGAGAAAAATTATTTATTTATTTATTTACAATTTTTTTTTAATTATTTTTTGGAATTGAATTAAATAAATCATCAAAAAAATTTATTAACATTTTAAAAAATTGTTCAGATGCTTTAAAATAATTATCATTTTCTTTATAACCATAAAATTTAATTGTTTTTTGATAAATTTCAATATTTTTTTCACTTAATTTTTCTAATTCTTTAATTTTTTCATTATTAACATTTAAAAATTCTTCAGATTTTTTATAAAATTCTTCATTTTTATCAATTAATTTAATTTTCTTTTCAACATTATTCAACAATTTTTTAATTTCATTTAATTCTTTAATACTTTCATTAATAGAAAATTCAGACGCTTTTAATAAATTCGGACATTCATTTTTAATATTACTAAAATTTGGATTTTTTTCTTTTAATTTCTTACAAATAAAAACTAAAATACTTTTTCCTTTATTATCTTTCGTTCCAGATAATTTCGGTAATAAATCTAAATTAAAACCATCAGCTTGTCCTTTCAATGTTCCTCCGTTCATAATGTTCCCAATAGTTAAAATAATACTTAAAACTAATTTAAAATTTTCATTTGATTTTATTTCATCACATGCTTTTTGCATATATTGAAAACATTCATTTACTCCGGGATACAATTCTTCAAATGATAAAATTGAACCCCAAATTTCTAATTTAATTTTTGAGTTTGGAATGTTATTAATTTCTATTAAATATTTTTCTCCTTTGTCCCAATTTCCTTCTTCTCCCATTGATTTGTATAATTCTAATTCTTCTTTTGTTATGAATTCTTTAAATAATGAATCAATTTGAGATTTTGTTAAAATTGAATTGTTCATTGTTTTTAATGCTTCTGAAACTATTTTTGTTGAGGGAAGTTTTGCTATTGTTATTCCTACTGATTGTGTTCTTTTGTCTTCTAAAAAACGTTTTTTTTGGGGAATTTTATTTTTGTTTGATTCTTTTTCGATTTTTTTTTCGATTTTAAATAAATTTGTTATTTCGGTCAAATCGAGTTTTAAATCTTCTGACATTGAGTTCCATACTGAATTTGATTGATTTGGAGGTTGAAGAAAACGTTTCCATTGGAGAGGTTTTACTTTTTCTTTTAATATTATTTTTGGTTTTGTTGGTTTTGGTATTGCAAATTGTGATTGGATATTTTGTGATATTCCTATTGGTATGCTTGGAATAGCTGGAACTGAAGGTACTCCAGGAACTAAAGGAACAGAGGGAACTCCAGGAACAGAAGGAATTCCTGGAACAGAAGGTACTCCAGGAACAGAGGGAACTGAAGGAACTGAAGGAACAGAGGGAACTCCAGGAACAGAGGGAACTCCAGGAACAGAGGGAACTCTAGGAACAGAGGGAACTCCAGGAACAGGAGGAACTGAAGGAATTCCTGGAACAGAAGGTACACCAGGAACTGGAGGTATAGAAGAAGGAACTCCAGGAACCGGAGGAACAGAAGAAGGAACAGAAGGAACTCCAGGAACTGGAGGAACAGAAGGAACTAGAGGAACAGAAGAAGAAATTGTAGGAACAGAAGGAACAGTAGGAACAGAAGGAACAGAAGGAATAGTAGGAACAGAAGGAATTCCTGGAACAGAAGAAACAGAAGAAACAGAAGGAACAGTAGGAACATAAGGAACAGAAGGAACAGAAGGAATAGTAGGAACAGAAGGAACAGAAGGAACTGTAGGAATTGATGGAACAGAAGGAACTCCTGGAATTGATGGAACAGAAGGAACTCCTGGAATTGACTGAACAGTAGATAATAAATTAGGAACAGGAGGTACGCTAGATATAGAAGATATATTTGAAATAGTGGATTCATTAGGATTAGATGATACATTAGGAACAGGAGGTACATTATTATTTGATAATATATTAGGAACAGGAGGTATATTAGGATTAGATGATAATTTAGAAACAGGTTCTACAATATTTTTTGAAAATGTTTGATTTATTGTAAAAAATTGTTTATTATTATCAATATTTATACAATTAAAATTTTTAATACAATTTTTTTCTTCTTCTTTTTTTAAATAATTTTCCAATTCTTTAATTTCATTTTCTAATTTCTTTTTTTCTTCTTCAATATTTTTTATATTATTTATTTTTAAATTTTCTTCGATTTTAATAATATTATTATTTAATAAATTATTATCATTAATTAATTTATTTTTTATTTCATTTTTTTCTTTATAAATTAAATTATATTTTTTCTTAATATTATTTAATTCATTTAAATCAGTTTCTTTAATTTTATTAATTTCTTCTTTTTCTTCATTAATTTTTTTTAATTTTTCTTCAAAATTTTTTTCTTTTTTTTCATTTTCATCAACTTTTTTATTCAATTTAATTTTTAAATTATATTTTTGTTTATATTTATTAATAATTAAATCTCGTTCATTACAAACATTTAAATATTTTTTTTCCATTGAATTTATTTTTTCTTTTTTTTCTTGTTCATAAATTTTAGCATCTGATAAATAAATTATTTTTTCTTGTAATTCATTGTTTTTTAATAAAATACTATCATAATCATTTCTTAATTTTATTATTTGTAAATTATATTTTTTTTTAAATAAATTATCATATTTTGTTTTCAAATTTTGAATTTCTAAAAATCTTTTTTGTTTTATTATTGTATCAATGTTTTGTTCAATGAAATTTTTATTATTTATATTATTATTATTATTAACATTATTTATAAATTCTTTTTCTAAATTTTTATATTCTATAAATTCTTTTATATTTTCGTTAATAAATATTTTTTTATAATTTTCTTTTTCATAAATTAAATTTTCTTTGTGTTTTTGATATTTTTTAATTTCAATTTTATATATTTCAATTGTATAATAATAGTTATTAATTATTGAATTAATCATTATTGATAACATATTTAAATAAGTTCTAAAAGTATCTGAATTTATATTTTTATTTTTTTTTAAAATATTTATTAATCCAAGTTTTTGAAATTGGCAAAAAATTTCTGCTTGTTTTGATTTATAATCATCCATTCCACTTAAAAATAAAAATAATAAAGTTAAAACAGATTCTTTAATTGTAATATTATCAATATTTAATAAATTTATTAAATTTAAATATTTTTCTTTTTTTGTTAAATTTGAATTATTTTCAATAATTTCTATAAATGAAAATGTATATTTATTATCTATATTATATTTTAAAAAAAAATTTAATATTATTTTTAAACTATATTTAATTATTGAAATGTTTAGTAAATTATTATCATTATTTTTTTCTAAAGATTCTTGTGTTGAAATTAAAATTGTATAAATTTCTTTTAAAAAATTATCATCTTCATTAAAATAGTTAAAATTTACTTCATAATTTAATAATTCATATAAACTTTTTAATCCAATTTCTCTTAAAAAATTATTATATTTTAATATTAATTTTATTAATAAATTTATTCCTTCATTTGAAACAAATTCATCCATAAATATATTAATAAAAAGATAATTAGTAGAAAATAAATTTAAAATATTTACTGTATTTTCAGATTCATTTTTTTTATTATTATTTTTTTCTTCAGTTTTATTATTTGATATTAATTTTGTTAAAATTTCAATTATTTCATTTACATGTGTTGATATATTTTTCAATAAAAAAATTGTTTTTTTGTCTTTTTTATATTTTTTTAAATCTTCTAAATCTAAAATATATTTTTTTGTATTATCATCAAATAATGAATAATATTTTATATTTTCTAATGTTTTAAAATCATTATGTTTAAAAAAATTATTAATTTGTTCATATAATTCTATATTATTATTTTCTAAACTAAAATTATATTTTTTTTTTGAATTTTCTAACCAAACAATAATATTTATTTTTTTAGACATAATTATATTTAAAAAATATTAATAAATAAAATATATTAAAGTTTTTATATACAATAAATATAAAGAAAATATTTTATTTAATCATCTTGTTCATTTTCTTCTTCCTCTTTTTCTCTTTCTTTTTCTTCTTTTTTAAATTTTTTATTTGGTTTAAATTTTGTTGAATATAATATAACTGTACAATTTTCATATATTTTATGTTTAGAAGTTGCAATTCCAATATATTTTATAGATTTTTCAAATATTGAATCTCTTTGGCTTCTAATATCATCTCCATCACATATAATTAAATTTGATATTACTTGTTGAATAAAAAATAATTATATTATATAATTTTAGAATCTAAATAAATAAAAATAATTATATATATATTGTCTTGCATTTTCTCCACCAAATTCAATACTTCTTCCAAAATAACCAATATAATCTCCATATTCATTTATAACATTTTCAAGATCATCTTTATCTATATCATTTAAATCTTTGTCTTTGATTTCCATTAAATATTGATTAGCTATATGATTTAAATATTTATTTATTTCAACAGTTTCTAATTCATCTTGAATATTTAAAAAAGTAATTGCTTCATTTACGGCTTCTGCTCCTTCTTTAGTTTGAATACCAATTTTTGAATAAGGATATAATAAAATATTGTTATTTTTAAAATATTTTAACATTTCAGTTAAATATTCAGCATACTTTGTTGGTGATTCTCTAGCTAAATTTATTTCATTTAATATTTCATTAACATCAACCATAAATTTGTAATATTATTAGATAATATACTTATTATAATAAAAATATTTAATTAAATTAAATCATCTTATTAATACAATTATAATATTTCTTAAGTTTTGAATTAAATATATAAAAAATTTTATTTATTGTATATTTAATTTAATATTGAAGAATAATTTTATATAAAAAATTTGATAAATTATAATAATTAATATTATTACCAAATAATTAATATTATTTCTATTAATTAATATTATTTCGATAATTAATATTATTACAAATAATTAATAACTCAACTCAATATTATATTAAATATTTAACTGTATATTAAAAATTTAAAAAAAATACAAAAAGTATATTGCTTAATTTATATTAATTGAATTATGAACTTGATGCATTAATTTTTCAATATTTTCTTTATTATTTTTATATTCAATCTGATTGAATGTAAATAAATGATTAGGATAAGAAATATTTTTTCCGTTTAAAGTAAAAAATTTATTGTTTTTTAAATCATTAAAAAAAGGATGCAATAAAGCTTCATAAGGTTGAATTCTTTTATTAGGTTCATATACTAAAATTTTTGAAATCAAATCAAAAAAATTTTCATCATTTATTTTATTATGAAAAATGGATTTCCAATCTCTTGGATAAATAAAAGGAAATTTATTTTTGAAATTAATTTTTGGGTTCATTTCTTTTAATTGATGTTCATTTGGAGAACCTAAAATTTTAATAATTTCAATTAATTGCATCCTTGAATTTTTCCCCATAAATAAAGGATAATTAGTTACTAATTGACATATAACACAACCAGCACTCCACATATCAATTTCATATTTATATTCTTGACTTCCTAATATCAATTCAGGAGCTCTATAATATCTATTACAAACATAAAATGAATTATTTTCGTTTAAATTTAGATGCTTTGCATTTCCAAAATCACAAATTTTCAATGTAAAATCGAAAGGATTTATTAAAATATTTTCTGGTTTTATATCTCTATGAATTATATTTAATGATTTTAAATATCCTAAAGATTTTAATAATTGAAATGATAATAATTTTATTATTATTAACGGTAAGTGAATTTTATTTTTTAGATTAAATATTAAAATTTTTGATAAAGTTTGAGGCATGTATTCCATTATTATATTATGATAAATTTTATCATTATTTTTTATTTGATATGATATCGTATTATAACTACTATATAATTTAATAATATTAGGATGATTTAATTCTTGCATAATAGAAATTTCTCTATCTTTATATTTTTTATCTTCTAATATTATTTTAACTGCAACTCTTTTATTTGATTTTTTTATTGTTGCTTTATAAACTTCTCCAAAAATTCCTTTTCCTATTCTTTCTTTTCTATCAATTAATACATCATTTTCTGAATATAAATTTTGAAAAATTTCCATAAATAGGAAATTTAATTTGAATAATAATTATTTATTATTAATTATGTAATAATAAATAAATAATTTTTTTTTAACAAAAATTAAAAATAAATAAAAAAATTTAAATCACATTATATAAATAATTTTTTACATTTTTTAATATTAATAATGGAAGAAAATAAATTTGATTATTATAATAATATTGATTTAAATGATGATATTCCAGAAGAAAAAATTCATCAAAATTCTGTTATAAAAAAATTAATAATAAATCAATCAGACACATATAAATCAATTAAACCAGATTTACCATATCAAGTGCAAGAAAGAGCATTAACATCACCATCAGAACCAAAAAATGCAAATAATAAAGATAATATCGAAGACAATTTAATAATTTATAAAAATGAAGAAATAAAAGGCCCTAATAATTTAACATATAAAATAATTAAATTAATTGGAAGCGGTATGAGTGGTTTAGTTTTTAAAGCATTATGTGTAGAAAATAAAAATTATTATGCATTTAAAGTAATTAAAAATAAAAAAGTCAATTTAAATCAATCTAAAATTGAATTAAAATTATTATTATATTTACAAGAAAATACCAATGAAGAAAATATAATAAAATTAACAGATTATTTTATGTATTATAATCATTTATGTTTAGTGTTTGAATTATTAAAAGAAAATTTATATCAATTATTATTAAAAAAAAATTACAAAGGTTTTTCATTATTATTAATCCGTTTTATAATAAAAAAAATTTTATTAGCATGTGAACAATTTCATAGGGTAAATATAATTCATTGTGATTTAAAACCAGAAAATATTTTAACGACAATAAAAATAAAAAATGGGGATAATTCATCAATTGAAATGGAACCGGTAATAAAAGTATGTGATTTTGGTTCAGCATGTTTTAGAAATCAAAAAATATTTAAACATATTCAAAGTAGATACTATCGTTCACCTGAAGTAATTATAGGATATCCATATAATGAAAAAATAGATATTTGGAGTATTGGATGTATAGCTGCTGAATTATATTTAGGTCTTCCACTTTTTAAAGGAACATGTGAATTTGATCAATTAAAAAAAATAATAGAAATTTTAGGTGATTTGCCTCCTAAAATGTTAAAAAACTCTTCAAATTTAAAATATTATTATAACCTAATAAATAACAATTATGTAATTAAATCTGATGATGAATATTATAAAGATCTTCCAAGTGAATATCTTGAATTAAAAAAAAGAGATTTTAATTTTTATAATTTAAAAAGTTTAGATGATATTATAAATATTAAAGGAAAAAATAATTCTAATAATAATATTTTAGTTTCGTTTATTCATTTTTTAAAAGTTTCATTAGAATTAGAACCTGAAAATAGATGGAGTGCAAGTGAATTGTTAAAACATCCTTTTTTTACCGGAGAAAAATTAGATGAATTTTTAAGAGAAAAATCTAAACAAAAACTTAATAATTATTCTTTTGCTTTTAATAACAGTGGTAATTTTAATAATTCTATGTATCATTCAATGATGATGAATAATACATTTTATAACTATATCAATAGAAATAATAATAACAATAATTTTATGAATAAAAATAATTTTAATAATAGTTTTAATATAGGATATAATAATATGTATGGTTCTTCTAATAATAGCAGCTTCTCTGGAAATTATAATTTTAATAATAATAATATGATGAATTATTCTTATAATATTTATCAACCTAATATGAATAATATTCAATTAGCTTGGATGAAATTTCCTTATGCTTTAATTGAACAAACTAATTTACGACCTAATATGAATTATAATAATAATAGTTATAATAGAATGAATAATACATTTATGAATTCAACTTTTGAAAAAATAAATTCAAGTTATGATTATAATACTATGAAAACTAAAAAGAAAAAATATCCAAATAAAAAATCAACTTTTGGAAGAAGATATTCATATCGAAATAAAAATAAATCTCAAATTAATTATAATTATAATATTAATAAAAGTAATATTACAAATGAAATAATTAATTTAAATGAAAGTAAAGATAAAGATAATTCAAATATTTATAATGAATTAAGTGCTCAAATTAATAATGAAGAAACAAATAATAATAAAAAAATTTTTCCTCATAGAGTACGTAGTCAAAGTGATTATAATGGAAAAACTAATTTTCAAAGTAATGTTAAAGAAACTTATACTTATAAAAATAATAATGATTATAAATTTAAAGATCAAAATAGTAATTCAAATAATACAAATAATATTACAAATTTCGATAAAGAAAATAAAATTATTAATAATGATAATGATAATTATATAAACACTGAAGTTGATTCAAATAATAGTGTAAATTTAAGTAAAGATATTAATTTTATTAAATTAAATAATGATTTTTATAAAAATAATATAATAAATAACGATAATAATATAAATAATAATATAATTGATGAAAATTGTTCAAATAATTATATAAAAGATGATAATAACGAATCAAGCAAAAATAATTTTGAGAATACAAACGATGAAAATAATATTAATGAAGAAAGTGATAATTAATTATTTTTTTTTTCTATTCGTTTTAGATGTTTTAATATAATTATTACTAATCTATGTAATATATAATAATTGTTAAACATTTATTATTATAATAGGATTTGATGTCTTATCTTATTTTAAAAAAATAAATAATAATTATAATTTATATTATTATTTATTATGATAATATTATTTTAATTATTAAATTATTTAAATATTATTTTATTAATATTTAATTTTTTAGAAAAAACAAATATTTTATATTTAAAAATATAAATACAAAAAATAAAATTTTTTTATTTTTAGAAATAAAATACTAATTATATACTTTAACATTATTAATTAAAATTTTTCATTTGTTTTATAATATCTGCAATTTCTTTTTCTTTTTCTGTTATTGCATTTTTTAATTCATCAATATTTTTAGTAATGCTTAAATTATGATTTTCTATCAGTTTTAAATCTTCCTTATCATCTATTTTAGTAAAATATTGACTAATATTTGTTATATTTGCAGATATTTTATTATTTTCATTTTCTTCTTTTTGTATTGTTATCGAATTAAAATTATTATTTTCATTATTATTAGTTAAATTATTATTATTATTACTTTTTTCATCATCGTTTTCTATTTCAATATCCATTTTAAAATTATCTTCATTATTTTCTTGAATATTATTAATTTTATTTTCATCATTTAAATTTATATTTTCCAGATCACCTTTACTAATAATGACATTATTATTATCTATAACTTTAATATTATTATTTATTTCATTACTTTCTTCATCTTCTTTTTGTTCTTTAATTTCTTCTTTTTTAACATTATTTTCGTTTTTCATTAATAATTCCTTAATATGAGGTTTAGGATTAAGAAAAATTATTTCATCATAATTTTCACTTACGACAGGTTTTTTAGTAGAATGCATAGAATGTTTGTCAGAAGAATATAATTTTAAAGAATGAATTAAATCAATAGGTTTTAATGTTTCATCAATTAAATATATTTTAATTCTTATATCAAATTCACCCCAACCAACTTCATATAATTCAAAAGGCCATGAAGTAATTATTCTCTCAGGATTTTTAAAAGAATCATGTAGTTTAAAATGAACTTCTTTTATAAAATTACTTATATCTTCATTATCAACTCCTCTTACATATGCACACCATTTATGACTAACCTTTTCTTTTTCCGGATTTTTTTTACCTAAACTAAATGCAATTGAACCATAAATTATTGGTTTAATTATAATAGTATTATTATGAGTAAAAGACATTTTTAAAATATTATTTATTTTATTTTTAAAAAAATTATATTTTATTTAAAATTTTTTAATAAATAAATAGATTGTTCTCATTTTAAATAATGTCAAATTTTCAAGTTATACATTCAAAAAAAACAAAAGAAATAAACGTAAAAATTTTTTTAATTGTATTCCAAATATTTTTAGGATAATAAAACAAATGAAAATAATTCAAGTTTTAATTTTGATCCTTATGAAAATATTGGAAATAATGAATTATGGTGTCAAAAAAGAATAATTTCAGGGAAAAATTATAAACGAGTTTTTATTTCTTTATTTTTATTATCATGTCCTGTTGCAATATTTATTGGAATATTAATTCATATATATTCTGATTATAATAAATCTCTTCCACCTATAATTGTATCTGGAATATTATGGATAATTCTAGTATATTCATGTTTAAAGGGTGGTTTTACTGATCCAGGAATATTAGAAAGAAATAAATTTAGTGATGATCAGCCTTTTAAGGGAAAAATTCGTTGGGTTATAAAAGGTCATTTACAAAATATTATTTTTTGTGTTACTTGTAATTTATTTCGACCTCCAAGATGTTCTCATTGTGCAGTATGTGATGATTGTATTAGAAGATTTGATCATCACTGTGATTGGTTAGGAATTTGTATTGGTCAAAGAAATTATAAATTTTTTTATACTTTATTATCTACTTTAATAATTTCATCAATTTTTCAAGTTTCTTATTGTATTTATTTTATTGTATTTCAAGTTAAAAATGAAAGTGCAAAAGAAAAATATGATTTTGTTTTATTTTTTTGTTTTGGATTTGTTATTTTTTTTGATAGTATGTTTGTAATATTTTTTTTAGGAAAATTATTTTCTTTACATACTTGGCTTGTTTGCCAAAATTTAACATTTTATGAATATTTAAAAAAAAAATGGGATAAACCTCCAGGAACAAACCCTTATGATTTATATTGTGGTTATGGTTTTTGTAGATTAATATGTAAAAAAACAAATAAAAGTTATTTACATTTAAATAAACAAGATTTTATTGATGAAAGAAATGTTATAAATAATTCAAATATTCTTCCTACTTCTAATAGTAATAATAGAAGTATAAATGATATAGGTGTTATTAGGTATGAATATAAAAAATAAAAATATTTAATTTATTTTAATTTATATAAATATTTATTATGGTAATAATATTAATTTTTTAATAAATTGTAAAATTTCATTCAAAAATTTTTTAAAATTAATAAATGTTATAATTTAAATTTTATATTAAAATTTTAATTTATTTTATTTTTAATGCTTTAAATATAAATAATTTTCGAAAAAAATTAAATAATTTATTTAAATATAATATATTAAGAGAAATATATAATATAAATTTAAAATGAAAAAATTTAAAATATTTATATTATTATATTTCATTTTTTTATTAACATTCATTAATTCCAAATATATTGTTCATATTATTCCTCATTCTCATGATGATCCAGGATGGATTAAAACTTTCGAACAATATTATAATGATCAAGTGAGTAAAATTTTAACAAATGTAGTAAATAACCTAATTGAAAATGAAAATAGAACATTTGTTTACAGTGAAGTATCATTTTTTAAAAAATGGTGGGATTTACAGAATGATACTATAAAAGAAAATTTAAAAAAATTAATATCTGAAAAAAGATTTGAATTTGTTAATGGAGGATATGTTATGGGTGATGAAGCAACAGGTCATTTTGAAGATGCAACAATTCAATTACGTTTAGGTTTAGAATTTTTAAAAAATACTTTTAATGTGACTCCTCATATTGCATGGCTTTTAGATGAATTTGGGCACACAATGAGTCATGCTTATATGTATTCACAATTTGGATTTAATAAAATTGTTTTAGGTAGAATCACACAATCATTTAAAGAAAAATATTATAGAGAAAAAAATTTAAATTTATATTGGGTTCCTTTTAACGACACTAAACATAAAATTTTTGCACATATTATTTATGATTATTATTGTCCGCCAAAAACAATTAGAGCATTTTGTGATGATATAGTTATAAATGAAATATCAAATGAGAGTTTTTTAAAATCAAAAGCAAATAGTTTTTATAGAGAAGTTGAAAATGAATTAAATGGTTATAAACATAATCAATTTATTTTATTTTTTGGTTGTGATTTTACATTCACAGCAGATAAAATAAATTTTCAAAATATTGAAGCATTAATGAATTATATGAATAGTAATATTGATTTTAAAGATAAAATAGAATTGAAATATTCAACAGTAGAAAATTATTTTAATGAAGTAGATAAAGAATTAATTGCAAATAATAAAAAAAGTGAAATTATAAATTATTCAGAAGATTTTTTGCCTTATATTGATTGGGTTAATACAGTTTGGACTGGATTTTATACAAGCAGACCTTATTTAAAAGGTAAAATAAGAGAATCTAATATTTATTTAATTTTAAGTTCAATGTTTAATGCAGAATATATGCTTTCATCTCATAATAAAGAAAATTTTTATCAAAATCAATGGGATTTATTACATGCTGTCAGTATTTGTCAACATCATGATGCAATTACTGGAACAGCAAAAACATTAGTAAGTGATGATTATTTAAATTTATTAGAAATAGGAGAAAATAAAATAGAAAATAATACAAAAGAAATTATTAAAAATTTATTCAATATAAATAATACCAAAGTTTGTATATCAAATGGAAAAGTAAAATTAGGATGTAATTTTGAATTTGATTTAAATTATACTGAATATAAATTTGGAATAATTAATCCAAATTTAGAAGGTAAATTTTTAATTACTATTGAAACAGATTATTCTAATAAAGATATAAAATTTGAAATAAAAGAACATACATTAAAAAATATTAATTTTGATATGATTTGTGTTCCTAATTATAAATGTTATATTAATTTTTTTTATAATTTGTTAAAAAGATATAATATTTTAACTTTTTATATTAAAAATATTAGCATAGATGAAAATAATGAAAATGAAGAAATTTCATTAGAAGGAAGTAATTTAGATATAAATTTAACAAGTAAATCAAATATTTTAAGAGAAATGTTTTATAATCCAGAATTAAACTTATTTTATATTAATTTTAATTCAGATAATGAAGAATATAATAATATTCATTATGAATTTTCTTTAATTCATGCGTATTTCAAAGGGATTTCGGGAGAAGGAGCTTATACATTTAAAACAAGTGAAAAATATCCAACTAAATATTTAATAAATTCTCAAAAATCATTTTATAAAAAAGGAAAAATATCAAATAGTATTTTATTAAGAACTGAAATTAGTTATTTATTAATTAATATTTATTTTGATCCCATTTTTTTCCAAACTATTTCTATTTTAGATAAAGTAATTGAAAAAAATATTGATATTGATATAGTTTTATTATTAGAAAGTAATTTAATAAATAATAATATTTTTTATTCAGATAATTCAGGACTTAAAATGGTAAAAAGAATTAATGAGATAAATAAAACCACTAATTATAATTTTTATCCAGTAAATAAAGCAATTTCAATTAAATCTGAAAAAAATACCAATAATAAAATAACAATTTATAATGATAGAGTTCAAGGAGGTGCAACTTTAAAAGATGGAAGTTTAATGCTTATGATAAATAGAAGGACATCTATCGATGATGACAAAGGATTAAATGAAAGATTATATGAACCTCAATCATCTGATAATATTTATGAATGTAAACATATAATTGAATTAAATTATTTTAATGATGATAATAAAAAAATTCAAAGATTAGCAAAAAATTATTTTGATAATAATTTAATTATTTTTTATGATGAAAAAATTAATACAAATAATCATAAAAATTTTAATACATTATCTAAAATAAATGAATATTTTATTTATTCAAATTATATTAAAATGCAAATAATATATATAGGGGAGAAAAGAATTATTATTCAATTTATTAATGAATATGATGATTATTTTCAACATGATATTTGGGAAACAATGAGTAAACAAATAATTTCTATTTCAAAATTAATTCCTTATAATATAAAAAAATGTGATATTAATGGATTTAATTGTCAAAATATCATAAATAATAATAATGATAAAGGAGATTATATTCATTATTTTATGCAACCTTTAGATTTATTGGTTTTTTCTATTGATATTTAATAATATAATTTAAATAAATATTAATAATAAAAATATGATAATTAATAATAATTTAATTTAAATGTTTGAAATATATATATATATATATTTAATAACTATCTGGTTTTTTAATTATTTATTAATTTTTCTTAAAAAATATTATGATTATTTTATTAATATTTATTTATTAAAATAAATATATAAATGAAAACTTTAAGTTGTAAAAATCTTTTAATTTTTTCAATATTTTTTTTAAAAATAATAGCATGTTATCATCCTACAATATATGAAATAAGTACTAGACCATGGTTATATGAATTAAGTCAAAAATACAAAAAGAATATTACTACATTAAAAGATATTCCATTAGAAGAATTTGATAAGTTAGCAGAAAAAGGGGTTGAATATGTATGGATGATGGGTGTTTGGCAATTAGGTTCATATGGTTTAGAATTAGATAGGAAAAAAGATTATTCTTCAGTTCTTCCTGATTATAAAAAAGAAGATATTATTGGATCTCCATATGCAATTACTGAATATGTTTGTAATAGTGAAATAGGAACTGATGAAGATTTAAAATGGTTAAAAGAAACTTTACATAAAAAAAATTTAAAATTATTATTAGATTTTGTTCCTAATCATTCAGCTGTGGATAGTCCAACAGCTGAAACATATCCTAATTTTTATATAAGAGTTCCAAAAGGACAAAGTACATGGGATTCAAAATATTACACTGATTCAGGAATTGCATATGGAAAAGACCCTTATTTTGACCCATGGCCAGATGTAATCCAATGGAATTATTTTGATTCAAATACGAGACAATTTATGTTAAATAATTTAATGAAAGTTATTAGTTTATCAGATGGAGTTCGATGTGATATGGCTCATTTAATGTTAAATGATGTATTTAAAAAAACTTGGGAAAAAGAATTAAATTCATGGGGATATATAGTTCCTAGTTCAGAATTTTGGGGAGATGCTATTAAAACTGTAAAAGATAAATATCCAGATGCTTTGTTTTTAGCTGAGGTATATGAAGATTGGGAAATTCAAAAATTATATGAATTAGGATTTGATTATTGTTATGATAAAGCTTTATTAGATAAATTTGAATTAAATTCGTATGATATTAATGATTATATTCATTATAAAACTGAAGATTTTTTTGGACATGTTTCACATTTTATTGAAAATCATGATGAAAATAGAGGTGTATATAATATGGGAAGTGTTGAAAAATCTGATGCAGCAGGAACTATTGCTGCAACAGTAGGGGGAATGATTTTTTTAAATCATGGACAATGGGATGGATTAAGAAATAAATTAGATGTTCATTTAAGAAGAGGAGCTGATGAAGATGTGAATGTTAAAGCTCAACAACATTATAATAAATTAATGGATATAATAAAAGATAAAGCATTTCATAGTGGAAATTACTATTTTGTTTATAATATGAGTGGAGATGCTGCAAGTAGATTTGTTGCTTATTTAAGAAATGATGAAAATAATTTTTTAGTGGTTGTAAATTATTCTGATAATTATGGATGTGCAAATGTTCCTATATATAATATTAAAGGTAGTGGAGATATTAAAGTTTATGAAATGTTTAGTGATATTGAATATACTAGAAATGCTGAAACAATCAGAAATTCAGGATTAACTGTTTGCTTAGAAGCTTATCAAAGTCAAATTTTTAAATATAATTATTCAAATAATAAATTTTTAGCAAAATAAAATAATATCAATAAATAAAAATAATATTATTCTTATATATATTAATTAGCAAAATATATTTAATTTTATTTAATAAAAATAAAAAGAAATATTCTAATTATTTATTTTATTTTAAATTGTTTTAAAATGATTTTATTTTAACTATAATTAAATTATATAATATACAATATCATTTTATATATAATAAAAAAATATAATTAATAATTATTTTTCTTTTCTTATTCATTAAAAATATGAATTTTAAACATATTTCATATATCATTTTATTTTTTATAATAATTATTAAAAATTAAAATAATTGAAATTAGAATAATTTAACCTTTTCATTAATCTTTATAAAATTATAATCAAATTTTTTTTAAATAATTTTATTAATAAATTTTTTATTTATTAATTATATTAAAAAAAATCATTAAAAAATGGGAGGAAATTTTTGTAAGACTCAAGTAGAAGATAAATCACCTCAATATTTTTATCGTTCAGTAAATGAAAATGAAGTTGATATACAAAATGAAAAAGAAAAAGTTAAATTAGTAATTGAATTGATTAATGTTTCAACAGATCAAGATATTTTTGTAAAATTAACATTATATAAAGACAAATCTAGAACTCAATTTTCAAATTGTGGTCAAACAGAAAAATTACATAGAGATAATAATAATCATATAACATTCAATCAATTTTTTATATTAGATTATTATTTTGAAAAAGAGCAACCAATGTCATTAATTATAAGTGGAGGAATAAATGAAACAATACAAACATCACTAGGAAGTATTATGGGTAGTAGAGGTCAAAAATTTATTAAACAATTATCAAGTGGAGCAACTTTACAAGTAAATACAGCAGCTTTAAATAATAATAATATGAAATGTGAAATAAATTGTAATATTTCAGGTAATTTAAAAGGAATGGGACTTTGTTATTTAATACGTTATCAAGGAAGTCAAACTAATCCAATCAATAATACAATATATAGAAGTGAAATTAAAGAAAATCCAACAAATATTAAATTTAATGTAATGCACATTCCTTCTTTTTTTTTAGCTCCAAATGGAGATTATAATAAAAATATGGTATCAGTTGAAATTTATGATTCTTATCATAAAAAAAAATTAGGCGAACAATTTGGAACTTTTGCATCATTTATTGGTACAGATATAAATTTAAATTTAAAAAATCAAATTAGAGTTTATTTGAAATTTATCAATAGAAAAGAATATACATTTTTAGATTATATAAGAGGTGGAATGCAAATTAATTTAACTATAGGAATTGATTTTACTTCATCTAATAAACCACCAAATGATCCAAATAGTTTACATAATATTACTAGTAAAAATATGAACTCTTATGAAAAAGCAATTAGAGCATGTGGAGATATTTTAGCATTTTATGATTATGATCAACTATTTCCTGTTTATGGCTATGGTGCAAAATTAGCTAATTCAAATGAAGCTAATCATTGTTTTCCTATAAATGGTAATCCTAATGATCCTAATATAAATACCATCGATGGAATTTTATTAGCTTATAGGCAAATTTTACCTCTTATTACTTTATTTGGGCCGACTTATTTTGCACCGATTATAAGGGAATTAAATAATACTGTAAAACAAGAATTAAGTGAAGGTAAAACCATGAATTATAATATTTTAATGATATTGACTGATGGGTTAATTAATGATATGGATGATACTATTGATGAATTAGTTGAAGCTAGTTTTTTACCTATAAGTGTTATTATCATAGGAATTGGTAATGGTGATTTTGGAAATATGGATATTTTAGATGCAGATGATAATCCTTTATATGATAGAAATAACAGAAAAGCAGATAGAGATTTAGTTCAATTTGTACCTTTCTTTAAATATTCTAATGATGGTGAAAAATTAGCAGAGCAAGTTCTTGAAGAAGTTCCTAGACAAGTAATTGAATATTATCAACATAATAATATAATTCCATCAGACCCAATAATAAATATCTAAAAATTTTTCATAGAATATTTTATTTTAATATTAGTTTTTTATAATAAATTATTATTAATTTACATAATTTTAATATATATTTAAAAAATAAATAAAAATTAAACAAATTATTTTTTATTTTCTTAATAAAATAATGCAAAAAAGTGCATTAGATATATGTTTAGAAGAAATTGTCAAACCATCTAATGAAAGAAATATTGAATTAATGAGTAGATATATAGAAACTTTATCAAATTATACTTCTTTATTTAAAGTAGAATTATCTAAGAATCCAAACTATATTTCATACACTTGTAAAATAATGAAATATAAAGAAACTGAACCAAATGAATTAATTCTTCAACAGGGAGACAAAGGAGATACTTTTTATTTAATTTTAAAAGGTAAAGTATCAATTATAATATTAAAAAATAAAACTTATGAATTAACAGAAGAACAATTTATTTGTTACTTATTAGAATGTAAAAAATATAATCAAAATGAAATAATAAGACAATGTATAAATTTAAATACTCAATCATTTTCATTAGATGATAGTTTTGAAAATTTATTTAAAGGCTTAGTAAATAAAAAAACGAAAGGTGATGTTTATTTAGATAATAACATTATTTTAGAAAAAGCAAATGAAGTAAATAAATATATTAAAGAACATCCAATTCAAGATAAAATAATCATTACACCTGATGAATATATAAATAGGGTTAAAATAAATATTTCAAAAAAAAAAGAACAAGATAAAGAAATGTTACATAAAAAAAAAAATAAAAAAATAAAAACAGTAACTATTCCTTATTATGAAATAGTCAATTATTTTGAAACCGGACAAACTTTTGGTGAAGTCGCTTTAAATAGTCCAAATGCAAAAAGAACAGCAACAATAATATCTTCTGAAAAATGTTATTTAGCCGTAATACAATCAAAAGATTATGATGAATTATTAAAAGAAGCGGTAGAAACAAGTAAAAAAATTTTTTTTAATTTAATTTATTCATATAAAATATTTAATACTATATCTAAATATGTTTTTACAAAAAGATATTATCAATTTTTTATATATAAAAAATGTGAAAAAGATACATATCTAATTGAAGAAAATAAAAAATGTGAAAATGTTTTTTTTATATTTAACGGTGAATTTGAAATTACATTAACAGGAAATATGGTTGATGTTAATAATTTAATAATATTTTATAAAAAATTAATTAAAAAAATTAGAAAAGATGTAAATAATAAATTTTTAGAATATAAAGAAGAAGAAAAAGAAAACGATGATTTAATTTTAAATAAAAATTTTAAAACAATAGAAGAAAATAAAATTTTATTAGAAAAAAAAAAAATAAAATTAGGAATTTTTGACAACAGACAAATTATGGGATTAAGAGATATATGTGACTTATCAAATTTAAATTATATAAAGGGTTTGTTATCATGCCAAAATTTATCATATAATGCAGAAGTATATTATATAAATCGAAAAATATTTAATGAAATGTATGATTATGAAAATGGAGTTGATGTAAATATTGAAGATTTAGAAATTAAAAAAATAAATATTTTTATTCAAAAATTAAATGAATATAAATATCATATTTATGGAAAGATTAATAAAAAAAATAAAGAAATTTCAGATAGATTAATAATTGAAAATAAAAAAAAAAAAAAATATAATAAAAAAAACAGATTATATTCATTAGAAAATAATTCTTTAATTGAAGAAAAAAAATTAAATAATTTATTAAAAAAAAATTTCTTATATTCTTCAATTAATATAGATACTAATAATAATAAGATAAAAAAAAAAAAAAAACAAATTAATTTACCATATTTATCTATAAATAATAAACAAGAAAAAAAAGAAGAAAATAATTTTATAAAAAAAAATCAAAAAGATTTGTTTTTACAAAGATTTAAAAAAGAAATATTTCAAAGAAATTATTTTGATAATGCACTTCATTCATATATCTCGAATAAAAATAATTCAAATTTAAGTAATCAAAATCAACAAAATAATTATTCAAAAACAATGTGTTATAATAAAGAAGAATTAAATAAAGAAAATTATTACCAAAAAAATAATCCAAATTTGAAATTAAAATATATAAATAAGTATGATAATCCTTTTCAAAATAGTAAAGAAGCAGGAATAATTGAACTTAATGTGATAGAAAAAATAAAAAAAAAAATAGATTTAAATTATTTTTTAATATTTAAAAATAAATAATAATAATAATTATTTTATATAATTATATAAAATAAAATATTTATTATAAAAAATAATAAAAATTATAAAATAAAAATGAATAATTATTATAATATAAATATATAATGATAAGAAAAATAAATATAAATGAATATATAAAATGTATAAAACAATAATTTAAATATCTAATTTGTATTTTTTTAAAAGCTTTAAATTTAAAATAATAATAATGCAAGAATTTATAAATATATGCTATTTTATTAAATTTATTATATTGAAAAAATAAAAATTTAATATATTTATAAAATAAATAAAAAAAATGTAATCAAAATTGAAATCTAAATATAATATTAAACTTATTATAATACCAAATATAATATAATACATATTAATATATAAAAATATTAAAAAATTCTATAAAGATAAGATATAAATATTATTTAGAAAAAATATATTCATTAAAAATAAAAAAATTTATAAAAATCAAATAATAATATAATATGAAATCAAAAAAAAAAAATAAATAATGATAAAAGTTTCTAAAAAAAAATTATAATTTAAAAAATATTAATGTATTTTTATTTAAAAAATTATATTATTTAAAATATAACAATAATTATTCTATATTAAATTGGTTTATACTTTCAAAAAAATATATTCAAAATAATTTTATATTTTTATTTAAAATAAACATACATTAAAATAACTTAAAGAAATACAAATCATTTAAGAAATTAAATTATTATAATATTCTTTTCAATTTTTATATATAACATTTTTATCTAAATATAAAATTTTAAATATATATTGATAAATGTTATATAATATAAATTTTTTTAATTAAAAATGTATATTATTATTTTTTATTTAATTTAAAAAATAAAAATTTAATAGAATTTTATAAAATTTAATAAAATTTTTATCAATCAAATATAATTTTTATATTATCTAAAGAAATAAACAAAATAAAATAATTAATCCTTTAAAATTAATAAATTTTGAAGTCGAGCTATCATCATCATTGTTATTTGCATTATTAGTTGTATTTTGTGCAGTTCCTTCATTTTCTGTACTTGGTGTATCTCCTCCGGTACTTGGTGTATCTCCTCCGGTACTTGGTGTATCTCCTCCGGTGCTTGGTGTATCTCCTCCGGGGCTTGGTGTGT